>Ga0172376_10000287_pt1 | contig 64530 bp, 55 predicted proteins | sample Lak35m_FD_121114 | JGI IMG/M metagenome (GOLD analysis project Ga0172376, IMG submission 121114) | Freshwater microbial communities from Kabuno Bay, South-Kivu, Congo - kab_092012_35m | ecosystem: Environmental > Aquatic > Freshwater > Lake | place: Democratic Republic of the Congo: South-Kivu... | reverse complement strand
GGCAAATACCTCTACCAGTTTGATTGAGACTTTTAGGGCCGAAAATTACAGACTGCTCTCTGGTTCATACGACGCTCAGTCGGACGTCACCGACCCCGCAAACATTTGGGACTCTAGCGTCCACATGCTCGCCGCTCAGGGTTATTCAGACGGTCTACAGTTCTTCAATCAACAATTGCTGTCTCCTAAGAACACTCTCGCCGGGGGAGACTTCTCTTCGCTCTCTAACGCCCCCACGGGCAACCCTGACTACTCCAGTGTCACAGGCAAGAGGACTTTCTACAGGTGGTTCCGAAACACGACGGGCTCTTCGCAGTATGATTTGTCTCTCTCAATGAATGGCTCCTCCACGATAGTACCTAACTCCATGGCTCTTGGAAGCGGTAACTTGAGAGTCTATGTGAAGATACCTGAAAAGACAGGCTGGATGGACGTCGCTCTTCCCTACGTCTTCGGAGCAGCTTACACAGACAATGCAGGTCTTCACACGAGCAACGGCATCCTGTCTTTCGACAACACGCTCCCCGCGATCAATTTTTTAAATCTTGGAAATCTCTCCATAGCCAACAACGAATACATTGTCCTGAAAATTGAAGCCGACTCTTCGTGGACAGGAAACGTCTCTCTGATCACTGTTAATATTGGCGCAGGCATAGGAACGCTGGAGCCGGTGCCGGACCTCGACAACATAGACTGCGACGCCGCTGGCATCACTGCAAGACTTTCTTTCGGCTCTTCAAAGTCTATAACGGGCTACACGAATTCTTTTACGACAGCTGGCTTCTCAGCCGTCGACCTAAATGAATCCTACGGAGTGGGAACTTCTGGGAACAATCTCAGGAGAGGAGTCTTCTCGACGGTGGTCAACATCGAAGGAGACCTCAACGAGTCTGTTGTGTCTCCTGGGAACGATCACGTCAACAACGCTTTCTCTGACGCTGACACAGGCACGCTAAGACTCGAAGTCAACGGATCTACAATACAGACTCTTGACCTCTCATCGTTCACGGGAACAGGGGCACCTGGTGCAGGTACCGCTTCCAGTCTCAATGCCAATTCATCCGGCTTCATAAGCGTGAGCACGTGGAGTCCTGGTCTTTTTGACAACGGTGTCCCCAGGTACTCAGAGAGACAGAGGACTGCAAGATACAGAGTGACTCCTGCGGACCAGAGAGACGGTTGGAACTACTTGAGAGTGGTTCATGCGATAGGAGGAGTGGATAGAGTCACCAACTACGTCGAGTGGATCAACGCGCCTGAAGGCAATGCTCTTTCTTCTGCGGGCAATGCGATGAGCATCTTTGGAGACGACTCTTTCTCCTACTTGAGTGGCGTCAAGTATTTCAACTCACCATCAGGAAGCATCTTCACGAGAGTCTCAAACATCTATAGGAACGTCTACACCGACAGTGCTTCGGCCGTCTCATTCTCGTCTTTGAGCAACGCGACTGCTGCAAGCATCGTTCAGTCGGGCGCCGGAATAACTTCGACGAAGACCACAAACGGAGCAGCTGCAAGTCTGCAGACGCTAAACACGTCGACTGACAGTCAGAACGAAGTCCTCCACGTCACAGGAACGATCAACTTCACGCTCGCGAAATCTTTGCCGGGCACGTGGACTACTGCGCATGGGTGCGCCGGCGCGATGACATTTCAACACCCGTACAAATCTTCTCTGACGACTCCTACTCAGACTACGACCAAGCTCCTCGTCTGGTCACCTTCAGACACCAGCAATGCAAATACTGCTGAAGAATTCACAGGAGAGGCTTACAGGGTAATAGAGGCCACATATAATTCTTCTACGACTCAGTCTGTATTGACCAATGGAACGAGGACCTGGAATTCTCAGAGAAGCATGAACGACCAGTCCAACTATCCTGAACATGCTACAGGTCTCCTGGTATACGACACCTACCTCGTGTCGCCCACAAAGGGAGGAGAGAGCGGAGACTTTAGGAACCACAAGGAGGGAGGTTCCATAGAATCGCCTGCAGGAAACGTCAACTATGCATCTCTAACCAACTCTACGAGGAATTACTACAGGACCTTCTTGAACAACACTTCAGGAGACGCAAATAGGATAAGAATATACCTCTATGGCGACGCAGTGTGGAAGGCAAAGACCGGTCCTAATGCAGGAGCTCTAAGCGCAAATAAGAACATATGGGTCCACGTGGGCATACCGGGCAAGTGTGGTCTTCTCGACTCTGGATCACCTACTCAAGGCGATTCTAACTTCAATGAAGACGATGGAGCTCTCGTCGGAACATTCAGCTCTAATGTGACTTCTTCTGGTGTCAACAACTTGTTCACTTTCAACGGCGCAGCGGCCAGGGGAACTGCTTCGGTCACAGGTTCTCCTGAGAGAATAGTGTTGAGAATAACTGCCTCCAAGGACTGGACGGGTTATTTGGATAGAATTGTGATAGTCTGGGGCGGTTAAAGAAATGGCACTAAAGACAGATACCACAATAAGCCTTTTCTCCCAGAAGAAGCTCCTGGGAAAAGCTCACACGTCCAACAAGAAACTTGACGGTGAGGAGGTCATCGGTTCGAACATTCAGACCTCCACGGGCCTGGTCTTCGGCGAGCCTATTCCGACTTCACCTGCTCGTAATCTTTATCAGCTGCAAGGTGCCCTCGGATCTGCAAACACCGTCGAGTACATACAGTTCGTCTTAGAGCCAATAGACGGAACTGCATACGATGCGAATGATTTGGGCGGCGGAAGCGGCAGCGATGCAGGAGAGTCGTCTCAGGAAGCTGGCACGCACGGTTACGCATTCAGACTACCGTCGAACTATCAGACACTGACCTCTAATCCCAGGGCAGGCAACGGATCTTTCAACAACGCCAAGATCATCCACGAGACTCTCGGAACAGTTCAACTTGTTCCTCCGTTCTTTGGAACAGCACCGAATCCTTACATTGTCAAAATTTACAAGGACGACGGCGCCGGAGGTCTTGGAGCAGAGATACCCCTCCTCGACGACGTCGACTGGAGCGTCGACTACTACAACGGCATCCTCTTCGTCCAGGACTACAATTCGTCTGTCGTTCCAAAGTTCGCTCGTGCCTTCGCCTACATCGGCAAGATGTCTAGCGAAGTGATCGGAGCAGGAGGAGGAGGAGGAACAACATACGCGACGAACGTCCTCCTTGAGACATCCTGGATGGAAGTTCCTACAGGAGATGTGAACTCAGTAAACATGTTGTTTGATCTTGCCGAGAAGCCTGAGCCTTCAACGGCACTTCAGCTCTACGTCAACGGCGTCCTCCAACGCCAAGGTGCATCTTTCGACTACACGATAGGTGATAAGCGGATAGTCATGAACTATGCGCCGCCGGACGGCTCACACCTCATGGCAACTTATCCCTATGTGTACTATCTTCCAACTTCGACACAATGGGCAGAAGTTCCTGTGGGTCTCACGAACGGAGTAAACTACTCCTTCACAATCTCAAACACGCCGAGTCCGAAAGAGGCACTCATGTTGTTCGTCAACGGTGTCCTTCAGCGGCAAGGCCCAGGTGCCGACTATGAATTCGACATCGTTACGAACACGATAACGTTGTACTTCATCCCACCGATTGGTTCTTCTTTGTTGACGACGTATCCTTACTAAATCATCAACAATTATTCTTTAAATTCCCGTTGTCTTAATAATTAAGCACGAGTCGTAAACTCAGGAGAAAGCCATGGCACGTACTTTTATTAGGCAAAGCGATCAGATCTCAAAATCAGATACATACAATGATGCTGTCGACACAGATCACTCCGAGGCCACGTGGGAGATTAACACTGTTGATCTCGAGCAAGATCTCAACTATCTACGCACACAGGTGAACAGGATACTCAACGCTGATGGCTCAGGAGCAGGCGACATCCGCGCGGGCGGAAAGTGGTACAACTCTATCGTTGCACCCTCTAGCTTCAGCATAGACAACGTCTCCAAGAAGCGCGGCGTCTCCACGCTGAACAGCGACCTCCACGCCCTCGAACGTAAGAGAGTCCTCACCAGCTTCGTCAGCCTTGAGGACGTGACAGTCCCCGCTGCACAGAACTGGGTCGTCCTCGCAGCCGACAAGCTTCCTTCTTCAAATGCGATTGCTCGCAGCGTGGCAGTCGGTATTACGGAGCACACAGGATCTGTCGCCGCACACGTAGCCAGCATCGATGCACACTCTCTGAACGAGGTCGCAGGCGCCACTGATATCAGCCCGAAGAACCTCGTGGCCCTCGTCTCTGGATCCAACAGAGATCCAATTCTCTCCGGCAGCAACGTCATCTACGGTCTCTTCCAGACTGAAGTGGCGGACAGCGGCGGCGGTTATTTGGGAGGCTCTTCTCCTAACCGCGCTCAGATCTCTTTCGTCACGGTCAACGCCGCCGGCGACAACCTCGAGGCATGTGCTCCTGCCGCAATCGCAGGTCAAGTCATCAACTACATCCTGCCCGTCAGGAAGGCACTCAAGGACCTCAGCGAGCAGGACTTCCTCCGCGGTGCAGAGATCGACGTTCCATCGACAACTTCTACTTCTCGTAAGAGCGGATACGACAACCAGGGAGAGACAGCTTTCACGATCAACAGTAACGCGGAGCTCAATCTCGGCGGAACTTATTCCTGGGAGATCGGTGATAAAGATAGCGCAACACTCTTCAAGATTACAGAAGGTGCTGAAACTGGAACATCGACTGTTCTTGTTGATCAAGATGTTGACACATTCCAAGTCAAAGCCGGGTTAAACGTCTTCGACAAGGGTATCACAGTTGCCGAGACGACAACAGACATCAAGCTCGGCGTCAATGCAGGAGTCATAGAGACACTCGCGGGCAACGACCTCATCCTCCTCGGCGCCCGTGAGATGTTCTTTGACGACGGAAATCAAGCAGCATCAACATGGACAGAGGCAAACGGAATCAAGCTTTCCGACACAGCACTTGAGTGGACAACGTTCTCTGGTTCGTTCGGAGAAGTTTCACTCCTTAAGGCGATCTACCAGTCGAAGCGCCGCGACAAGGTCTACGCGACGGTCGAGTCCAATGTTACTGCAAACGCCGCAGTCTCAGGAAGCAGGGATGGCTTCACAGGGCATAATCTCAGTACTGTTCTTCCTCAAATGGCGAGCGGCAGTTTCACAACTGACTATGACGTTTACCTCAATGGTCAGCTTCTTCAAGGCGGCGGCGCCTACGACACCGACAACGACTACTACAAGGACGCCGACCCACACACTCTCCGCTTTGAGTTCGGTCTCAAGCAGGGTGACGTCATCTGCGTCGTTCCATACGTCAGAGACTGAAGATAACGCTCAATAACAGATTAACGCTCCTGTGAGAATTATGTACAATACTTAAAATCTCACAGGAGCGTTATGTCTTTAATCAAGTCAGAAGCAAAATTATACGCAATCAACGAATTGGGCAGTCGCCTAGACGATGCCCTTGACAATGCCACAAAGAATCTCTACAGGGAAGAGGGAGCAGCAGAAGTATTGCGTCAAGCTCTCTCGTCTTTTGATCAGATGCTCAAGGTGTTCGACAGAGAGCTAACTGAAAAGAATGTCGATGTCGATTCGACAAGAACGCTGAAAGAATACTTCATGAGGTGCAGGTCTTTCCTCGTCAACCTTGCTAGCTCTGCAGACACAAATAGACAGGCCGCCGCGGGCAAGATAAGCGCATTTCAGCAGTCTGTGAACATAGCCAAGAAGTTCAAAGACGAAGAAGTCGGCAAGTTACAGATGATGAAAGATGCCATAACGGCAAATATGAACGAAGATTCTAGCTCTGAAGAAAAAGACACAAGTGGAAATGAAAATGCAGGTAGAAGACCTGGACAAAGACCACAGGCGTCCATAAAAATTCAAAGACTCGCCGAAGAGATGAAAAATTCACTCGTCGAAAACAAAGAAGAAACAGTCTCAGACAGTCAGGGCCCAGTCAAACCAGAATCAAAACCAAAGAAACAGAAGAAGTGATACATGGCAAGAACTCCCGATAGAAGACCTGGTGAATCTGACGAGGAGGGAATAATCCTCGAGAACAGAGACCCCGGTGACTTTCCTTCAGTATCGGGCGGAATCAGATACGTCGATGGGTCTTTTAGACTGAGAGACTCATTCGGGGTATTCAATCCAAGAAGTAGTACGTCTGAAATCGGCGGAGCAGACACAGAGGTCCAGTACAACAACCTGGGTATCTTGTCTGCTTCGATCGATTTTCGATATGTCCGCTCAACAAAGTCTCTCGTTGTACCAAACATAAGTGGATCACTCACGAGACTCTCAAATGGTGACCCATACCTCAGGGCTGTCGGTAATCTTCTGATAACCACAGGCTCTGGTGGCGGCATATCGCTCTCCACCATCAACAGTGGTACGATACACGCCGTTAACCCAGGAGAGGGCCTGAAGGGAGGCGGCAATTCTGGTACAGTTTCTCTCGCGATAGACGACGGAATAGTTGCAACCGTCAGTGGAGCGACTTTCAACGGCGCAGTCAAGTTCATTTCCGGTCTCAGCGGGTCTCTCACGCGTTTGTCCAACGGATCCGCTTATCTCTTGGCAGGCAATGGAATAGACATATCGACTGGATCTCAAGGCGCTGTCACGATAACTTCCACGGCGATAACTTCTCCTGCAGGTTCAAACACGCAGGTACAGTTCAACGACAACAACGTATTTGGAGCCGATCCTGGTCTCACATTCAACAAGACGACTGCAGCACTCACAAGTTCCTATGTCGTCGCCACCTCAGGATTCAGCGGATCTCTCACGAAGCTCTCGAACGGATCAGACTATCTCGTCGCTGGCAACAGCATAGCACTCACGACAGGATCCAATGGGTCGGTCAGAATCGAAGTGGTTGGAGTTTCTGTCGGCGGGTCAGACACCCAAGTCCAGTTCAACGACCAGGGAGCATACGCAGGAGACCCGGACTTCACGTTCAGTAAGAACGAAAACCTCTTGAGAGTGACGAACATCAGTGGATCTCTCACCAGCAGCAATATTTCATCAGGACAGGTAGTCCTCACAGCTCCGGGCGGCGTCATAAGTGGAAGCAACAATCTGTTCTGGCTCTCTGAGAGGCTGGGGATTGGAACGACGGATCCGACTTCTACTCTGTACGTTGTGGGACCTGCCTCTACGACTACTCCGACTCTCGTGGTTCAACAGAGCATCGCAGGACCCGGTATCCTCGACGTGAAGAGCGCGTCTAGTGAGTCTCTCTTGTTCGTCAGCGGCAGCGGACACGTCGGCGTCGGAACCAACTCATCTTCTGCGAGATTGACTGTATCAGGATCATCAAGCCCCTCGACACCCATACTAGTTGTACGACCAGGAGTCAGTCTCACTTCTCCGATAGTAGACATCCAGACAACTTCCGGTGACACACTTTTCTACGTGAGCGGTTCAGGAGAGCTTGGTCTGGGTCGAAATATCTCTTCGATTCAGACGTCTGTGGTCACGACGACCACGACAACACCTTCGACTCTCATGTCCGTCTCCACATCTGACTTTAGGTCAGCAGAGTTCATCGTGCAAGGTACGGACGCCTCCGGTGAAAAGTACAGTCAGACGAAGATCCTCGCGATACACAACGGTACCGTCAGTAGTCACACCATCTACGGCGCCGTCTCGATAGGCACCAACACTGGGACTTTCGATGTCACAGACCCAAGTGAGGGAAGCTTCAGTCTTAGGGTGACTCCTGCCACAACAAACTCGACTGTTTGGAGGGTGACTGGCATACTTACGAGGGTGTGAGATATCCATCATCCGGCGGAACAGTAAATGGCATTGACTAGATTCAACGTACAGAACGGACTCAGCGTAGGCACTGGGTCCATAGGCGTGATCGACTCTGAGGGTGCAGGAACTTTTACCAATCTCACGTCGACAGGCAACCTCACCGTCCTCGGTGACAGGACCTTCATAAGCAGTTCTACCGTCGAATTCGCTTCAAACTTCATCAACCTCAACATATCATCTAATCCATCTGTTTACGGTGGAATTTATTTCAGAGATATCAATTCAGGTCAGACAGGGTCTTTCATCTGGGACTCCTACACCAATCAGTGGTTGCAAGGACTTGCGGGACAAGAGCAGGCCTTTCCCATGGGTGTTGGAACGATCAATGCCCTTGTCAAGTGGGACGGTTTTACTTCTCTGTCCAGTAGCATCGTATTCGATGATGGGACGAATGTCGGAATAGGAATTTCACAACCGACCAACAAGCTTGACATAGCTGGTGGATTGACTGCCGCTGGCTCTGCGCTCATATCGGGAAGTCTGTCTTTCGGTTCTGACAGTCTCTATGATGTTGGTACTTCTCAGAAGAAAGTCCGGTCAGTATTCGCCAACTACTTGACGGGCTCTCTCACGCGCCTCGCGGACGGTTCTCCGTACCTCCTCGCCGGCCCCAACATGATCATCACGACCGGCTCGGGCGGAGAGATAACCCTCGAGGCCACTCTCGGAGCAGGAACGATCAGCGGCCTAGGCACACTGAACTACTTGCCCAAGTATGCAACTGCCGGAACAATTACCGAAAGCAACGTGTTTGACGACGGTCTGGGTGTCAACATCCTCGTCCCTCTCACGGCTTCCATCTTCAAGTCAGATTCCATAGAAGCCAACTCCATAAGCGCCACTTCGATCACGAGTGTACTGACCGCCAGTAACATATCCGTAGGCTCCATCGTTTTCGCAGGAGACGACGGTCTACTCACAGGATCTCAGGGCAGTCTCTTCTGGGACAGCGGCAGTCTAGGCATAGGCATCGGGACTTCAACTCTTAATCCTTCAACTACACTCACCGTCAGTGGATCGTCCGAGTTCATAGGCAGCATTTATGCGTCAGGGTCGATTCTTCCGACTGCAGACTCTCTCTACTCTCTCGGGGACACAACGAACAAGTGGGACAGAGTCCACGCTCGTGCACTGTCTGGATCGCTCACGACTCTCAGTAACGGCGATCCTTACCTCATCGGAGGTCCCGGCATATCGATCTCCACGGGATCATCAGGAGAAGTCACTCTCAGCTATTCTGGCATCAATTCGATCACCGCGGGAGAAGGACTCAATGGAGGAGGATCAGGCGGAGACGTCACGCTCTCGATAAACGACGGAATAGTTGCCACCGTCAGCGGAGCCACGTTTAACGGAGCTGTCAAGTTTAATTCTGGACTTAGCGGCTCCCTCACGCGCCTCACCAATGGCAATCCTTACATCGTCGGTTCCACTGGAATCAGAGTGGTCACAGGATCAAGTGGAGACCTCACGTTCTCTATAAAAGACTCAGAGGTCGCCACGATCAGTGGGTCCACTTTCGCAGGAGTCGTCAAGTTTAACGGTGGGCTCAGTGGTTCACTCACACGTCTCGTCACCGGTGATCCCTTCATCGTCGCCGGCGACAACGTCACGATCGTGACAGGATCGGCGGGAGAGATAACGATTTCCAGCACCGCCGGCGGAACGATCAACGGCGAAGGAGAACCTAACTATCTCACCAAGTGGAAGCCCGGAAATGAACTCACGGGCTCCAAGATATACGACGACGGTCAGAACGTCAGAGTACTCATACCGATGTCCGTCACCGGGTCCCTGTTGCCCGGAGACAATTCTCAGTTTAATCTTGGGTCGGTAACTAAGTTCTGGAATACCGTTTATTCTAATGCCCTCACAGGATCACTGACGCGGTTGTCCAACGGCGATCCCTACCTCCTCGCAGGGAACGGGATATCTCTCGCGACGGGATCGAGCGGTCAAGTCACGATCACGGGCAACATTGGAACGTTGACGAACATCACCGCAGGTGAAGGTCTCAAGGGAGGAGGCTCCGTCGGCGCAGCGACTCTTTCCATCGACGACTCCATAGTAGCCACTGTCAGTGGAGCCACCTTCTCGGGGGCAGTCAAGTTCAATTCCGGTCTCAGCGGTTCACTCACCAACCTCTCCAATGGATTGCCGTACCTCTTGGCAGGGACCAACGTCACGATCACGACAGGATCTGGTGGTCAGATCACGATCGACGTCTCCGGCGGCGCCGGTGGCAGCGGCCTCGTGGACGGCTTCGGAATCGCAAACTACTCCGCACGTTGGCAGGACACGAACACACTCACTTACGGAGTACTCTATGACGATGGAGCTACCGTCGGAATCGGGACTGTCAGCGGGGGAGACAAACTCACAGTCCTTGGAGACACTTCTCTCACAGGATCTCTCCTCCCCGGTTCAGACGCGTCCTACGACATCGGATCTTCGAGCAAGAGATGGAACATCTTCGCGGCAAACATCAGCGGATCTCTTACAGGTAGTGGCCTCGAGGCGGGATCCGTCGTCTTCGCCGGCACGGGAGGTCTCCTCACCGGATCCAATTCACGTCTCTTCTGGGACGCAACGAACGGCAGGCTTGGACTTGGAACTTCCTCTCCCACGTCGATCCTCACAGTTTCTGGAACGACACATTTCTCGGGCTCTCTAGAACCAGGAACAAACTCAGCTCACGACATAGGAACTACGTCAAAGACCTGGCGCAACATCTATGCCGCGAACATCAGCGGGTCTCTCACCGGCAGCGGACTACAGTCAGGATCGATAGTGTTCTCAGGACCTGGGGGTCTACTCACTGGCTCTAATGCCAACTTGTTCTGGGACAACTCCAACTCTCGACTCGGAGTCGGAACAAACGCGCCAAACTATTCTCTCGAGGTCTACGGAGTGTCCGGGTCTCTCTTCAGCGTGGAAGACAGGATGAGCGGGTCCCTCCTGTCAGTCAGCGGCATCAGCGGCATCCCGATCATGGAGGTGTCGTCCGACTTCAAGACGGTCTTCGCGGGAGGTTTCAACTCCACCACGATGATCGTCTCTGGAACTTCTGTGGGAATAGGAACTTCGACGACGACCAACAGTCGCCTCTACGTCGGTGGAACTTCGACCGCTTCGTCTCCCGTCTTGGTCGTTCAAGCAGGAACTGCTTCTCCGACCGCGAAGGTCCTCGACATCAGGAATTCCAGCGGCACTTCAGTCGCTTCGATCGACCACCTCGGCAATATCTCTGGATCGACGCTCACTGTCAGCGCCGGCGCAGGATCTTTCTCCAACGACGTCACGATCTCTGGTAACCTCACTGTCAACGGCGCCTCGACGGTCCTCAACACAAACTCTCTCACCGTCAAGGACAACATCGTCGTGCTCAATGCCTCGGCGACTCCGTCCTCCACAGGCGGTCTCTATGTCAACGACACGACTGCAAACCTGACTGGGTCTCTCATCTGGGACTCCACGACCGACAGGTGGCGCGCAGGTCTCCTGGGATCAGAGATCAACCTCGTCACGACGAGCAGCGTCGACACGCTGTCCAACAAGACACTCGCCATCACTGGCAGCAGCAGGAACTACATCACGGGAGGTATCTCCAACTCCGTCGTCTTCTTCGACGCGACGGGTTCTCTCTCTTCGAGCGGCGCGTTCACGTACAGCGCTTCTCCTGGTGTCTTCTCGTTCTCTGGCTCTCTCATGGCTCTCACGTCGTCGGCAGAACCCGGAGTCAACGCCACTTACAACTTGGGTTCTTCCACGAAGAGGTGGAGCACAGTCTACGCGGATAACCTCACAGGTTCTCTCACGACTCTCTCTGACGGAACTTCCTACCTCATTGCAGGCAACAACATAATCCTGCAGACAGGGTCGAACGGGGCTATTCTAATAACTGCTCAGTCGAGCGGTGGAAGTGGTGGAGGATCGGCCGTCGGAGGATTCGGAACTGCCGGAAGAGTGACTCGTTGGGCTGGCACAATCGACCTCGGAGACAGCATCATACGCGACGATGGCACCAACATCGGCGTAGGTGGTCCTGCAACGGCAGACAAGCTCGCAGTATACGGGTCGACCTCCATCACGGGTTCTACACTTCCTGGCGAAGATTCTCTCTACGACCTCGGTACTTCCACCAAGCGCTGGAGGAGCCTCGCCGCCCTCAACATCAGTGGATCTCTCACAGGCAGCGGTTTCCTCTCTGGGACGGTTGTCTTCGCAGGACCCGGAGGAGTACTCACCGGTTCAAACTCACAACTCTTCTGGAGTATTGCTTCGTCCAGCCTCGGTGTCGGAACGAACAATCCTGCTGGTAAGTTTGAAGTATACAGTACGAACTCGGGCTCTCTCTTCTCCGTCACCGACACGCTCAGCGGCTCTCTCCTCTCCGTCAACACGATATCGGGCCTCTCGGCGTTCGAGGTCTTCTCCGACTACAGCGTATACGCTGGTTCTCCTGCAACGAACGACCTAGTGATAACAGGCTCGCGAGTCGGCATCGGCACCAGTAGACCTGCAAGTCGACTTCAAGTCATAGGAGTCAACTCACTCACGGTACCAACCGCCGTCATTCGAGCTGGCATCGCTTCACCGACTGCTCCTGTCCTCGACGTCCAGAACTCCACGGGCACTCCTGTGTTCACCGTCTCTGGAAGCGGCAACGTAGGCATCGGCACCGCTGACATCACGTACAACCTCGATGTGTTCCCGACTACGGCGACAGCGCGCATCGGACAAGGCCTCCTGGGAACGTGGCCCAGCAACAACACCCATGCCGTGTTCGGACACAGCTCTCTCAGTCACGTTTCAGCTGGCAACTACGCACTCCTTCAGAGCAGCGTAGGAGACACGTTCCTCAACGCCGCCTCCACCAAGACGGTGTACATGAGGATCAACAACACAGACATTGCAGCTGTGAACGCGACGGGTGTGGGCATCGGAACCACCAACCCGGGATTCTCACTTCAGTTAGGAAACAACACTGGCGCTTCTACGGCCACTCCTCAAACAATTAACATGGGTGGTACTTTTAGCTCTACAGCAGGTGCCAACGCGAAGCTGAGGTTGTACTTTGACGGCACAAATACTTTTGGGTTTGGAGTCAGTAGCAATCAGCTTGATTACGTTGTTCCTACTGCAGCTTCTCACGTCTGGTACATAGCAGGAACAGAACGCGTTCGAATTAACACGACCGGCGTTGGACTCGGCACCAACAACCCAGGTTTCAGGCTTCAGCTCGGCAACAATACGGGTACATCTACGGCCACTCCTGAGACCATCAACATGGGTGGTACTTTTAGCTCTACAGCAGGTGCCAACGCGAAGCTGAGGTTGTACTGGGATGCCACCAACGTTATGGGCCTCGGTGTCAGCAGCAATCAGCTTGACTACATCGTTTCAAACGCAGCTTACAATCACGTGTGGCATGCCGGCGGTTCCGAGCGCATGAGATTGAACGGCAGCGGCAACGTGGGCATCGGCACCGCCACATACTCTGCGAGGCTCCACGTCTCGGGTTCCACTTCGTCTGCCACCCCGACTGCAGTCATAAGAGAAGGATTCCTCAACTCAACATCGAACGCCTACGCTCTCGACGTGCAGAGAAGCACAGGAACGAGCCTCTTCTGGGTGAGTGGCAGTGGAACATCGTACGTATCGAGTTCTCTTGGTATAGGAGTCACACAGCCTGCTGGCCCCCTACAGATCATGGGAACCTCAGGTTCTCTCCTCCTCGTGACAGACTCAATCACAGGTTCTCTCCTCTCCGTCAACAACGTCACGGGCCTCCCGATCCTCGAGGTCTTCTCGGACAACAGGATGGTCGTGGGTCGGTATGGTCAGAACACGCTCGTCGTCTCCGGCTCGCGGATCGCGATGGGCGCCCTGCCCACAAACGACATCCAGCTCCTCCTCTCTGGCTCCTCCACCTCCGCCGACAGGACTCTCGTCATCCGAGCCGGCGTGCAGTCACCCACGGGAACTCTCATCGAGGCGCAGACCTTCACGTCCTCGTCGGTCTTCTGGGTGAGCGGCAGCGGCGCCGCCTTCTTCTCGGGATCCGTGCGGTCTCCTGCCTTCTCAGGCTCACTCACGACTCTCGCCGACGGGTCACCCTACCTCGTTGCAGGACCCGGCATCCTCCTCGTCACGCAGTCGAACGGGTCTCTCTACATCACGTCATCTGGCGGCGGTGCAGGTGTCTCCGCCGGAGGCCTCATCACCCACGTCCAGTTCAATGACGGTGGCACTCTCGGCGGAGATGCCAACTTCACGTTCAACAAGACCACCGACACGCTCTCCGTCACGAACATCAGCGGCTCCCTCACGAAGCTGGCGAATGGATCCGACTACCTCGTGGCCGGCTCCAACGTGTCACTCACGACCGGCTCCAACGGGTCCATCACGATCAATGCCACGATCGCTCCCTACACCTCGCAGGCCTTCACCAACGCCACGAGCATCACGGTCAATCACAGTCTCGGGATATCGCTATACGACATCGAGGTGTTCGACACGTCGTACAACAAGATCTTCCCGAAGACCGCCACCGCCACGAGCACCACGCAGGCGAACATCACATTCGGTCTTCCCACATCAGGCTTCGTGATCGTGGGAGGAAGCGGCGGCGGGGGCGGCGGCGGGAGCTCGGACCTCACGGGTCTCACGACCAACATCTCCACCACGGGACAGATCACCGGCTCCCTCGTGCATTCCACGGGACTCATCACGGGATCGAGTTTGACAGTGACGAGCACTGTCACCGCGAACATGCCATTCTTCCTCGGCGCGACGGTGGTCAGCACTAACTACACGGTCCCTACAAATTTCAATGCGATGACTCCCGGTCCGATTACAATATCTGACGGAGTGACTGTCACCGTGAGTGACGGCTCTACTTGGACGGTGGTGTAAATGAGCATAGTAAAGACAAACAAGTTTCAGACTCTCGATGGACTCACGTACAACGTGCCCATCCAGGTGGTGACTTCATCTCTGGGTACGAATTTGGGTACTACGGTATCATCCACATCTGATCGAACGAATGATGCAGCAAGCTGGGGAATACAAAGCAATACGACTACTTGGCAGAATACATCTAATCTGCAACTGACCATCACGCCGAAATTTTCTACAAGTTTGATCAAACTCGGTTTATCCATCGCGATGTCTAATATAGGCAATCAGAATGCAGCAGGAATCCGAGTAATAAGAGGGTCCACTATATTATTCCGCCCAGCTATCAACACGACCGGTCCATACTCAACTGGGTATACTACCTCAGGCCAAGATTGCTATTTCCATCATTTCTTTGAGTTTTATGACCAGCCTGCTACAACCTCGGCTGTAACCTACTCTTTACAGTACAGAGCGTATGCTTCTTCTTCTAGCCCGTGGTGGTTTGCTCTCCCAGTATCCAACCAGTGGGGATCAGCTAACTGGTTTACAGCCACGGAGATAGCGAAATGAATCGTGTTATCTCAATTCCCGATGCTCTAGAGTCTCTCTGCGCTGGATCTGAATGGACGGTGTTGGGGAATGATCCGGATCGAATAATCTGGCACAAACCACCCGTTAAGATTCCCACCAAAGAAGAAATTGAAGCAGAAGTAACACGCCTCCAATCTGAGTACGATTCTCACCTCTACGCCCGCCAACGTGCTCCCGAGTATCCACCCCTCTCGGACCTCGCGGATGCCCTCTACTGGCAGGCTCAGGGGGACAACGAACCGATGGCTCGTTACGTGGCGGCGTGCGAGGCCGTGAAGGCGAAGTACCCGAAGGGAGGAAACGATGCCTAGTTACGCGAAATTTGACGTGTGGCAGAACACTGCGGGTGTGAACTACGGTACAGTTCTGCAGGTGCAATCAACAACTCTAACGAACACGTTCTCAACCACCACCCTCATCTCATCGGGTGGATCTGCGATCACGGGGCTCTCGGTGAACATCACACCGAAGTACGCAACGAGCAAGATCCTCGTGTTCGGGCACATGGTAACGGGAAACAGCATATACACGCAGAGTTACTTCAAGCTGAAGAGAACGATATCAGCAACAACCACAGAGATTGGTGGAGGAACAGCTGTGGGCAGCAGGCCTGGCGTTATAGCAAAGGCGTATTTCGATTCTGCATCAGTGGGCCAATCTGCTCCCTTTTCCTACCTCGATTCTCCCGCAACGGTATCTCAGGTTACTTACCAGATGTTCCTGGGAACGGAGAACGCATCATACTCCGCTCACATCAACAGAACAGAAACGGATGGAGATAACGTGTTCGGTGCCCGCGGAGCTTCAACGATCACAGTTATGGAGATAGCACAATGATAGATAAAGCACTAATGAGCCTCCGCCCGGGAGCCCAGTGGGCGATGGCAGGAGATGAGTACGAGGGAATCCAGTGGTTGGATGGAGCGCAGAGCCTCCCCACCAAGGCAGAGGTTCTCGCAGAGGTTGCCCGCCTCAGGGATGAAGCATCCCGCACCGCCTACAGAGAGCTTCGCGCGCGAGAGTACCCACCCGTGGAGGATTACCTCGATGCCGTGGTCAAGGGCGATCAAGAACAGATAGATAGGTACATAGCGGCGTGCCTCGCGGTGAAGGCGAAGTACCCGAAGCCGGAGTAACGATGCCAGTAACCATAGAAGGAACAGGTACAATAAACTATAATGTCTGGAAGAGTACTGCGGGTGTGAACCGCAACGCAGTCTTACAAGTAAGATACAGTGCTCTCAATACTTCTGTGATAACGACGAGCATCACGGCGTACTCGGACATCGAGTCACTGACTATAACACCTTACTACAACACCAGCAGGATTCTCATGATAGCCAACTACGGCGCCTCCGGAGCAGGAGGTATAAGGTTCATGAGAGATTCTACTGTTCTCACCGCAGGACAGACAGGAGGGGCGGCGTACATGCACTGGGAGGCCAACTCTCAAACACAAGGTAACTTCGATGGTGGTTCCCTCAGGACGCAATTTACCTTGATGTTTTATGATTCTCCTGCTTCTACGTCTTTGTTGACATACAAGACGCAGATAACTGCGTATGACGGTTCTGGGACTGATGGATTTGGTGTGGGAACTGCTCCGGGTGCTTATTCCGGAGGACTGTTCTCCGGATTTCTACTCATGGAGATAGCACAATGAACAAGATCACAATACATGCTGCGCTATCTAGTCTTCGACCAAAGGCCGAATGGACAGCTCGAGGAGATGAATACGAGGGCATACAGTGGCTCGACAAGACCCAGACCATGCCTACGAGAGAAGAAATTCGCCTGGAGATTCAACGACTCGAGGCCCAAGCGATCGATACAGAATACCAGCGCCTCCGAGCAAGAGAATATCCGTCCATCGGAGATCAACTCGACGCACTCTTTCACGCAGGCGCGTTCCCACCAGAGATGGCCGCCAAGATCCAAGCCATCAAAGATAAATTCCCAAAAAGTTGACACAGTTACTGATGAACGAATAAAATGAGATTTGACTCCGCAACCCTCGTAGCAAACACAATCGTCTCGGGATCCTTCGAGATAACCGGCACGACGGTGCCCGGAGACAACTCGTCCTACGACCTCGGGTCGGTCTCCAAGTCGTGGAGGACCATCTATTCCACGGCACTCTCGGGGTCTCTCACGAAGTTGGCAGGCGGCGGAGACTACCTCGTCGCGGGCACCGGCATCCAGCTCTCCACGGGATCATCCGGTGCGGTCACCATCGCGTCATCAGTCGCTGGAAGCAGCTTCGTCTCTGGCCTCAACACCCAGGTGCAGTTCAACGACGGCGGCAGTTTCGGGTCAAGCAACCTCCTGACGTTCAATAAGGTCACAGGCGCTCTCACGTCCTCTGTCCTCGTCGCGACAGGACTCAGTGGATCTCTCACGAAGTTGAGCGATGGCACGACCAACTACCTGCAGGCCGGCAGTGGCATATACATCGTCACTCAGTCCAACGGCTCCATACTCATCACAGGATCTTCGCAGGTCACACTTGGTGGAGCGAACACGAACGTCCAGTTCAATGACGGCGGCGTGCTCGGCGGAGATGCCAACTTCACCTTCAACAAGACCACCGACACTCTCACAGTCACCAACCTCTCGGGTTCTCTCACCAAACTCTCGACAGGCGGAGACTACCTCATCGGCGGCAGCGGCATCCAGCTCTCCACTGGTTCTTCAGGAGCTGTCACAATCACTTCGACTGTTGCAGGCAGCAGTCTCATCGGTGGATCCAACACACAGGTTCAGTTCAACGACAACAATTCATTTGCCGGAAATAGTGGACTCACCTACAACAAGACGACGGGCGCCCTCACAGGAACTTATGTGGTCGCCTCCACAGGATTCAGCGGCTCCCTCACGAAACTGAACGATGGATCCAACTACATCGTTGGCAGCGGCGGAGTCGTGGTCACCACGGGATCCAACGGGTCCATCACGATGTCTCTCGGGACCTCGACCTACACCACGGCCTCATTCACGAACGCCACCTCGGTCCTCGTGAACCACGCGATGGGCACAACGATCTACGACATCGAGGTATTTGATACTTCGTATAGCAAGATCATTCCGATGACTGCCACGGCGACCACCCCGACCCAGGCCAACATCACCTTCGCGATCCCGACATCGGGGTTCATTGCGGTCGGAGGTCCAACCTCAGGAGTCACGGGTGCGGGACTCTTGCAGGCAGCAGTTTATGTCGGTGTCAATAATGCGATACAATCTTCTGTTGTTCAAGACACTCCACTCAATGTACAGACCACCCTCTATTCTCTTGGTAGCGATATAACAAGACCTACAAACTCTCGATTTACAATAAGCGGACCAGGAACTTATAGATTGCAGGGTATTGTGGGCCTTGTAGACTCTGTTCAAAATTACAGCGGTTATCAGTGGTATGATGTCACAAATTCTGCTTATATAGGTGTTGCTGCATACGCAGAAGATGCAGCAGCATTTTTGGCATCCACAACATCTGCTCTAGCTTATGTAACAATTTCTTCTTCCACAACATATGAACTAAGACAGGCGTACAGCGGTGTAACTGTTACTGTTTATGATAAAATTCAAGTCGAGATCACAAAAGTCACAGGATTCACTTCTGCCCTCGGGATCACACAGACTGTAGGTTCTGCCCCCTACTACGGTGCACGCGCGTGGGTTAACTTCAACGGCACGGGAACGGTTGCAATAAGAGCAAGTGCCAATATTTCAAGCATCACAGACAACGGGGTTGGGTCCTACACGCTTAATTTTACATTGCCCATGCAAGACTCTAATTTTGTTGTCATGGGCACCAGTGAACATGATGCGGGGTTATCAGTAGACTGGGCAGTCATTGACGGTGATGTTACAACATCTTCACCGTCTAATTCTTCTGTTCGCGTAAATTTCTTAGGGAACAACTCCGCAATGAGGGACTCAAGGTTTTGTTTCTTTACTATATTCAGGTGAGTAAATCAACATGACAAATCCAAGAATAATCTACCAGACAGACGAGGGCGGCGTAGCCGTCGTAGTTCCGACTCCAGAGGCGCTTTCACTCTACAGTCTCGAGGCGATCGCCCTCAAGGACGTGCCTGCAGGAAAACCCTTCAAGATCGTGGACGCCTCCGACATCCCATCCGATCGCACCTTTCGCTCCGCATGGGAGGTCGATCCTGCCGACCTCACCGACGGCGTCGGGTCGGAGTCAAATTCATTCTGAGGACACAATGATAAAGGTAAACATCAACAAGGCCAAGGACATCGCACACGACAAACGCCGCGCGGCGAGGGCCGCTGAGTTCGCACCCCACGACGAGATCATCTCAAAGCGGATACCGGGAACCGCGGAGGCGACCGCGGAGGCGGCTAGAGCCGCAATCAGGGAGAAGTACGCAACCATTCAGGACGAGATAGACGCAGCGGAGGACGTCGACACGCTGAAGTCGATTGTCACCTCTCTTTCTCTGTGACATATTTCGCACTCCGTATATTTACGGGAACTAATGCGCAAGTGTACACCCAGGAATACAATTATCTCTCATGTGAAGCAATCCGTTTTATTCCTTTCTAACGAGTTGTACATTAACGAAAGTTAGAAATGAGAATAGACTCACCGAATTTAGTCGGCTCGACCGTGATAACGGGATCGGCGGTCGTGACCGGATCCGTAGTGCCCGGGTCCGACCTGCTCTACGACTTCGGATCGTCCCTCAAGCGGTGGGGAAACGTCTACGCCGTCAACCTCAGCGGTTCGTTCACGGGAAGCAACGTCACTGCGGGTCAGGTCATCGTCGCAGGCACCGGAGGTGTCCTCAGCGGGACCAATAACTTCTTCTGGGACAACTCTGCGACGCGTCTCGGAATAGGCACTTCCTCACTCACCTCCACGCTCACGTTGTCTGGTTCTTCTACGACTACCATTCCCGTGTTGACAGTGAGGCAAGGAGCGGTCACTCCCGGAGCTGCCTCCCTAGACGTACAGAACAGGTTGGGCGCCTCCACGTTCTGGGTGAGCGGCAGCGGCACGTCGTTCTTCTCCGGCTCGGTAGGAATTGGTACTTCAGTCTTCTCGGCGACGCTATTCGTTTCCGGTGGAACTGCAGCTGCCAACTCCACGGTCATCTTTAGGGAGGGCGTGGCGAATGCCCTCGGCGGTGCAGAAGTCCTAGATGTTCAGAGGAGCAGCGGATCCAGTCTCTTCTGGGTGAGCGGCAGCGGCAACTCCTACTTCTCCGGCTCAGTCGGGATCGGAGCCACGCAACCTGCTGGTCGACTCGACGTCACCGGCGTCTCAGGATCACTCTTTCTCATCAACGATGACATGTCGGGGTCTCTCTTCTCCGTCAACAACGTGTCGGGCCTGCCGCTCTTTGAGGTGTTCTCCGACAATAGAGTCGTCGCCGGAGGCTACGCTCTCAACGCCTTGACGGTCACAGGATCGCAGGTCGGCATCGGAGCCACGACTCCTGGAGGTCGCCTCGACGTGGTCGGTGTCTCCGGATCCGTCCTCCTCGTCACAGATGACATGTCTGGATCGTTGTTCTCCGTGAACAATGTTTCTGGCCTCCCAATTTTCGAAGTTTTTTCTGACAACACTCTCGTCCTCGGAGGATTTAATTCCTCTGACCTCGTGATATCCGGCTCGAGGGTGGGAATCGGCACGACTGCGACGGGCGACAAACTTGCCGTTAACGGATCGATGTCCGTCACAGGTTCGATCCTTCCCGGTCAAGACGTTGCCTACAACCTCGGCTCCTCCACGAGACGCTGGGCCAACATCTTCACCGGAGACTTGCACCTCCAAAACGAGAGAGGAAACTGGACCATCATCGAGGAGGACGACTGCCTCACCGTTCGCAACAACAAGACGGGGAAGCGTTACAAGATCAACATGACGCCGATGCCCGAGCTCGACGAACCCCTCGGAAACTTCTCCACGGGACCCAAGCCTAACGCTTAAATCACAAGCGATTATTGGACAATTCCACGTGATCACCATACTTAAGGACGGGAAGTAGCTCTTCCCTTCACAACAATCCCGGGAGTATGAATCATGGCATTAGTAGGACACATATCTGGCAGTAGCCAGTCTAATTCAGTCATCGGCGTTTCTGGATCAGTAATCATCGCCAACAGGTCGTCTGCGTTGTTCCCGGCATTGCCCGGAACCGACGTCTCGTTCTTCGTCAGCGGCTCGGCTGCCTCTGACATGGCTCTCTTCGGCGGCGGTCTCGTCAGCTCAGGCAGCCTCACAGTCAAGAACGCTTCAGGCGGAAACTCCTTCACGGTCGCGTCTGCCACAGGCAACACGGTCGTTCAAGGCACACTTCAGTCGGTCGGCGCGTTCACAGCAACAGGTGGACTCACGGCCACGTCGATCACAGGCTCGATCACGAAGCTTGCTGGCGACGGCGGCGACTTCCTCCGTGCAGGCAGCAACATCACGCTCACCACAGGATCTCTCGGTGAGGTCACAATCGCTGCATCTGCAGGTGGAACACCTGGCGGTTCCGACACTCAAGTTCAGTTCAACAACGACGGAGCTTTTGCTGGTGACGCCGATCTCACGTACAACTCGACGTCCAACACACTCACAGGTGTCACAGGTTCTTTCTACCGCGTTGTGGCAACTGATGAAGTGAGAGCAAACGGCGGAAGCGTCACAACGACTCAGACGACCTTCAATCTCGTCAACACCACAGCGACCACACTCAACGTCGGCGGAGCTGCCACTGCCATCACCATGGGCGATGTCACATCGGCCACAACGACCATCAGAGGTGGAACTCTCGTCGGCAACCTCACGACTCAGAACCTCTTCAACACAACAGCGACCACTCTCAATATCGGTGGCGCAGCGACGACAGTTGAGATCGGTGCGGCAACAGGAACAACTTCGGTCAACAATGCACTTACTGTTGATGGAAACGTCACGCTCGGTGATGCATCTGGAGACACTGTAACAGTGAACGGTACCACAACTTTCGCAGGTGCAGCTGTCACAACGACACTCGCGGGAAGCGGATCGATCGCAGGAACTCTTACAGTCGCCGGATCAACGACACTCAACGGCGCCGTCACTGTCGGCGATGCGTCAGCTGACACAGTCACGGTGAACGGTACCACGACCTTCGCAGGTGCAGCCGTCACAACAACTCTTGCAGGAAGCGGATCAATTGCAGGAGCACTTACGGTCGGCGGCGACACCACTCTCAACGGCAACACCACTCTTGGTAATGACATCTCCGACACTGTCACCTTCACGGCACGTTCTGCATCGAACTTCCTGCCTTCCGCTGACGTTACTTACGACCTTGGATCTTCAGCACGCCGTTGGGCAAACATCTACACCGGTGACTTGCATCTCAAGAACGAACGCGGCGACTATACCCTCATTGAGGAACCGGACTTCCTGACGATCCGCTTCAACGCCACAGGCAAGCGCTACAAGTTCATGCTCGAGGCAGTCCCCGAGCTTGACGAAGAGCTCGGAAACTTCTCATCCGGACCAAAGGGCTGATACTTATACGCTGAGGAGAGTGGACTGCTGTGCCAATAATAACGAGCAACATATCCAGTTATAACAACACACCCATTGGAATATCTGGAAGCATCGCGTTCGCAAACACACAGCAGTCCAACTCCGACACAGTATTCTTCGTATCGGGATCGGACTCGTCACGATCAGTCTTCGGTGGCACTCTCTTGGTGTCTGGAAGTCTGGTCGTGTCGGGTTCGATGTTTTTTGGAGACGACGTCAATCAAGACTCTCTACAGGTGAGAGCAGGGTCGCTCTTCAGCGGTAACGTCGGCATAGGATCCACGACGACTTCGACTAGACTTCTCGTCTCAGGATCGTCTACACCTTCAAACTCCACTCTCGTCGTTCGTGAGGGTGTGACTTCTCCCACAGGAGGCGCAGATGTCCTCGACGTGCAAAACTCGTCAGGAACCAGTCTCTTTGTCGTAAGCGGCAGCGGATTCGTCGGAATTGGAACGACAAACACTGTGACAGCTAACAAGCTTTCAGTGTTCGGAGCCACATCAACGACCACATTCGGAGGTCACCTCTTACTGTCGTCTGATTCAGCTTCTTCAGCAATAGACAATGGTGGTCAGTTAAACTTTCAGATGTACGACGGCACCTCTTTGAGAGGAGCTGCTCTGATAAAAGGCGCCGAGGAGAACGGTACAAGCGGCAACTATGGAACATACCTCTCCTTCGGAACACGTGCTAACGGCGACTCAGTTCTCACAGAGCGACTCAGGATCGACTCTACGGGAAGCGTAGGCGTCGGTCTCACATCTCCTTCCGCGAGACTCTTCGTCACAGGATCGTCTTCTACTTCACAGCCTGCACTCATTGTTCAAGCAGGAACTACGAACCAAGTCGGAGGAACAAAAGTCTTTCAAGTACTCAAGAGTGACGGCACAGGAATCTTTCACGTCTCAGGCAGCGGTGACGTCACAGTCGACAACGGCAACATCGTCATAGGAACGGCGGGAAAAGGGATAGATTTCAGCTCCACAGCAAATGCTCCCTCAGGAACGCTTGGTCAAGAAATCCTAGATGACTATGAGGAAGGGTCGTGGACACCAGGCACGACTGTCGGCGGCGGCGGCACGATCACTTCTACACGTTCCGGATATTACACCAAGATAGGAAGAGTGGTCCACGTAAAATTCTTCGTCGAGGCTTCCGCAGTCTCCGGAACGAGGACCACATTGACTATAACGGGACTACCCTTTCAAGTGGACGTGACATACACAAACGGGTGGGTAGAATGCTATCTATTGAACAACACCGGCGGTCTTTCTGACGACTTCTCACATGGCATGGTCTGGACCAATGCGACGAGCAATTCTTTGACGTTCGACATTTATGAGACTACTTCTGGTGCACCTATAACCAGTCCTGCTTCTTTCATAGTTGCGGGCACACTCATATCGGGACACTTGACATATTTCACAAATCAGTGAGGGAAAATGAACATAGAGACAAGACACGTCATAGACAAGGTAGAGATAGACGAGAATACCAAGACGATTGGAGTGAGGACTCGCATACAACAGTGGGTTGTCTCCTCTGAGGGTGAGATTCTCGTTCAGGACAATGCAGGTTTCCACAGAGTCTCCCTAAATCCCGGAGATTGGTCCGGTGCAGAGTCTCACGGCGTCAGAAATTACGCAGATCTAGTGTGGACGCAGAGTGCCATAGATGCCTGGAATGTAATACAAGCGCAGAACTCTTCGCGTCGACTCTTCTAACGACTGGTTCTGTACCTGAGCGAAAACTTCTCTCCGTCCTTCAAGCCCTCCTCGTACATCTCCATCGCAACAGCGGTGGAAGGTATCTCGATCGTGTACTTGTCGAAGAGCGACAGGTGGGATGGGCGGATGTCGGAACCGAAGGACAGGGGCCACGCTGAGATTCGCAACGTCTCGTGGTGTTTCGACGGTTGGTTGCAGAGGACACCGGCGTCGAGGTGCAGGATCCTGTTCTTGAGGCGGACCATGTCGTTCATGAAAGGGATGGAGACGGACGACTTCAGCGCCTCGAACATGTCACCCTTCGATGCGAATTCGTCCTGCATCACGTAGCTCATCTTGAAGGGAAAGAGGGAGACTTTGGTGTAGCAGATGGTGAGTCGACCGGTCGTGTGGATGTCCTTCGGGGTGGCGTCGTAGATGTAGGCCGTCGACCTCTCCACCACCTCCCGCTTCTTCACGGACCGCGCTGCGGCGGCCGCGTTTAATGCCTCTAAAAACGCCTCATAGGCATCACCCCGAGTTAACAGGAATATTGCTGCGCCACCCCCGGCTGACGCCGTGATGTACTCTGTCGTGTTCAGGTCGATCAAGCCGTTCTCGGAAAGGCGCTGGAGGACTCCGAAGTACCAGAACACCTTCCAACCGCAACCGCTGAGAGAGACGCGTGTGAACATGACGTCTTAAATATTACGATGTGGTGTCCATATTTGTTTCGGATTTAGACGCCAAACCTTCCTCGTAGCGCCGTGAAGTTCTGGAGTATCTCTGCAGCGCTTAACGCCCTGTTGTATATCGATACTTGATAGATAGAACCTCCGAAGTAGGCAGCTGGGCTTCCATTTTGTTGCCTTGCCCCGACTAGCAACGACACATTTGACTGGTCCCATCCGATCGCTCCTGTCGAAGTGGAAGACGGGTCAAGCACACCGTTGATGTAGAGCCTCTGTGTGGATCCGTTGTACACTCCGCAGAGGTTATATGTCAAACCAGCTAACAAGCTGGTGGTGGACGTAGTGCTGTAAGGTGATACTTCTCTCTCAATGACTGCCTTGTTGTTTTTTATAGAGAGAATGTAATTACCCAGCACTCCGCCGTTGTATCGTCCCAATATGGATTGCTCTGACAAACTGACACTGCTAGGTCTAACCCAGGCGCACAGAGTGAACGGATTGTTGCTGCTGAAATAGTACAGAGAGTTCGTACCAATGGTCGCGTACTGGTTCGTTCCGTTGAGAAACAATCCTCCTCCCGCTGCCTCGCTGAAGGTCGGAGTCCCTGACAGGGTCGCCACCGTGCCGTTGTTGTTCAGGTCGACCCAGGACGTCCCTGTCCCTCTGTAGCTGTTCTTGTCTGCGGCATCGAGAAGCAGGATCAGGCTAGTGTCTCGAACTATCTTTCCGTTTCCAAACCGATAAGCCATGTCAGACTCCGAACCTCGCGCGAATTGAATTGTAGTTCTGTGAGACTTCTGCTGCGGTGAGACCGCGATTGTACATCTTCACCACGCTTATCTTGCCATTCAACCAATAGGGTGTGCTTATTCCACCGATCGAGATTCCGTTCTGCCCCATGGTGGAGTTGGTGATGCTTCCCTGCACCGCTTGTGATGCACCGTTGATGTAGAGGGAGTAGGTGGAAGAGGTTCGAGACGCAACAATGTTGAACCACCTGCTCGTCGACGGTGACCACGAGCAGAAAACGGATCCACCTCCCGAGTGTTTCGCGAAGTACAATCCGCTTGAGAAATAAGCGAACCACCACTTGTCTGCAGTTGATCCTGCGACGGGATCGCTTTGAAGGAAAGGCGTTGGAACAGATCCTCCAGAGTTGATCGAGTTCATCCACACCCACGTCTCTATCGTGAAATCTCCTGTTCCGAATGAGTACGTGGAGTCGTTCGGCATGTAAACGTAGGTATTGAGCCCCGCGAAGTTCATGGTCCCGCCGTAATCACTGCTGAAAGTTGGACCGTTTTGATATGAACCTGCGCTTCCCTTCACGAGATCATACCAGGCCGTTCCGCTGCCAGGGTGACTCGCGATGTCTGCTGCATCCAGTGCCAACACGAGACCGCTCTTGACTATTTGTGCGCCTCCGCCGATTCCCATTACCGTCCATACCTTGCTTTGGTCTGATTGAAGTGGTCAACAAGTTGTTGTTGTGTCAACATGACGCCGTTGTAGACGAGCACCTGTCCTATCGACCCGCCCCAGTGATCACCACCCGGGTGTGACCTTTGACCTATGAAGTTGACTGAAGCTCCGCCCGTCGTGTAGTACAGTGCGTTGTAATACCCGCCGCTTCCAACTTCCACACCGTCGAGGTAGAGTCTTGCAAATCTAGATCCGCCGTCCTGCACCACGGCAACATTGTACCATCTGTTCGCTTGTATGAGATTGTAACTCGACGTGATGTTACTCGCAGTCGCAGTTCCGTCCCATATTGCCCAGGCCGTTAAGTATAGACGGCTTCCGTCCACTCCCAGTGCGACTCCTAAGCCTCTACTGTCTTGTGTAGCTGTCCATCCTCCACCATATATCCAGCCTGTGCTTGACGTGTCACTCTTGTTCACCCATGTGGTCATTGTGAAGCTACCGTTCAAGTTGACGACAGAGACTTGACCGTACTGACTAGATCCGTTGAACGTGAAACTTCCTGCGCCTGTAGGAAGTCTGACGAACTGAGGCCCATTCACAAGAGAACAGTTGTTGCCGTCGCTAGACAGATTTGTCCACGTTGTACCAGACCCACCGTAGCTTTCTGGTATTGTGGCATCGAAGAACAGGGTGTAGCCTGATGTTGGCTTGAAATTGCTTCCTACTTGATACGCCATTAACGACCGAACCTTCCCTTGGTCTGATTGTAATTATCGAGGACTTGACCGCTCGACAGAACTACACCGTTGTAGATGAGAACCATCCCCAAAGATCCGCCAAAGTAGCGGTAATCACCTGGGTCTCCATGGAAGTCTGGTGACTCGTATGCGCTCCTTCCGATGAATGAAGTCGCCGCAGCACCGAAGTTGTCGTAACCTGGATTGAAGACTCCGCTTCCTTGCAGCAGTCCATTGACGTAAACGTATCCGACTCCCGAAGACTTTACGGCGCACAAGTGGTGCCAACGACTCGTGTCTATCACACCAGCAGCAACTTCTTTTCTGTTGCCCCATCCCCACCCGCTGTTTAACGTGGGCGTAAGTCCCGTGACCCCGAAGTTGACTGCATTGATTGCGCTCTGCCAGCCTGCGCCTATGAAGTAGCCTTCGGATGACGAGTTGTTCTTCTTGACCCACGCAATTAGCGTGAAGTTTCCTCCGAGACCCAGCTCTCCAATCGATCCGTATTGACTGCTGCCGTTAAAGTTCAGGAAGCCTGCTCCCGCAGGAGTGATTAAATAGGTAGGACCGTTCACTAGGCCGCAGTTGTTGCCGTTGCCCGACAAGTTAGTCCAAGTGGACCCAGAACCTCCGTAACTCTCGGGTATCGTTCCGTCAAGAAATACGGAGTAACCCGGGACGAACTCCAGCTTTCTTCCACCTTGAGTTGCCATCACACTCCAAACCTTCCTCTGAGAGATTCGTAGTTTTGTGTGACTTCAGTCTGCGTGAGACCTCGTCCTATGTACGTCCTGAAGCTGCTGACTCTTGCAGGCAACGGTCCATAATAACCTGCAAATACGGTGTTCTGAGCGATTAGAGCAGACGTGGGTGCTGCTGTTATGCTGACGCCGCTCAAGACTGCACTAGTCCCCACTAGACTTCCATTGAGATAGCAGTTAGTAGTTCCTGACACTCTTGTTAGACATATGTTGTGCCAAGTCAGTGTAGGAATCGTTAGACTTGAGAAACTCGCTCCGACTCCTCCGCCCATCCTCTCGAATCCGATCCTGGACGGGACAGATGTGCCGGTCCCAGAAGATTGAATGTACAAAGCTATTGTACCCGAAGCATTTCCTGTGCAAATATAACCCGTGTAATTTACAAAGCTTCCCAAGTAGCTGAGGTTGGAGATGAGATATAACCAAGTCTCTATCGCGAAGTCACTTGTACCCGACGGATACGCCGCCGGAGAGAATGTCGCGTAGTCGTCCAACTGATCAAACTGTATCGCTCCTCTTCCAAACCCATTTCCAGCGTCATAAGTGAAGTTGTTGGCGAGAGTGGCATTGTAACCGTTGCCACTGAGATCAGTCCAAATTGCTCCCGATCTCGGGTAACTGTTGTTATCACCGGCATCGAGGTTCATCGTTAGGCCGCTCTTTACAATTCGATAGCCAACGCTGCCACCCATCAGACCCTGAACCTTCCCCTCATCGCGTTGAAGTTTTGGAGGACTTCTGATGAAGTGAGTGATTTGTTATATACAATCGTGGAGAACATTTTTCCGTTGAAATACGTACCACTAATTCCTGCAGTCCCTAACTGATTGGTGGTTTGAAGAAGCGTTACCGTGAACGAAGAGAAAGTTTGCGTCATTTCCAAGTTTCCATTCACGTAGATGCTGAAAACGTTTCCCGATCTGGTTGCAGCCACATTGTAAGGAACGTTCACGATTGGTGTTGTTGTTCCATACAGGAGTTGGCTTGAGTAAGCAGGGCTTGTTCTATCCCCCAACAGCATGCCAAACTTGTTGTTCGTTCCTGCAGAATCGTACCTTAAGCCAAACAAAAATCTTCCGTTTCCTGACCCTGCAGAGTATTGAGAAAACATGACATACTCATTACCTTGTGTACTTATGAGTGAAGATATTGACACCCATGAGGAGATGGTCCAGTCAGAAGTTGCTCCTAGCGCCGTTGAATCCAAATTTGCGTATTGCGTGCTTCCGTTAAAAGCAATCGATCCGCAGTTATCTTGACCGTATGTGGGACTGTTTACAAGAGTCCCTCTGAATCTACTGGCGCCAAGATCTCTCCAAGAATTTCCGCTCCCCGAGTAGCTCTCTCTATTCGCTGCATCGAGGTACAGCACTAGACCGCTTGTGACCAGCTTGGGCATGTGATGTTGTGCCATTATAGACCGTACCTTCCTCTCATCGCAACGTAGTTCCTCGATATCTCTGCGGCGCTGAGTGCGCGGTTGTGGATTATAAGTGTAGAAATTCTGCCTGTGTAAAAATCTGCACTGTTAAGAGATTGATTCCCGCCCAATCTTAGAGTTGCAGAAGAGTTAATACTCGGGCTCCTAACTGTACCAGAAGACGAAAGAGAATTTTGCACATAAAACAATTGTGATGTGCTGCTTCTCACACCAGACAACATGTACCAACCTTCAACGGGAACAGAATAACTAGTTACTGTTTCTGTTCCGTCGAAAGTTCTAAAGCTAACATTTCCTGTATTGTAGGAAATACCAACCCAGTGATAGTTTGGAGCGTACGCTAGGAAATTACCAAAATAAACTATTGATTGACTTGCTGATGTTACTGTGGGATTAAGATAACACCAGCAACAGATTGTATAGTCAGAACTAGTATTTAAATTTGAAGTTGTAATGCTAGTGTTGACCCACGTGCTTGATCCGTTAGTAAATGTAAGATACCCCAAGTTTGATCCGCTATAAGACGGACTATTTGTAAGCGTTCCATTCCGACCATTCCCGCTCAAATCACTCCACGTTGTCCCGCTTCCTGGATAGCTCGCCCGGTTGCCTGCATCGAGGTACAACATGAGGCTGCTGTCGATCACCATCTTTGGGCCTGAGGATATCATCAGACCCTGAACCTTCCCCTCATCGCGTTGAAGTTTTGGAGGACTTCTGCGGCGCTGAGTGCCCGATTGTAGATCCGCACAGTAGATATTTGACCGTTGAAGTAAGGACTACTACCTTCACCAGTTCCGATACGCAAGGGAGCAGCTGCATTAGGTATTAGCGATGAGTTCGTTGCGCTTCCGAGGGAGGCACCGTTGGAGTAGAAAGTGAACGAGGTTCCGCTCTTCGTGATGGAGAAGTTGTACCACGTGGAGAGGGAGAGGGAAACCGTGCTCGAGGGTTCTATCACAACGTTGGTGCTGGGAGCGTAGTTGATGTGAAAGATGGGTTTGCTCTTCGAGATATCGTATGAATATATCCACTTCGAGAAGTTACCTCCACCCTCATCGTGAGAGAGAAGAGCATCGCGTTCCCATGCGGACGGCCACGCACCGCTCCTGTTGAACCACACGTCCATCATGAACTCTGAGTTTGTCCAGTCGTTCGAGTCAGGGACCGTGACGTGACTCGTGTTTCCTCCGAACGATATTGCTCCTAGCGCTGATGTACTGAACGTGGGAGAGTTGGTCAGAGTCCCGTTGTTACCTCTGCCGCTCAAGTCCCTCCACGTTGTCCCGCTTCCTGCATAACTGTCCCTGTTTCCCGCATCGAGGTACAGGACCATCCCTGACGTCACGATCTTTGGATAGTATGAACTTGCCATCAGATGCCGAACCTTCCTCTCGTCGCGCTGAAGTTCTGTGAGACTTCTGCGGCGGTGAGAGCCCTGTTATATATCGTCACGTGTGAGACACGTCCGTTGAAGAATCTAGTTGCCAAAGAGAAACCCCTCCCAATGTACACGTTGTTCATGGACCCGATGAAACCTGTCGGAGCTCCCCCTGATCCCACACTTCGAACAGTTCCCGTTGATGATCCGTTGTAGTAGATGAAACTGTTGGATCCAACGTATGTGATCGTGCTGTTGTTCCACCTGTTTAACTGCATTTGACCTGAGGAATGACCGTAATACCTGTCATTGTTGTTCGTTATGTCGGAATAATTCCATCCGCCGCCACCAGAACCGTCTATTTCGAACCGGGGGCCAATGTTGCCTGTCGTGCCGTTGTAAGCGTAGTTGCAGTCTATGACATTCTGCCAGTTCGTGAAAGTAAGTGGGAAAAACCACACAGACACCGTGAAGGTTGCGAAAGAACCTGGCAATGCTCCATGTACACTGATTGCGTCTACACCGTTGAAAGTTATCGATCCTAGACTGGCAATATTATAAGTGGTTCCTCCACTCAACACACCGTTCTTACTGTTCAAACTCAAGTCATTCCACACAGTCCCGCTCCCAGGATAACTCTCTCTGTTACCCACGTCGAGACACAACGCTAAACCATCTGTGACAATTCTCGGGTAGTAAGCACCTGCCATCAGCTCCTCGCTCTCTTTTGGCTTTCACCGTGTTGCATCAGATTCCGAACCTTCCCCTGTGAGCGCTGAAGTTCTGTGAGACTTCTGCTGCGGTGAGCGCCCTGTTGTACAGCTGAACTATAGATAGACCTCCCGTGAAGTACTCTGATGCGCTTATTGCGCCTTTACCAAGTGTAAGAGTACCTTCAACGAATGTCCTCGTACTTGCAGCAGTGCCAAATACATCGCCATTTTTGTAGGCCGTAATTGTAGAACCATTGTATGTCATCGTCAAATTTATCCACTGGTTCGCTGAATACGGAATGCTAGACACAGTATCTCCCGAGACACCCCAGACCCCTACCGTCACCCAGAAAGTTCCATTGTTTCTCTGTTGAATTGCATAGCCAACCGTCGAACTGTCAAAAGTCATGTTTGTCAACGGAGTCATGAAATTCCCAGACGTAGTTGGGTAACACCAAATGTTTGCCGTTATATTTTGCCCGGACACGCCCGGTGAAGTCACAGTACCGCTTTGCGTGGATCCATTGAAAGACAGATAGCCCAAGTTTCTCGTGTCGTAAGATGGAGCATTTACTAGAGAGGCATTTCTCGCATTGCTTGCCAAGTTTAACCAAGACGCGCCGCTTCCTGGGTAACTCTCCCTGTTCCCGGCATCGAGGCACAACACCATTCCTTCGGTGACTATTCTAGGTGAGAAGTGCTTGCCCATCGCTGTAACTATAATATACTATTTGCCGTTTACGTCACCCGAACCGTGTTTAGTTTCTTAGTGCTAACGTCAAACTCAGAGGTTAATCACATGGACAACGAATTGGTCGAGAAGCAGAACAAGGCATTGAACGTACTGGTCGAGGCGGCGAGACTCGCTCAAGCCCGCGGCGCCTTCACGCTCGAGCAGGCATCACTCGTCGCCGAGGCGATCGCAGTGTTTAAGCAGCCTGAAGCACAGTCGGGCACTCAGATCACCGACTCAGTGACTTCGTCTCCTCCGTCAGTCTTCTGATCGTCGAGTAAATTGTGAAAGCGGAGGTTCTTGTGGGCCTCCGTTTTTCTTTTAGGTTATAATTTTCACATGCCTACACAGCTTCTGCAGAACGTCAATTTTGGAAGATCGAAGTACGATGCAACAGGATCTCTTGGTGTCGGTTATTCTCTCTTGGGAACAGATGGGACCGTCGTTGAGTCAAGGACGACCACGGGAGTCTACCAGACCGCACCCGGTATATACGCTGCATATGTGTCTTTCCCAGACAATTTCAAGGGACAGATACTCTGGGACACCGGAGATCATTATTTTCTGACAGCTTCTTATGCCACCGAAGAGTACAACGGTTCTGCAGCTGTCACGATAGATACAGCCAAGATCGATGAGATATACGACGTCGTCACGTCCATGACGGGCACTCTCAATTCAATCTACGACATACAGTTCGGTCGCTGGAGGATAGTGAACAATCAGATGATCTTCTACAAAGACGACAACACGACCGAGGTTGTTCGTTTCGACCTCTTCGACGATGCCGGCAATCCAACGATGGATGCTGTCTTTGAGAGAGTCAAGGTCTGATGGGAAACAAGTTGGTGACTCGCGGCATGGGACCTGTCACAGGCGGCGTCCCAGGAAGAGCTGCGTTGATATCGCAAGGACTTGGAGGTTTCTTTGAGGAGGTCAAGCGACAAGCGATCCGCATCTATCGAGCGGGTCAGAGTGGCACGAAACGGGCACTTCAAGAACTCCAAGAGGTGATGGTCTGGGCCAAACTGATCAGAATAAATGACGAGAAACCTCCCATTCCTATCTCGGGTTCGATTAAGGTGAGAATATCCAAGACGTCCCAGATAGCAGCAGTTCTCATCAGTAGGGCCTCCGTGCGTGTCAGATCTGCGCTAGAAGACCTCAAGATCACGGTAAAGAGGATAAAGTGAGTGATATGTATCTGCGATGGAACCGCTGACAGAAACGATACAATTAGACATCGAAGAGAGTAACGACCTCACGTTCAAAATCAAGATGGAGGGAACAGCAATGTCTCCCGCCAAGGTGAGACTCGTATGTGAGAACGAAGACTTCGCCTACATGTTCAACGGTTACGGCACCGGTGAGGACGAGGTGGTGCAGTTTACTCTCCCGAGGATGGACAAGAAGATCACCGAGGGTACGTACGACGCCCGTGTAGAGGTCCTTGTCGACAACCGCTACTTCGCTCCTCTTCAGTTCCAGATCAACTTCAAGAAGACTCTCTCTGTCGTAGCAGAGACGATACAGGTCGTACGAAAGGCCGTCAAACCTGAGGTCACTGTGACTGCAGCGCCAATATCTGTCATAAAGCCTGTTGCTGCTCCTCCACCCGCAGTTGCCACCATTAAATTTGAGCAGAAGCCTGTTGCCAAAGTCGCTTCTCCCGTCACTCCTCCTGAGCCTCAAAAGATTCAAGTGGAGTCTGCACCACTGCCTGGTTCACTGAAGGATACTTTCCTCAAGAAGACCGCCCAGCCTGGATCACTCAAAGAAAAATTCAGCAAGTGATCTTCGATTCGAGAGCGCCGTCGATCAGGAACTGTCCACAAACTCTTGGTAGGTGAGACCAAATCCAAGACGATCACATACTTATCGCACAGGATAGGTGTGACACATGGCCACGTTCGTTAACACAATAGCACCCACGCCATTTGGCTTTTTTGACGCTGACGCTGACTTTCAAGCAGAAGCAGATTCCATGGTCACTTACGTGAAGAGGAAGCTCGGTGACGACGTCCTCTCTGTCGAATTGACGAAGAAGCAGATCTGGTCTTGCCTTGAAGAAGCTGTCTGCGAATACTCTCGACAAGTCCATGAGACGAAGATAGTTTCTGAATTGACGAACGTCCTTGGTGTATCTACATCGGAAGACTATACGAACAAGTATTCTCGTCAAACACTTGAATACTTGGTGAGAATGGCAGAGCCCTATGCGACTGAAGCTTACGTCGGAGGTTCTTTTAATTACACGTTAGGCTATTTTGATCTTGTCGGTGGAAAGCAGGACTACGACATCTATACAGACTTGAAAGACTTTGTATCAGGCTCGTCTGTATACGGTAATTTACCTGCCGGCAGCAAAGGCAAGCTTAAAGTCGTTGAGTTATTTCACATGGAACCTCTTGCTGCTCAACACTTTTTGTTAAATGCCTCTAACATAACGAACTTCATGGCGACGAACTTCAACTATGAGTCGTATGTTAATTCTTCAATCTTCTATGTTTTACCCATCTTTGAAGACGTACTTCGCAGAGGAATGCTTGAGTCAGCCTTCAGAGTGAGAAGATCACACTACAGTTATGAGATAATGGGAAGCAAACTAAGGATCTATCCTATTCCCATGACAGACTTGCAAACTGGTAAACTTTTTTGTAGGGTGTTACCTCCGCAGAATCCGCTCAATCCTTCAGCATTTTCTGATGATTCTATCGATGGCATCTCAGGTCCCCAGAATTTTCCACTTGGAAACATTCCGTTCGGTTCGATAAACCAGCCAGGTCGTCAGTGGATTAGACAGTATACACTCGCTCTGTGCCGTGAGATGTTAGGCCTCGTTCGATCAAAGTTTCAGAACATACCCGTTCCTAATGCAGATCTTCAGCTCAACGGCGAGTCGCTCGTTACTACGGGACGTGAAGACAAGGATAAACTCCTCACACAGCTTAAGGAGTTTCTTGCAAACTTAACACATCAGAAGATGTTAGAATCCGACGCCGCCGCCGCCGAGTCCCTCAACAAGCAGTTGAAGTACGTTCCGATGCCTAAGGGCCACACCATCACGATAGGATGATCCATGGCACGTCTTTTCCTCGGACCCAGAGAACTCAACTTCATCAGTGACATTACCAAGGAGATTGTCAAGGATGTGATAGGTCAAAAAATATTTCTGTACCCAATTTCCGAGCTGAAGACGAAGACGCACGGAGTCTACAACGAGGCGCTGAAGAAGGTGTACGACAACCCCATCGCCCTCGACGCGCTGGTGGACAGCAACTTCCAGACCGACACGAAGATAGACAAGTTCGGCGTCGACGCCCAGTACAAGATCGAGGTGTACGTTCAACACAGGGACCTCTTAGACAAGGGCATCAACGTTTCCATCGGTGACTTCTTCTCCTTCTCTGACGTCTTCTACGAGATAACAGAGCGGTCGTTCATGAGAAACATCTACGGCATGCCGGAACACAAGGATGGCGTCAAACTCGTCGGCGTCAAGGCCCGCGAAGGTCTCTTTACTGCACCTCTCATTGGACCTACAGATATTGGGTACACCGATGCTGCTGCTGTTCAAACAGAATTTCACCAGCAGCGAGGAGAAGCAGTCGATGAGAATGGTGAGGCGACAGGAGACAAGAGGGATCTTGTCGAAAACGAAGTGCTCGACAAACCCCTGACCGGTCCAAAGCAGGTCTCCGATCTCGGAGATCCTGCACGAGTAGGTTCTGCTTTCTATGATGAGTGAAGGGAAGTTAAATGCCCACCAGACTGAATCCAAGCTACAAAAAGAACTTTAATCAGGCGCCTCTTCAAACAGGATACGAGAACGGCAACAGCGCTCCGTCTCTGACGATTCCTTCTTGCGGAATAGAAGATGTTGACTCGTCAATCTTCGATTTGTTCGACAAGGAAATATCTGCGCAATATGGAGGAATAGATTCCTCTGAAGTCAAGAAGACTCCTGTGATATTTGCAGCAGGAGAAAAGTGGGCTCTTCTGAAAGGCGGAAGGCCCGTGAGAGACAAGAACAATACCTTGATACTTCCACTCATAACCATAATGAGGACTGATCTGAATCAGTCGTCTTCTGAAGATATCGCAGGAAGAGGCATAAATCAGAACGTCGGAGAGATAGTAGTAAAGAGAAGGCTAGATAAGACGGACAGGGACTATCAGAACCTGTCTAACAGACTCCTCATTCCAAATCAGCAGAATCTTTCTGACAGTACACCGAACAGTGTAGTAAATACCGACAGGAAGACAGGCGAACTGTCAAATTCTAGGCCTCGTCGTGACGGAGCAATCCTGGCGCCCAACTTGCTAAACAACGTGTATGAGACCATCGTCGTCCCAACACCACAGTTCTACACTGCGAAGTATCAGGTGACTGTGTGGACTCAATATATGCAACACGCAAACCAAATCATGGAGAAGATTTTCAGTACACTCCTACCACAGGGTCAGTCGTGGCGTCTAGACACGCCCAAAGGGTACTGGTTTGTTGCCAAAGTAGAAGATGGTTCTTTTGCACTGGAGACAAACTTTGATGACATGTCACAGCAGGAGAGGTACATCAAGCACACATTCAACGTAAGCGTCCCTGCTTATTTCTTCGTCCCAGAGTCCCCAGGATCTCCAATACCCATAAAGAGGTACGTGTCTTCTCCGACAATATCCTTTGAATCGAGTTTTGACAGACCAATTACTCCCAATGAGCCTGATGACGGTTATGTTTTAGGATCAGACGATCCTACACTTCCGCTAGACGAACAACCGAATAGAAAGACGGATCAACAGACTGACGGATGGAGGCAGCAGAAAGTTTACCCCGTGTTCTCTGACATAGGCTCTAACTCCGCCGCTCAGGGCCAATTGGATCCTGTCGCTTCCTCAAACTCGTATTCAAATATCAGCTCTCCCCGAGGAAGTATAATAAAAGCAACAGGAAAGAATTCAAAAGGAGAAGTAACTTACTCAGGAGCTTCTCTAGGCGGCCTTGAAATTGTGATTACAAAGTAAGCTTTCTGACTTCGATGTTGATAGTTATGTGAAGAATCAAGATCGAAGGAGATTAGATAATGGCCGAGCAGACTTTCAAGGCGCCGAACTTTTATGAGCGTGAGATCGACCTCTCCGCTCCAACCGTAACAGGACCTGTGGGCGTCCCTGCTACCGTGATCGGTACCGCGAACAAAGGCCCCGCTTTTGTACCTGTCACGGTTGCAAACTTCAATGAATTCGTTCAGCTGTTCGGCAACTTAGATCCAAATAACTTTGGACCATACGCCGTCAACGAATTCTTGAAGCATAGATCATCTCTCACATACTTGAGAGTTTTAGGCGCCGGCGCCAATTCAACAGATGCCCATCTAGATGCGACAAGAGTTTATGGAACTGTGAACAACGCAGGTTTCTTACTGTCAGGATCAGCTTCATCTGCATCAGATGCTAGAGACGTCGGAGCAGTTCAGTTCCTCGTTGCAAAGCACGTGAGAACGGATAAAGGTCTCTACGGCATGCCTGTGTTTCAGGACAACGACACAGTTGCTGATACGACAACGACAGATCTTGGAATCAACTTGGTGAGAGGACTCATCATGACTCCCAATACCGCTAGAGTCATGGTTCTTTCAAGCTCTACTTCTATCACAGGCTTAGGTCCGGCTGTAAATGACTGGACAATTGCCGACGGTGACAATAAGATTAAAATTGTTATTTCTTCGTCATTGGGTTCTACATTCTCGACAGGTGACGGGAAGCCTGGTGTTAAGGTCCTTACAGCCTCTTTTGATCCTTCTGACAAGGACTACTTCGCTAAAGTTTTGAACACAGACCCCGACAAGTTTTTCCAAGAACAGCACTACCTCCACGCAGACTTTGCAGTCGACGTCAACGTTGCTCACGTCAGCTCATCATGTGAGGTCGCTGTCGTCTCTGGTTCTTCGAATACTTCGTCTAATGGCCTCTCTTCTCGTTTCTTCAGAGAAGTCTTCGGTTCTTATAACGCGAGGTATTCTACGCCAAAGACGACCGACTTCATCTCTCAGCCATATGGAACGACTGAGTACGATCTCTTTAACTTCGAGGCGATCGACGATGGAGAGTACGCAAATGCGCTCTACAAGATCTCCATAAGCAACGTTAGAGCTTCTGCAGACGATTCCAACAAGTTTGGAACGTTCAACGTTCAGATCCGTTCTTGGGACGATACCGACACGTCTCTGAATATTCTTGAGCAATATACTAACTGTACGCTCGATCCGAATTCTGACAATTACGTCGCGAAGCTCATCGGAGACAGAAAAGTTTACTACAACTTTGACGCTGTCAATCCAACAGAGAAGAGACTGGTCGCATCAGGGAAGTATCCAAACAACTCGAAGTACGTCAGAATAGTGATGAACGATGCAGTCGAGAGAGGAAATCTTCCAAAGGATGCACTTCCCTTCGGCTTCAGGGGGCCAAAGCTTCTCAACATCAATCCAAGCACAAAGCTCACAGATTCCTTGCCAACGTCAAATGCAAGATTGACAGGACAACTCACGAGCGTTGCCACTTCGCTCTCAAGCTCCTTCCTCCCGCCCATACCACACAGGTACAAGGTTACGAGAGGTGAGGTTTCTACGACAGGAAACTTCGATGGAGCTCCTGGATCTTCTGAGCAGGCAAACGTTTCCTACTACTGGGGTGTCAAGTTCGAGAGAGCCAGCACAGCTTCTACGCCAACATCTAACGATGTCCTCAATGCTAACGTTGTCAATGAAAAGAACGCGTTGCTCGAGGCATATACCAAGTTCGTAGGAATCGAGAAGCTTGATGCTCTCGTGACGGGCTCTACAACTGACAGTCTCAACAACAACAAGTTCACGCTCGCCAACGTTGCCCTTTACAACGAATTGATTACACAGCTCACAAGCTCGGTCAACGACCACATGAGAGAAGCTGCTTACATCAGAAACGCGAAGTTGGACAGCACGAAGTACACTTGGACCGAAGGCGGCAGGAACAGAATGACCTTCGCCACTCTTTTGGCATCGGGTTCTGCTGCTGTGTTCAACAGATTTTCCGCATACTCCAAGTTCACAAACTTTATGTACGGTGGTTTCGACGGAACAAACTTCCTCAACAGAGACGCGCGCAGGATCAATGACAAGTCCGTCTCTTTCGATGCAGCAACAGCTGGTGGAGCCTCCACGAGCAATTCAATAAGCGGATTTACTACCAACCCGTCGGGTCAGAACATCAGCAACAACGGTGTAGCTTCTTACCTCACGGCGGTTGACATCGCCACAAACCCGCTTGAGGCCAACAACAATCTCCTCGTGGTACCTGGAATTCGGGAGCCATACATAACAGACCAGACGATGGCCAAGACTCGCGACTACGGCCTCTCGATGTACGTCATGGACATTCCGTCCTACGACGACAACGGAACCAGGCTCTACGACGACTCTACCAACAAACCAAACATAAACCAGACGACGTCCAAGTTTGACAGCAGGGTGATAGACAACAACTACGCAGCAGTCTACTACCCAGACGTCTTCATCGACGACGTAACAAATCGTCGTAGAGTAAAGGTCCCAGCATCTGTACCAGCACTTGGAGCCCTCGCCTTTAACGACAGAGTAACCTATCCTTGGTTCGCACCAGCAGGATTTAACCGTGCAGCTTTGGATTTCGTCACCAACGTGGCAATCAGACTCAGCAGCACAGACAAGGATCGCCTCTACGATTCACGCATCAATCCTATCGCCTCCTTCCCGAGGCTCGGTTACGTGATCTATGGACAGAAGACGCTGCAGATCAACAAGTCTGCACTCGACAGAGTAAATGTTCGCAGGTTGATGCTCGAGATCAAACGCATCATCATCGACATCGCGCAGAGGATCGTCTTCGAGCAGAACACACCTGCCGTCCGCAATAAGTTTGTGGCAGACACTTCATTCCAGCTCAGCCTCATTCAGGCTCAGGCAGGAGTCGAGGCCTTCCAGGTGGTGATGAACGAGTCGAACAACACGCAAGATGACGTCGACCTCAACCGCCTCAACGGTCGAATCGTGGTCGTCCCAACGAGAGTGGTGGAATACATCGCGATCGACTTCATCATCACAAATAGTGGCGTGCAATTCGTCTGAAATTCGTCACCAGGCACATAGTTAGTAACAAATTGATTGGAGCAGATAAATGGCACAACTGAAATTCGGAAGCGCAGGAGTCACGGCAAGAGAAATTGATATCTCTGGCCCCACGACTCAACAGCCTGTCGGCGTACCCGCTGGTATTGTAGGAACTTCTTTGAAGGGACCTGCTTTCGTACCAGTGACCGTTGGCAATCTGTCGGACTGGTATTCCAAGTTTGGTCAGACAGACGGCAAGAAGTTCGGTCCTCTTGCCGTTGTGGAATGGCTTCGCAATGCGCAGTCAGTCACCTACCTGAAGGTCCTCGGCGTCGGCGACGGTCGCAAGAGAGACATCACAGACGCCAGCAGAGTAACTAGAGCAGGTTTCGTCGTCGGGTCAGAGCTTCCAGACTCAGATGGAGAGATCAGCTCAAACTCTTACGCCAACAGCAACGGCTCTTCGGGGCGCCTTTACTTCCTCGGATGCTTCATGTCTGAGTCGGCAGGCTCCACATTCTTCTCTGAGGCAGGTCTACAAGGAACTAACGCTGTCGGAACTTACAACGTAACAGCATCACTTCCCATAGTGAGAGGCGTTCTAATGGCGCCGTCAGGAGTCTTGCTGAAGCTCTCTTCTTCTCTCGACGCCAACTCTTCAGCACCTGGTCAGACTGCCATAGGGCTTGAGGGTAATGCTTCCGTTAGAGGATCTTCACTTGGTAGCGTTGTTCTCTCGAATGGAACTTCACCGAAGCAAGAGTTCGTACTTTTCCTCAATGGACACAAGGGAACCGACGATAGGTATCCGCGAGTCGTCACTGCATCCTTCGACCCTCTGTCGAACAACTACTTTGCTAAGACTCTCAACACTGATCCATACAAGATTCAGGAAGCAGGACACTACCTCTATGCGAGTTGGGACGTTCATCCCAACCTTGCTGTCGTTACAGGATCTGGACTCGTGCATCCGACTTCAGGTGCTGTCGCATCAAATGCGTACGCCGAACCTTCGGCTTTCTTACTCACGTCTTCGGTTGCATATGACAACGGAACATCGACCGTACCCAACTACGAATCGTTTGAAGACAGATTCTCGCACGCAGTCTCGCCTTGGGTCATCTCTCAGAAGTTCGGTGGACAGGCACAGAACCTCTTTAGGCTTCACTCGTTGGACGACGGATCGGGCGTTTCGACTCTCTTCAAGGTCTCCATCGAGAATCTCAACGTCTCCACAGACCCACTCAACAAATACGGATCTTTCGATGTCGTCCTCAGGTACTGGACAGACAGAGATCAGGATAAGAAGAATATACCTAACGAAGTGTTCCGAGGCGTTAACCTCGATCCGATGTCTGACAGGTATATCGGGAAAGTCATCGGTGACTTGCATGCATACTTCGACTTCGATAGAGACGAAGCAGAGCAGAGAATGGTCGTCGAAGGAAACTACGAGAACCGCTCGAACTACGTGAGAGTAGAAGTCCACGTCGACGTCGAGAACGGATTCGTCGATCCCGCAGCGATACCAATGGGCTTCAGGGGCGTCGATCACCTCTTGACCTCCGGATCAGCGCCTCTCCAGAGTCTTGGAGCCCTCCTCACTGCAGGTCTCAACTCTGATGTAGGAGGAACCGTCTCGAAGAGAGCAGTTACACCACCGGTTCCCTTCCGCAGGAAAGTCACACAGTCTGAGGAGTGGACAGCACTTGAACAGGTCAACAGCAGACTCTACTGGGGAGTTCAGTTCGAGCATCCTGCTTCGTTGGTCAAGAAGAACGACAGCATCCTTCCGAACGACACACTCAAGTCCTTTGCCAAGTACTTCCCCAACTTCGTGACAGGAGAGGCGAAGTTCCTCACAGGCAGCAACAGCGGACAGCCTGACACGGCAGCTTGGGGTGTCATAGACTCGGACAGATTCTGCAACAACATCTTCACGTTGGAGAACCTTCAGGTCGTGACCGCATCGAACGGCCTCGCCGATCCTAACAAGTGGGTCAACGCCGTCTACTGCAGAGACGGAAAGGTCACGTCGACCGACACGTCCAAGTTCCTCACATCGACCGACGCAAGCAAGGTAAGAGGATTTAAGACGGACGACATCAACTCGAACAGACAGTTTGCCAAGTTCACCTTCCTCATGCAGGGCGGATTCAACGGCGTCAATATCTTCGACGAGGACTCCTACGAGATCAACAACAATGCCGTTTCTGCAGACATGAACTCTCAGGCCGGCCGTGGTCTCCAGGACGGAGCATCTGTCAGGACTTACCTCAAGGCCCTCGAGGTCATGAAGAACACGACCAACGTGGACATTCAGCTCCTCGCCATCCCGGGAATCCGTGAGGCGATAGTCACAGATGCAGCGACTCTTGCCGTCGAGGAGAGATTCGACGCTCTCTACATCATGGACATCGAACAGGTCGACGAAAACAACAACGAGGTCAAGCTTGATACACAGAATCCTTCTGTGATCAGGACGGTCGACACCTTCGTCAACCGCTCGGTCGACTCCTCCTTCGCTGCAGCCTACTTCCCTGACGTACTCTATCGTGATCCGATCGGCAGGAACCTCCAGGCGCCTCCCTCGGTCCTCGTGCTCGGCGCGCTCTCGCTCAACGACTCCGTGGGACATCCATGGTTCGCGCCGGCGGGCTTCTCACGAGGTGCTCTCCCAGAGGCAGCGCTCGAGCCTCGCGTCAGACTCTCTCAGGGAGACATGGATAGGCTTTACGACAGGTCAATCAACCCAATCGTCGCCTTCCCAGGAGCTGTTCGAAGCGGAACAAATCCTCGTGGCGGTGTGGTGGTGTGGGGCCAGAAGACGCTCCAGGTCGCTGCATCTGCTCTCGACAGAGTCAACGTACGACGCCTTCTCATCGACATCCGTCGACAGGTCCGAGAGATCGCACAGACGGTCCTCTTCGAGCCGAACCGCGAGGCAACACTCGCTCGCTTCTCCGCGGCAGTCACACCACGCCTCCAGAGGATCCAAGCCCTCGCCGGTCTCGAGAGATTCAAGGTTGTCATCGACTCCTCGACGACGACGCAGGACGACATTCTCAACAACACGATACGTGGTAAGATATTCGTGCAGCCTACCAAGACGATCGAGTTCGTATCGCTTGACTTCGTGGTCGCAAACAATGTCACCCAGGTGCAGTGAGGAATAAATGAGAATAACACGAGGTCAGTTAACCGACCTGATTAATGAAGAAATATCTACAGCACTCTTGGAGCGTCAGAACAGGCGCCTCTTGGAGGCTGCGGGTGTTGAAGACGACGTGGGTCCCATGTCGCTCGACGACCTCGTGGACTTCGCGAAGAAATACGCAAGCCTCTCGAGAGACGACAGGAAGAATCTCGACCTCATCATGGACGGCCGCGGCGAAGGCGTGACCCCCGAGGAGATTCGAGATCTACAGATCGCGCTCGGCGGTTATAGCGTCGACCTCGACGATTACCTCGATGATGCGCTTAACGCTTCTGCGATGTACACGGACGAGGACGAAGACGACGGCACTTGGGCCGCCGCAGTTCGAGCAAACCGCTGATTTCACCAACAATTTTTCGACAGACAGAATACTTAGAACAGGATAACAGGAGAACACCATGGCCGCAGAGACACTTGACGTCACATCAATGATTCCAGCGAAGTTCGAGCCGAAGCGCAAGAATCGTTGGGTGCTTATGATCGAGGGCATCGACGCCTACATCATCAAGACGACGGCACGTCCGACGATCACGACAGAGGAAGTTGAAGTCCCCTTCATCAACTCACGTCGTTACCTCGCCGGCAAGACGACCTTCGGAACGATGGCCGTCACCCTCCACGATCCAATCGCCCCCTCGGGCGCCCAGCAGGTGATGGAGTGGGTCCGCACCCACTTCGAGTCGGTGTCGGGTCGCTCAGGTTACGCCGACTTCTACAAGCGCGACGTGCAGCTGAAGCTCCTCGATCCCGTCGGCACCGTGGTGGAACTCTGGGACATCAAGGGAGCATTCATCACGGAGGCCAACTTCGGTGAGGTCACCTACGAGGACGGCGGACCGGCTGAGATCTCCCTGACACTTCGATTCGACAACTGCGTGCTTCAGTTTTAGTAGAAGTCTTATATCGAATCGTTCGGTGAAGTATAATTACCTCCGCTAGATAACCTCGCGGAGGTTTTTATTATTCTTATGCGAGATTAAGGGACTAACATGGCTCGTGCAACTTTTGAAAGTGGAACCAATCTATTCATCAGCTCTGGTAACAACTACTACTTCAGCAGCAGCTTAGGTGGAGAAGTAGGGATAGGTACGAAGAATCCGACTGCACAATTAGAAGTCTTCGGCGGAGACATCAAGATCTCTTCTCCAGGTGCAATCCTAGATCTCACGACAAACTCCACTAACGGCGTGAGATTCTTCAACAGAGGCGCCGCCGGAATAACGTCGACAACACAGGTTGCATACGAAGAAGGATCCTACACGCCTACATTGTCTGCAGGTTGGACGGCAACTGCAGGTAATTACGCAGGCTATTGGCAGAGAAGCGGCACCAGAGTTACAGTTTGGGTTAATTTTACCGGTGGTACAAACAGCGGAGCGACAGGCGGTCAGACAATAAGTCTTCCTACTGGCTTGACACCTGTTAGACTTGGCTCCGGTACTGCAGTAAATACCAGCGGTACTGCTCTTGGAAACGGAGTCGTAGTAGCGACAACTTCGGGGACAATTGTGAATGCAAGCATAATCACAACCACGACTGTTGACAAGGTATTGCAAGTCAGTTACTTGATATGATGCTTTAAATCTATCAACCGACGCCTTGATACCCTAGCGATCCTGTCAGAGTAGACATCTGACTCGAGGGTATTCCTGTGAGACCAGCCACGAGCTCGTAACTTGAGGTACCGGTTCCTGCTCCTTGCAAGAATATAGCTTTCACTCTAAAATCTCCGCTGAAGGACTCGTTCTGTCCGAGAACAATTCTGTTGCTTCCAGCGACTCCAAGTTCTGTGAAACCTACCGCTAATGCGTCTGCGCCTTTGTTCTTCACTGTAAAAAACGCGACTATGTGTGAAAAGTCGTGAGACTTAGTAGCGCTACTAGCGACTGTTGATGCCGTCACGTAGGGTATAAGTGAGATTTGATAAGCTGAGACGTATCCCTCGCCTTGAACAGGATGATTTAAAGCCATTGATTCACCTTCCTCTTAAGTATTAGATGCTGTGGTCGTTTTTCTCTCAATTGTTTACATAGACTCTCGATGAATTATCCTTATACCTAGGAGATAGACCCTAAATGTCAGACGATAGAGAGCAGAAGAACGCGATTTTTTCACAGCAGCTGCCACCCGGTGTGGATCCCAGAATGCCTCGTCAGTCGCACGCCGAGAAGGTCAAGGCAGACTTCGGTCTTGAGATACCGAATGAAGTCGTTCCTCTTCCATCGAACGGAAAAGTCTACTCGCAGGACTCTTCTCTCTACGGATCAGAGGTCGTCGAGATCAGAGCAATGACCGCCCGCGAGGAAGACATCCTGACTTCTCGCGCTCTCTTGAAGAAGGGAACAGTTATCACAGAGCTCATTAGATCCTGCCTCGTAGACAAGTCGGTCAATCCTCTCGACCTCCTCAGCGGTGACAGGAATGCGCTCATGGTCGCCATTCGCATCACGGGTTATGGTCCTGAGTACAATGTTGAACTTGAGTGCAATGAATGCGGTGTCAAGTCTCCTCACTCCTTCAACTTGGGGGCCCTTCCGATCAAACGTCTCGAGATAGAACCAGTTCTACCTGGAAGTAATTTGTTTGAGTTTAAGTTGCCTAGAACTGGCAAGGTCGTCAAGTTCAAGTTTATGACTGGCCGCGACGAGGAAGAGATGATGGTCATGAGTGAGAAGCAGAAGAAATTGGGCCTTCCGACAGACAATAGCGTCACAACAAATCTCCTCTATTCCATCCAGTCTATCGAAGGCATTCAGGACAGATCTGCCATCGCGGCGTTCGTCAAGGCAGTTCCTGCGGCCGACTCGCTCGCTCTCAGAAACTACATGCGCGATCACGAACCAGGCATCACGATGAGACAGGACACGACCTGCAATGCCTGTGGACACACCGAGGAGGTCAACATGCCGCTCGGCGTCACGTTTCTTTGGCCTTCGGCCGGAAGATAGAGAAGACCTCCTGATGGAACCAGCGTTCCTCCTGATGTACTACGGAGGATTCACTTGGAGGGAGACCCAACACATGCCAGTCTCCTACAAGCGCTGGTTCATCGAGAGGATAGGCAAGGAAATTTCGAGGTCGCACGAAGCCGGCCAGACTCAGAGCAGAGCAGCCCACCAGAACACGCCTGATGTGAGGACCTTGCAGGGTAAGTCGAGAGATCAAACTCCCTCACGCTTGAGAAGATTCACCTAAATTGTGTGAATCTTTTTTAGCTTCTATTTATTTAACATACGAATAGGAGAGATGCATGGAGTCGACACCCAATGACGAAACCCTCAACGAGGGTGGATACCTCAATTTGACAGGAAAGATATTTCTCGCATCCCTCGGCGCGTGGCTCGTCGGCAAAGTCATCAACACGAAGGTCCGAGGAAGTAGAGACGAGATACAGGCCGTAACAAATGCTCTCATGTCATCCAAGAAGTTTCAGGATGAGTTGAGACGTCCCGGTGCGTCTGTTGAGTCTGTCATGGAGAAACTAAGAGTAAAGCAGATGTCGGCGTCAGAGTTTGAAAGAGTTCTCGGCGTCAGATGGCCTCTCTGAGAGTAACTTAAATGGCGGGTGAGATGGATCCTAAGGCAGCGGAGGAGCTAGCCAAAAACATCCAGAACGTGAAGAACGCGTCGCTGGAGACCACCCGTGCTTTCCAAGAACAACTTAAAATAATCACTCAAATGAGGGACGCCATGTCACAGGTGGCCGGAAATGTCCGCGCCATGTGTCAAGGAGAGTGCGGCGTCCTGGATCCTGAAACTTGGCAAGAAGTTTCAAAAGAAGTAGAAAAGCACAACACTGAAGTGAGCGAGGCAGCAGCAGCTGCGAAGAAACTCGCTGAGGTCATGAAGTCCACTCTCGCGAAGGCAATCATCATTGCGACGACTGCTCTGACAGGTCTCACTCAAGGCTTCAAGAACGTCATCGCCATGTCCAAGGCGGCAGGAAAAGCAATATCCACGATCGGCGGTGGAATATTCTCTATCGCGCAATCGATTCTGAGCATACCCTTCAAAATATTCGAGAAATTATTCGACATGGCGAACCAAGGAGGAGGCGGCAATGAATTGGCCGCAGCCTATCAGGAGGTCGTCAAGCAGTTCGGAGACTTAAAGTCAGGAATGGGTAAAGCTGTAGTCGACACAGCTAAAGGTCTGGACAAGGCCAACAAGACAGGAATAAGCACCATCCAGATCTTTGGGAGCATGGCCGAGAGAGTGAAGGCAGCGAAAGAAATGGCCGAGGGACTCGGTCCTGCTTTCTCCGTCTTTGAGCAGGAGGTCGAAAAGGGAGGATCAGCGATGCTGATCTTCAACAAGGCGCTTGGAATATCTGGGGAGCAGATGGGCAGCATCGCCTCCAACGCCATGAGGATGGGCAAGAGTATCAACGACGTCCACATGAGCATGACCAAACAGGCTCTCGGAATGGAGAAGGCGTTCAAGCTCAATGCAAAGACTCTCTCCAAGGACATGGCGAAGGCGATGCAGGACCTCTCGCACTTCGGTCACTTGAGCACCAAGGAAATGGCAGTCACCGCCGCCTTCGCTCAGAAGATGGGCGTGTCGATCGACAAGCTTGTCGGAGTGATGGACGCCACTTCCACCTTCGACCAGACGGCCGAGGGAATGTCCAAGTTGAATCAACAGTTCGGATTGAACATTGATTTCACTGAGATGATGACGGCTCAGTCACCCGAGGAAAAGATAGCACTCCTTAGCAAAGAGTTTGCACGAACGGGCAAGGATCTCTCTAAACTTACATTGCAGGAACGTCAACTCATCAAGACGTCCTCGAGCCTCACCGACGAGGCTCTCAACTCCATGGCAGCCCATGGCGACATGTCCGACATGCTCAAGGACCTGAACAAGCAGGCCGACAAGAACGAAGACAAGGTCATGTCTCAGACCGAGGCGATGAAGGAGCTGGCGAAGCAGATCGACAAACTCACGCCCAGCGGCGGCGAGAACAAGAAGACCATCTTCGAGCAGATCATAGAGGGAATGACGCGAGGAATCAAGGCATCCCCAGAATTCCTTCAGTTGATGAAGAACATCAGAGACGTCTTCAGGCTTGCTCTTCACTTCGGTTTCGAGCTTGGAAAGCAGATCATGAAACTCCTCCCGGGCTTCGGTCAAGTCCTGACGGGCTTCAAGGAGCTCTTCGATCCTGCTCGCTTCAAGAAGATGTTCGACGGCATCCTGGGAGCATTTAAGGAACTCGAAAAAGGAGGTCCCGATGCTTCTAAGCGTTTCTTTGAGAAGATATCAGCGTCTTTCAAGGAATTCTTCACATCAGGATCGGGCGCGACCGAGAAGATAAAAGAGGGTTTCGCTAGCATTGGAAAGACGCTCATCAAAGTCGTTGCAGGCCTGGGAACCTTTTTCATGGAGGGTCTTGCAAAACTTCTGCCGAAGATCACAGATGGAGTCATCAAGTTCCTCAGCTGGATAAAGAATCCAAAGGAGATCGGACTCGACAAGGTGAAAGGAGACGCCCCAGAGTGGCTCAAGCCTCTCATAGACATGTTCGGAACGTTCAAGACCGTCCTTCTTCCTGCCCTCAAGGACGCTTTTGATAAGATATGGCCAGAACTCAAGCCTCTTCTTTTGAAAGCGGCGCCTTACGTCACGGGTGCTATCAAAGCAATGTTGTTTGCAGCGTTCGCCCCAGCAATGCTGAGCGCTATAATAGGAACAGCATCAACATTTTTAGGGAAGGCGCTTTTCGAGGGAATTCTGCATGCGACAAATAATGCTGCGGACAAAGAAGTCGGAACTCTTGCCAAGAAGTTCTCTAGTTTCTTTAAGAATTCTTTCGCAAAAGTCGAAGGATTCCTTGGTAAGGAATTCTTTGGTAAATCTTTAGGGGCAATTCTGAAGGGTGCAGGCGTTGTAACAGCTGTCGTCACTGCCGCTGTCGATGTTAGTGACGCCATGGAAAAATACACAGATATTCTTCAGAAAGATGGATTCTCTCCTGCAGAAGCGAAGATGGCTGCTGGCACTGCCGGCCTTATAAACACGCTGACTTTAGGTCTGATACCTGAAAGTCTACAGGGTACACTTGCTCGCGGAGTCGCTGAGATATACAAAATGCTCTTTGAGCAACTCGACAAGTGGTTCGGCCCAGGATTATCTAACTCTTTGAAGCAGGCTTTTTCTGGTATCTTTGATTTCATCGGTGGAATCGGTGGACTAATAAAGGGAATGTGGCAGGGCGACTCAAAGAAGGTCGACGAGGCCTTCGAGCAGATAGGTCAAGGAATCGTAGACCTTTTCATCGGTGCAGTCAAACTTGCTGCGGTCGCAATATTCCAGATAGGACCCCTCATCTTGGAGTACTTGATGAAGGCAGCAGGATGGATATCCGGCAAGATAGGAAACATCTTCGCCTCTCTAGAGCACGTCCCCATCTTCGGCCCTCTATTCAAGGTCATTGGTGACCTCTTCCACGGAATTCAAGAGATCTTCAACATGTCTGCACAAGGCTGGAAGGAGATCGGAGATTTCTTCAAGCAGTTTGACATCGCACAGTGGTTCAGCGACGCCGGCAAGGCTTCCTCTGATTTCTTCAGCGGCGTCTGGCAGACGATAACGGGCTGGTGGAATTCCGTCACGGAACTCTTTGGCAAAGTGTTTGATGTCATCACACTTCCTTGGAGACTTGCCTACAACTTCGTGAAGACTGTAGTTGAGGCCATCTATGAAGAGGTCATAAGTCCTGTTGTCGATTGGATATCCGAGAAATTCGACATGATCTATGAGTACGTCGCAGGAGCTTTCAATAGCATTCTTGCCAATATCAAGATGATGTTTAATATCGTCATGGAGGACGTCATCAATCCTTTCGTTGACTTTGTCATCTCCTGGGGAAAGAAGATCTTCGAGTGGGTCACTTGGCCCTTTAAGACGGCATGGACGGTCATTCAAGGTACGTTCGATGTCATGAAGATACTCTTCACTTCATTCGTCGACATCATCACGCTTCCCTTCAAGACGCTGTACGGAGTGATAACCAGCACTTTCGCGTACATGTGGGACACTGCTACTGGAATCGTCGCGAAGATGATAGAGTGGGGCAACGACCTTCTCAATATACTCACGAATCCTGCCGACAAAGCTTCGCTTAGGCTGGCCAAGTTCTTCGTGTACATCTGGAACGGTTTCAAGGAGATTCCGACCAAGCTTGTTGAGTGGGGCAAAGGTCTGTTCAACAGCATAACTACACCGTTTAGCGACGCGTGGGAGACGATCAAGAAGACGTTTAGCTGGGACAACATGAAATACGTCTTCCTCAACATTGTTGAAAGTATCAAAGAAACTCTTGGAAAGCTCGCAGACATCGGACCCTTCAAGGCGCTCATCGACATCGCGAAGAAGGTCTTCAAGATTCAGTCGCCCTCGAAGGTGTTCGCCGACATAGGAAACAATCTCGCCGCAGGCATGGATCAGTCGCTGTCTATGATACCTGCCAATGCCGAGAAGACTTTCGATGCCACGATTGACAAGGCCGAAGACATGGCGAAGAGCATGGCAAAGGTCTCTCGCACTGCCATACCCGACCTGAACGTCGATGCCAACATGAAGCCGACAGCCGGCGGCATGGGTGCATCTGGTGGTTACAGCATCCAGGGCAAAGACATAACGATCAACGTCAACTTCAATGTGACGATGGACGTCGACAAGGTAGAGAAGGTGATCATAACCCGTCAGCAGTCTGTCATCAGAGACAGGATCAACTTCCTCATGGACAACACGATGAAGGGTAACTCTCAGACAGCGAACGCGTTGATCAAGTCAGTCGGTGAGCAGAGCGGCAACGTGGCACCAAATGCAGCTCCGTGATGTAGAATGGAGTCACGACCATGAAAAAAGAAGACTACATAAAGCTACTGAACGAGGATCCGATCTACAAGGACATGCTCAAGAAGGCAACAGACCCGAAGGAGAGACGGATCATATCGGCCTACGCAGAGGACTTCATACACAAGTTCTTCAGAGACGTCGTGGAACCAGCGAAGAAAATTCTGGAAAACGATCCTGATGCTCTAAACAAAGCATTCCTAGAAGTACAGAAAGATCTAATTAATAGCAACAGCGGAAGCCAGGAAACGTAACATGCCGAACTCGCCCAACAACCAAAGACCCGGTGGAATAGACACCGGAACGGGTGGATTCCCGATTGGTCAGAACGACTCATTGAACACCTACGACGTCGGTTCTGAGCTGGGCGATGCGTCTCCAAAACCTAGGTGGAGCCCAGGTCAGATAAACGTCGACAAGGAAGTGAAGGATCTCTCGAGAGGAACCAAGAGAACTCTGGCCTCTTATCTCAGCGATACAACTCTCGGTAATACGCCTTCCTCTCCTTCCTCAGTGAGCAACAAGTATCCCATAAACCACGTCGACGGTCATGACCCCGACCCTCTTAGTCTCATGGACGAGAAGGGCTATCCTACGTCACCAGACAGAGACTTGGACGGTCATCTCAACAAGTTCATTCCTGGAAAACAGCTGCAGAGCAGGTCCAGCGCGGACACCAATTTGAAAGTGAAGAGAGGCCGTCAAGACGGAAATCTTCCAGATGGAAACGAATTGCTGAAGAGCGTCACGCCCCCCACCCCTGCCGCCTCGAGCATGGGTGGAAAGTTCACGCCTTCCATGAATTCCGTCAATCTTCCTGACGGCAATCCTGTTAAGCAGTACTACGGTAGTCCGAACCTCAGCAACTCCGTCATATACAACCGCTTCAATCCTGAGGGCGGAGACTATCAGACTCTCGGAGCTGCACTCAGTTCACAGCAATTCGCGAAGAAGTACACACCAGGAACAAGCGAGGCCGTCAGAGACATGTCCTATGGACGCCTCGCTCAGGTAGGAGGAATACTTTCGTCCAGGGCATCCACGGAACTGAACTCCAATTCTCCAGGTTATGTTCCTGATGTTTTAGGATCTGCGCTTCCAGGCCCTGCTCAGATCGGAATCACTAGGATAAACAGAGATGAATTGACCGCCGAGAGCGTCATAAAAGACCTCACTGAGTCTTCGATTTCTGAGAACACTCTCGTCAACGTGGCAGGTCAGTCCTGGGGTACGCTCAACAACATCAACGACCAGTTCTCAGGCATGTCTAACTTCGGAATGAAGCTGCTCGCCGTCGCTCTCCTCGCCGCGCTCTCTGTTGTCGTTCTGGCGATGACTGCGTTGTTCTCAATTGGAAGCTCTAGTTCTCCTTTCAAGAAAACAGACGGATACGGCAGACCGTTGTACGGAGCTTACAAAGTGGATTCTGCTCCTTCTGGTTTCTTTACTTCCATTCCATTTAGCCTCTGGCGAATGCTTGGAATAGAAAACACCAACAATCCTCTCAATCTTTGCATTCCCACAGGAGCTCTCGCTTTCTTCGGAATGAACGTATCAGAAGTCACATCAGCGGGTATGGCCGCACGTGCCGCCTTAAATGGCTTACAAGCAGTTTCCGAAAGCCCTGGTTATTATGCGATACTGGGAAGAATGATTGGCTTGTCATTCGTTCAGATAGGAGACGCTTTCGCGTCTCTTGGGCCTGCATTTTCTGCAGGAGCTTTCTCGGGTGTGTCCCAGATATTTAATGTCGTCGGTGCAATAAGAGCCACAAGATTTATCAGAATTCTCAACATCTTTGCTAGAGTTGGAGACAGGACAATAGATGCTAGCAAAGATGTGGGAGGTAGTAGAAACATTGCTGATCTTGGAGCTCCTGGATTTGGAACTAGATTCACAGGTATGATAGACAATCTTCCCAACACAGACAGACTAAAGAATAGAATGCTTGTTACGGGAGATGGTGTTAAGCCACTGACACTCGCTTGGGCAAGTTATAGAGCAAAAGACCTCTTTATTGTTCCTTCTAACCTTAGCTTAGTTCTTGATTCTCCCCATGCAAAATCAATGGGATCGATAAGACCTTACAATTCTTCCATACCGCTTCTTGTTGAAGGAGGCTTTGAGAGAAATTCTTATTCGACTCCTGACAGCGAGGGAAGTAGAATAGATACAAATTTAAGAGAAGCGATAGAGAAAGATCTTGAATCGGAGTATGTTCCTTTTTACATTCACGATGTAAGAACGAACGAAATTGTAAGCTTCCACGCGTTTCTTGCCTCTCTCTCAGACGGATACACAGCGTCCTATGATACCGCAGAGGGTGTTGGAAGAGTAGAACCCATAAAGATCTACAAATCTACCACAAGAAAAGTTGACTTCTCTTTCTACATTGCTGCCACAAATGAAAAAGACTTTGACTCAATGTGGCTTAAAGTGAATAAACTCACGACACTTCTGTACCCTCAGTTCACTGAAGGAAGAACAATTACAGATGGCAGTACCAATACTATCTACATGCCCTTCAGTCAGACTATTCAAGCTTCGCCTCTTGTGAGAGTCAGGATAGGCGATCTGATCACTTCTAACTAATCCAAATTTAACTTGGCTAGAATCTTTGGATATTCTTACAAGGGTACTAAGTTCGGCGGAGTTGACAGACCAGACAAATCTGAAGTAGACGAATCAGGAGACGCAAGAAAATTTGACAAGAAGCTTGAAGAATTGAGACGGCGCCCAGGAAACACTTTTATTACGAACGCTAAGTTAGAAGACTATGCTGTCAGAGTTCCCAGAAATTATGACAGAAGTCCACCGGATGATTTAAATTTGCCTAAAGGTCTTGTTCTCGAGGTTGTTAAAGTCAACGAAGAAAAGAGGATTGAGTGCAAAGTAGTAAAAGCCACAGGTGAAGACGCCGAAGAATATCCCAGCTCTGTAATAGACGCAGCTGTAAAGGCGTATGGAGATGAAAGTTTCCCACCTCAGCACATCCTAGATAATGGTTACAATTATATCTTCGATCCAGCTGATTTGAGCCCTACATTAAGCACTTTAAGGAAAGTGACAGACGAATTGAGCGGTGGATATTCTCTTAACGTGAGAGACTTCATGCAAGACGACCCGCTTGACTCAAGCAAAGGAAACGCTGTGGCGCGTTCTTTTAGATCTTCAGGAGGAAAAGGGCTCGCAGGATTCATAGAGAGCATGAGCTTTGACTGGTACGATAAGGTCACGTGGACTACGAACGAAGGACCTGGTCGAAAAGCTCCTAAGATGTGCAAAGTGACCATATCGTTCTCACCAATACACGACATCACACCGGGTCTCGATCATATGGGCTCCAACAGAGCACCGATATACAGAGTTAGAAGTATCGTGTGATCAATAAGGAATTAAGCAATGTCATTCAGTAGGTACGTCAACGACACGAGGATAAACCTGGGTCAGCAATTGGGAAGTCCCAGCTCTATATTACTTCTGAAGAGAGCGATCAAAGACGGAACTGTGCCTATTGTCAGGTCCGTCGTCATAACGGGTGATGAACGACTTGATGTCCTCTCAGGAACTTTCTACGGCGACGGAAGGTTTTGGTGGGTCCTCGCCGCGGCGAGTGACATCGGCTGGGGACTCCAAGTTCCTGCCGGGACTGTCGTGAACGTCGTGAAGATTTCTGACGTCGAGAGGTTGATAGGGTAATGGCCTTCAACAGACTTGAAGACTTCTTCAGGACGCTCTCGCCATCAGGAGTGTCCGGGGACGCAAGAGGAGACAAGATAACAGACAAGAAGTCTCTTAGATCAACTCTGATGCACATGCTCCTCAACCCGGGGGGTAGATTCTATTCTTACGAAGACATCGTCACCGAGATAAACAATTATCTCAATGGAAACTCTCCTGAAATTCCTGCAGAAAAGGAGAAGGAGGGTCTTCTCTTTCACGCCCTCGGGTCGAAGAGACTCGACCTGTCTGACAGCGACTATTGGGACGGACTCGAGAGTGTAGACGGACTTCTAGCCGGCATCACTGACAGCAAGAAGGTGAAGACTTCGGTGTTCTCCATAAAGAGTCCCTACGTCAGTCCATCTCTCAAAGGAACAGAAGAGATCGACTTCTTCTTGAATTACATACCTTCGATAGTCACGTCACAGATGGTTCCTTACTTGGACGTCGAATTCCATATAAAGCGTCCCGTCGATGGAACGGGTTACACCAGCACGCCTTCTGTCATGAGGTTTCTCTTGGGATCGAAGCCTACAGCTGACATGAGTCCTGCTGACAAACTCCTCGCTGAAGGAAACACTTATTCTGTAGGGAAAGACTCCGACGCGAGAAAGGTGTCAGTCGCAGGCATGGAGTTGTTCCTCATGCCTGCGACACTGACAAACATGGACTCGTTGACAGCGCAAGGTTTAGGCCAAGAAGGCGCGCGCCTTGTCAGGGCAAAACCTTTTTTGCCTTTTGCGTCGATCGAAGGATTAGACGTCAGCATGCAGAACGCCGGAGCAGGCTCCTTTGTCCACAAGAAGGGAAGCCTGAAGCTGAAGATACACGACAAAGCACGAATATCCGAGATGTCAGAGTTCTTCCGCGGTGAAGTAGGTTTCTCGCAAGCCTTGATATGGACGACTTATGGGTGGATAGCTCCCCGAGGTCCCTCAGAGTCAGAAGATGGCTATAGCTCATTCATCAACAAGAACATGCTGGTGAAGGACTGCTGGCAAGTCATGAACTCACAGTTCTCTTTTGATCAATCAGGACAGGTTTCTGTCAACCTAGAGATAGTCTCTGCAGCTGCTAGAACCACTCATGGACTGACAGTGTGCAAAGTGGACGAACAATTGAAAAACTTCCACAGGACAATTCAGTGGATGAACGAGCTCAAGAAAAAAGCAGCAGGAGCCGACGGTAAGTTCGTTGTTAGTGCGACTGCCGAACAAGTCTTGAATGCAGCATCAACAAACGGCGTGTTCAAGGACATAAAGGACATGGACGTAGCCATAGCGAGTCTTGCTGCTTCGCTCACCCAGTCAGGAAAAGTTACAACGGAGGAAGCCGACACTTTCATAGAGAAGATAAACAGTCTTCGAGGCGACAACAGCTACGACAAGTTCAAGGAGAGAGCTGCAGCTTTCGTCAAGAATCAGTTCGACGGTCTTGTGAGAACCCCTGAAAGACCCGATCCCTTTCTCCCTGTCGACAAGAAGTCCAAATACTTTCCAGGAAAAACTGCCGAAGCCATCAAAGAGATAGAGACTTACATCACAAACAACACGAAGCGTAACGAAGAAGTCTCAGGAACACAGTCCTCGACGGTCGAGAAGCACAAGAAAGAGCAGCAGTCGAAAACTAATCAACAGAATGCGAAAATAATAAATGAAGTTTTTGCCGCTTTTGGTGGAAAAATAACAGATGCAGCGGTTAAGCAACAGTTTCAAGCTGCAAAAGATGCTGCTGCTAAAAAGTCTGATATAAATCTTTTTAAGAGAGAAATAAATAGAATAAGAGCAGGAACAGGAGTAGGAGCAGCTAGCACTGGCTTCTCTTTTGGCGCTGCTATAGTGGGACGTGCAGCTGGATTTGCAACTAATACCGCAGATATAAAAGTCTTAGACGACGCTCTGAAGCAGATAGGAATTTCTTTGGCAGCTCAACGTAAAAAAGCAGCCGCTGAAGGAGCATCTGCAGGCGAAAACGTCACAGGAGAGATAAGGCTCAACGCTGACGTCGTCTCCTTCGGGAAGTTGTTCACGAGATTCGTCCTCCCGAGCATAATAGAGACTCAAAAGGCAGACGAGCTGCAGGTGTTCTTCTACGGCCTCAATGACAAGTGCGGACCCATGAGTAGCCTCAGCATCGCTGAATTCCCAGTCGACGTCAAAGAGCTGGCCTATGCCTACAGTGACGCTGTGAAAAAATCCAACGTTGACACACTCAGCATTGAATCCTTCCTGAGACTAGTCATAGAGTCACAGTTCGTCAACAAAGGTTCGCTTGCCTATGGTCTAAACAGGTATTACAAGATTACCGAGGAAAACGGAACGAGAAAGTCAAGCATAGACCTCGACGACAAGGACACAAGAGACGCATACGAGAAGTGGTTGGAAAAATACGGTACACTCGTGCTTCCTACGATAGAGATGTTCGTTGAGACGGGAGAGAAGGGATCCTACGGAAAAGACATCGTTGGCAGTCTAAAGAAGACTGCCACACGCACTCAGCTCGGTGCAACAGATCCGAAGGTCGGAGGTGACAGAGAGACGATAATGAGGATCCACATATACGACAGGACGAACAATCCTTTCGGGTTGATGCAGAAGATAATCAACAGCGGGACAGGTCTAGAAGTGGGCGACATCGACTCTGACGCACTCAGCAACTTCATAGAAGAGCTGAGCAAGACGGATCAGCTCGACAAGATAACTTCACAATCTGACACCTTCAAGTCCAGTGCAAGTAACTACAAAGACGCACTCAAATCATCTGGTGTGTCTGACGTGACAGTCGGAAAGTTCGAGCTCGTGAAGAGGCCCGGAGGAGACAAGATAACGATACCCAAGGACAGGAAGACGTTCAGGGAGATACTCATGAAAACCGTTCCAGCAGTCGTGATAGGAGCCAACGGCTCGATCGTCCTGTCTGTGAACGTCGCTTCCAAGACGGACGGTCACATGGGCGCGATAAACCTCACGAACCTAGCGAAGGGAAGAGAACCCGGCAAGGTAGGTCTCAACAACAACGGTCTCCTCGAGGCGAACGGCCTGCCGCTGACAGTCGTTCCCGTGCAAGTGACAATGACGACACTGGGAGTCCCGACTGCCCAAGTATACCAGACTTTCTTCATAGACTTCGACACCGGGACCACACTAGACAATCTCTACAGCTGCTCACAGATACAGCACTCGATATCGCAAGGAAAGTTCACCACGAACTGGACGTTCATATTCACAGACGGATACGCGAAGTTCGGTTCACCTCCGAGCATCAACGAGATAATCGCAAGAAAAGCTCAGGACAAAGCAAAGCAACTGAAGGAGGCTGCGGCAGCGGCCGCAGCAGCTAAGGCCAGTCCCAAGAAGCCCGGTAAGTCTTCTGGCAGGAGTCAGACGCCTGCCAAGGGCGGCAATACCTCCGGTGGCAAGAAGCCAGGTCAATAGTGTAAAATCATTCCTCAGCGTGATAAAAATAGAAGCGTGCGTCGCTTCACAATAGACTCTTCTCTCCTCGGCACATCGAAGCATATCGTCGGTGATTCCGACGGATATGTCTTGGCTGATTCTGTGCCTCGCGACACATGGCATCTCACCGGTGAGATAAAGATCGCCCCTACAGCGCGCTGTTTAGACACTCTCAGAAGACTTGTCGGAAAGAAGCTGCCGCAAGTTCCTGAGAAGTACTTGACCTCCATGAGTTGCCTCGTCACCGATTTTCAGGACATCGTCATCCCATGGAGGTACGTACTCCCCCAGGATGAATTCAGAATATTCTTCAAAAATGTCGTACAGGAAACAACAGACACATTTTCTGATCTTCCCTTCGATTACTACGAGGTCGCCTGGAGTGCAGGCTCTCGCGTCCTCAACTCTTTGAAGCCTGCTTCGATCGACCCTATAGCTTTGCAACGACACATAGACGGGATTGGGCAAAGTGCACCAGGACTTGAGAGTTTTCGTCCGAAACGCAGTGGCTTCTCGCAACCTGTTGAATACGATCGCTTCGCCACGAGGACCGGGAGGCTCACGATCACTAGTGGCCCGAACATTCTGGTGCTCAAGAAGAGCTGTAGAGATATCCTGAGATCTTCCTTTGAAGGCGGATCCATCGTATCTCTCGATTTTAGAGCGCTCGAGGCGAGGATCGTCCTCGCTGAAGCAGGCAAATACTCTAGAGAAGAAGACATCTACGACGAGATCTCTCAGAAGCAGTTCAAAGGTGTCATTCCCAGGGACATCGTGAAGGTCTCCGTCCTCTCTGACTTATACGGTATATCGCGCGGAGCATTAAAGGCTCGACTCGGCGTCTCTGACCAAAAACTCGACTCATTTATTGGAGTCATTCGAGATTACTTCAGAGTCGATGAGCTTCGAACGAAGCTCAAGGCGCAAGTCGGATCATCTGGGATGATGATGAATAGATTCGGGCGTCCACTCAGTGTCCCAGAAGGGCAAGACAACCTCCTTGTGAACACTTACGCACAGTCCTCAGGCGTCGACGTCTCCATGCTTGGATTTGATCAGATCTTAAAGACTCTCGGCACGGAGGGAATTAGGCCTCTTTTCGTTTTGCACGATGCAGTAATCATCGATGTTAGAAACGACAGACTGAGTGACGTTGAATCGATAAGAGACGTCATCGTGCCGACATATGAAGAGCCTTTTCCTCTCAAGTTTGAGACGATAACCAATAGTTAGACTCATGAAGTTGACGATTGGTAAACTTAGGCAAATCATCAGAGAGTCCATCGAAGAGACCATCAGCGAATTAGATGCAGGCTCTAGGAGCACAGGACCGGAGGAACTCGCCGATGTCCTCGGTTTCGACTGGTACACTTTGACTCCCGCAGAAAAGCGCGACTTCGGCGACCTGATGATGTCTATACAGTCAGGATCCAGCGACAAGAACCTCATGTTGGCGTTGCACAACCTACCTCTCGAGAAGAACTTCGGAACTTCGAAGCCCGGCGGCAGGTATGCTGCTCCTGATGACGATGAAGTCGACTTCGGCGGAATGTTGCGCAAGATCAGAGCAAACTACACTGTTTGAACAAATGTGGTCGATGGTGTAGAGTCCAACCCATGGAACTCACACCGGAACAGATCGCAGAGAACTTTGAGAAGTATCGTGGCTTCATGGAGAAGCTCGGAGACAGAGCGGAACCCGCTCTTGCACTTGTGGACCACCTCGGAGAGAGGTTGGCGTTGTGCCCCGCATCGTCGCGAAAGGACTACCACCACGCCATCCCGGGCGGTCTCGTGGATCACTCTCTTCGAGTCCTCAGCAACGCGCTGAAGCTTGTCAAGGCTTTTGGGTGGGATCTTCCCAAGGATTCCCTCATCATTGGCTGCCTCACCCATGACATCGGCAAGGTGGGCGACCACGAGAAGGACTACTACGTTCCTCAGGATTCCGATTGGCACCGTGAGAAGATCGGTGAGATGTACAAGCACAACAAGGACATTCAGTACATGACCGTCCCAGATCGAGGCGTGTGGTTGTGCCAACACTTTGGTCTTAAACTCACACAACCAGAGTGGCTCGCAATCAAGCTCAACGATGGTCAGTACGCTGACGAGAATGCTCCATACAAGATGAAGGAGCCTACTCTCGTTGATGTAGTCCACATCGCCGACTTCATCTCGACAAAACAAGAGAAGAACCTGTAGTTTCTGAATACTTATCCGTATGAGCGCTTTACTGAGACAGTACATCGAGGCGGTCCTCTCTGAGGTCACTGACTATCGTGTACCAAATCAGTTGGTATCCAAAGGATCACCTAAGAAGCAAGAGAAGAAGTCGGATAAGGACTCGGAAGAGGAGACGGAAGAGATGGACGAGATGAATGTCGTCGGCAACATTGCAGGTTACACAGCGCCTCTTGGCGCTTCTTCGGCTGACGTGGGCGCGAACCCAACGAAGCCGGGTCAGAAGCTCAAGAAGAACAAGAAGAACTTTGTTCGCTGGAAGTGATCTCTGTTGGGACAAACAATTGAACAGTTGCGTCTCCACGTGATATGTTGAAGATTCAAATGGCGACGGTGGTACACCACGCGGTGTGGTGCTGCTGTCAACAGGCGAAAAAGAGGAAAAGGAATAGGAATAATGGCAATCGATCTAGAAGCAATCAAGCGTCGTGTGGCAGAACTCAGTGGCGTCAAGAAGACGTCTTCGGTCCAACTCTGGAAGCCGGGTCTCGGCGAGCACAAGGTTCGCTGTCTTCCGTGGAAGAACTCCGTCGACGGTCAGCCGTTTACAGAGAGGTGGTTCTACTACATCGGTGAGAACAGCGGCATCCTCACGCCGAAGCAGTTCGGCAAGCCGGATCCGATCGACGATCTCATTCGCAAGCTCTACAGCAGCGGCAAGCCTGAGGACAGACTCCTCGCGAAGAAGCTGGCTCCTAAGATGCGCTGTTATGCTCCCGTCATCGTACGCGGTGAGGAAGACAAGGGAGTCCAAATCTGGAGCTTTGGAAAGTTGGTCTACCAGCGCATGCTCGGTTTCTTCCTCGACGAAGACGTGGGTGACATCCTCTCGCCTTCGGAAGGCTTCGACCTGAAAGTTTCGATCACGAAGCAACCAGGTAAGCAGTACAACGACACGACCGTCGATCCTGCACGCAAGTCTTCGGCACTTCATTCTGATGCAGCGACTGCTCAGAAGTGGCTCGATGGCATTCCAAACATCGACGATATGTACCGCCTCAAGTCTACGCAGGAGATTGAGGCGGTCCTCAACAACTGGCTCAACGGCGGCGGCGCCGAACCGACTCAGGAAGGCGGCTCCACAAGAGGCGCGGAGCCGGTCGATGAGCTTGAGAGCTTAGTCGCCGAGGTCAAGCAGGCTGCTCCTTCCGAGAAGAAGGTCACAAAAAAGTCTGAAAAGCCTGAGGCGAAGAAGCAATCTCTAGACGATGCATTCGCCGATCTAATCGGCGAGGACTGAAATAAAACGGGAGTGAGCACTCCCGTTTTTTTGTTATCAAATTCTTACAATAGGAGAAATAATGGCAAAGAAAGAAAAGATTGAGTCAGAACAACTGACAGCAAAAAAAAGCGGCGTTGATGATATGATGAAAGATCTCATCACATCGATCAACAAAGAATTTGGAACGCGAGTCGCATACAATCTCTCCGAGATGGATGCTCCTACCATCGTGAAGAGGTGGATCGACACGGGTTCCATTCAGCTCAATTACGCCATCAGGAATGCCGCAGGTGGAGGGTATCCTGAAGGAAGAATCATCGAGATTAGCGGTGCTCCTTCGAGCGGTAAGTCTCACTTGGCTTATCATGCAGCTTCGGTTGCTCAATCTCTTGGTGGATTGGTAGTTTACGTAGATACTGAAAATTCTGTTCCTGTACAGAAGCTGGCAGATATGGGCATTGATGTCAGGAAGAGATTTGTCTATGTTGACACCCACTGCACTGAGGAGGTATTTTCAATCATAGAGTCTACGATTACCAAGGCAAAACAGATCGTAGATAAAAACGTTCCCATTGTTGTCATCTGGGATTCTGTGGCGGCAACTTCACCAAAGGCTGAGCTCGACGGTGAATACGAAGACAACACCATTGGCCTACAAGCTCGTGTTATCTCAAAAGGCATGCGCAAGATCACGGGGGTGATTGGACAGAACAATGTGACGCTTCTGTGCATCAATCAGATCCGTGACAAGATCGGTGTTCTCTACGGAGACCCTACAACGACACCGGGTGGTTGGTACTAAGCTGAGCCTCCCGTAAAAAATTCCGTGAATTGCTGGAAACTCCTTAGAGCTCTCATTGCTACAACGTGATTGGCAACGATGAACGTGAATGCAGAAAAAATGAGAGATTGGACAATCAGCAGCCAAGCACCATGGCGACATGGTGAAGGTTCAGAGACTAGTGTTAGTAATCTTACAATGAACTCCATACCTATTCATATGCAAGAAGAAAACACCTCGAGCGCGGAACAGCAAGTAAAGTGCAATGTATGCGGTAAAGTCATGAAATCTATTACGAACACTCATTTGAAGAAGCACGGACTTACGTGCGATGATTACAGGATTAAATTCCCGGAATCATCAATGGGAGATTTTTCTAGATTTGATTCATGGCGCTCAAGTGAAGAAAACAGGCTCAACATGAAGAAAGCAAACGAGCTTGTGTATTCGACACCTGAGATTCGAGAAAAGAGGAAGCAAAATCTTCTTCTAAAGATGAAAACTGATGAATACAAGACATCTCTTTCAGATGCAATGAAGAGATATGCTCAGACACCTGAAGGAAAGTACAGGCTATCTAACAAACCTGTTACTTCAAGAATGAAAATGTCAAATTTTCAACGTTGGGTCGATGAGCTCGGGATGGAAGAAGCAATTAAGCACCAGATTGATTGGCAGTCTAAAAATGTCTTGCCAAGCAAGTCCCGTAACACTAAGCCTGAATTACAGTTCTCTGAGATGATGAGAATTGCAGGTATCAAGTTCATTCATCAATTTCCTCTCCCTCGTTTTTACTGTGACTTCTATCTACCAGACTACAATTTGATCATTGAAATTGATGGAGACTACTGGCATGCAAATCCAGCCACTCATTCACCGGACGATCTAATTGGTCCAAAGAAGTTGTCAGCACGTCAGATTTGGGCAAACGATCTTTGCAGAAGAGAACAAATTAAATCACTCGGTTATGGCGTGATGAGAATTTGGGCTTCTGAATTGAAGAATAAAACTGCACAAAATCTTGTTGAAGATATAGTCCGACACTGTGAGAAATTACAGTGACAATCGAAAGCAATACCATTTCATGCTTCTGTCCGCATCTCTCTCACGAGCGGCACGCCCGTCAAGGACAAGGACGGAAACATCATCGGCATCCACGTCATCTGTACCCTCAAGAAGAACAAGGTGGCTCCACCCTTCAAGAAGTGCGAGTTCGACATCATCTTCGGCAAGGGCATCGTGGAGCATGAGTACATCTTCGACGAGGTCCGCGCTTGGTGTAAAGAAAACGGCGGTGCGATCCTCGACGACAGTAAGGTCACAATTACAGGTGAAGGCGCATGGAAAGAGCTCGTCGTCTCTTCTGAAAAGACGGGAGAAGTACTCATCACCAAGAAGTTCTACAAGGCAGACTTCGGTGAAGTGATGAAGGACGAGAAGTACAAGAAG
>Ga0172376_10000286_pt1 | contig 64557 bp, 44 predicted proteins | sample Lak35m_FD_121114 | JGI IMG/M metagenome (GOLD analysis project Ga0172376, IMG submission 121114) | Freshwater microbial communities from Kabuno Bay, South-Kivu, Congo - kab_092012_35m | ecosystem: Environmental > Aquatic > Freshwater > Lake | place: Democratic Republic of the Congo: South-Kivu... | reverse complement strand
TGGGAATAATGATTTCCGCGGGATGGTGACGGTGACGGCCGGTCCGTTTGCGATCCGAGGCTCAGGCGACTTGAATCTGTCGCTTTCAACGGGATCGGCGACGGTGGACGCCGGCGGGAAGCTTGTGATCCGAGGCGCGGTGTCCGGGTCGCTGTCGTTGAAGTCGGCGGGCGAGTTGTCGCAGTCGGGCGCCTTGGTGGTGACGGGCGACGCGACGATCACCGCTCCCGGCAAGTCGGTGTTGCTGTCAGATGCCAATAACGACTTTTCGGGAACGGTTTACCTGACTGGTTCGGTGGCGCAAGTCACGGACAAGACGGACTTGTCGTTGGTGTTGTCCACGACGGGCGATACCAGGATTCAGTCGGGCGGCGTCCTCGTGTTGGGTGGTGTGGCAGGTGTTCTAACCACGGCAAGCGTTGGATCCACGATCCTTGGCTTGACAGTTGTAGATGGAAACTTGGCAGTCACAAGCGGCGGCGCGGTCAGCCAGACCGGGAAGTTGACCGTGGTTGGCGGGTCCACAATTACAGCGGTTGGGCAGTCGGTAACGCTGTTTGATTCTGCGAATGATTTCCGCGGGATGGTGACGGTGACGGCCGGTCCGTTGGCGATTCGTGGTTTAGGTGATTTGAATCTGTCGCTTTCAACGGGAACGGCGACGGTGGACGCCGGCGGGAAGCTGGTGATCCGAGGTGTGGTGTCCGGAGCGCTGTCGTCGAAGTCAGCGGGTGAGTTGTCGCAATCGGGCCCGCTCGTTGTGACGGGCGATGCGACGATCACCGCTCCCGGCAAGTCGGTGTTGCTGTCTGATGGGGGTAATGATTTCCGCGGGATGGTGACGGTCACGGCCGGGCCTGTGGCGATCCGTGGCTCAGGCGACTTGAATCTGTCGCTTTCAACGGGATCGGCGACGGTGGACGCCGGCGGGAAGCTGGTGATCCGAGGCGTGGTGTCCGGATCGCTGTCATCGAAGTCAGCGGGTGAGTTGGCGCAATCGGGCCCGCTCGTTGTGACGGGCGATGCGACGATCACGGCTCCTGGCAAGTCGGTGTCGTTGTTTGATGGGGGTAATGATTTCCGCGGGATGGTGACGGCGACGGCGGGTCCGTTTGCGATCCGAGGCTCAGGTGACTTGAATCTGTCGCTTTCAACGGGAACGGCGACGGTGGACGCCGGCGGGAAGCTGGTGATCCGAGGTGTGGTGTCCGGAGCGCTGTCATCGAAGTCGGCGGGCGAGTTGTCGCAGTCGGGTGCCTTGGCGGTGACGGGCGACGCGACGATCACGGCTCTTGGCAAGTCGGTGTCGTTGTTTGATGGGGGTAATGATTTCCGCGGGATGGTGACGGCGACGGCGGGGCCGTTGGCGATTCGTAGCTCAGGCGACTTGAATCTGTCGCTTTCAACGGGATCGGCGACGGTGGATGCGGGCGGGAAGCTGGTGATCCGAGGCGTGGTGTCCGGAGTGCTGTCGTTGAAGTCGGCGGGCGAGTTGTCGCAGTCGGGCTCCTTGGTGGTGACGGGCGACGCGACGATCACCGCTCTTGGCAAGTCGGTGTCTCTCACGAACAGGGGGAACGACTTCCAAGGATTGGCCATAGTCGATGCTGGCCATGTCGACATGACGGATTCCAACAGTTTGAATATCGTTGTTAATGTCTCCAGATTGGATCTCAGCGCGTCTGGAAACCTGCAGTTGGCTGGATCGGTGGGTGGCGACCTTCTCGTTTCCAACGGCGTGGGCGGTTCGACAAGCATTGGCAACCTGTTTGTCGGCGGCGGGATGGATTTGAAATCCAGCGGGCATGTGTCCAACTCGGGCTCCATCACGGTAGTCGGCAGCGGCATAGTGAGGGTTGGGCCTCAAGGAAATGTCTCCCTTGCCGGATCCAACCGGTTTGGATTCCTCGACATTGCTTCCGGCAACCAGGTATTGGTTTCGGGCGCGACTCTGGGCGGCTTGACCGCATCCGGCGCCTCTTCCATCACCATCAGCGGCAACTCGGTGGCATCCTCCGCTGGTTTCGGCATCGAGGTACTGTCGGCCGGGTCCGTGATTATCGGCGGCAACATGGTGACGGGATCGGCCAAGGCGGGCATCGCTGTCGCCAATTCAGCCGCCGTGGATGTGCGTGACAACACCATCTCCACCAGTACCGGTGACGGCATTCTCCTGCAAGCCGCGCCGGGTGCCCTGGTTCGGGGCAACACGGTCAACAACGCCGGCGGCATGGGAATCCGACTAGTTGCCTTGGCGGGAGCCGATGTCTCGGGCAATACCATCGTGTCGCCGGCCCTTGATGGAATCAGCATTCCGGGAACTGAAAATCCCAACAGGCTCTCCGGCAACATTTTCAGGGGCATTTCGTCCGGAAAGCTGTTCGTGGATGTCGGTGCCTCTGGCCAAGAGCCCTACAGCCTCACGAACCTGGCGAATCCCCCCGTGGTGGTCAGCGTGACCCCGGTCGCCCAAGGGTTCATGGTGAGCGGAAGCTACCTGGGGCGTCCCAACACCGCCACGATGATCGAGTTATTCCGCACAGGCGCCGGAGGGATCGCTGAACCGGCGGGCGTGGCGAGCGGCACCACGGATTTCCTCGGGGTGATGACCTTTGAACTTGTTGTGAAAGGCGGCGTCCAAGGCGACGGCTTCCGAGCCATCGCGACAAGCCCCACGCAATCATCCGAGATGTCACCCGAGCTGCGGGACGGAAAATCACTTGCGGTGGTTGTCCGCGACGGGGCCGGCCAAAGCGTGATGACCAACGAACCCTATGCCGCGGCGGTCAGGTTCGCGGTCACGGATCCCGCGGGCGTGGTTGTGCCCTATGTTCCCGTGCGCCTGACGCTGCCGGCGGCCGGAGTTTCATCCGCCTTTGGTGACGGCGCGACCATGGTTCGTGGCATCTATGGAGTCCGTGACGCGTTTGTTGTCGCTGATGCCGGGGGTGTGGCCACCGCCCCTTCCATCAAGGCGGGAGCTGTTGCCGGTGATTTTGCGATCAAGGCGGTGGTGGGACAGGGCGGCGGCGTGATGGCCACCGCCGGGCTGGAAATACGGCCTCCGGCTCCGCTGGTGCTAGATGCCGCCGTGCCGGGAGCCAAACCTTCGGATCCCGGCGCCATCAGCGGCGAGGCTTATCCGGGAAGCCTTGTGAGGATCTACCGCGCCGGTTCGGGTGCCTTGGTGGCATCGAGCCAGCTCAGCCCCGGCCAGTCAGCCTTCAGCATCACCTTGCCGGCCGCGGCCGAGAATGACCGCGGGGAACGCTGGATCGTGACGGCCACTTATGACGGGAACCTGGCCAACCTGTCCGATCAGACGGCGGGAAATGAGTCGAACAAACTTGCCGTCGCCGAGGCCCCTTTCAGGGAACTTTATCTCAACGCGGCGTCCATTCCTGTTTCGGGTGCCGTGTCGGCCGGCGCTTCGGTCGCGATCAGCCGCAACACCAAGGCGCTGGCCGCCACGAGCGCGCCGTATCTGCTCGTGGCAACCGACTTCGCGACGGGTGCCGGCGGTTGGATATCCCAGCCGGGGGGTGGCGTGGTCCATGTCGGGGCCGATCAGGTCGACGACGGATCGTTGTCGATGCAGTCGTCGGCTCCCTCGGGTCCGCGTTATTTCGCCGCGCCGGTGGCCTATCTGGGGAACAAGTCGGCATTCCTGGGAGGCAGCCTGTCATTTTCGCTGCGCTCGCCCATTCCGGGAGCAGGCCCGGTTGATGTGATGATTCAGGGAGCTGGTTTGACGCTTATCCGTGTCGTCGGAGTCCAACCGGGCGTCTCATGGCGAAACTACTCGGCCTCCCTCCTGCCGGATGGAATGTGGCGTGTGGGCGAATCCAACGGCCCAGCCGCGACACGCGACCAGTTGGCCTTGGTGCTCGGATCGCTCGAGTCGTTGCTTATCCGGGGGACTGATGATGCCGGAATGAAGACCTTCGGGCTTGATTCGGTTGCCATGGAGGGGCCGGGCGCGGTCGCTTACGGATTGTCGCTCGACCTGGTGCGAAACGCCAAGAACCAGTTCGTGCTGGTGGAGACCAACCGGTTCGGCAACATTTCCGGAACCACGATCCTTCCGCTGGTGACGGAGGATTCCATCGCGCCTCGTTCCCCCGCCTTTGTCTCCGTTGTCGGCGATTCCAATGTCGATGGCGACCAGGTGCTCAACAAGAACCGCCTCACGCTGGTGGCCACCGCCGACCCCAACGCGCATCCGCTCGCGCTTGCCTCCATGAACCAGGCCGTCCGGATTTTCCGCGACGGCGTCCAGGTCGGCATGGTGACGGCCGCCGCCGATGGCTCATGGTCGTTTTCCGATCCGGCCACCTTGCCGGACGGGGTGTATTCCTATTCGGCGACAGCCACGGATCGCGCCGGCAACGAGTCGGTGAGATCGCTGGTGTTCAAGGTGGTGGTCGATACCACCAATCCGCGTTCTCCCTCGAATTTTTCCATCACCCCCGACACGGGACTGGTTGGCGACAGCGTCACGAATGTTGCCGCCCCCCGTTTTTCCGGACAAGCCGAACCGGGAAGCCTTGTGGAAGTTTTCGAGGAACGCGTGTTCCTGGGATCCGCCTTGGCCGATACCCGCGGCCGTTGGGGAATCGACCTGCCCTCGTTGGGCAATGGCACCCATGTCGTTGGCGTCCGTTCGACCGACCTGGCAGGCAACGCTTCCGACATGGCCTTCCACACCATTGTGATCGACGCCTCCGGGCCCGCGATGCCCGCCATCGGCAAGATCATCGAGGACAGTGGCGAGGATTCCTCCGACGGCGTGACCAATGTCCGGCGCCTCACCCTGGAGGGCACCGGCGAACCGGGGAACTTCATCAGCCTGACGCGCAACGGCTCAAGGTTCGGCCAGGCCATCGTGGGGGCCGATGGGATTTGGAGGTTCGACGCGACATCGACGGAACTTCTCGACGGCACCCACGCGTTCGTTGCCACGGCTTCCGACCTTGCCGGAAACCAGTCGGAGGCGACGCAGGCGTTCACCGTGGTGGTTGACACGCGCGCTCCGCTGGCGCCCCGCGCCTCCGGGATCACGCCCGACACCGGAAACCCCACCGACAGGATCACCTCGGTGGCCAATCCCGTGGCGCAGGGCACCGCCGAACCCAACGCGCGGGTCCTGGTGTTCCTGAATTCCCAGCCGATAGGAACGGCGCGTGCCGATTCCCTGGGGGCATGGTCGTTGCAGTTGCCGGCGCTGCAACCTGGCGCATACTCCGTTTCGGTCAGGGCGATTGACAGGGCGGGCAACGCCTCGCCCGACTCGCTGCCCATGGCCGTGACAATCGACTCCGCTCTTCCCACCTCTCCATCGATCACCGGCATCAGCAACGACACGGGAAGCAGCGCGACGGACCTCATCACGAGGGCCGCCGGTTTCTCCATCCTTGGAACCTCGGCGCCCAACCTCTCCGTGCTGGTCTATCGTGGCGATACCTTGCTGGGCCAGACGAAGGCGACCGAGGCAGGGACATTTTCCTACACCGTCTCGGGGTTGGCCCAAGGCGACCACCAGTTTTCCGCGGAATCGGTCAACGCTGCGGGCAGCAATTCGGGCCGCGGCGGCATTCTTGGCGTGCGGGTCGACACAACCGCCCCGGGAACACCCTTTGCCATTTTCATATCGGACGATCTTGGCGCCAATCCAAGCGACCTCCTCACTTCCGACAACACCCTTACGCTAGGGGGAATGTCGGAATCCGGGGCGCTGGTGGAGGTGCAATTCGCCGGGCAGGTTCGCCGGGCCTTGGCGGATGAAAATGGAAAGTTCCGGGTCTCATTTGAAGACAAGGCCTTGCCAGATGGTTCCTACCCCGCGCAAGTCCTGGCTTTTGATGTCGCCGGCAACCGGTCGGCGCGTGCCGCGGCCGCGACCGTCCGCATCGACACGGGCGCTCCGGCCCTTGCCGTGGCCCGCTTGGAGACCGACACGGGTGCCAGCGCGACCGACTACATCACGAGCGACACCACGCCCACCTTGATCGGAACCGCTGAGGCGGGCGCCCTTGTTGTCGCCAGGATTGCTGGCGCCAATATCGGCCTGCCCGTGGTCGCCGACGCCCGCGGAGGTTGGGTCCTGCCGCTGGGTGAACTCCCTTCAGGCACCTACGACCTGCAAATTGTCGCCACTGATGCCGCCGGCAACTCCACGACGGCGAATGTCAGCCTTGTCGTCGACTCGGTCAGTCCTCCCAACGCCACGGCTTTCTCCATCTCCCCCGACACCGGAACGCCCGGTGACTTCACCACTTCCTCGAGCGAGGTCGTGCTTTCAGGAAACGCGGAACCCGGGGCGTTGATCCATGTGAAGGTGAACGGGGTATCACAGCCATTCGTGGCCGCTTCGGCCAACAGCGATTGGTCGATTGGCATCAGGCTGCCAGTCGAGGGCGACAACAAGATTTGGGTCTCGGTGATCGATGCCGCGGGCAATCCGTGTGATGCCAGCAGTTTCCTTGTGAAACGGGACAGCCAGTCGCCCCAGGCGCCGGTGCTGGCGCGCATTTCACCCGACACGGGCTTCTCCGACACCGACCGGGTGACCTCCTCTGAGCTTGTCACCATCAGCGGTTTCGCCGAGTCGGGTGCCATCGTTTCGATCAACATGAACGGCATTGGGGCAGGATCGGCCAAGGCCACGGGCGATGGCGCGTGGTCGTTCGTGTTGCCATCGCTTGCGGCATCGGGATCGTATGCCGTGGCTGTTCAGGCCACCGATGCGGCGGGCAACTTGTCTCCGTCGACAACCTTCTCCATCGTGCGTGACGCCGCGGCGCCCGCCACGGCCATCGTCGACGGCATCCTCGATGGAAACATCGTGGATGCCGATGGACTGACCGCCAATCCCGCGCCCACCGTCCGGGGCCGTTCCGAACCTTTCTCCCGGGTGTTCGTGGCGATCGACAACGGCAGTTTCAGCAGCACAATCGCCAATGGCGAGGGAATATGGTTCGTGACGCCGGGGAGCCTTGAGGATGGTGTCCATGCCATCGTGGCCCGAGTCGAGGACGCGGCCGGCAACAGGGCCGAGTTGTCCGCGCCTTACTTCTTCACGATCGACACGAGCCCTCCCATTGCCCCGGGCATTGATTCGGTATCCCCGGATGATGGCTTTTCCGCAAACGATGGTGTCATTTCCTCGAGCTTGATCACCGTTTCCGGGCATGCCGAACCGGGTTCCCGGCTTCGTGTCAAGTTCGGGAACCTCGCGGTGTCGGACTCCACGGTCCCCGCCAATGGAAAATGGAAAGCTGATTTCCAGGGAGTGCCCGACGGCAGCTACCTGCTTGAGGCCCTGACGGTTGATATCGCCGGCAACCAAGCCTCCGCCGGCGCCCGCGTCGTCAAGGTGGATACACTTGCGCCGGCGGCGCCCGGCGGCCTTGCCATTGATACGGACACCGGGACCAACCCGCTGGATGGCGTCACCCGCATCCGGCCCGCTTTCCTGTCGGGCAAGGGTGAGGCGGGCGCCCGCGTCATGGTTTCCATTCCCGCGCTTGGCAAGGAATGGTCGTCGATCATCGGTGCCGATGGCGCTTGGAAGGCGCCCATTCCCGAGCTCCCCGAGGGATCGACCACCTTCCTCATCCAGCAAACGGATCCCGCCGGCAACTCATCCGCAACCGCGAATTTCGTTGTCAATCTCGACTCAACAGCTCCTGATCGTCCCTCGATCACCGGGGCGCGGGGCGCGGTGAGCGCCCTCCCGGTGGTTTCCGGAGCGCCTTTGTCATCCTCCTTGCCTTGGCTATCCGGGCTGGCCGAGGCGGGGGCCAGGGTTCGCGTCGAGGTCCGCTCGGCGACGGCCGTGGCTTCCTCGGGGGTGGTCTTATCCGACGATGGAGGGCGTTGGCTCTTCACGCCGTCGCGCGCGCTCGCTGACAACTCGTATTCGGTGACCGTGGTCGCCATCGACGCCGCGGGCAACGAATCGGAAGCCAGTTCCGCCTTCACCCTGTCGCTTGACACACGCGCCCCGTCGGCGCCCACCGTGTCGGCCGTGGGACCCGACACCGGAGCCAGCAGCACCGACAATCTCACCCGCGAGGCGACGCGCATTGTCGGGTTGGCCGAGGCCGGCGCCACTGTCCGCTTCTTCGAGATCTTGCCCGATGGCGGCCGCCTGCCTTTGGGCGAGGCGGTCGCCGGGGCGGACCGCAAGGTGGAGTTGATGCTCACGGGTTTGGGACTTTCCCACGGAATCCATCAACTCATCGCCGTCGCCACCGACCCGGCAGGCAACACCGGACCTGAATCGGCCGCGCGGCAGGTCGAGGTTGACGCCATCGCCCCCGATACCCCGGAGATTGTTCTGGTTTCCGACGACAGCGGACTGCCCGGTGACGGCATCACCAACGACACGACACCCACCATTTCCGGTGTCGCCGAACCGGGCGCCACCGTGTTTGTTCGCGCCGGAGGGCCTGACGCCCCCGCCAAGACCGCCGTTGCCGGCGAGGATGGTTCCTGGTCGGTCACCCTGTCGTTGGCCGAGGGACGCCACTTGATCGAAATCCGCGCCGTCGATCGGGCGGGCAACGCCAGCGCCATACCCGCCATGCGCTCGCTGGTCATCGACAAGTCGGCTCCCGCCATGCCATCGTCGCTGTCCGTTTCACCCGACACGGGACGGTTGGCCATGGACGCCATCACCTCAAATAACCTCCCCGAGATATCCGGAAAAGCCGAAGCGGGATCGGTTGTCTCGATTCGTTGTGTTCCGGTGGCGACCGGCGTGCCGTTCGAATTCGGCACCGTGACGGTGAGCGAAAGCGGCGGCTGGGTGGTTTCCGCGCCCGGGGCGCTTGATGACGGCAAATACCAGTTCGAGATCGACGCGAGGGATTTGGCCGGGAACATTTCCGCCAAGGCCCGCCTCACGATGGTCATCGACACCACGGCACCGGTGGCGGAAATTTCCTTCCCCGCCAATACCGGCCATTACAACCTCAAGGGTTGGACGGGCGCGATCAAGGGAACGGCCCAATCCCTCAACGGTTCCGCGGTGGCCAGGGTCACGGTCACTGTCACCGATAGCCTCGGACGGCATTACAACGGTTCCGAATTCCAGGCTGACCGGGCCTCCGTCGTGGCCACGGGAACCGGATTGTGGTCGCTGGCGCTTCCGGCCTCCGCCTTGTCCACCGGGCATTCGTACACGGTTTCGGTGGTGGCCGAGGATTTGGCGGGAAATCTGGATGCGCCCCGAGTTGTGAGCTTCGATTTCGACACCGGGGCTCCCGTACCCGTGCTGACAGCCCAGCCAGCCCCGACCAACCTCGGCAGCCAGATGCTCCTCATCGATTTCGGCGAACCGGTTCGATCCTTCCCCGTGGATCGGGTGGTCACTTCCGAGGGACTCAAGGTCGAACTGGCTGGCGAGGATACGGCCTCAGGCAAGTTCACACTGGCCCTCACCCCTAGCCGCGAGGGCGCCTTCGGCATCAAGCTCGCGGCCGGTTCCGTGCTCGACCTCGCGGGCAATGTCGCGCCCGCCATCGCCTTCAACTCGGTCTTTGACATCTCGACAGCGTCTTCCAACGCCCAGCCACTGGAGTTCAGCGCCGGGCAGGCTGGTTGGTCCGGCGTGTTTTCGCAGGCTGGCGACCAGGACTGGTTCCGAATCACGGCACCGGCCACAGGCGGGCTTTCCATCAGCCTCACCGGGGCGAGGGCCCTTGGAACAACCCTGCGCATCGTGGACGCGGGCGGAGAAACCGTCGCCTTGGCCGACAACTCCTCAAGCGCCTCCAGTTCCCTGCGCGCCAATGTCGCCTCGGGCCAGCAATTGTTTGTCGTCGCCGAGACCCGTGGCGTGTCCTCGGGCGCCTACACCTTGTCGATGTCCCTGGGCGGCCTCTTCCTTGACGACTTCGGCGACACGGCGCCCGAGGCCGGTGGATTGGTCGCCACGGGTGTCGGCACATTCACGCTCCGCGGGGAAATCAACAAGGCCGGTGATGTCGATTACTTCCGGTTCGTGGCGCCGGCCACGGGAATGATCACCTTCACCGCGACTCCCACGGGTTCGGCGACGCTGGTGCCGTCGCTTGCCGGCGGTGTACTGGAGGCTCAATTCACCACGCAATCCGAGCAGGAATCCAGGATTTTGGGCGAGGCCATCATCAGGTTCCCGGTCGTGGCCAACATCGCCTACCTTGTCAAAGTCGGCTCACACGCCACATCCGGCGTCGAGGCCTCGGGTGGCTACCTGCTGGAATCGACCTTCGTCGCCGCTGGCGATGAGGCGGTTGATGACCAGTCGGGTCCACCGCGCAAGATCGATCTGGTTTCCTCCCCCGTGGCCCCCGAGCTTTCCATGCGGCTGGAGGCCGCGGCCGATGCCGATGGCTTCGATATCGCCCTGCCGCAGGCCGGTGTCAGGATCCTTCTCGCGGTCGCCGCCGATTTCCCCGCCATGGTGGTTGTCGGGGCCGGAAAAGACGCCAAGACATTCACGGTGGCGGATGGTCGCGTGCTGGCCGAGGGTGTTTTCGGATCCGGGAAAACGGTTCCCGTCAGGATCTTTTCAAATGGCCAGGCTGGCGCGTACTCGGTGACCGCGGCTCTTGACGAGAGGCCCTCGACCGCGGGCGAAGCGCCCGTTTTCGATCCGGGCCCAACCGGGCAGGTGATCAGCGGCCTTTCCATACCGCTTCCGGGAGATGTCGATTTCTCTGGCATTGTGGCGCGAAGCAATGGCAAGGTGATTGTTCGGCTCGATCCGGTGGGCGAGGTATTCGGAGCCGGCTTGCAAATTGTTTCGTCGTCCGGCGCGGTTCTCGGCGGCGCCAGGCTCAACGAGGACTTCAGCCTGCAGGCGACCGCCACGGTTTCCGCCGGCCAAACGGTGTTCGCGCGTGTCATCGGCGCCAATGGTTCCACCGGCCAGTACCGCCTGGCGCTGAGGCAGGTGCCGGATGATTATGCCGATGAGCTCGGCCAAGCCACACCCCTGGCCGGTGTGTCGAATGGCACCTTGGATTACGCGGGTGACCGGGACTTCTTCGTCTTCACGGCAAGCGAGGCCGGCCCTCATCTGGTGAGGGCGCGGGCGGTTGCGGGGGAGCGGACTGAACCGTTCCTGTCGGTTTACCGCGAGGGAGTCGCCGCCCCGGTTGCGAGCGTGGATGCCGAGGCTCCCGATGCCAATGGCCTCGTCACCTTGGACTTGGCGGCCGGCGAAAGGATCTTCATCGAGGTCGCGGGCCTTGGCCGGTTGGGCCGTTATTCGGTGCAGGCGGCTCCCGACCGTGTCGCCGCCACGGACGACCATCCCGACACCATCAACCTGGGCCGGTTGGCCGGTCCGGGTTCACGCATCGTCCCCGGGACCGCAACCTCCGGTGTCATCAGCCCCGAATCGGATGCCGATTACCTTGGTTTCTCCCTGACCGAATCCGGACGATACACGCTGTCCGCCGACGCGGCTACGGGGGGCAAGCTGGATCCAAGGCTGGCCCTTTTCCAGCGGGACGCGGCCGGAAATTGGCATCTCCTCGCTTCCGACGACGATGGGGGCGAGGGCGCCAACGCGCTGATCTTCCAGGCGTTGGAACCGGGCGAATACCTGGCGCGGGTGGCCGCCTCCCGCGGCACGGCGGGCGCCTATCGCGTCGGGCTCACGCGATTCGTGACGCAGGCCCAAACCACCGCCGACGACGCTTCCGACAGCGCCACCCAGGCGCGGGCCGTTGAATTCACCGGCATCCCCAACGGCGAGAAGGCCGTGGTATCGGCCCGCATCGACCGTGGCGCCGACCTCGACTTCTTCAGCCTGACACCATCGAAGGATGGCAGCCTTGTCATTTCGGTGGCGGCCGTGTCCGGCGGTCTGGATCCGGTGCTTTCCTATTCCTCGGCCAGCGAGAACCTGACGAACGACAACGCCGGGCCCGGCATCCTCGACTCGAGGATCTTGGTCGAGGCGGTGGCCGGAAGGCCGATTATCCTGTCGGTCGCGAGTTTCGGACTCACCACGGGGGCTTACACCCTCACGGCCACGGTTCTCGAGCGTCCCGAGGACGACCATGGCCAGACGGCCGCCAGCGCCACGACTCTCCGTGGCGACGCCCTGCAGGGGAACCTCGAGTATGTGGGCGACCGCGATGTGTTCCGTTATGAGCCCGCCTTCGCCGGCATCTTGACGATCAAGCTCAATACTGTGAGCGGTGTCGCCAATCCGCGCCTTCGAATCCTGGATGGCCAGGGATCGACGCTCGCCGAGGATGTGGCCGGCGGCGACGGGCTCAACAGCCTGCTCACCGCCCGCGTGGCCGCCGGTACCCCCCTGTTCATCGAGGCCTCCTCGGCGCTGGGTGAAACAGGCTCCTACCGCCTTGCCGTCGACCTTGCCGATGATGATTTCGGAAATGATCCCGCCGGCGCCTACGCCGTCGAGGTGGCCGGCAACGCCTCGGTGATCCAGGGGCGGATCAACACCACGGGCAACCGCCCCGATGGTTCCGCGCGCCCCGCCGATGCCGACTGGTTCCGATTCCGCGCCGACCGCAACGGCCTTGTCAGCTTCCGCGCCGATGCCAGTGACGGCCTCGACCCCTACCTGTTCGTCTACAACTCGAGCCTCGACCTGATCGGTAGCCAGGACAACCGGTCGGCCACCGACCACGGATCGACCGTGCCGATGAATGTCATCGAAGGGCACACCTACTATGTCCGCGTCGTTGGATCGTCCGGAACGGCGGGCGCCTATTTGCTCGAGGCGCGGCCCGTCGTGGATGACTTCGGCAATACCGCCGAGTCCTCCTCCCCCCTCACCCTGGATCAATCGGGCCAGGCCGCGGTTTCCGGAGTGATCAATTCCGCCTTCGACCGTGACTGGTTCAGGTTCACTCCCGAGGCCGACGGCCGGGTCTCCGTGCGCCTTGCCGCCGCGGCGGGCTCGGGCCTCGACTCCAACCTGGCGGCGTTCGACTCCGCCGGCAGGCTCATCGTCGCCAATGATGATTCATCGGATGGCACCGGCGACAGCGTGGTGGAATTTTCCGTCCAGGCCGGGCAGTCGTATTACCTGAGGGCCCAGGGATTCGGAGCCAGCGAGGGAGCCTACGAGCTTGTGCTCACGCCCGTCGCCGAGGTTGGCGACGAGTTCGGCGACACCGTGGAGATGGCCGAGGGTTGGGCGCTCGACACGTCGGGTGCCGGAACCCGGTCGGGCGCCCTGCAGTCCGCGCGGGATATCGATCTCCTCAAGGTTGTGTCTCCGTTGTCCGGAATGTTCCGGATTTCCGCCGAGGTTTCCGGCGGCGACGCGACCATCCGCGTCATGGCGCGCAAAAACGATGATGTCGTGCAGGTCGCCTCGGCAACCGGAACCGGCACCCTGTCGCTAAGCGCGCCGGTCGTCGAGGCCGGGGAGTATTTCGTCAGGATCGAGTCGGCGCGCGGCGACCTCGTCAATTATCGCCTTGCCGCCTCCATCAATGAGCCGGCGAGCGGCGCCCTTCGCCCCGTCGACTCCGATGTGCTTTCCAAGCTCAGCGACGAATTCAACCGAGGTTTTGTGCAGAAAATCTCGACGCTTGGCGCCAACGGCGACCTCACCAGAATCCAGAATGAGATCCTCAAGGACCTGGTGGACAGCTTCCTGCTCATCAATGGCGTTCCGGCCACCAATGTCCTCATCATTTACCTTGACCCGGTCGACTTCACCGTCGCCGACGGGTCGGGCGCCCAGGTCGGCCGCACCACGAACGGCGGCGCGGTCGCCGAGAATTCGGCCGCTTCGGTGTCCTCGCGTGGCGCCTTGGACATCGTTGTTGTTCCCGTCAACAACCCCGGCAGCTACAGCATGAACCTCATGGGCGTCGGCGGGGGACGGGTTCTCGCCGGGGCCACCATGGTCACCCCCGATGGCAAGATGATCACGCCTTCGGTCGGGTTCAACGGCAACAGCTACTCGGCGCTTCCCGCCCGGGATGTTCCCAAGGAAGGCCTCAACCTTGTCCTTGATTTCCGGCAGGGGACCGGCGGCGGGGGAACCGGCGGAGGCGATACCGGCGGCGGGGGAACCGGCGGAGGCGATACCGGCGGCGGAACATCGATCGCCACGGCTGTTGGCGCCGCCGTGAATTCAACCCTGATTCAGGCCATCACCGGACAGGTGGTCGCGGCGATTGACATGGAAGGCCTCGGAGAAGCCCTGGCTTCGCAAGCGACGGCGTTGGCCAGCCTCCTGTTGACGGCGGCGACCATCGACGGCGCCCGCGATGGCAAGGACATCGATCTTTCCGCCAACGGACTTCTGGGATTCCTGGCCAATCCGGCGGTCCAGGCGAACATCCGCGCCGTCGCCACGGTCGGACAGGATGTCGCCACTTCAATGATCCGCGGCGCCCGGTTCGTGGGCTCCAAGGTTCCCATGGTGGAAAGGCTGGTGGCCTCCGCGGCCTCGCCCCTGACCGCCATCACGGGTGCCGTTGTTCCGGCCCAGGTGAGCGGGGCGCTTGCCAAGGCGGTGACGGGTACCCTTGTGGAACTCACGCGCCAGGCCGACTCGACGGCGGCCGCCCTGGCCAAGGCCATCGGCGGACAGGCCTCGAAGTTCTCAACCCGCCCGGCGGGAGGCGCCGTGAATCCCAAGCCGATGCCGGGGGCCCGTTCGGAAGCCCCGCGTCCCGACGCGAGGGATCTCGTCGCGGCGGAACTGGCGGGAACCCACCCCGCCCTGCTGGAAGGTTCCCGGGCCGAAATCAACGACGCCGTTTGGGGCGATGTCGCCTGGATGGCGCCTGTTGAGGACAAGGGTCGCCATGATGTCGAGGGTGCCATCACCGCCGGACTCGTGGTGACCGGCTTCATGACTCCCGGATGGATGAAAGACCAACTGGCAGGCGCCTCCCGCCCGCGGCAACCCGTGGCGAGGATCAAGCGGCGAGGGGCCGAGTAATCGGAGCGGCGGTCACTTGACCGGATCCGGGCCGCCCCAGGGTGTCACGCAGATGAGAACGGCGACAAAGACGAGTCCGAAGGCGGCGTAATGCCGCCACCTGAGCGGCTCACCCAGCCACCATGTGCTGAATCCCGCGAAGACCAGGAGCGTGATGGCCTCCTGGATGATCTTCAGCGTCGGCGCCCCGATGCCGCTCCTGTGGCCGATCCTGTTGGCCGGCACCATCAGGCAGTACTCAAAGAACGCGATTCCCCATGAAGCCAGCACCGCCAGCATGATGGGCATGTCTCGATGCCTCAGGTGGCCGTACCAGGCCCAAGTCATGAAGATGTTGGAGGCGAGCAGAAGACAAACGGTTGTCATCATGTCGTCTCATCCTTGGGCTGCGCCGCGGTGGTCATGGCCAGCCATGCGGCCAGGCTGGCGACGCAGAGGGGAAGCAAGGCCGGTGTCCAGGCGAGCCATGGCGTGGCGGGAGTTCCGGGCAAGGCCAGCGAGGCGACAGCCAAGGCCAGCGCCGCCATGCCGAGGCGGGCACCGCTGGCGACGGACCAGCCAAGCCATGGCCCGATGAGAAGGTAGGTGGGCGGTTCGATCGCCGGGCCCATCAGCAGCAGCCAGGCTGTCCCTGCCATTCCGGAAGCGGCAAGGTCGCGCCTTGCCAGGCATGCCGCCAGCGCGATGGCCGCGGCGATGCCCGATGCCGGCAGCCACCAACGGGGATAGGCCTTGTCCAGTTCCGGCAAGCTTCCCCGGGCCGCGGCCTCGACTGAGACGATGGCGGTCCACGCGTCGCGGAAGGCCGCCCGCCTTTCGCCCATGCTCGATCGGCCGTGCCCGGCCCATTCCTCCCATAATTCAACGGCCCGGCCGCCCAGGGGCACCGAGAGCGACACGGCCATCGCCAGGGTCGTGATCAGGGTCACTGCCGCCAGCGCCGGACGCGCCGCCCCCGCCAGCATGACGATCGGCAGCACGGTGGGCTTGAGGAGCATGGCCAGGCCGAAAAACGAGGCTCCAGCCCATGGCCTTGTCGCCGCGCACGCCAGGCCGCCAAAAAGAAACGCTCCCAAGGCCGTGTTCGCCTGGGCGTTCCACAGGCTCCTGGCGGCCATGAGCAGCACCGCGAAACGGTAGGCGGCGAGACGGCCGTCGCTCCATTGATTCGCCCCCGGCAAGAGCCGGCGCCTGAGCGCCTCGGTGGCGGCGAAGACTCCGGCCGAACCGCACAGCGTGTAAACAAACGATCCAAGCCGAAGGCCCAGGGGTTGCATGAGACCGAAGAACGGCAGGCTGGGAGGAGGATAACGGTAGAGGTCGAGCCCTTCCCGTTCCACATAAACGGGCCTGCCCGAAAGCCAATCGTCGACGCCGGCCCTGTAGATGGGAAAAACCGAATGCTTCGTCGGCGCCGCGGCGAGCTTGCCGGCGGCGGCGAGGGTCACGATGATCCAGACGAGGATGGCGAGCCTGCTCCAGGACCATCCTTGTGGTCCGCCTGCCGAAATCATGGAATTTTTGGAGCGGGAAGCTGGTTGAAGGGCGCCGGGTCGTACGGATCCGCGGGGGCGGGAGCCGGCTCGGGCTTGCGGGACACCGTCTCGGCCGGCTTGGCGGCGGTCTCCCTGGCCGGCTGGCCATCGGCGAACCTGCCGGGTTCGCTGGGCCGCTTTGCCGGCTCCGGCTGGCGCGTTTCCGGCGGACGGACCCTGCCCTTGCGATCATCGCTGGCGAATCCGGCCGGAAGAAGGTTGGGTTCGGCGGGCCTGCTGACGGCGTGTTCCTCGGACACCATCCGCGCCCATTCCTCCAAAAGACGGTAGGGTTCGGAATTGCGGCCCTTCAAGGCGGGATGCGCTTGCCCCCCATGCACCGAGACGCTCTTGACCAGCAGGGGGCTTGAAAGCGGGGCCGCCGTGTTGATCTGGGCCAACACCGCCGCGATGTTGGCTTGCAGGATGCGCCTGTTGCCCAATCCGGGATCGTAGGATCGCGTCAGCCTGAACAGGCCGCCTTTGTCGGTGGCGTGGCAACTCGCGCAGGCGTTCATCAGGATCGGCTGGACTCCGCGGGTGAACAGGCTGAGGGAGTCGGTCGTGAGTTGGAGTCCCCTGATGTCGGCCTCGCTGGGTCCGGCGGCGGGTTTGGCCGGTTCATCGACCGCCTCGCGATTCTGGAGGTGCCGGACAAGCCGCACGGTCTGGTTGTGTTCCGGGCGAAGTGTGAGGGCCGCCTTGGCTTCATCAAGTGCCTGTTCCTTGAGGTTATGGGCAAGGCACCACCGGGCCAGCCGGATCCTTTCGTCGGCATCCTGAAGATTGGCGCGTTGCCTGAGGGCCTTGTGGGCGCTCACCAAGTCGGGGCAAAGCACGGCGGAGTTTTGTCCGGAAATCCAAGTGACGGCATCCCCCCTGCGCAGCCGATACTGGTCACCCACCTTCTCTATTTCACCCTCCAGGGTCCGGTCGTTGTCGAGAATCAGCACCTGCCCCTTGGCGGGACGGCTTGGGGTGGGTTCCCCGGCGGAAAATGCCAGGATGGAAAGGCAGAAAAACAGGTTCATGGTCGCCGGATAGCCCGGCATGGGGACCGAATCAAGGGCAAGACGGAGGGTTCGCCAGTTGTTAGGATAAGGGCTTGGCAGAAAAGCCTAGCTGGCCCAATTCAAGGAATTTCCCGAGACATGAAACCGCGCCTTTTGACCCCCGGTCCGACGCCCGCCCCGGAGGAGACCCTGCTGGAACTCGCCCGTCCGGTCACCTTCCATCGAAGTTCCCAATTCCGCGCGGTGATCAAGGAGGTTTCCGAAGACCTTCAGTATGTCTTCTGCACGAAGCAGCCGGTCCTGACCATCACGGCTTCGGGAACCGGCGCCATGGAGGCCGCCATCGCCAACACCGTACCGCCTGGTGGCAAGGCCATCTGCCTGGTGAGCGGCCGGTGGGGGGAACGCTGGCGCAACATCTGCAAGGCGTTTGGAGTGACGGTTGTCGAGGTCAAGGTTCCTTACGGCGAGTCGGTCGCGCCCGCGGCGCTCGCGGCCGCCCTCAAGGAGCATCCGGATGCCGCGATCGTCACCTCGACCTTGAGCGAGACCGCCACGGGATGCCGCAACGACATCAAGGGATTCGCCGAAATCACCCGGGCCAGCGAGGCGCTTCTCATCGTTGACGGGATCAGCGGCCTGGGCGTGATGGAATGCCGCATGGACGACTGGGGAATCGATGTCGTCGTGACCGGTTCGCAGAAGGCCCTGATGCTGCCGCCCGGCCTGGCGTTCATCGGCCTCTCGCAGCGCGCCTGGAAGCGGGTCGACTCGTTGTACCAGGGTCCATCGGCCCCCAAGGCGTTCTACTTCGACATCCGCAAGTACCGCGACAACCTCGCCGGCAACGATACCCCGTTCACGCCGGCGAATACCTTGGTGCGCGCCCTTCGCCTCAGCCTGAAGCGGCTCCGTGACGAGGGAATCGAAAATTGCTGGAAGCGCCACTCACGGATGGCGCGCGCGGCGCGCGCCGCCGCCGCGCCGCTCCGGCTTGAACTTTACGCCAAGGACCCGGCCGACGGCCTGACCGTGTACAAGGTTCCCGAGGCGGTCGATGGCGTCGCGATTCTCGGTGCGTTGGAAAAGGATCATGGCATCCGGGTCGCGGGCGGGCAGGATGTCCTCAAGGGGAAGATCATCCGGCTGGCCCACATGGGCTACATCGACTACTTCGAGGTGTTGGCCGCCGTTTCAGCATTGGAACTGACGCTGCCGAAATTCGGTCATCCCGTTGAACCTGGCGCCGCCGTCGCCGCTTGCCAGCGCGCCTATGCGGGGGGGGCCTGACGCCATGCCACGCGTATTCATTTCCGACAAGCTGGAAAAAGCCGGGGTGGACATCCTCGTCGAGGCCGGCATCGAGGTCGACAACCGGCCCGGTCTCAAGGGCGACGAACTCAAGGAGGCCATTCGCCGGGCCGACGGCATGGTGGTCCGCAGTGGCACGCGCCTGACGGCCGAACTCCTGGAAGACCCCGGCCAGCTTCGGGCCGTGGTGCGCGGCGGCGTGGGCGTCGACAACATCGATGTCGCCGCCGCGACCCGCAAGGGCATCGTGGTGATGAACACGCCCGACGCCAACACGCTCTCCACCGCGGAGCACACCGTCAGCCTTCTGATGTCGCTGGCGCGCCACATCCCGGCCGCCGATGCCAGTGTGAGGTCTGGAAAGTGGGAGAAAAGCAGGTTTCTCGGATGCCAGCTCACGGGCAAGACGCTCGGCGTGATCGGCCTCGGCAGGATCGGGCGCGAGGTCGCCCGCCGCGCCTCGCTGGGCCTGGGAATGCGGGTGGTGGGCTTCGACCCGGTGATGGCCCCCGCGGCCATCGCCCAGCTTGGCATCGAGGTGGCGCCCTCCGTCGACGCGCTGCTGCCGCATTGCGACTTCATAACCGTGCACACTCCGCTGACGGACGAGACGCGCGACATGATCAGCGCGAAGCAATTGGCCCTGATGCCCAAGGGGGGGCGGGTCATCAATTGCGCCCGCGGTGGCATCATCAACGAGCGGGCCTTGGCCGATGCCCTGAAGTCGGGCCATATCGCCGGCGCCGCGTTCGATGTTTTCGTCGAGGAACCGATCGTCAAGGAACATCCGTTCCTCACCCTGCCCACCACGGTTCTGACTCCGCACCTAGGTGCCGCCACGCTGGAGGCGCAGGAACTCGTGGCTCGTGAGTCGGCCCAGCTTCTGGTTGATTTCCTCTGCAAGGCGCAGGTCCGGTTCGCGGTGAACATGGCCGCCGTCGACCGCGCCGAGCTCGAGGAGGTGCGCCCCTATGTCGACCTCGCGCGCAGGCTCGGCCTTCTGTTCGCCCAGATGGTCCGCGGCACCATCCAGCGCGCCGAACTCCGTTATCGTGGCGACCTGGCATCCAGGCCCACGCGGCTCATCACCGGAGCATTCGCCGCCGGCTTGCTCGAGAATTGGCTCGACCAGGTCAACCTGGTGAACTCAAGGGTGCTCGCTTCCGAGCGCGGCATCGAGCTGGTCGAGCAGAGTACCTCGGAAAAAGGCGATTTCAGTTCGCTTCTTGAGGTTGTCGTTCATACCGACCGCAAGGAGTACCGGGCCGCCGGCACCCTGTTCGGCAACCGGCAGTTGCGCCTCACCCATTTGGGGCCCCACCGCCTCGACGCCCATCTCGATGGCATGCTGCTTTTGTTCAGCCACCGCGATGTTCCCGGCTTGATCGGTTTCATCGGCACCCTGTTCGGCCAGCACAATGTCAACATTGCCCAGATGACGGTCGGCCGGCAGACGGCGGGGGGCGAGGCCATCGCCGTGCTCAACCTCGACTCGGTGCCGCCTCAACAGGCGCTCGACGAGGTCGCCGCGCATCCGCAGATTGGAAGCGTCAGTTTCGTCAAGCTGCCCGGAGAGGGTGTGCTTCCTCCCTGGTTCGGTTGACAAGCGTATTTGAACCATGCGGATGAGTCGAACAATCATCCGCATGCACTTTTTCACATCCCAGCAAGGTAATAACTTGCAATAAGGCCACTGGAAGACCCGTGCCGGGTCCGCGGATGGTCGCGGCCATTCCATTGCTTGGAATTGCGCTTGGCAGATTATCCATTCCGAAATGACGAAGTGGGATTGGGTGCAAGCTTGAATTCGCTGTGAATTGGATTTTTCTCAGACAGTCATGCTAAAATAAATGATTAAATATATGCAATTAAAAGGAAATAATTATGCATGCTTTTAACGGCAAACTCAATAATCCGGCTTCTTTAAGAATCCATGGTTCAAGACCATCGCTCGAACAGCTTGAGGCCCGTGAGGTTCCGGCGGCATCCATCACTTTTGAAAATGCCACCCGATCCATCATTGTGGCCGGTTCTGAGGGCAACGATAACGCCGAGGTGCGTCAGCAGGGTTCCAGAATCGTTGTTTCCATGAATGGGCGGTCAGGCCGCATGGCCCGCAGTTTCAGCACCTCCCAAGTGTCGAGGATCGTGTTCAATGGCCGCGCCGGTGACGACCTGTTCTCCAACCTCACCTCCATTCCATCCCGTGCCGATGGCGGGGCAGGCAACGATACTTTGCGAGGCGGCAAGTCGAATGATGATTTCAGCGGTGGAGACGGGAACGACCAATTGTCGGGCGGTTTCGGCAATGACACCCTTGATGGCGGAATCGGCAGCGATTCCCTATTTGGCGGAACGGGCAATGACCGACTCATGGGCGGCGATGGCCGGGACCGGATTTTAGGCGAAGATGGTTCAGACAGCATTTGGGGCGGTGTCGGCAACGACATGATTGATGGTGGCGCCGGGAATGATTCGGCTTGGGGACAAGATGGTAATGACATGCTTCGCGGCGGGACCGGCAACGACCTGATCGACGGTGGCAACGGCGACGATGCGCTCAATGGGGAATCTGGAACCGACCAAATTGTCGGAGGGGCGGGACTCGACAGGGAATCCGACCCCCAGGACAGCTTTGCCGATGGCGACAGTGACCGAGACGGCTTTGACAATGAACACGATACCATGGACATCCTTTACGAAGCACCAAGCAACCCACGGGCCTATGCCGACGACGCTTCCGTGGCCCCCATCATCTCCTCCGTGTCCGCGGAAGTGCGTGACAACCTTGGAATTGGTATTGGCGATCCAGGCCTGAGGGTAAGGGTGCAAGCCAACGGAGGACAGGACAATCAGTGGGGCCAATGGGTCACGGGTGTGTGGCGCTATCTCACGCCTGACAAAATCCAGGTATGGGGAAAGTGGGCCTATCCCTCGGCCGATCCGTCCCAGGTCAAGATTTTTGTCCAGTGGAGCTACGATGGGCCACGCGGGCATGAAACGCCACCCTCTGAGTATTCCAATCCCGCCAATTATTCCATTTCCGAGGAAAGCGTCTTTTACGCGGGTTCGCTGAACGGCCCGGGTAGCGGGATGTGGCTTGGATGGCTTCCGGGACAACCCGTATCGTTCTCTGTCGGGATTCCCGGTGAACAGGCGACGGGATTTCCCGCTCCCATGGAAAAATTGAAGGCTGCCCTCAAGGCTGTTCCCGACCTTGTTGTGGACAGGTATGACGCGTTCTCGGGCAATATTGTCACAACGCCAGGTTCGGCATTGATTCAACCGATTGTCGATATCTTGCGCACCATCTACCGGACCATGTTGGAATCGAGGTCCCTTTCCTGATCCATGGCGCGGGTTGGAATGAAGCCATTGGCTTCCTTCCCCACATTCCGGCCAATCCAAGACAGAGCCATGCGGGGAATTAATTTTCCGCCAAGCGAGCGCGGGGATCGGGAGTCCGTCCGGGCGTAAGGAGCAAGCGTGCGGTGATGTCGAGCGCCCACTGGAGCCTTAGACTGTCCGCCATCGGGGAACTCCCCGCCTTTGAAAGTGCTTCCCATTCCTTTTGAAACAAATCCCAATCCCAGAAGGTGGATTTTCTGGCCATGGCAAGATGAAATACCTCTGAAAACTGGATGGACGCCTTGTCGGCAAGCGCGGCATGGAGCCTGTGCCAGTCCGGGTCGGGTCGGGAAAGCATGGCTGTGAAGCGGGAATCCACCACGCGGTTGGTTTCCCGCGCTTCCATTTCCGTGGCCAGGACATGGCTTCCCATTCCCACGCATTTCACGGTTCTTGGGGAAATGGAACCCGTGTGTTTCGTATCAGTTAGCAGTTGTCCCGTGGCGAGGTCCCATTCCAAGGGTGGCAAGTCCCTGACAGTCGCTGAAACAGTCCGTCCATCGGGGCTGATCCGGCAATGCCTGACCCTGTCCGGGGCCGCGAGCCAGTGGATGTCCTGGACCCGGTCGGTGGCCAACCGCCGCAATCCCTTCTCATGACCCACCAGGATCGAAGGGTTTCCATTTCCATGGGCCAACGCGACCGATTGAACCTTGCCAAGCCCGGGGCAGTCCAGCGAGGTGGAAAGCAATTGCGTTCCCGTCGACGCGTCATGAAAAACGGCCATGACCCTGTCCGAGGGCAGGCGCACGCAGGCAAGAACCCTGTTCCTGTCGGAAAGTGACACGGCTTCAACAGTCCAGCCTCGGAACGAGGCGATTTCCGTGGCGGAACGCTCGCCCGCCTTCCATGCCAGGACCGTGCCGTCTGAATGGCCCGACGCAAACCTTTCGCCATCCAGGGAGCAGGCGATGTCGCGAACCGCGCCAGTTCGCGGCTTGAAGTCGGCTCGCTCCAGAGGTTCCGCGATCCCCTTGTTGTTCCATAGAAGGATCTTTCCCTCGGAATCGCCGGTGATGGCCGTGGGGCCGATTCCGGGCACCCGCGCGACCTGAATGGCGCCAAGTCCCCTGTCCCTGCATCTGAAAATCTCGTTTCCCGTGGCCGTGTCGATCAGGCGGACGGCACCGGCGTCCATCGGTTCGCCGGGAAAAGCCGTCACCACCAGCAGGGTGTACCCGCCATCGTTCAGGGCCAGGCTCTTTGTGACGCCTCCCAGGGAGGGGATATCAGGAAGATAGCGACCGGTCCGCAACTTGATGACCCGGACCGATCCATCCTGGCAAGCCATGGCCAGGCGTTCCCCGTTGCCGGAAAGAGCCATGGCCATCGAATCGGGTGCCGGATCGGAATAACGCCTCGATACCCTTCCCTCCTCGGCCTCAAGCACGAGAAGGTGCCGGGCCGACCTTTCGAATGACGCCGCGACCTTGCCATCCGAACTCAACGCGACGGCCCGATGATTTCCGGTTTCCGGGCAGTAATGGCGTTCCTCGTTCACCAGTCCAAGGTCGTGGACCCGGATCGTGCAGTCCTCCGAACCGGTCGCCGCGAACCGCCCGTCGGGAGAAATGGCCATGGATCGTATCGGCATCCGGTGGCCCATCATGCTTGCCGCGACACGCCCCCTTCGCCAATCCCATGCGGTGAGTGCCATCGTTTCCCCCCCCGTCAGGAGGTATCGGCCATCGGGGGTGAACCTGGCGCAATGAATCGTCGCCTTGGACAAGGCCGGATTGGGCAGGTCGATGGCCGAGACGACATTTCCCGTGGAGTCAAGCCGAATGAGGCGAAGCGCGCCATCGCCAAAGGCGACGGCAAGGCATGTTCCGTCGGGGCTGAAATCCATCGCCGTGACGGAACTTCCTGTGGCGTGATTGTGGATTTGCCCGATTCTCTTTTTCGACCGGGAATCATGAACGCAGAAAAACTTGCCGCGGGCCACGGCGAAGAGGGTGCCATCGCCGTTGACGGCCATGAGGCCTAAAAAGCCGCGGTTCCGGTAGGCTTCGTGGTCGAGCGCCGTCAGGGTTTCGGATCCGTCGCGGTGCGCGATGGAGAGGGCATGGGCCATGCCCCGTTGGGGAACCATCAGCCAGCCGAGGGCGAACGGGTTTCCCGACACCACGAGGGCGTGCCCCTGGCTGCCCGGCATGGCCAACCTGAGTTTCCTGTCCCATTCGTTTTCAGGCGACCTTCCATGCACCTTGAGGCCGTTGGAACTCCAGATGGCAATTTCCCGGTTGTCCGGGCTCACATGGATCGATCCCACCGGCCCGACGATGCTTCCGGGTTTTTCCTGAAACTGGGTCGCCGTCCACATGTCCCAGGCGAACACCCTTCCGGAGGCGTCCCCCGAAATGACCGACCTCATGTCGGGACTGATCGCCAAGGCCGTGACGGTGGAACGGTGTCCATGGAAGGTGGCCTGGCCCTTGTTGAACTGCGAGAAAAGGAAATGATGTTCCGGTCCCCTGAGGTCCCACCGGCAGGCTTCCAGGTTTTCCAGGGCGACCTCGGGCCGACCCGCTTCCCATGCCCGCTCGGCGGACTGAAGGTGGTTGGCATAGGCCACCACCTCCGCCCGGTCGCGCTGCGCCGCGGCAAGGGATCTCTGCTCCTCGGCCAAGGCGGCTTTGGCGTCGGCCCGCAGCCTTTGTTCGCGGGAATCGCGGGCCTTCTCCTCGGCCCGTTCGCGCTCGGTGATGGCCCATATTCCAAGGCAAGCCGATACCGAGGTCGCCAGCACGAGGATGGATGCCGTGAAGGCCATGGCCGCCGCCAGGGCTCGGTTTCGCCGCGCCCAGCGGGCGGCCTGCCCGAAAAGGCCCGGCCTCCTTATCGAAATCGGCCGGTGGTTCATCCATGCGCCAAGGTCGTTTTCAAGGGCCTCCGCCGACGGATACCTTTCGGCGGGATCCTTGCACAGGCATTTGAGACATATTTCCTCCAGTTCCCGGGGCAGGCCCGGGACGATGGCGCCCGGACGGTCAGGCTGGTCATGCCTGATGGCGTGAAGGACGGCCACGCCGTCATCGCCCGGAAAAGGCCTCCTGCCGGTCAGGCACTCGTAGAGGATGGCGCCAAGGGCCCAGATGTCCGCTTCGGGGCCGACAAACCGGGCCTTGCGGTCCGCCTGCTCGGGAGCCATGTAGGCGGGCGTGCCCATCAACGATTGGGTGACCGTCAGCGCCGCGTCTCCACGCTTGGCCAATCCGAAGTCGATGACCTTCGCCACGCCATTCTCGTCGAAAAGGACATTGGAGGGCTTCAGGTCGCGGTGCACGATGCCCAGGGAATGCGCCGCCTGGATGGCGGAGGCCAACTCGGAAACCAGGCGGGCCGCATCGGCTGCAGGCATGGGGCCGCGCGACAACTTCGTTGCCAGGGTTCCTCCCGGCAGGTACTCGAGGGCGAGGAAGGGTGGCTCACCCTCGGGCGCGCCGAATTCATGGATTTGGACCACATGCCGGTGCCTGATCGAGGCGATCGCCTCGGCCTCCGACAGGAACCTCAGCACATCGCGGGAATCCAGCCGGCCTTCCTCCGTCTTCAGCACCTTGAGCGCCACGAGCCGGTTGACCAGCGCCTGCCTGGCCAGGTAGACGATGCTCATGCCGCCGCGCCCGATCTCGCCCATGCGATGAAAGGAGGGGCCCTGGCTGCCTGGAATCGCGAGGTTTTGCTTCGCGGGCGGCGGGGAAGGCAATGCCCAAGCCGGATAGTCGCGCGGGTTGATCGTCTCGCCGGAGTTTCGCCTCAGCAGGACATCGGCATCGGCCAGTCGGGCGACGATTCCGGGGTTCGAAGCCAATCGCGGAAAGCTTACCAGATAATGGCGGAACGGCTTGGGCGCTCCAAGCCGATGGTGGAAACGCATGTCGATGGAAATGAGTTCGCCCAGCAGGAAAGCCGGAGATTCCTCGGTGAGAAAATCACCGATTTCCGGCGATTCACCCATGGCGAGCGCCTTGGCGAGCGCCTTGGACGCGGGGTGTGTTCTTTCGCCAAGGCCGTGGTCTTCGCTGATGCTCATGGGGGCCTTTATCCGTTGGCGATTCGCTCACCGGTATTCCTGCCGCCTTTTGCGCGGTTGGCTCAACCTTCCGCCGGAGGCATGGATTCCTCGGCCAAAAGGGCCAAAGCCTCGCGCGCGTGATGGGCCACGATGGCATCGGGAGCATCAGCCCGCGCGTCCACTTCCGGCCAAAGCAGGGTCAGGTTTTCCTCGGCGACAGCGTGAATGCTCAACAACGCTTGGTGTGGATCCGCGCTGGCCAGGCCCTTGCGGAAGACATCGAGGCTGGCCCTTTCGCCCAGGCGCGCGAGTGCCGCGCGCGCCGCGAATCGCACGGTGGCTTCCCGGTCGGTCCTCGCGGCCGCCAGGCTTGAGCGAACGCGGTCGAGGGCGATCGGTTCCTGCCAGCCGAGGCTGCTCACGGCGGCGGCGCGCACGGCGGCCTCCGGATCGCACGCCGCCTGCAGCAGCAATTCCTCGACTTCGGGTGAGGCGTGGCCCTTGAGCGACCTGAGCGCCGCCTCGTAAGGAAATTTTGGTTCGCCCGGACTCGGGGATGGCGCCCGCCGGCCTGACGCCCGTTCGCCGGGGTCCACATGGCCATGGATCCACATGCCCAGGAAGCGCGCCGTGCCGTCGTCGCGGGAACGGGACAACAGGCTGATCGCGAAGTCACGGTGCTTGAGACGGTTGCCTGAAAGCAGGGGAATCAGCCAGCGGGCGGCATCGGCGCGGATGTCGTCGAGCGCCTTGAGGATTCCCAATTCCAGCGTTTGATCCCGGGTTGGAAGCCGGGAAGCCAGAGGCGCGACGCATTGCTGCAGGAACCCGGATATTTCGGATTCAAGCACCGTCAACCGCGACGCCTGCAGTCGCCAGGCCTCGCGGGTTTCCTCCGAATCAGGGAGGAACGCCTCGTAGGCGGGAATCCGGCGGGTGATGCGGAGCGCCTCGGCGAGAAGCCGTATGCTGTCGGGATCATCGGGCCTGGGGGCGCTGTCCCAGTGGAACTCGACCATTTCCCCCATGCGGGCCTCGGCCAGCCGGGCCGGATCGAGGCCTTGCCTCAATCCCTCCAAGGCTTGCCTGAGCACCCTCTTGGCCCTCGGGCATTCGGGATGGGTCGGATTCTTGAGGATTCCGCCGAACCCGATGAAACAACAAATTTCGGCGGCGAGGTAGCTGGCCAGCGGGACATCCGGCGGAGATTCATCCGCCAGCCGCAGGAGGGCTGGAAGGGCCTGCGATCGGTTGAGCGCCCTGAGAGCGCCGGCAAGGTCCAGACGGTACCAGAGCATTTCAAGGGGATCGCCGCTGAGTTTCCGCTCCAGAAGTCGCTCGAGGGTCCTGCCCGCGGAAACGGTGCCGATTTCGGCGAGCGCCCGGGCCTCGGAGACGAAACGGAGGCCGGGCTTGATCGAGGCCTCCGCGGCCTCGGGCCCCCGCTCGGAAAGGATTCGTTCGAGACGGGCGCGGGAGCGGGCGATGGCGGCCTCGTCGACCGGTTCCCCCTGGAACAGTTCAAAGTGCTGCCGGCAAACCGGCGAGAGGGAACCGCCATCGGAGGGCCGGCGGGCGCGGCGAGCCACGCGGGCCAAGGCGACAGCCAGCGCGCCCGCGAGGGCGAGGCAGACCACCGTCGACATGACAAGCGCGTGAAACAGCATCGCCAGGATCACCCCCGAGTCTGTCCGTTGCCCCTCACGACATATTTGTAGCTGGTGAGTTCCCTCAGGCCGCAGGGCCCCCTGGCATGGAATTTACCCGTGCTGATGCCGATCTCGGCGCCCAACCCCATTTCGCCGCCATCGTGAAGCCGGGTGCTCGCGTTGACCAGCACGGCCGCGGCGTCGACCTCCCGGACGAACCTGCCGATCGCCTCCGGACTGGAACTGATGATGGCCTCGGAATGGCCCGAGCCATGGGCCGAGATCCAGTCGACGGCCTCGCCGATCCCGTCGACCACCTTGACACCCATCACCATGTCCAGATATTCCTTATCCCAATCATCATCCTTCGCGGGCGTCGCCGATGGCAGCAGGGGAAGGGAGCGGGGGCAGGCCCTGAGGGTCACCCCCCGCTCGCGGAGGGCCGCGCCGAGGTCGCCGAGGTGCCTGCGCGCCCAGTCGGCGTCGACGACCAGTTTCTCGGCGGCGTTGCAGGTGCCGGGCCGCTGGCATTTCGCGTCGATGACCACCCTGCGGGCCATCGCCGGGTCCGCCGTCGACTCCACATAAACATGGCAGTTGCCGTGGTAGTGCTTGAGCACCGGCATCCTCGCCTGCGCCTCGACCCGCCGGATGAGGTCTTCCCCGCCCCTGGGGATCACGAGGTCGATGGCATCGCCTCGGCCCAGCAGGTTGCCCACGAGTTCCCGGTCGGTGGTTCCGACGAATTGCACGGCATCGGCGGGGAGGCCGGCCTGGGCCAGGGAGTCGCGCGCGGCGTTGGCGAGGGCCCGGTTGCTTTCGAGGGCCTCGTTCCCACCCCTGAGGATGATGGTGTTCCCGGCCTTGACGCAAAGCCCGGCGGCGTCGGAAGTCACATTCGGTCGCGATTCGTAGATGAAGAGGATCACTCCCAGGGGCACGCCGACCTTTTCGACCCTCAGGCCATTCGGCCTGGACTCGGCCGTGCGGATCTCGCCCACGGGGTCGGGCAGCTTGGCGATCTCCCGCAAGGCGCGGGCCATGCCGGCAAGGCGGGAATCATCGAGCCGAAGCCGGTCCAGCATGGCCGGCGACAGCTTGGAGGAACGCTCCATGTCCGCCCGGTTGGCGCGGAGGATGGCCGGCGCCTGCTGTTCCAGGGCGACCGCGTGCAGTTCAAGCCAGCGGTTTTTCTGGGAGGTGGTGGCGTTGGCGAGCAGTCGGGCCGCCGAGCGCGCCCTCGCGCAAAGGGCCAGGCCGCTGGCTTCAATGGTCTGAGGCGCCGCAACCATGCTGATCCCCGTGATTCCGAATGGGCCGATGACCAAATCTATCACGGAATGGCCGGAACGCCCAGTGGTTTGGGAGTCGCCTCCACCGGCACGAGTTCGAACGAAACCTTGCCGGGAGGGTCTTGGGCGAGCGAGAAATCCTTGGGCAACTGGATCTGGACGGCTTCGACCCCGGGCCCGGGAAGGAAGCGTCCGCTGGTGAGGTCGACGAAGGCGTGGATCCGGGGTGGGTCGCCCTGGTCGGGCCCTTGAATCCTCAACTGCAGCTTTCCAGCGCGGTCGTCGAGAAACCTTGGCCTGAGGGTGAAGTTCGGCGGGCACAGGAACTGGACCGGCAAGTCCACCAGCGGGTAGATCCGCGGCGCCTGGGGATCGATCCGCACGACGACGCTTTCGGGTTCCGGTGTGATGGCGACGCCGTCGATCTCCCGGGGAAGCGGCAGTCGGGCCGGGCGCCCCGGGGTCAACCCCATGAATCCAAGCTCGTCGCGTGTCGGTAGCGTGACCGAGACCTCAAGCAGTCTCTCAAGCAGTTCGCGCGGGCCCCGCACCCGCGCCGTCTCGGGCACCACCCTCAGGCGCGGCTCGAGTTCCTTGCTGGTCTCAACCCGCACCTTGAGAACCTTCTCCCCCAGCCTGCTCAGGGCCACGGGAACGCGGTTGCGCCCGTCGATGGGCGTGACCACGACGCCCGGCGGAACACGAAAATCGTGCGGTTCCACACGGACCGAATCCTCGACGCGGTTGCGCTCCAGCTGGTCCTCGGGAATGGAGTAGTCGATTCCGACGGTCATCTCGTTGCGGCTGACGGCATCCTGGACTTCCCTGAGGCGGTTGGTCGGTCCGGTGAAGCTGGCGCGGACCTGCGCCGCGGCGGGACTCTCCAGCCTGTAGGAATCCGCGAGGCCGGGCGCGAGCCTGACGGTCACCGGGATGGAAATGTTGTCGAGGGTCTCGCGTTCCCGGCTGCGCGCGTAAAGCCACACGAACAGGGCCAGGGCGAAGGCCAGGGCCGCGGTGAGGAAACGGTCGGTCATCAGCCTTCCCCCCGTGCGGATTGGTCCTTCCGGGGCGGCGCGGGCATCACCAGCGACCGTCTCGCGGGCGCCGGGCTCGCGCGCGAAGCGAGGCATTCGGCGAGCCTGCGGGAAACCCGCTCGCGGTCCACCGCCTCGATCCGCCCCTCGAACGCGATGGAGATCCTACCCGTTTCCTCGCTGACCACCATGGCAATGGCGTCGGTTTCCTCCGTGACCCCCTGGGCGGCCCTGTGCCTCATCCCGTGCTGGTGCTGCAGGCCTTCCCCGGGCGAGCCAAGCGGAAGCTGGCAGCCGGCCGCGAGCAACCTGGAATGCCGAACGATGACCGCGCCGTCGTGGAGGGGGCTGTTCTTGAAAAAAACCGAGTGGAGCAGGGGCACGCTCAATTCGGCGTCCACGCGGGTTCCGTTTTCCACCAGGTCCTCGAGCGACTCGTCGCGCTCAATCACCACCAGGGCGCCCACGCCCTGCCTCGACAGGATGCCCGCGGCATCGGCCAGCGTGTCGGCGATGGCCCGCGGCCTCGCCTGGCTGAAGAGGCGCAGGAGGGGATAGCGGCCCAGGACGAGCAGGCCGCGCCTGAGTTCGGGCTGGAAGATGATCACCAGCGCGAGCACGCCGATCGTGAACAGGTAGTCGAGGACTTTCCCGATGACTGAAAGTTCCAAGGCGGCGACGATCGTCTGGGCCACGAGGAACATGATGGCGACCAGCAGGGTCAGCCCGCGCACCACGCCGGCGCTCCGCGTCCTTCCCAAAAGGCGGAGGGCGCCGTAGACGGCCAGGGCCAAAAGCGCGACCTCGATCGCGTCACGCCAGGTCACGGAATCGACAAGCAGCCCCAGGGGTGTCATCCGCCGGCCCCCCTGATGGCCATGACAACTTTCACTATGTCAACGGCCTCCGGGACATCGTGGACCCGGATCACATCCGCTTCCCCCCGCGCCAAGGCCATGGCCTGGGCCGCCAGTGTGCCGGCGAGCCTTTCGCCCACGGGCCGCCCGGTGATGGCGCCAAGGAACGACTTTCGCGACACGCCGAGAAGCACGGGAAGGCCCGGGCGACGCAATTCCGAGAGCCTGCCGAGCAGGCCGAGGTTGTGCCCGAGCGACTTGCCGAAGCCTATGCCGGGATCCAGCGCGACGCAGGTCCGCGCGACGCCCGCCGCGAGGGCCCTGCCGAGCCTTTCCTCGAGGTGTCCCACCACCTCGTCGACCACATCGGCGTAGTCCGGGGCTTGTTGCATCGTGGATGGGGTGCCTTTCATGTGCATGAGCACGAGTCCCGCCCCCGTATCGGCGGCGACCCGCGCCATGTCCGGATCCCCGAGCGCGGAAACATCGTTGATGATCGTGGCCCCGGCGTTCAAGGCTTCCCGGGCCACCGATGCCTTCATCGTGTCGACGGAGATCGGCAACCCCGGGTGTTCGCGCGCCAGTTCCCTGATCACGGGGACCACCCTTCGGGACTCCTCGGCCGCATCAACCGGAGCGGCACCCGGCCTGGTGGATTCGCCGCCGATGTCGAGGATGTCGGCTCCCTCCCGAACCATGCGCCCCGCCAGTTCAAGGGATTGCGCCATGGAGGGAGTTCCGCCTGAAAAACTGTCGGGAGTCGCGTTCACGACTCCCATGACGAGGGGACGGCCGCCGGCGAGCAGGTCGCGGCCGCGGATGATCCAGCGGACGGGCGGGGGGATTACCACGGCTTTTCCATCATGCGGGTGACCTGCCCCGCGATGCGGTCGAAGTTCATCTGCCTGGCCGTGCTGGTCGACTGCCCCAATTCGGGAATGAAGCTGCCCGTGGAGGTGATCCGCACGGGCACGGGTTCCGGCGCGCCGGGTTCGGGCAGGTTGAACGCCGCGTTGGGAGCGTCGAGGTCCTTGCGACGGGGTTGGCTCAGGATCTCGCCCGTTCGAAGGTCCTTCCAGACGACATCCACGGCGAGGTAGGTCTCCGCCTCGCGGACTTCGTTCAACTGGTTGCGGTTGATGATGCCCTTGCTGTAGCTCACGATGGTTCCCGACAACTCGGTGTCGGCGTCGGCGTTCGCCGGGACAACCTTGAACGGCGTTTTCGACTCGATTTCGCGCACGATCGCCAGTGTCAGCTCGTTTTCCACGCCGTTCAGGCCCTGATAGACCTGCGTGTTGTTCTTGAAGACCGGAACGCGGACGGTCCGTATCGAGGCCTCGTAGTTGGGCCGGGTGGTGTACCTGCCCAGGTTGAGGTGGCCATCCCATGTCTGGCAGCCGGTCAGGACCAGGCCGCCGGCCAGGGCCGCGAGCAGCGCCAGTGAGAATCGGGGTCGCATGTCGTGGTCCTCGGGATTCAGGGGATGTAGTTGCCCGGCGCGCTTCCCGACGGGCTGGGCGGTAGGAGTCCCGCCGGCAACTGCTTGGGGGGCGGGGCCAGTTCGGGGCGGGGCGCCGGGTCGGCATCCTTGCGCTGCCAGGGCCATTTGACCTCCGGAAGCGTGGGAATGCTGTCCCACCATGACGCCGGCTTGACCTCCTCGCTTCTCGACCGGAGGTCGGTCATCCGTTCCCCGGCGCGTTCGGCGTAGGGCGTGCCGGGATATCGGCGGCGGACGATCTCATAGCAGAAGTAGGCCGACCCGGGATGGCTGGTCCTCTCGTAGAACTGGGCCACCTTGAAATCCTTCTCCGCCTGCTGGAGCGTGATGCCCACCAGTTGCCGGCTCAGGAAATCCTTCTTGTTCTCCGCGAGTTCGGGATAGTTGTTGAACGCGGCATGAACGAGCATGCGGGCCTCGGCGACCTTCCGCCCGTCATAGTCCGACCCGCCCGTGCTCAAGTGCTTGCTGATGATCGCCAGTTCCACCGCCTGGGGAGCCAGTTCGCTGTTGGGATGCCTCTCGTGGATCTGCGAGAAGTAGTAGTCGGCCTCGCTGAAGTCGTTGCGGAAGAACTTGACGCAGCCGCACATGAAGAGCGCCTTGTCGGCCAGGGGACCCGCGACATCGTGGTACCGCACCTGCTCGAGCTTCTCGATGGCGCGACCCTCGCGGTCGAGAAACGGCTTGGTCTTGTCGAATGTCATGAAGATCGGCGAGACGAACCACCTTTTGCCTTCCTTGCGCTCCCGGTCCTCGCGCATCTGGTTGCGGGTGTCATCAAGCCAGTAGTTGGCGATGTCGTACATCCGCTGGATCGCCTGTTCCTTGTATTGGGTCCTGTCGAACTTGTTGAGCAGGTCCACATAGGTGTCGGCGGCGCGCGGGTAGTGTCCCTGCATCCGGAGGCATTCGGCCTCCAGGAACCGCGCCTCCTCGAGCACCGGGATGGGATGTTTCTTGTTCTTGCCGAGCCTGCGGAAAATCCGCTCCGCGTGGGCGTAGTTTCCTTGGCGGAACAGTTCCTTGCCGCTGGCGAGTCGGCCTTCGGGGCTGTTGGGGTCGGTGATCACCGCCGGTTCGAAGGTGCCGTCGGGCAGCAGCACCCCGGACTCGGCCGGTGGAGGCGGGCCATGGTGGCTGCCGATGATCGGCAAGGTGTCCAGCGTGGCGCATCCCGGGGCCAGGAGCGCGGCCAGCCCGCATGAGAGCGCGGCCATCCAGGCGTCCCGTTGAATTCGGCGATCGTCCACCGTCAAGTCTCCTGCCAGCCCATCAACCTGGGCCGGCGCCCCCGGATCCACCCCAAGTATTCCCCAAGCCACCGCGCCACCTGCCTTCGGGTGTCCCCGTCGCACGCGGCCAGCGGGCCGTCCCCCGATTCCTCGCCGGCGGCCTGCCGGGTCAGTTCCAGCGCCGCCTTCCAGGCCTTGTCCGACAACTCGCGCCAACCCCGCTGGTCTCTCCTGCAGACGGGGCAGAGGATTCCGCCGTGTCCGAAGCCGAAGGCCAGCGGACCCGCCAGCGCCTTGCGCGTGCAACCCACGCACCTTTCAAGTTCGGGCCTGTATCCCAGTTCCCACAGGAGCACCGACTCGAACCGGGCCACCGCGGCCCTGGCGGCCTCTCCCGACAGGGTCCCGGCGGAAAGCCTTGCCAGCGTCGCGAGGGCCTCGTCCAAAAGCCGCGGGTGCGGGTCGTTTTCCTCCGTCCAGTCGCCAAGCAGTTCCGCCACGAGGAATCCACCATGAATCCCCTCGAGGTTGTCCCTCAATCCGCCGAAACGCGTGGCCTGAACCGCCTCGGTCAGCAGGTGGAGGGCTCCCCCTGTTTTGCGGACGAGGACAATACGGGCGTGCGTCAGCAAGTCAAGCGCACTTTCGAATGGGGAGCGCAGCCTTTTGCCCCCCTTGGCCAAAGCGCGCATTTTTCCAAACTCGCGGGTGTAGAGGGTCACCACCCTGCTGGACTCGCTGAAGTCATGCAGTCGAAGAATCAGACCTTCGGCGCTTTCAAGGGGCATGCGCTGATGCTAACCCGACAACAGCCGGGGGGTCATCTCGACCTGATGCTTCGCTTGAAATGCCTAGGCCCGAGTTGGTTACCGCCGGGGTATAATGAGGTCTGCGCAGGCGCGATTGTTACTCGATGCTTGGGAAAATAGCCATGTCACGATTTCTTGCCTTACTGGCCTTGGGTGTCGCGGGAACCATGGTTTCGGCCGGAGACCTGCGAATCGACGGGAGACTGGAACTGAAAGTTGATGATAATGGCGAAGTCAGGAAGAATGGCCGGTTAGTAGCAAAATTTGATAAAAACGGGGAAATAAGGGTTTCCGGCAGGTTGGTTGGAAAGATTGAAAGCGATGGCGACATCAGGGAATCCGGTCGCCTGGTGGCCAAGGTTTCCAACAACGGTGAAGTTCGAAGAAACGGATACTTGCTGGGACGAATCGAGACCGATGGTGATGTGCGCAAGGATGGGAAACTGATTGGCAAGGGCGCCGGGATCGACCGACGGCACCTTGCCGTGCTCATGTTCACCGATCTTGTTCCTTGGCGATAAGGCAGGCGATCACTGATCGATGATCTTGCCGGCCGAACCGGACACCGGTACCCCGGGAGTTGTCGGCTTGGCCGGTTTTTCCTTGGCGGTGGCGGCGCGTGCTGATTCGGCAAGCGCCGTGTCGGTGCTCATCAACTCCTCAAGGCCTTTTTTCAGTTTCTCCATCCGGGTATTGAGTAGATCGCGTTCCTTGCGGACTTCCTGCAAAATGCTGACCGTGTTCTTCAGGGAGGATATTTCCGACTCCGCTGATGACAGCCTTTGCTTGGCCGCATCTCGCGCCTCGGCGATGGCCTGGTGGTCTTCCTCAAGCTTGGAGCATTTCGCCTCCAGTACCTTGAGCCTGTCCAGTTGGGCCGCTAACGAGCCTGGGTTGCGTGAGCATCCCCAAACTCCCGCGAGGAAAAATACCGCCATCCATGCCATGGTCTTGATGTCATTCATGATGTCGATCTCCCATTATGAAACTCCGGGGCGTCGGCATTCCAAGGGACGCCGTGCACAATTTGCCCGATCAACTCTTGATTCGGCAAATGACGACCGGCAGGGATCAGAAAACACCCCGCTCACCCATGCCACCCAAGGTCGCGGCACTGGTTAATTCGCGGATTGGGCAAAGGCGCTACAATCGTCGCGCCCGGTAAGCCTCGGCATCATTCAGCCATGCGACCCATTCAATCAGGATCGGCTCAGGCTGGGGAACCAGAGTCCCATGGCGGGCGGCGCTTGTCGCCGCGAGCAGTTGCTCGAGGCGACTTCCCAGGGATGGGTCGAGCCTCCGGGTATGCCAATCCAGCGATGGCCTGTGCCGGCCGAGTCCCCATCGGTCGTGAAGGTAACCCATGAGGAAGGAATGGATGGCCGTCCATGCGGCTTCGCGTGTGCCGGCCGACCGCGCCAGCCTCTGTATGCGCCATGCCGGACTCGTGCGGAAAAATCGCCAATACAACACGGCGGCGATGACCATCGCGCAGGCACACTCGGCCAGCATCGCCATCCACCCGGATGTCGCCAACCCGGCCTTGCCTGTCATGTTCAACGCCGGCGGTTTCAACAGATTCGGCCAGTTGTCCATCCTGGCCAAACCGTTGTCCCGCCAGGCCCAGGAGATGCCAGGAATATCTGGATCGTTTTCGCCATTCCTGGAGAGGATGTATCGATTCTCCCGGGCTGCCAGCATCCATCCGCGCCCGGACAACAAGCGGGGTGATTCGTTCGCCCGAGATGATCCGTCGGGGAGCATGAGCTGCAGCAAGACGCCGGCATTCTCCTGTGGTTCGGGGACCGTGACCATGAGCCGGGCGGGGGATCCGGCATCTTCCGGAGCCAATGAGTAGCTTTCCTGCCCCATCGCGGCCAAGAAAGCCGACAGGAGGCAGGTCATGGCGAACCCGCGAGCAGGTTGGCGAGGATGTCGGCGAACTCGGGACCGGGTGATCGCGAAACTTCGGCGGCCGCGGGAAAAGAGGCGCGGAGCAGATTCATTCTTGCCATGCTTCGCGATTTCCACATGGCCCATTCATGGGGGGAGGGAGCCGGCAGTGTTGTTCCATCGTACCCATTGAATACCGCTCCGGATGGAGGCTCCATCCCGAGCCATGGATTGCGGACAAGAAGCAGGCGGGCGTCAACCCTCCTTGGAAGATCGCTGATTTGCCTGGAAAGCGCCGGGGAGAGGCCATCCGTGACGACGAGCGCGAGCGATCCCCTGCCGATCAGGCCCGGCCAGAGGTCGTGGACGCTCCCGGTCGAGGGAGCGGGCGACTCAAGGTCCGCCAGGCAGGCCGCGGCAGCCGCGGGATGGCGGCTGGCCTGTCGGTGAATGATTCCCCCCGAACCCAGCACGGTCAGCGCCACGGGGTCGCCGCAGTCGAGGGCCACCGGAGCGAGGCTTTCGATGACCATGGCCGGGATGCGCGACGGCCATGCGGCGGGCGTTGCCCCGAGCCTGCCGAGGCCTTCGATCACGAAATGCAGCGTCTGGGAAAGGCAAGGGCCATCCTCTCGGACATGGGGGAAGCCGCGGCGGGCCGAGGCGCGCGCGTCGATTCGCCTTGGGTCGTCGCCCGGTTCGAAAGGACGGATGCCGGCAAGGTCGAGGCCGCGCCCCGCACCCGGAAGCCTGTGAGGGCCATCAGGCGCGGCGGCGGCGGCGAACCTGAGCCGCCGCGACCATAATCGGCGTCCCCAAAGGCCTTGCACGGAGTGGCTCCCCCCTAGCGCGCGGGGATTTCCTTGAGCTCATCGGCCGCTGAAACCGCCAGGAAGAACCCGTGGGGATGGCTTCCATTGGAGATCTTCAGGAGGATCGTGTTGGCGCCGGCCTTCAGCCGCACCGGCACGCGGAACTTGCCGGGCTTCGCGGCCTCGTGGGCCCGATCCTCGTGGACCTTCTCGCCGTTGATCCAGAGCCTGCTGCAGTCGTCGGCTCCCAGCAGGATCAAGCCAGGCTGGGCCACGGGCGACTCGAGAACCAGGGCGGCGTACGAGACGCTGTTGGAGCCCGAGGGCCCGTGGATCTCCTCGAGGTTGACATAACCTGCCGAGTCGGGCCTTGCCAACCGCCAGGAGACGGTGCCGTCCTTCCCCTTCATGGTGGAGGTGAAGTCGAGTTTACGCTCGGGGTCCATCGGCTTTTCGAATCCGGCGTCGCCACCCTCTCCTCCCTCCAGCGGGCCGAGGATGCGGAAGGACTTGGGGGCCAGGGCGGCCGACTTGAGGGTGAGCAGGTGCTCGCAGATGTCAAGCAGGTCGTCCTCGGTCATGTAGGCCACCAGGTTGGCCGGCATGATTGATTCCTGCAGGCGGTTCCGCTCCTCGATCTCCTTCTTCGGGATGCGGTGATCCTTGCCGTTGGCGTCGCGCAGCACGACGGCCTCGGCATTCTCCTCGACCAACAGGCCGGAGATGGCCTGGCCCTTGGTCGTCGAGACGGCATGCACGAGATACTGGTCGGCAATGGCCTTGGACGGCGTGAGAAGCGAATCGAGAAGGTTTTCCCGGCTGGCCTTCTTGCCGACCTGCGAGAGGTCGGGGCCAATCTGCCCGCCCCGCCCTTCGACCATGTGGCACTTGAGGCATTGCAGGTCGCTCTTGGAGCTGGCTTCCAGCAGGGCCTTTCCCCTGGCGGCATTCCCCGCGCGCGTGGCCAGCTTGGCGGCGGAGGGCAGCTTTTTGGCGTCGATCCGTCCGGGTGCCGGGAAGGCGATCATCGCCTTGTTGCGGAGGTCCTGATAAGGACTGTTGCGGAGCAGGCGTCCGGTATCGGCGACCAGGCCATCGGGCAGCTTGCCTGTGTTTTTCTGCTCCAAAAGCCAGGTGCTTCCCGCCCTGGTGTTGGCCAGGGCCTCGAGGGCCGGCCCGCTGGCGTTACCGTTGGCGAGCAATCCGCGGAGCACCAACAGCGCCGGCTCCGTTACTTCGGTGTTTTGTCTATTCGAGGCAAGCTCACCCAGGGCGGAGCAGGCTTTGGCGGACAAGGCTCCGCCCTGCTTCGCCACTTGCTCAAGGGTCTTGGTGGAATCCAGGGAAGGCAACTTGCCCAAGGTTGAGATGGCCCGTTCCCTCAGAGGCAGGGGTTGGGTGGCGTCGGAGGCGATGCCGCCGGCGGTTGGCACAGCCCCGAGGTTGCCAGTCGCGGCGCAGAGGGCGAGATACTCGGTCGCCATGGCCTTGTCCTTTTCCAATTGGGCAAGGGCCTTGCCGAGGGCGCCATCCTTGGACAGGGCCGACCATTTGCCCGGTAAGTGAAGGGCGAGGGCATCGACGACCCGGGCCCTGACCGCCTGCGATGTGGACGGGACAAGCAAGTCGAGCAGGACTTTGCCGGCTTCCGCACCGTCGTCACCTGAGACGAAGTCAACGATGCGAATCCTGTCGGCATCGGAGATTCCGCCCTGGCTCAGCCGGTCGCGCAGCCGCTTGGCTAGCCCGGGCGGCCTCAGTTCGAATGCCAGGGCCGCCGTTCGGTCGTTCCATTCGGGCAGGGCGCTGGCAAATGATTCGAGAGCCGCGTGGTGGCGAGTTTCCTCCTGGCCCGCCGCGATCGCCATCGCCTTGGCCAGGAAGACATCCTTGCCATCCCAGGCCTTGGCGGCCTTCAGGATGGCCTCGCCCGCCTTGGCGGCATCGGCTCGCCTGAGGCCCACGAGGATTTCCCGGCTCACGCCGGAATCGGCCAAAGGCAGGCTGGCCGCAAGGCTGGAAGCTTTGGGATAATCACGAACTAGGCGGGCCGCCTGGGCCGCCAAGCCGGGTTTATCGAGGCCATCAAGGTCGGCCGCGGTGATTTCCCCGACTTCCGCGAGCACCCAGCGGGCCCTGGCCTTGAGCCATTCCGGATGATTTCCGGTTGCCCATGCCCGAACCGCCTTCGCGGCCTCGGCCGGTTCTTGCGACCGGAGCCAGGCGAACGCCATGCCCCTGGTGGCCAGGCAAGGCGAGGCGAGCGCCTCGCGGGCTTCGCCCGCATTTGTCACCTTCATGGGTCCGGGTGATGGCTTGTGCCCCGGGGGGGCCAGGCGGAAGACGCGTCCGCGGGTGGTGTCTCCCATGCCGTGGCCGCCCACGCCCGGGTCGTACCAGTCGGCGATGAATACCGAGCCATCGGGTGCCACGCGCACATCGCTGGGCCGGAACCAGTTGTCGGTGCTGGTGACGATGTCCTCGCGGGTGACATCGAAGCCGGCCCCCTTGGGGGCGGCCGTGTAGCAGCGGAGTTGGCGAGGTCCGGCGTCGGTGTGCAGCATCTGGCCGCGGTATTTCTCGGGCAGAAGTTGTCCCTCGTAAAAGCACATGCCAGTCGGGCTGCCGAAGAATGTCCGCAGCACCTTGGGAACGATGCCCGGTTGCTCCTCATGCCAATGGGTTTGGCCCGCGCCACGGGGATGATAGCCATAGTTGCCCCCCGGCATGACGAAGCAGATGCGAGTCTGCTGGTTGCCGTCGTCGTCGTTGTCGGAGATGAAGACATTCCCGAAGCTGTCGACGGCCGCCATGTAGTTGTTGCGGAAGTTGTGGGCGATCAGTTCCAGGTTCCGGCCGTTCATGTCGCATCGCCAGATCGTGCCGGCGCGCAGGGATGTGGTGTTGCTCGTGAACGATTCCCCCTTGCCGTCGCTGGCCTTGAGATCGCGGACTCCCGCGTCCCCGACCGAGAAATACAGTTTTCCGTCGGGGCCGATCGTGATGCCATGCACGCCATGGTCGTGGTCGATGCCCTGAAAGCCGGTGAGGAACTTGACGGGCGGACCATCGGCCTTGTTGTCGCCATCCTTGTCTTCCAAGAGAAGGATGTCCGGCGACTGACACAGGAACACCTTGCATCCCTTGCCGGAAGGATTGGAGGCCACGGCAATGCCGATGGGACTCATGATTTCCGGGGACTGGTAAAAGGTGACGCTGTTGTCGGCGGTGCCGTCGTTGTTCGTGTCGCTGAGGATCACGATCCTGTCGCCTTCGGAACGGAGGGGTGGCTGACCGCGCAATTTGCGGCGGTAGTTCACCGCCTCGCAAACCCAGATCCTGCCGGAAGGGTCGATGTCGAAGGTGGTGGGATTCACGAACAGCGGTTCGGACGCCCAGAGGCGCATTTCCAACCCGGGGGAGACCTTGAAGCTGCCCGCCTGTTTTTCAGGTGGCAACTGGCTCGGCCCGGAAATCGCCAAAATCCATGCAGGCAATAGGGTTGCGGAGAGCATGACGCATCCTCGGCAATCTTGGGGAGGGAATGTCACGAATCAGCGTAACATTCACACAGGACTTGGAAAAGCGGGTTCTATCAACCAGTAAACCGTCCACGGATGAGGTGCGTAATAAGATTCATGGGAATTTTTAAGGTAGGGGGGTGAAACCATGTTGATGCCGGATCTCTGGTACTTCGTGTTTCTGGCGCCCGGAATCCTGCTGGCCATGTGGGCCCAGTGGAGGGTTCATGCCGCCTATTCATGGGCTTCGGGAATTGGCTCGGAAGTACGGGCCACTGGCGCCGAGATCGCCGCGGCCATCCTGCGCGCCGAAGGTATCGCCGATGTCGGGATCGAACCCGTCGAGGGCCAGCTTTCAGACCACTACGACCCGCAGTCCAAGGTTTTGAGGCTCAGCGAGGGGGTTTATGGTTCTGAATCGTTGGCCGCGTTGGGAATCGCGGCCCATGAGGCTGGCCATGCCCTGCAGGATGCCCATCGTTATCCGCTCATGGCTTTGCGCGGCGCGCTGGTTCCCATGGCCAGCCTCGGTGCCGGCATGAGTTGGTTCGTCATCCTGGCCGGCACGCTGATGCTCGCGGCGCACCTGGCGCTTGGAAAAATCGTACTCCTCGCGGGGATCGGCTTGTTCTCCCTGACGGTTCTGTTCCAGTTGGTGAATCTGCCGGTGGAATTTGATGCGAGCCGCCGAGCCAGGATCGCGTTGCTCCAAAACGGCTTGGTTTCCCGGGAGGAGGATGCCGTCGTCGCCAAGGTGCTTGACGCCGCGGCGCTCACCTATGTTGCCGCGACCCTGACATCGATCCTGACCCTGCTATATTACCTGTGGCGATCGGGTTTGTTGGGTAATGGCGGTCGCGATGAATAAGCGGGAGGGGTGCGGGCACGCCCCACCCCTCTCGCGCTTGTGAGTGATTCGGATCCGCAAATCACTCGGGTATCGGCACGAATTGCTTCGTGATGGTTCCCTTGGTTGGGTTCCACACGGGATCAACACCGGTCCTCAAGGGAAGGATTTTCACCGCGATCGTCATGGGACGGTCGCTGAAGTATTTTCCCAGCGCGGGACAAAGCCAGCCCTCCATGACACTTCCGTTGACCACACCCCTGTACCAGTTTCCAGCCCTGTTCCAGTGAGCTGTTTCCCTCTCGAAATACCTGCCGGGATCTCCAGCCCTGACCCAGTTGAGGACCGCGTCGCAACCCTCGAACGGTTCCAAGGAAAACTGGATGGTGATTCCGACGGAACCATCGATCCCCTTGGCCCGCACCAACTCGGAGATCATCTCCGAGATACCCAGGACAAACGGTTCCCGGTGCAGGTTGGTCGTCGGGTCGTCAAATACCCAGGTGGATGGGTGGGTCAAATAGGGATGAATCTGCATAACAGCGCTACTCATTGTGCACTCCCAATCGTTTGGTGGTTAAACAAATCAATTTCGGCTCAAGATGGTCGATATTTTGAAATCTTCCGCGAATCCGAAAAATCGAATCCCGGCCCCCGCGGTCAGGCTTCCGGTTTTGGTTCTTCCTGAACATGAAACTGGGCATACATGCACGGCACATCGGTCGAACGCTCATCGCCTTCGAAGTGAAAGCGGAAGAACTCGGTGCCGCCGGAGTGGAATGCCGTCACCCGTGCCTTGAAAAGCTGACCCCGGTTGATGGTTCCACCCTCGGCCGTGCGAAAAGTCTTGCGGCAGATGAAATCGTGGATTCGGTTCCTGTTCGCTTGCTGCTTGTCCATGTCTGTTTCCTCCGGTGTCCCCTGACATGGATGATTCGCCATCAGGGCCGGACGATTCAGCGGAATGGGCGGATTCCGGATTCAGCCGTAGGCTTTTCGCAGGACGGCCAGGCTTTTGGGAATGGCCGTGGCCGGGTTTTCCTTGCCTTCCATCTCCAGGGAGATGTAACCCTTGTAGCCCGCCTTGCGAAGAATCCCAGCCACGCGGGCATTGTCAATATCGAGGGTGTACCACTCCCCGCCTCCGGGGTAGGTCTTGGCCTGGACAAGCACGGCTTGGGGCGCCAAGGCTTCCATTTGCGTGTACAACTCCTCTAGAAAGTTGCCGGTGTCGAGGGTCGCCTTGAGCCATGGGCTGTTGACGGCCGTGATGACCTTGAGGACTCCCGTCGCCTCCCGGCCAAGACCCCAGTGGTTTTCAAGCCCCATCACCACTCCCAGTTTCTCGGCTCTCTTGCAAAGCTGGGCGAAGCTGTCATTCACCCAGGAGAACCCTTCATCGTCGGTATGCCCTGGCAGCCTTGGTTCGATTCCCTTGTTGGCCATCAGGGCGTCGAAATTCTTGCTGGTGCCCCAGCGGCCCGTGTTGACGCGGATGGTGGGAATGCCCAACTCGTGGGCCAACTCGAGGCATTTGGCGGTGTGCTCGATGTTTTGCTTCCGCTTGTCCTTGTCGGGGGTCACGAACCCCTGGTGGGTGGAGAAACCCATCAGGGGCATGCCCAGGGAAAAGGCCCTTCGCTTGATTTGATGGAGCAAGGAGTTATCGACGATTCCCCCCGCGGCCTTGGCGGCTTCCTCCATATGGACATGCAGGATTTCCACGCCGTCGAATCCCATGTCCGCGGCTTTTTCGAGGCAGGCGTCGATGGGAACGGGGGCACCCTTGAAGTGCCAGAACGAATAGGTGGAGACGCCGATCCTGTAGGGACGGGTGGTTGGCTCCACCGCTGTTGCCAACTGAGGCACGGACATCGCGGGAATCGAGGCCAGCACGAGTCGACGGCTTGGATGATCCATTCATCAGGCTCCATGAATGCCTAGGAGACAGCATACCATCGGATCACATCCAACGATGAGGGTTTCATGAGCGCGTTTTTTGGGTTGGACATTCCAACAATGGCAAGCATAACATCAGGTGTCATTGATGTTTATCTCATGGAGAAATCAGCATGAAGTGCCCTTCTAATGAAAAGGCGATTCGTCAGGGATTTACCCTGATTGAGTTGCTGGTGGTGATTGCCATCATCGCGGTGCTGATCGGGTTGCTGGTGCCCGCGGTGCAGAAGGTTCGCGAGGCCGCCAACCGGATGAAGTGCACTAATAACTTGAAACAATTCGGATTGGCCGCGCACAATTATGTGTCAACCAACGGAACCTTGCCTCCGACACAGCATACCGTCGTATTGCCTCAAAACGGTACAGGGGCGCCCACGACCTACACTTCAGGAGCAACATTGCAGGCGCTGATGCTTCCTTACTTTGAACAGGCTAGCAAATACAATCAATTTAATATGAATTATAATGTTAATAGTGACGCCCCAATTCATACTGGCATTCCCGCCCTTGCCAACGCCAACGCTAATGCCAGATCGGGCGATGTTCCAATTTTTCTGTGCCCGTCCGATCCCTCTCAGGCTTTTACCTTCACAAATGCAGGGCGTTTGAATTATGGGGGATCTTTGGGTAGTTCATCCAGTTACCGGGGAGGAACAGCACTTGATGGCATATTTGCAATTCCTTATCCAGCGAATGGCTCCGCCATGGCAGGCGCCACTATCGCTGGCGTGATTGACGGGACCAGCAATACCGCCATGTTCGGCGAATTCATAAGAGGGACATTCCCGGCGGGTACGGCATCCGGCACATATGACAACACGACCTCGATGATCGGTGGAACATACACCGGAACCGCCCTTACTGATGGTCGCGCCGTTACACAATGCAACAACCCCTCCGGCACCAAGATTCACTATGTCGGCCAACAATACTACAGGAATTTGCCGCAGAATTTTGTGTTCACCCATACCTTGCCCATCAACTGGAACAAGAAGGTTGCTTCAGGGGCCCAAAAATATAGCTGTGGTAACGCCGCTTTCACGGCGGTTCATCAATCGGCATCCAGTATGCACTCTGGAGGGGCTAACATCGGCATGGCTGACGGATCGGTGAAATTTGTCAACGACTCGATTGATTTCGTTGTCTGGCAGGGCGTCGGCAGCAGTCGTGGCGGAGAAACTGCCAGTATTCCCTGACAAATCGTTTTTCTGGAGATACCCAATGTCTCGTATTTCAGCTTTTTTCTGCATTGTCTTTTTCTCGACATTCATTGGCGGGTGTGGTGGTGGAAGCGGAGGCACGAATGGTTCTGCCGCAGGTGGAACTCCCACTGGAAAAGAAGGGCTGTTGAACCTGCAGCAGCTTCTTAAATCCCTTGCGGCTGACATGAAACCCGCTCCCGCCAAGATTGCCGATGTCGAAAAAGTGGAACCCATTTATCCCGGCGCCTATATCGCACTTGTTCAGGGAAATGTTGTTTATTCTTGGGGCAAATCGATCTCGTCATCCGCATCTGACACGATTTTGGCGCACGAAAAAAAGGTGCCTGAATCAGGCGGTTTTGTGCTGATGCAGGACGGCACGGTGAAGGAAATGTCCGCCGCGGAGTTTGGTTCCGCCAAGAAGGCCAAATGATGCGGGGGCGCGTCCTTGCCGCGCTTGTCATCCTTTTGGGGCATGCGGTTCCCATCCTGTGGGCCGCCCCGAACGTGCTGATGATCGCGATTGACGACCAGAACGACTGGATCGGCTGTTTGGGCGGGCATCCCCAGGCCCGCACCCCCAACATCGACCTGCTGGCGGCGCGTGGCACCTTGTTTGCCAATGCCCATTGCCAGGCTCCCTTGTGCAACCCCTCCCGTTCGAGCCTGCTGACCGGGCTGCGTCCTTCCACCACCGGCATCCATGGGCTTGTTCCGGGGATACGCTCCGTGGATGCGACGCGCAACGCCATCACCCTGCCGCAGGCCTTCCGGGGCGCCGGTTACTGGACTTACACCTGCGGCAAGGTATTCCATGACGGATCCCTTTCTCCCAAGGAAAGGCAGGCCGAGTTCGCCACATGGGGTCCGGCGCCGGGCATGGGCAAGCCGCCCAAGCCGTTCGCCAAGGTTCCCGAACCCCGGCATCCGGCCATGGATTGGGGGCCCTTTCCGGAAACCGAATCGAAGGCCGCCGATCATGTGATCGCCGATGCCGCGATCAAGGCGCTTGCCGACGCGCCGAGGGAAAAACCGTTTTTCATCGCCGCCGGATTCCGATTGCCCCATGTGCCTTGCTACGCCCCCCAGGCGTGGTTCGACCTTTTTCCCGAGGACAAGGTTCAGTTGCCGCCCGTTCTTGAAACCGATCGGGACGATACCCCGCGTTTCTCGTGGTATCTCCACTGGAAACTTCCCGAACCGCGGCTCAAGACCCTGCGCGACCAGGGCGAATGGAAGCCGCTCGTGCGGGCCTACCTGGCCAGCACGGCGTTCATGGACGCGCAGGTGGGCAGGTTGCTTCAGTCTCTTGAAAAAAGCGGGCGATCGGGCGAAACCATCGTGGTGCTCTGGAGCGACCACGGCTATCACCTGGGTGAAAAGCAGATTACCGGCAAGAACACGCTTTGGGAACGCTCGACCCGCGTGCCCCTGGTTTTCGCCGGCCCGGGCATCGCGCGCGGCGCCCGCTGCCGAAGGCCCGCCGAACTGCTCGACATCTACCCGACCCTGGTGGAGATGGCCGGAATCCCAATGGAACGGCGCCCGGCGCGGTTGGAAGGCGTCAGCTTGAAACCCCAATTGTCTGATGCCGGCGCGCTCCGCGACAAGCCCGCCATCACCTCGCACAACCAGGGAAATCATGCGGTGCGGGACGAGCGATACCGTTACATCCGCTACGCCGACGGCGGTGAGGAACTCTACGACATGCAAGCCGACCCGAATGAATGGACCAACCTCGCCGCCACGGCGGAGCATTCCGAGACCAAGGCTCGACTGGCCCGATGGTTGCCCCGTGTGGATGTCGCCGCGGCGCCTGGAAGCCTGCACAGGGTGCTGATTCGGGATGGCGCCACCGGCGCAGTCAACTGGGAAGGCCAACCGATCCTTCCGACCGACCCCATTCCCACGCCTTGACCAAGGCGATGCCGTATTATGGCGGTGGAACGATTGACCCAAGGAACATGGAGAAAGGCAATGTTGTCTCTCAAGCGCGTGTTGGCAGGAATGGCGGTGCTTGTTGCCGTGGGTACCGCCTTGGCGGCCCAGGATGTATCGCTGGGTGGAAAGAAGGCCAAGACCCCTTCCGGATGGAAGGAGGAGGCCCCCGCCAACCAGATGCGCTACGCCCAGTTCAAACTTCCCAAGGTCGATGGCGATGACGTCGATGCCGAGCTGGTGGTCTTCAAGGGCCTGGGTGGTTCCGCCGACGCCAATATCGACCGGTGGAAAGGCTCGTTCGCCAAGGGCGTGGATGCCAAGATCACCGAATATTCCGGCCCGCTCGGCAAGGGCAAGATGATCGACGCCAAGGGCACCTATCTTTACAAGTCCCAGCCGTTCAATCCCAACGCCAAGGCCGAGGAAAAGCCCGGCTACTCGATGCTCGGCCTGCATGTCGAGGGTGACGCCGTCTATCACATCCGACTGACCGGGCCCACCAAGACCGTTTCCAAGCACCGTGAGGCGTTCGAGGGCTGGCTCAAGAGCTTCCAGTGATCGAGCCGGACCGGTTATTCCTCCATTACGACTTGCCGGCGGGTTCCATCGCCCAGGAACCCGCCGAGCCCCGCGACTCGGCTCGCCTGCTGGTGATTCGCCGGGAATCCGAAAGCCTGTCCAACCATGTCTTCAAGGATCTTCCCGGCCTTCTGAATCCCGGCGACCTTCTGGTGCTGAATTCCACGCGCGTTCTTCCGGCGCGGTTGTTTGGCGTTCGTGAATCAACAGGAGGGCGCTGGCACGCCCTTTTTGTGAAGACAACCAACCCCGGCCTTTGGGAAATGCTGGGCCATTCGGGTGGACATATCGCCACGGGCGAATGGCTTGCCGTTGATCCGGGACCACTCAGGCTTCGCATGGCGGGCCGCACCGGCCATGGCCGGTGGTTGGTTGAGCCCCATCCCGAAGGCGAGGCCGCGGTCTGGCTTGACCGTTGCGGCCAGGTCCCCCTTCCTCCCTACATCCGTCGCGGAGTCGCCCATTCGGGAGACATCGACCGCTACCAAACCCTCCACGCCCGGGTTCCCGGTTCCATCGCCGCGCCCACCGCCGGCTTGCACTTCACCCCGAAGGTTCACGCCGCGCTGTCCGAGCGAGGGATCGCCACGACGGAGGTATGCCTTCATGTGGGACCTGGAACTTTCCAACCCCTGCCCAAGGACAATCCCATGGGCCATGAGGTCGAGGCTGAATGGGGGCAGGTTTCGGCATCGGCAATGACGGCGTTGCGCGCTTGCAGGGCGCGGGGCGGGAGGGTGGTAACGGTGGGAACAACCACCACCCGGCTTCTCGAGTCGATGGGTCAGGCCACGGGATTGCCTGATTGGGAAGGATGGGCTAAGGTAACTTTGCGACCGGGGCATCAGTTCCGATGGGCCGACGCGATGGTCACCAACTTCCACCAACCCGGGACTGGGTTGCTGCTGTTGATGAACTCGCTGGTTCCCTCTGAACTCCTGAGGCGCGCTTACCACGAGGCCTTGGAATCGGGTTATCGGTTCCTCAGCTACGGTGACGCGACTTTGGTCCTCTAGGGGTGCCGTATCCCCCCGGTTGAATCGCCCTCGGGTTGCCAGGCTCAAAATGAGCCATCCGCACCCCACGGGGCGACGCATTGGCTTGATCAGGCCATTTTGATGACTTCCAGCCATCTTTCTCCGACATCGCTTGTCACCGGTTTCGACTTTTCCACCGGCTCGGTGAAAGGGTTGGCCTTCGACCTGTCAGGGCATTCGATTGCCGAGGTGCGTTTGCCGACCGACCTTTGGACACAAGGCGGCGTCAGCGAACTTAACATATGCCAGATGGAAGGCCAGGTCCGGGGCGCGCTTCGCTCGATGGCGCATCAGCTGCGCGAGTTGGGCCGGCTTTCCGACTGGCAAGCCATCGGCATCTCCGCCACGCACCACACAGCCGGCCGCATCGACCACGATGGCGTGCAGGTGCGCCGGGCCATCTGCTGGAACGATGCGACCTTGGCGGAATACCATGCCCGTGGCCTTGAGAGGCTTGGCGGGCAGGCTCGGGTGCGTGAACTCATTGGCGGACCTTGGGCGATCCGGTATTCCCTGAGTCATCTGGTCAAGGATGAGGCGGCGCTGTCCGCTGAAGACTGGTCGCGCACCTGGCGCGTCCTGCCACATGGCCCGTTGGTCGCGGGGTTCATGACCGAAAATTTCAATGTCACCAGCGTTTCCAGCGCCGCGTCCACCGGAATGCTCGACTTGCGCTCGGCGGCCTGGCAGCCCGCGATGCTTGATGCCCTCGCCGATCCCGCGCACCGGCGCCTGGCGCTGGAATCGCTGCCGCGCGTTGTTGACCATCTTGAGCCTGTCGGTCCGCTATCGCCGAGCGTTTGCCACGAACTTGGCATCGACCCGTACAGGGCGCCTTTGGTGTTCCCCACCTCCGACGACCAGCAGGCCGGACTTGCCGGCGGCGGCGCGGTGGATGCCGGGCAAGTGGCCGTGATTCTCGGCAACTCGGCCGTGGTGAACAGCAGCGCCTCGGCGCCCCCGGCCACCGACAGCCTCGACTGCATGCGCCTCAACTGGGGGCCATACCTGTGGATGCGCTGCTACACCAACGGCGCGCAGTTCCTCGACCGCGTGGTGGGCGAAAAGCCCGACTGGAACGACCTTGAATCCCGCGCCCGGGCCGTGCCCGCGGGGTGCGCCGGAACGAGGGTGACGCCGTTCGTGCATGCGGAACCCAGCCTGGGAGTGAACAGTTCCCGCTTCGGCTGGACACCATCCGAGCCTGCCGATGCCGGAGTTCGGTTCCGGGCGTCGCTCGAGGCCCTGGCCTGCCTGATCGCGTTGGGCCTGCGGGCGCACCGCGAGAATGGTCAGGTGGTGGAACGCGTGAGCGTGTCGGGCGGCATCGCCCGCTGCGGGCTCATGCTTGAGATTCTCGCCTCGATGATCGGCCTGCCGGTGTATCGGCTGGAAAGCCACGAGGGGCCCGCCCTTGGCGCCGCCGCGGGAGCGTTGGCGGGCATTGAAACCGTTCGCGCCCGCGAAAGCGGACACCCGCAGCGCCACACCATGGCTTCGGCGGTCGCGAGGCTGGTGCGACTGCGTCCCGAGCCCGTGAATCCCGACCCCTCCGCCACGGAGGCTTATGTGGGCCTGCTGGCGCGTTTTGAGGCGGATATCCGTTCCGCCTAGCCGGCCTGCCTTCGCCACATGCGCGTCCTGCATCTGGGCAAATATTATCCCCCCGCCCCGGGTGGAATTGAAGCCCATGTGCGAACCCTGGCCCGGGCGCAAGCCGGCCGAGGGCATCAGGTTTCGGTGCTGTGCGTGCAGCATGCCGATGGACGGGGTCGTCCGGTGGGCGCGAGACCCCTGGCCGTCACCCGGTCGAGCACCGACGACGACGGCCCCGTGTTGGTGCGCCGCCTGGGCCGTGTGGCCCACCTGGCCCGCCTCGACATCACGCCCGGCTTGCGTGGCGAACTGGTTCGCCGGACGCGCTCAACCGACATCGTGCACCTTCATGTGCCCAATCCGCTCATGCTGCTGGCGTGCGCCAGCCTGCCTCCTGGTCCCGACCTTGTGATCACCCACCATTCCGATGCCGTGAAGCAAAAGCGCCTCGCGGCCTTGCTGTCGCCGTTTGAGGATCGCGTCTATGGCCGGGCCCGGGTGGTTTTCAGCGACAGCCCCGGATACGCCGATGGGTCGCCCCGCCTGGAAGCCCATTCCCGCAAGGTTTCCGTTCTGCCTTTGGGAATCGACCTGGAACCGTACTTGAACCCGTCCGCGGAAGTTCCCAGGCAAGCATCGATCATCCGCCAAAGCCATCCCGGGCCGCTGTGGCTGATGGTGGGCAGGCTGGTGTACTACAAGGGACATTCCGTGGCGCTTGAGGCGCTGGCCCGGGTGCCCGGCACCTTGCTCGTGGTTGGCACAGGCCCGCTTGATGTCGAGTTGCGCCATGCCGCGCGGACGCTGGGCGTTGCGGACCGGGTGCGCTGGCTGGGTCATCAAACCGACGATTTCGTGGCCGCGGCGTACCATGCCGCGACCGCGCTGTGGTTCCCCAGCGTGGCGCGTAGCGAGGGGTTCGGATTGGCCCAGGTTGAGGCCATGGCCAGCGGGTGCCCGGTCATCAACACGGCCATTCCGGGAAGCGGCGTGCCGTGGGTATCGCTCCATGGCGTTTCGGGCCTGACGGTGCCCGTGGGGGATCCGGCGGCGCTTGCCGAAGCGGCGAGGCACCTGTTTGAAAACGCGACGCTCCGAGCCAGCTTGGCGAAGGGAGCGAGGGCCCGCGCCGTGTCGGAATTCGACCATCGTCTCATGGCCAGCAGGTGGGACTTGGCGGTGGGCGCTTGAGTCCGTTCCTGCGCCAGTTCACGCCGCAGGTGCTGTTGCCAAGGTTGCAGCAGGTGCTGTTCGGCACCGCATCGGGCCGGGTGCTGCATTTGGGCGTGGGCAACATGTATGGAGGCATCGAGACCACGCTTGTCACTATCGCCCGCAACCGGCACCTGATGCCGAATGTGGATTTTCACGCCGCGGTGTTTTTCGAGGGCCGGTTGCGGCAATCCCTCGAGGAAACGGGTCTTTCCGTTCCGGTTTTAGGCGCCATGCGCTACCGCGACCCGCTCAGTGTCATGCGCGCCCGGCGCAATCTGGCAGACCTGTTGGACCGACTTAGGCCGGATGTGGTGATGAGTCATAGCTGCTGGACCCAGGGGCTGGTGGGCCCCACGCTAAGGCGAAAGCGAGTCCGCTTGGCCGCGTGGATGCACAATCCACCCTCGGGCTCATGGATTGAGTGGTTTGCCTCACGGGCCCAACCCGACCTCGTGGTTGTCAACAGCTTTCACACGGCAACCCACATGGGCCGGCTCTTCAAAGGGGTTCCCATCAGCGTCATATATCCCGTTTGCGCCATTCCGGATCAACCGGATGCTGAACAGAATAAGTGTGCGGTTCGCGCCGCCTTGGGCTGTCCAACTTCCCGCAAGGTTGTGCTGGTCACGGCCAGGTTCGACCCGTACAAGGGCCACGCGCTGCTGCTCGACTCTCTGGCGATGTTGCGAGAGCCCGACTGGGAATGCTGGATTGCCGGTGGTGCCACGGTGCCCTCCGAACGAAGGCATCGCGATGTGTTGCAAGCCCAAGCCGGCCGGTTGGGCATTGCCGGGCGGCTCCGCTGGCTGGGGCACCGATCCGATGTGCTGGCGCTGTGCGCCGCGGCGGACCTGTTTTGCCAGCCGAATGTGGAGCCCGAGTCATTCGGTCATGTGTTTGTCGAGGCGCAGGCGATGGGCTGTCCGGTGGTGACCACGGCGTTGGGCGGCGCGCTTGAGAATGTGGAGACGGGCGGGCGCAATCGCCTGGTTCCCCGTCCCGATGCCGCGCTGGTTGCCGCGGCCATGGACGAGGTGCTGGCCGGGGCGGGTACGGTTGTGGCATGAACGGCCTTGTCCTCATCGCCTTGGCGTTCGTTTCGGTGTTCATTGTCACGCAAAGCGATTGGCGCAAGGGCCTGTGCCTCACCATCGCCTGGGGCTATTTCTACGGCATTCTCAAGTCGAATTATGTGTATTCCTGGGGCCACTTCATTTACGATGGAGCCGTGGCCGGACTTTATGCGGGAACCATGTTCTGTCCCCCACCGGCTATCGACCGCCTCCTCGACAGTTCCATCAAGGGCTGGCTGAAGTGGCTCATTGGCTGGCCTTTGTTCCTTTTCTTCGTGCCGATGCAGCACTTCCTGATTCAGGCCGTTGGCCTGCGCGGCAATGTGCTGTTCATGCCCATGGCCCTGTTCGGCGCCTGGCTGGGCGATGATGGCCGCAGGCAACTGGCCCTCACCCTCAGCGTCATGAACTTGGTGGCATTGGCGTTCGCCTCCGCGGAATTCTCCATGGGTGTTGAGGCGTTTTACCCTGTCAATGAAGTCACCGAAATCATTTACAAAAGCCAGGACCTTGCCGGCGGAAATTTTCGCATTCCCGCCATTTTCGCCAACGCCCACTCCTATGGCGGCACCATGACACTCTCCTTGCCATGGATTTTGGGCGGATTGTTCCAGAGGTCCCGCAACACCTTGGAATACTACCTTCTGGGTGCTGGCCTTATGGCGGCAGGTATCGGGGTTTTCCTCTGTGGCGCGCGCCAGCCCGTGGTTTTGGCCGGACTCATGCTAGGTCTCGGCCTCATGACGCGGAAGTTATCGCTACCGGGGGTTGTTTTCCTTGGAATTGCCGCCGTGGTGCTCTTCAACATGGTGCAAGGCGAGGAGCGCATGCAGCGGTTCGCCACCCTGCAGGATACCGAGGCGGTGGCGGGGCGTATCGGTGGCAGCGTCAATGAGCATTTTCTTGACCTGTTGAAAGACTATCCGCTGGGCAACGGGCTGGGCGGTGGCGGCACCAGCATTCCGTTCTTCCTTCAGCACCTGCAGTACAATCCCGTGGGCCTTGAGAATGAATACAGCCGGGTTCTGGTGGAACAGGGGATCGCGGGCCTGTTGCTGTTCCTTGGATTTGTTCTGTGGTTTTTCACCCGGGTGCTTGATTCGCGGGAGGACTGCTACCCCACGCGCAGGCTTCTGTGGTACACGGCGGCCATCACCCTGGCGACTTCTTTCATTGGCGTCGGCCTCATGACCAGCATTCCGGGCACTTCGCTTGTGTTCCTGGCCATTGGCTTCGCCTCCGCGGGCGCCGAAAGGCGAACGGCCGTTGTGCCCGATGGGGAGCATGAGACGGAATGGGACCAACACGAACGGTTCCCTGATGGCCGGTTGCCGGCATGACCGTGGCCGAAAAGGTTGCTGAAGCCGAGGAACCCCTGGTGCTGGAGCCGGGCGGCGCCGACAGGCGCTTCTGGCGCGACCTGTGGCACTACCGCGACCTCTTTGTGTTCCTCGCTTGGCGCGACATCGCCGTGCGCTACCGGCAGACGATTGTGGGTATGGCGTGGGCGCTGCTGCAGCCAGCGCTCACCATGGTGCTGTTCACCGTGGTGTTTGGCCGCATCGCCCACCTCGAGGCCGGCGGGGTTCCCTACCCCTTACTGGTGCTTGCCGGCCTCATTCCCTGGCAACTGTTCTCCGCGTCGCTCACCGGCTCGGGCGACAGCCTCGCCGCCAACGCCGGGCTCATCAGCAAGGTTTATTTTCCCCGCATGATCATCCCGATGGCGGCAGTGGCCGTGGCGGCCGTCAACGCGCTGGTGGCCTTGGGCCTGTTTGCCGCGCTGATGCCGTGGTACGGAGCCTGGCCCACCTGGAGGCTGGTGGCATTGCCCGCGTTGCTGGTGCTGGCGTGCCTGCAGGGCTTGGGGGCCGGGTTGGTGACGGCGTCGCTGGGCGTGCGGTACCGCGATGTGCGGTTCGTGCTGCCGTTCGTGGTGCAGTGCGGGTTCTTCGCCGCGCCGGTGGGGTATTCCACGGCCGTGGTGCCCGAGCGGTGGAGGCTGGTGTTCGCGCTCAACCCCATGGTGGGGGTGATTGAAGGGTTTCGCTTCAGCCTGCTGGGCCAGGCGTCGCCCGAGGTGGGAACCATGCTGGCCATTTCCGTGGCGATGACGATTGGCTTATTGGTGCTCGGCAGGTGGGCGTTCCGGTCGGTGGAACGCGACGCGGCGGATTGGCTGTAGATGTTTTCCAGCCTCATGAAGCCTTGGTTTGTGTGCCGGCCGAGCCAGGCGGTCAGGCGTGCCTGGTATCTCTGCTTTCCACCAAGCCCTGGGCAAATGAATCTTGAGACCGCATGGGGCGGTTGTTTTGTCGTCGATCCCACCCATTCGCGGGGTTTGTCGATCCTCAATACCGGCATTTATGACATTGCCGCCTCCGAGACTGTGGCCCGGTTGGTGGAGTCGGGGGATACGGTGGTTGATGGCGGCGCCAACATCGGTTATATGACCGTGCTGGCGGGCCATATGGCCGGTCCCGGGGGCAGGGTGATCGCGTTTGAACCCCACCCGTTTTTGTATTCGCGTCTTTGTGAGCATGTCCGTCTGGCGGAATCGCATGGTTGCCGGGCCGGGTTCGACCTGCGCGAACAGGCGCTTGGTTCAACCACGGGCGAGGCTTGGCTCCATGTTCCCAAGGGCTTTGATCAAAACGACGGACTTGCTTCAATGATTTCCTCAAACGATGCCGGTGAACACCGTCTCGAGGTTTCCCTGACAACCCTTGATGAATCGTTGGGTGTTGGCCCGGTGAAGTTGCTCAAGCTCGACATCGAAGGATATGAGGCAGAGGCGCTATTAGGAGCCAAGGAGTTGCTGAAAAGTGGCCGGGTGCGGAATCTCCTCTTTGAAGATCATGAGCTTGGCACCGGTCAGGTGGCTTCATCCCTGAAAGCATATGGCTATGAGGTTTTTTCATTGGGCTGGAAATGCCTCGGCCCCGTGATTCAACCCTTGGCCATGGGATCATTGGCCAAAGCTTACGAGGCCCCGAACTTCATTGCGACTTTGGAACCTTCAATGGTGATGGAACGGTTCATGCCATCAGGTTGGAAAGTTTTGGCGAAGCTGGTCAAAAGACTTCCGGCAATTTCGGCGCCTTGCTGATGCCCACCCCCATCATTACCGTCGAGAACCTTGGCAAGCGCTACCGGGTGAAGCGACCGGGCAACCGCGGGGGTACCGGCCTGCGGCATGCGCTGGAGGCTGCGGCCAAGAACCTGTGGAAAAGGCTGGGCCGGCTGGTTCGCGGACAGGCCCCGTTCGAAGCCATTCCGCCCGAGGAGGAGTTTTGGGCCCTGAAGGATGTCAGCTTCGAGGTGATGCCGGGCGAGTGCGTCGGCATCATCGGCCGTAATGGGGCGGGCAAGAGCACGCTGCTGAAGATATTGAGCCGGATCACCGAGCCGAGCGCGGGGCGGGCCATCATGCGGGGCCGCGTCGGCAGCCTGCTGGAGGTGGGGACGGGGTTTCACGCCGAGTTGACGGGCCGGGAAAACATCTTCCTCAACGGCGCCATCCTGGGCATGCGCAGGCATGAGATCCTGCGGCGCATGGACGAGATCGTCGCGTTCGCGGAGGTTGACGCGTTTCTCGACACGCCGGTGAAGCACTACAGCAGCGGCATGTACATGCGCCTGGCGTTCGCCGTGGCGGCGCACTTGGACCCCGAGATTTTGATCGTGGACGAGGTGCTTGCGGTCGGCGACGCCAGCTTCCAGCAGAAGTGTCTCGGGAAGATGAGGGCGGTGCGCGACACGGGCCGAACGGTGCTGTTCGTTAGCCATAACATGCAGGCGGTCAGCACCTTGTGCGATCGGACCGTCGTGCTTCGGAGCGGATCCGTCTCCTACGTCGGCAGTGTGCAGGAGGCCACACGGCAGTATCTTGCCGAGCAAGGGGCGGCCGCGCCCCGCAGCTGGGTTGGTGACGCAGGCGACGAGACCGTTCGGCTCGTCGCGACCGCCGTGTACGGAACTGAAGACGGTGTGATACGGACGGACGAGCCGCTGCGGATCGGCGTGACCTACGCCGTCCTCCAACCGATCTTGGGTCTCGTGTGTGCGGTGGAAATCTACAACCAGCACCAGCAGCGACTGGTGTACAGCGCGGTCGACGACGCCCTCCCCCCGCCGGCCCCCGTCGTCACACCCGGCCGGTATCACTGGGAACTGACCATCCCGCCGAACACCCTGGCGGCCGGCGACTACCGCGTCGAGTTCGATCTGGGCATCCACAACTCTCGGTACGTCACGCAGAACGTCGGCGGCCTGGGCTTCAGGATGGAGAACCTCAACGGCGTTGGCCGCCGGTTCCTGGCACACGGCAATGTGATCCGTCCGGACTGGAACTGGCGGCGGGTGGGATCAGAAAACGGAGTCAGCCGATGACCCGGCCTGACGTCACCGTGTTGATCCCAGCGGCAGGTCGGGTTCCCGAGGGGATCCTGGCGCTGTCGAACGTCGGCACCCCGGCGATGATCCCGGTCGGCGGCCGCCCGCTCATCTACTGGACCATTCAGTACCTCCGCTCGTTGGGGCTGACGCGGTACCGGGTGGCGGTCCCGGAGCGGGGGCTGTTTGTCGAAGATTACGTCGCGTGTGTGTTCGGCAATGAGGTGAACGTCGAGTTCGTGGCCCCCGAGGCGGCGCGAGGGGGGAACGTCGGCGACACCGTCAGAGAACTCGCCCGCGGGGTTCAAGGCGGAGCGCTCGTCGTCCTCGGCGACACCTACTTTCGCTTCGCGGGCCGCGAGTGGCTCGAAACCCGGCAGCCGCTCGTCCTCGTCCAGTCGGTGACGGACAGCTACCGGTGGTGCGTCGCCGAGGTGGACCCTGACGGGGTCCTGACCGCACTACACGACAAGGACGCAAAACTGCGGGGCGTCCAGAACGCCCTGATCGGGGTGTACTACTTTCCCGACGTGGCGGTCCTCCACCGGGCCACGTCGGCGCCTGCGGGCGTCGCCGGTACGTCCCTCGCCACCGTGTTGCAGCGGGCGGCCGCCGAGACGCCGGTCCGGGTGGCGCGGGCGGCCGAATGGCTCGACTGCGGCAACCCTGACCGGCAGGCCGCGTCCCACCGGGCCCTCCTCCAAGCCCGTGCGTTCAACGAACTCTCGATCGACACCACGCTCGGAACCATCACCAAGCGGAGTCGCAACGTCGAGAAGTTCATCGACGAGATCAACTACCTCCGGCTGTTACCGCCCGACCTCGCCATCCTGTTTCCCCGGATCGTCAGTTACTCGATCGACTGGGCCGACCCGTGGGTGACCATGGAGTACTATGGGTACCCCAACCTCGCGGAAGTGTTCCTGTTCGAGAACGTCGACCCCGGCATCTGGGAGCAGATCTTCGCCCACGTACACGACGTGGTCCGGTCGAAGCTCATGCGCTACGCGCGGCCCGTCCCGCGGTCCGTGATCCGGGAAATGTTGGTCGACAAGACCAGGCGGCGTCTCGACTCCCTGCCCCGGTCCGGACCGCTCTGGTCGCTGGTGCACGAGTCGGCCGAGCTGACCATCAACGGCCGCCGCGTGCTAAATCTCGGCAGCCTTTGGGGGCGGGTGGAGGCGGCCATCGGCGGGATGCCGACGGAACTGCCCGGGTCGGTCATCCACGGGGACCTGTGCTTCTCCAACATCCTCTACGACCTCCGGTCCCGGGTGATCAAGCTGATCGACCCGCGCGGCAGCTTCGGCTCAGTCGGGATCTTCGGCGACCCGCGGTACGACGTCGCCAAACTCTACCACTCGGTCTACGGCGGGTACGACCTGATCGTGAACGACCTGTTCACCGCCGCCAGTTGTGGGGATAGGGTGAGCCTCGACATCCGCACCCTCCCGCGGCACGAGCAGATCCACCAGCAGTTCGCTGGCGTCTTCTTCCGGGACTACGACCGGAAGGAGATCTTGCTGTACACCGCACTGTTGTTCGTCAGCATGGTGCCGCTGCACAGCGACTGCCCCCGCCGCCAGATCGCCATGTACGCGCGGGGCCTTCAACTGCTCAACGAGTGGGCCGGGCTGTAGGGGGCGGGTGGGCAGCGGCCCCCGACGGGAGACGACCTATGCGGATCGGCGTGGACCTCGACGGCGTCATCTGTGAGCTCCGGAAGCCCGGGCAGACCTACGCGGACGTGCTGCCCGTGCCCGGTGCGGTCGCCAAGCTCAAGGCGCTGCGGGCGGCCGGGCACGAGGTCGTCATCATGACGGCCCGGCACATGAAGACGACCGGGATGAACGTCGGGCGGGTCATCGCCCGCCAGGGGCTGACGACGCTCCGCTGGCTAGAGACGCACGAGGTCGAGTTCGACGAGATCTGGTTCGGCAAGCCGCACTGCGACGTCTACCTCGACGACAACGCCCTGCGGTTCACGACGTGGGACGATCTGGCCGGCGACGGCTCGAGCTTTCCGGCTGCGACGGAGACGTTCGTGAAGGCGACGCCATGAACATCGTCATCCCAATGGCCGGCGACGGCACGCGGTTCAAGGCGGCCGGGTTCGACCGGCCCAAGCCGCTGATCGAGGTGAACGGCGAGCCGCTGTACGCGCTGGCGACGAAGAGCCTGCCGCTCGACCAGACCGACCGGGTCGTGTTCATCATTCGAGCCGCGCACGACCCCGACGGGGCGCTGGCCCGGGACATCGACGCCCGGTTCGGGCGGTGCCGGCCGAGGGTCGTGGCGCTGGACCGGCCGACCGAGGGGCAGTCGATCACCGTGCTGCACGCCCTGCCCGAGTGCGTCCCCAACCGCCCGCTGCTGGTCTTCAACTGCGACTCGTCCTTCCGGACCGGGTTCGACTGGGCGGCCCTGCAGGCGGACGGCGCCCTGGCGACGTTCCCGGACCGCAACCCGCGGTGGAGTTTCGTGCGGCGGGACGGGGCCGGCACGGTCGTCGAGGTCGCCGAGAAGCGGGCGATCTCGGACGAGGCGTGCACCGGGGCGTACTGGTTCCGGACGGCAGCGATGTTCCGGGACCTGGCCGAAGCCCGGGTGAACGCCGCGGCCAAGGAGGCCGGGGAGTACTACATCGCCCCCCTCTACAACGACATGCTCCGCCACCGCCCGGGGAGCGTGGTCGCGTTCAAGGTGGACGAGTACCACTGCTTCGGAACCCCGGCAGACTTGACGTGCTATCGGAATGGTAGTGAACCCTGGAATCGGTCGGCGGCTCCCGTGGAGACCAAGTGATGCGCCTTGCATTCTCTCTGCCTGTACACGAGCGTGACGATGTCGTCCTGAATTCCATTGAGAACATCCGGAAATTCAATCCGGGCTGCGCCATCGTGCTGCACGTGTCGCAACTGTTTCGCGACTTCCGGACCGAGCTGTTTTCGGCGATCCCTGACGTACACATTAACCCCAACCGTTTTCAGACGAAACACGGCAAGGGCTTTATGCGTGTGCACTGCTCCAATTACCGCCACCTGGAGAAGTGCGGCGTCGACTTTACTCATTTCTGCCTCATCGCCAGCAACGAAATGTTCGTCCGCGCGGGGTTGGCCGATTATGTGAACGCCGCCGGCAGCGCTTTCCAGGCCATCCGTTATCAACCGGGCCATCCGTGGCACCTCTTCGCCCGTGGTGCGTCCCGCAACCCCAAGGTGCTCGCCTTGCTGCGAGCCCTGAACACCGACGCTGTGTACGGTGGGCAGACGGAGGGACAGTTCTTCGCCAGGGCTGTGTTCGACAAGATCGCAAGTTACTACGAACTCGCGTTCGGAGACGATGAACTCAACGACTTTGAGACCGAAGAACTCGTGCCCCAGACGGTTGCAATGGCCTTGCAACTCCCCCCCCACCCTCCGTTCACCCTCGTGGATTACCTCCACACCGATTTCGAGATCAACATCGATGTCGTAAGGAGGCTCGCCGATCCCACGCTCGCCGGCCGCATGTACATCTATCTGGGGCCCGTAGGGCCCGATCTGTTCCCCAGCCCGCACCACCGCCAGCGGGACGACTCTATTTTTTCAGTCAAGCGAATCAACCGTAGCCTCCAGGACCCCGTTCGGCAATTGATTACACAGCTTCCCCCGACAGTACCGGTCCGAGGAAGCCGACCTAGCGAGGCAACCGTTCCCCTCCTCCCCGGGTGCCGCTGGCGACTAATGAAGCGGTCGATCGCTAGTAAAATCCCTCGTTTTCTGATCAACAATACAGCCATCCGTTGGGCTGAACGGTGTTTAGACCGAGTCGTAGGGCGCCACGTTCGGTAGAGCAGTTCTTGGACCTGCGAACTTCCGACGTCGACCGTACATTCCAAGGTGCCGAGAACGATGCTCGTTGATTACCTGATTGTCGGGTCCGGCCTGACCGGCGCCGTGATCTCCCGGGCACTGGCCGACGCCGGCCGTGAGGTGCTGGTGGTTGACCGCCGGCACCACATGGGCGGGAACGTCCACGAATACGCTCATGAGTCCGGCATCCGCATCCACACTTACGGCCCCCACTATTTCCGCACCTCGTCTGAGAAGGTGTGGGAGTTCGCCACCAGATTCGCCCCGTTCTACAAGTACGAGGCTGCCCTGTTGTCGGACGTTGACGGCGAGTTGGTCCAGTGGCCGACTGCTGGCAGCAACATCAAGCGAAAGCGTCTTCGCATGGCTCTTCCAGCAACGGCGACTCAGGGTTCGTTATGAGAAGCGCGCTGGCATCCATCAGGCTTTCATGACAATTGGATGTATCATGATCTGCTGGAACCGCTTTGCAAGGTTGTGTTAGAGCTATTAACTCGTAAAATAGGTAATTCAATCCGACCTCTCATCGTTTATCAGGCACCATGGAATTGGGAATTCCTGTGGAATCGATCTCAACCGCTCTCAACTGCACTAGCTAGTCGAGCAACAGTTTTCTATCTCAATTGTGGAGTTGACGAGCCTGGACCGTTAATGAAGATCTGTCGTTTAATCCCAAAGCTGCGAGGGTTGTTGGCAGGGTGCTACCAGCCAATGCGATATTTTGAGGTCAACGATAATCTAAGAGTTTTCCGCTGGCGTGGGCTTTGGCGGAACGATTATCACGTTGCTACTCAAGACCGAATCCATTCAGCTTATCGAAAACTAGTGTACCTCATACAGCAAATGTCTAAATCACATGATGAGGTTTGGCTTTTGACATCGCGCCCGATGGCCCAAGGCTTGCTCACCCTCTATCCTTGGGACAAATTGCTAGTCGATCTCGAAGATCCATGGTTATCTTTAAGTTGGGGGGAGCGATTATCAAAAGATTTGGTACTAAAATTTCTCCAGCGCGCCGATGTCATTTACGCAAACGGGGAAAAAATCTCTAGTGAATATGCAAATTTCTGTGGGCGTTCAGTCCAAAACCTTCCAAATGGCATTGATACGGATTTCGTGAATCGACTCGTGTCTTCTGCTAAAACATTTTCCGAAATACTTACCGAACGTTGTGGTTTAAAGGCAGTTTTTACTGGAAACTTTAATGACAGAGTGGACCTGTCAGGTCTTATTACCATTGCTGAAAAGTGTCCGTTCATAACTTTAGTTTTTGTGGGATTAGTAAATATTCCAAACGAAAGCGCAGCCGATTTGGCAAGACTGCGAGCTATGCCAAACGCCGTATTTATCCCTTATGTTACTCACGACAGATTGCCGGGAATCTTGAGCTCAGCGGACGCATTATTGCTTCCGTACGCTCATGCAGGGAGCCAATTGATGTTTCCAGCCAAATTGTACGAATATATTGCTGCTGCAAAGCCGATCCTCATGACATCTGACTTCGGTCTAGGATGTGCCATTCCGCCTTCTGTTCGTATTTTTCGTTCTACTGCTGATTTCGTGACAGGTCTCAAGGAATTAGAGCAAAAGAAATGGAAATTAACGGCCGAACAAGTTGCTTCCTGCCAAGAACAAGCGACAAAAAATACTTGGAACAAGAGAGCCGATTTAATGATTTCAATTGCCGCAGGGATAGGACGGCATGCGCGTTGACTATCTAGTAGTAGGTTCGGGATTAACCGGCGCCGTGATCTCCCGGGCACTGGCCGACGCCGGCCGTGAGGTGCTGGTGGTTGACCGTCGTCATCACATGGGAGGGAACGTTCACGACCACGCCCATGAGTCCGGCATTCGCATCCACACTTACGGCCCCCACTATTTCCGCACCTCGTCTGATAAGGTGTGGGAGTTCGCCATCCGATTCGCCCCGTTCTACAAGTACGAGGCTGCCCTGTTGTCGCATGTTGACGGCGAGTTGGTCCAGTGGCCGATCGCTGGCAGCTACATCCAGCGAAAGGTCGGAACCGACTGGCAACCGGAGTTCACCGGCACCCCGGCCAACTTCGAGGAGGCCGCCCTTTCACTCATGCCGCGACTTGTGTACGAGAAGTTCATTAAGGAGTACAACGAAAAACAATGGGGTGTCCCGGCCGACACGCTCGCCGCCAAACTGTGCAGCCGATTCGACGTTCGCCATGTTGACGAGCCTCGTCTCAAACCGAACGCCAAGTACCAGGGAATACCTGAACCCGGCTATGCCGAGTGGACCCGCCGAATGCTTGAAGGTATACCGGTGCTGCTGAACTATGATTACCTAGCCCAGCCAGATCGGATCAGGGCCAGGAAGTATCTGGTTTTCACAGGGCCAATCGACGAGTTCTTCGGCTTTGATTTAGGAAAGCTGATGTATCGTGGGCAACAACGGCAGCACAGCTATTTGCCAGATATTGCAGGCTTTGCTCAGCCTTGTGGACAAGTCAATAACCCTACCCATGAGGGTGGTCCGCACATCAGAACGCTTGAGTGGAAGCATATGATGCGACCGGAGTTGGCCGGCCGTATTTCAGGGACAGTAGTGACGACAGAAACGCCATTTGCACCAGAAAGGCCGACAGATTATGAGTATCCGTTCCCCGATGAGACAAATGCCCGGCTTTATGCGGAATACCGTCGCCGGGCTGATGCTCTGGACAATACACTGATTTGCGGCCGGCTCGGTGAGTATCGCTATTACGACATGGATCAGGCGATCGGGCGTGCGATGAGCCTAGCCGACCGATTGATAGAGGTGGGCAACTCCATTCTACCCGCACACGAATTCAGCGAAGTTTGAGCAACAATGACCGAACCGGCCCCGATCACCGACCCGAGCATCCCCCGGATCGACCCTGTCCCCGAGGGCGTCGACCGGCCGTTCTGGTCGGTGATGATTCCGACGTTCAACTGTGCAAAATATCTGCGACAAACGTTAGAAAGTGTTCTAGCGCAAGATCCTGGTCCTCAGCAAATGCAGATCGAAGTTCTTGACGATTGCTCAACGAAGGACGACCCTGAGGCAGTGGTACGGGAAGTCGGCAAGGGAAGGGTTTTGTTTTTTCGAAATCCAACGAATTTGGGGCCGACGAAAAATTTCAATAATTGTCTCAGAAGATCCACCGGAAAATATGTTCACATCCTTCATGGTGATGATTATGTCAATAGTTTGTTTTATTCAACTATTAAAGAAATGATTTTGCAAGAACCTGGGATTGGCTTGTTTGGGACAAGAGCGTTCATAATTGATGATGATGGTATAATTAATTCGATATCTGGAAAATTTTCCTCGTTATATATAACTACTGCAAATATTCCAGATTTATTTAAAATGAATGATATTAATCCTTTGTATTTCCCGACAATAGTAATTAATCGGAAGATAACTGAATCCTTGGGTGGATTTGATGAGAGGTTTGGGCATGTGGCCGATTGGGAAATGTGGATGAGGATTATGTCGCATCACAATGGGATACTTTGTAATTTGCCACTGGCTTGCTATCGAGTGTTTTCACAAAATGATACTTCGCGGCACCGAAGGACTGGAAACAATATACATGAAATGTTTTTAGCTTTCATTAGGTTTAAAAAATACGTAAATAATTTAGATGAAGAAAACTTTTTGATAAGGTTGGAGGAAATTTCATTTTCCCAATATCGTGCTTTTCTCGATGTAAATGACCATGAAGCGGCGGCATCAAACTATGCTATTTGGATGGCAATTTTTCCATTTGCAAGAAGGCTTCGTAGACATATAAAAGAAAAAATTAGATCCTTTTTAAAGATTTTAAGAACCTTCAAAGTTTAAAAATAAAAAGGGGACTCTTACAAAAAGTCCTTAACTTACAGATGCAGCGGGTAATTTTGATCCGGTCAAGGAGGACCGGAGATGGCCAAGCCACTTTTGACAGATGACCTATGGGAGAGGATCAAGCCTCTCCTTCCCCCCGTCAAGCGAAATCCCAAGGGCGGTCGTCCCCGTGTTCCCGACCGT
>Ga0172376_10000285_pt1 | contig 64765 bp, 54 predicted proteins | sample Lak35m_FD_121114 | JGI IMG/M metagenome (GOLD analysis project Ga0172376, IMG submission 121114) | Freshwater microbial communities from Kabuno Bay, South-Kivu, Congo - kab_092012_35m | ecosystem: Environmental > Aquatic > Freshwater > Lake | place: Democratic Republic of the Congo: South-Kivu... | reverse complement strand
TTCAACAGTCCCTCCAGGGCCTCCTCCGAGGCGTAGGCCGCGTGCAGGCGCACGAAATGCTCCTTCCGAGGGGTATAGCGTTCCTTGAGCGATTCCCAGGCGATGCAGACCCGCTTCTCGATGAGGCGTTTCACAACGGGGTAGACATGCGCGACGTCGAGGATGTCCTGCACCTCGTCCAGCCGCAACTCACCCCGCAGCAGCAGCCCCTCCGCCACCAGGTACTCCTCGCCGTCGAGATGGGTGAAGTCGTCGCCATGGTCCTCGTTGAAGACCAGCACGGTCTCGCTGCTCAACTTGAAATGGGCGGGCAGGGCGGCAGCCATCACCTCACCCTGGCTGCAGAGGTAGTAGTCCGCCATCCACCGCCACAGCTCCAGCTGTTCCGCATGCACCACGGGCTCCACGTCGAGCAGGTTGAGGATGGGCTTCGGCTCGAAGCCCTGTGGCCGTCGGTCGTGGAGGGCCGACACCACCCCCGCATAGCGCTTGGCGCCGCCGAACTCGACCTCGACGCGGCAGCCGGGGAGGACCTGTTCCCGCAGGCCCTCCGGCACGGCGTAGGTGAAGGTCTTCGGTACGGCCAGGGGGATGATGACCTCGGCGTGGCTGTTCATGCGGGAAAGGATGCCTTTTCGAGGAGACAACGCTCCATCGCACGGTAGACCCGTTCCTTCAGGGCCGCGACATCGTCCAGGGTGAGCCCCTCCACGCCGAAAGGCTCGAGGAAGACGGCTCGCGACGGGCCCGGTGTCAGCGAGAACAGGTGCCGGCGATGCATCCGCTCCCAGGGGTCGAGCAGGACCACCGGCACGATCGGCGTGCCCGTCTCGATGGCGATGCGGAAGGACCCGTCGTAAAAACGCTTCAGCGGTCCCCCGGTATCGTTGAAAGTGCCCTCCGGAAAGATGAGGATGGAGATGCCGCGGTCCAGGAAACGCCGCATGTCGAGGAGGCTCCGGGCACGGTCGGCCGGATCCCTGCGGTCCACCATGATCACGAAGACGCGGTAGATCCATCCCAGCACCGGGATCGACTTCACCTCCATCTTCCCCAGCGCGCGGAAAGGCTGGCGGACGGCTTCCACCGCGATCGCCACGTCGATGTACGAGATGTGGTTGAGGACGAAGATGTACCGGCTGCCGACATCGGGGCGGTAGCGGTAGATGTTGCGGTGTCGGATGCCGACCACGAAGAACCAGGCGGTCGACCAACCCCGAAGGATGCGGTTGATCAGGTTACCGCCGCGGATCGGTCCAAAACAGGCGGCCAGCAAGACGAAAGGCGCGGCAACCACCATCATCACCAGGAACCAGGACAGGGCATAGACCATGTACAGCACGCGAAAAGGCCAGCGGAGGAGGGTTGACATGCCAGTATTCCGGATAAGTGGAGAACAAATATAGTCCATCGGAGGTTTAACGTGGACGAGACAGGCACAAGGCCGCTCCCCGAGCTTTGAGTACCTTCGCGTTGCGCATGACAGAGACAATCACCACAGAAAGGTCCGTCGCCTTCCACACGCTGGGTTGCAAGCTCAACTTCTCGGAGACCTCTTCCATGGCCCGCCTGATGGAGAAGGGAGGTTTCCGGCGACGCGAGTTCGAGGAAGCCGCCGACGTGTACGTCATCAATACCTGCTCCGTCACCGAGAACGCCGACCGCGAATGCCGGCAGATCGTCCGCCGCATCCAGCGCCGCGCCCCTGGGGCCACCGTCGTCGTCACCGGATGCTACGCCCAGCTCCAAGCCGACCAGATCGCACGCATCCCCGGTGTCGACCTCGTCCTGGGGGCCGCCGAGAAGTTCAACCTGACCGAACATGTCAGGGACTTCACCAAAGGCGACCCCACCCGTGTCTGCAGCTGCGACATCTCCGAGGTCAGCGGGTTCCACTCCGCCCACTCCGTCGACGACCGCACCCGTACCTTCCTGAAAGTGCAGGACGGCTGCGACTATACCTGCTCCTTCTGCACCATCCCACGCGCCCGGGGCGCCAGCCGCAGCGACACCATCGCCCATGTGCTCGACAAGGCCCTAGGCCTCGCGGCACAGGGCGTGCGCGAGATCGTGCTCACCGGCGTCAACCTCGGCGACTTCGGCAAGGGACCCGAACCCACGGACGGCCATGCCGAAGACCTCCTCTCCCTCTGCCAGGCCCTCGACCAGGTCGACGGGATCGACCGGTTCCGCATATCCTCCATTGAACCGAACCTGCTGAGCCCGGAGATCATCTCCTTCATCGCCGCCTCCCAACGGTTCATGCCGCATGTCCACATCCCGCTCCAAAGCGGGAGCGACCGGCTTCTCGGACTCATGCGCCGACGCTACCGTCGCGCCCTGTATGCAGACCGTGTCCGCGCCATCCGCAAGGCGATGCCGCACTGCGCCATCGGTGCAGACGTCATCGTAGGCTTCCCCTCCGAGACGGAATCGGATTTCCTCGAGACCTTCGAATTCCTGCAGGACTTGAGCGTCAACTACCTGCACGTGTTCACCTACTCCGAAAGGCCAAACACAAAGGCGCTTGACATCGGCCCATCCGTACCCCTCGCCATCCGCCAACAGCGCAACAAGCTCCTCCGTAACCTGTCCTTCATCAAAACCCGTCGCTTCACCGAAGAACACCAGGGCCAGCGCCGGAAGGTACTCTTCGAAAAAGCCGACCGCGACGGGATGATGGAGGGCTATACCGACAATTACATACGCATATCCACACCCTATGTACCCCAATGGGTGAACCAGGTGATCGAATGGCAGCTTTGAGGGGAACTCTGCCCAGGCAGGTCAAATCAACGCCCGAGAGATGAGGAAATTCCAGGTCAGCATCAACTTCTTCATGGACGACGGATTCATGGAGGCCATCCCCGAACACCGGGCCCTGATCGACCGGCTCATCCGCGAGGGGGCTGTCGACATCTACGTCGTCACCATGGAATCCCTGCGGGCCTGGATCACCTTCACGGCCGAATCAAAGAAGGCCGTCGAGAGACACCTTCGCCAATCCCCGCTGTTCCGCTACTGGTCCTACGACATCGAAGAGATCTTCGTCGTGGACGGCCCCTACTACCGACTGCCCATCCTGCAGCTCAACTGACGGGCTCCCCCCGGCTCTGCGGCACCCGCCCCTTTCCCCCTGGGGAGGCAGCGGAAGGCCCCGTCAATCCTGCAATCCTTGCAATGTCATCAACCGGCACGGTTCGGACTCGGAATACGACCCGGGAGGGCTTACTTTTATCCTCGCCAGCCCCCCGCTAACCTGAACGACACCGTATGCTGAACCCAAGCCCTACCCTTCCCGTGGAGCAACCCCGGCTCATTTCCGCATCCCCCATCGGCTCGTCCGGCGCGGCCGGACCGGCAAGCATGCCCTGCCGGCTCTGCGGCAGCCCGCTGTCGAGGGTGTTCACAGACCTGGGCGGATGCCCCCCCTCCAATGCCTACCTGAGTGCGGAACAGCTGTCGGGACCCGAACCCTGGTACCCCCTGCGCGTCATGGTCTGCGAGACCTGCTGGCTCGTCCAGACGGAGGATACCGTCGACTTCCGCGAACTCTTCACCGATGGCTACGCCTACCTCAGTTCCTTTTCCGACAGCTGGCTGCGGCACTGCCGCGACTACACCTCGATGGCCATCGGCCGTTTCGGGCTCGACGGCAGCAGCCATGTCGTGGAAGTGGCCTCCAACGACGGCTACCTCCTGCAGTACTTCAGGTCGGCCGGCATCCCCTGCCTCGGCGTCGAGCCCACGCGGCTCGCGGCGGAAGCGGCCAGGGAGAAGGGGATACCCACCCTCATCCGGTTCTTCGACCCCGCCCTCGCCCGGGAATTGCAGAACGATGGGCGGGAGGCCGACCTCATGATCGGCAACAACGTCCTGGCCCATGTGCCCGACCTCAACGCATTCCTGACCGGGTTCCGCATCCTCCTCAAGCCGGGCGGGACGGCCACTTTCGAATTCCCCCACCTCCTCCGGCTGATCGAAGGACTGCAGTTCGACACCATCTACCACGAACACTTCTCCTATTTTTCGCTGCACGCCGTCAAGGCAGCCCTGGAGCGCAACGGACTCGAACCCTACGACGTCGAGGAACTGCCCACCCACGGCGGGAGCCTGCGCATCTACTGCCAGCGCTCGGATACGAGCCCGCATCGCATCCGTCAGGGCGTGAAGTCGATCCTGGCAACGGAAGCCGCCGGAGGGTTGCTCCGCGGGGAGACCTATTCGAACTTCCAGGGCCGCATCGATAGCATCAAACTCGACCTCCTATCCTTTCTGATCGACCAGAAACGACTAGGGAAGACCGTAGCCGGCTATGGCGCTGCCGCCAAGGCCAATACCCTGCTGAACTTCGCCGGTATCCGGAGCGACCTCCTCCCCTTCATCGCCGACCGGAACCCCGCCAAGATCGGTCATTACATGCCGGGGAACCGCATCCCCATCGTTGCAGAAACCGAGATCGACCGCCGACGGCCGGACTACCTCCTCCTCCTGCCCTGGAACCTGAAAGTCGAACTCTCCGGGCAACTGGGATACGTGCATGCCTGGGGCGGCCGCCTCGTGGTGGCCAGTCCCGCATTGGCCATGTACGACCAGAACGGATATTGGACCAGCATTCAGGGCCGGCCACGGTAAAGACCGGTCAGGCGGCCGCCTCCGGCAGCCCGGGGCATCGGTCCTAAGCCGGACAGCCGGGCCGACGGGCCGATGTCAGGAGCAGGCAGGCCCGGGAAGCCGGGACGCCTTGAGGCACGACACGTTGTCGAGATTGACATTTCAGGGTGATTGCCATATACTTGCGTGTCCGCAACGCCTGCCGGTGGCGGAGGACCCCGGTGGCTGCACGGCAAGGCCTGTGCAGCGCTGACGGACCGACATCCCACACGCAAACATCCCCCCATGAAAGCAGTCATTCTCGCCGGCGGCCTTGGCACCCGGCTGTCCGAGGAAACGAGCCTCAAGCCCAAGCCGATGGTCGAGATCGGCGGCAAGCCCATCCTCTGGCACATCCTCAAGATGTACCACCGCCACGGGATCAGCGAATTCGTGATCTGCGCCGGGTACATGGGCAACGTCATCAAGAAGTTCTTCGCTGACTACTTCATCAACAACTCGGACGTGACCTTCGACATGCGGTATCACACCACCAGCATCCACGCCAACAGTTCCGAACCCTGGAAGGTGACGGTCGTCGATACGGGCGCCGAATCCATGACCGGCGGCCGCCTGCAGCGGGTGCGCAAGTACATCGAGGGAGAGACCTTCTGCCTGACATACGGCGACGGTGTTTCGGACGTCGACATCACCGGGCTCGTGGACTTCCACCGGAACCACGGCCGCCTGGCGACCCTCACCGCCGTGCACCCGCCGGGTCGATTCGGCGTCGTCAACTTCCACAACGACGGGAACACCAACCAGGTGGAGACCTTCAGCGAAAAGACCGATGGCGAGAAGGGCATGATCAACGGCGGCTTTTTCGTCCTCGAGCCCCGCGTGCTCGACTACATCCGCGAAGGCGACGCCACCATCTGGGAGAAGGGCCCCCTCGAAAACCTCGCGGCCGACGGACAACTCTGCGCCTATCCGCACACCGGCTTCTGGCAGCCCATGGACACCCTCCGCGACAGGGTCTACCTCGAGAACCTCTGGAATGGCAAGCGGGCCCCCTGGAAGACCTGGGACTGACCCCCCGGTCAGCCCTCCGGCAGTCCCTTGAAACCCACAACCCGAACATGCAATTCCACAGCACCCCACTCCAGGACGCCCGTATCGTGTCCCTCGAACCGAGGACGGATGAGCGGGGGCTCTTCGCCCGCTCCTTCTGCACACGCGAATTCGATGCGGCGGGACTCATCTCGCGCATGGTCCAATGCAACATCTCCTACAACCGCTTCAAGGGCACCCTTCGGGGCATGCACTTCCAGCGGGCACCCGCCACCGAAGCCAAGCTCGTCCGTTGCACCCGCGGCGCCATCTACGACGTCATCGTCGACCTGCGCCCTGGGTCACCGACCTACCTCCGGCATTTCGGCATCGAACTCACGGCCGACAACCGTACCGCCCTCTACGTGCCCGAGCTGTTCGCCCATGGCTACATCACCCTGACGGACGACGCGGAGGTGTTCTACCAGGTCAGTGGATACTACACCCCCTCCCTGGAGGGCGGCCTGCGGCACGACGACCCCGCCATCGGCATCAACTGGCCCACCGAGATGAAGCATATCTCCGACAAGGACGCCCAATGGCCGCTCCTGTCCATCTGACGCTCCCAAACGAACACATACCATGGTCATTGTCGATACGGCCCTTCAGGAGCGTCACAAGGCTGGCAAGCCCGTCCGCGTCGGCATCATCGGTGCCGGCTTCATGGCCAGGGGCCTCGTCAACCAGATCTGCAACTTCGTCCCGGGGATGCGCGTGGCCGCCATCGCCAACCGCAATCCCGAAGGAGGCCACGAAGCCTACCGCTACGCCGGCGTGACCGACGCCCGCGAGGTCGGCAGCGTCTCGGCCCTCGAGGCCTGCATCGCCCACGAACAGCCGGCCTATACCGGCGACGCACAGCTCGTCTGCCGGGCCGCCGGCATCGACATCGTCGTGGAAGCCACGGGCGACGTCGAATACGGGGCGGCCGCAGCCCTCGCCTGCATCGCCCACGGCAAGGACATGATCCTGCTCAATGCCGAACTCGACGCCACCGTCGGCCCCATCCTCAAGAAATACGCCGATGCCGCCGGCGTCATCCTCTCCGGCTGCGAAGGCGACCAGCCCGGCCTCGAAGTCAACCTCTGGCGATACGTCCGCACCATCGGCCTCGAACCCCTCGTCTGCGGCAACATCAAAGGCCTGCAGGACCCCTACCGGAACCCCGAAACCCAGCAGGGCTTCGCCGCGACATGGGGACAGAAGCCGGCCATGGTCGCCAGCTTCGCCGATGGCACCAAGATATCCTTCGAACAGGCCGTCGTCGCCAACGCCACCGGCATGACCATCGCCAGGCGGGGGATGAACGGGTGGGACTTCACCCGCCACAGGGACGAACTCATCCACCAGTTCAACATGGACTTCACCGGGCATGTCGACGACCTCACCCGCGTCTACGACCCCGAAGCGCTACGTGCCATGGGCGGCATCGTCGACTATGTCGTCGGCCTCAAACCCCCGCCCGGCGTCTACGTCATGGCCGCGATGCAGGACGAGCGGCAGCGCCACTACCTCAACTACTACAAGATGGGGCCCGGACCGCTGTACTCCTTCTACACACCCATGCACATCTGCCATTTCGACTTCCCCATCTCCATCGCCCGCGTCGCCCTCTTCCGCGACGCCGTCACCGCCCCGCTCGACAGGCCCATGGTCGATGTCATCGCCATCGCCAAGAAAGACCTCAAGGCCGGCGAACGGATCGACGGCTTCGGCGGCTTCTGCACCTACGGCGAATGCGAGACCTATGCGGTGACACAGCAGGAAGGCCTCCTGCCCATCGGCCTGGCGGAAGGATGCGTCCTCCGGCACGACGTCGCCAAGGACAAGGCCATCGCCTACGCCGACGTCATCGTACCCGAAGGAAGGGTGTCCGACCGGCTCCGCGCCGAACAGACGGCCAGGTTCCCCGTCTGACACCCCACCCCTAACATCCGACACGAACACACCGACGCATGTCCATCAGGGAAAGTTTCAAGGGAAGAAAGGTCTTCCTCACCGGCCATACCGGCTTCAAAGGGTCCTGGATGCTGGCCTGGCTGCACGACATGGGCGCCACCGTCAAGGGCTACGCCCTGGCGCCGGAGCCCGGCAACGACCTCTTCCACGCCATCGGCGGCGACAGCCTCTGCGAATCGGTCATCGCCGATATCCGGGATGCACACCGTCTCCGGGACGAGATCCTGTCGTTCCGTCCGGACGTGGTCTTCCACATGGCCGCGCAACCCCTCGTGCGACTATCCTACGAGATCCCCGCCGAGACCTTCGACGTGAACACCCAGGGCACCGCCCACCTCCTCGACGCCCTTCGGCACCTCGAAGGGCCCTGCACGGCCGTCATGATCACGACCGACAAGGTCTATGAGAACAACGAACGGGGCATACCCTTCCGGGAGGAGGACCGCCTGTGCGGGCACGATCCCTATTCGGCCTCCAAGGCGGCTGCAGAGATCGTCATCGACTCGTACCGGAAATCCTTCTTCCCCCCCGAACGCTACGACACCCACCTGAAGTCCGTATCGGCGGCCCGCGCCGGCAATGTCATCGGCGGGGGTGACATGGCGCGCGACCGCATCATCCCCGACATCGTCAGGGCCCTGTCGGCCGGACAGCCCGCCGGCATCCGCAACCCCCGGTCCATACGGCCCTGGGAGCATGTGCTGGAACCCCTGCACGGCTACCTCGTGCTGGCCGCCATGCAGTTGCAGGACCCTGCCGGTTTCGCCGATGCCTTCAACTTCGGCCCACATCCTGAAAACGCCTTCGAGGTCGGCCGGCTCGCCGAACGGATGATCGAGGCCTGGGGGAGCGGTTCGTTGCAGGACCTGTCCGGCGACACCGTCATGAAAGAAGCGGGGACCCTGCAACTCGATATCTCCAAAGCCATGGCCCGGCTGCCCTGGAAGCCTAAACTCAGCTTCGAGGACACGGTGACCTTCACCATCAGGTGGTACCGCGACCGCGTCGTACACGGCATGGACGCCCATGAGTTGATGATGAGGGACATCCTCGACTTCGAAGCGAGATACTGAAGGCCGGCCCGGACCCGTCAACCCTTGAACAAGGGGTGGTCGGCGAAGGGCTGCTGGTACAACCGCACGCCCGTCGCCCGGAAGACGGCGTTGGCCACGGCCCCGCCGGTGGGCGGCAGCGCAGGCTCGCCCAACCCTGTCGGGTCGAAGTCGTTCTCCACGAATCCGACCTCCACCTCCGGTATCTCCTTCATCCGGATCAGCCGGTACTGGTTGAAGTTCGACTGTTGCGCCTTGCCCTCCTTGAAGCTGATGCGCCCGAACATGGCATGACCCATGCCGTCGACGATCGCCCCCATCACCTGCTGGCGCGACCCGCTGAGGTTGATGACCTGTCCGCAGTCTGACGCGGCATAGATGCGGCTGACGACCGGCTTGCCGGCCTTCATGACCACTTCGGCGACCTGTGCGACGTAGGAGGCGTGCGAAAAATACACGCTGAAGCCTTGGGCGACCCCTTTCTTCTTCCCCCATCCGGACATCTCCGCCGCCTTGCGGATGACGGCCTCCATCCGGTCGATGTTATACTTCACCGCCCCGGCAGGTGCCTTACGGGCCTTTGCCAGGAGGTCGAGGCGGAACTGAACGGGGTCCTTGCCGGCAGCTGCGGCCACCTCGTCGAGGAAGGCCTGCTCGGCATAGGCCAGGAAGTTGGTCGTCGGCGCCCGCCAAGCGCCCGTGGTGATCGGTGACTTGTGGTCGATGGACTCGATGAGCAGGTTGTCGACCGCCCCGGACGGGAAGTTATCCTCGCGGGTGCTGTTGTCGGCGTTGATGCCGGCCCCGCGCAGGCGGTAGCCGACGAGGTTGCCGTCGGCGTCGAGGGCCGCCTCGAAGCGGTAGCGCACGGCCGGGCGGTAGACCCCGCCGGTCATGTCGTCCTCCCGGGTCCAGACGACCTTCACGGGCTTCTTGACGAGCATCGACACCTCGGCGGCGTCGAGGACGTAGTCGTTCCGCAGTCGTCGGCCGAAGCCCCCGCCCAGCCGCGTGAGCTGCAGCGAGATGCTGTCCTCCGGCATGCCGACCAGTTTGGCGACCTGGGCGCGGGCGTTGGCGGGGGTCTGCGTGGGCCCCACGAGTTCGACGCCGTCGCTCCGCACGTCGGCGAAGAAGTTCATGGGCTCCATCGGGTTGTGGGCCAGGAAGGGGCTCTGGTATTCGGCCTTGACGACCTTGGCCGCCGTCCGGAAGGCGACCTCCACATCGCCGTTGCGGCGGCGGACGCTGGCCTTGCCGCTGTCCAGCATCTCCCGCATGAGCCGGTCGTGGTCGGCGCTGCCTTCGATGGCGCCGTCGGCTTCATAGTCTACCTTCAGCGCCTTTCGCGCCTGCATCGCCTCCCAGGTGCTGCGGGCGACGACGGCCACGTTGTTCTTGAAGGTGACCACGTCGATCACGCCGGGCATGGCCCTGGCGGCGGCGTCGTCGACCGACCGGATCTTCGTTCCGAAGGCGGGGGGGTGCTGCACGACGGCATACACCATGCCTTCGCGGTGGACGTCGAGGCCGAAGATGCCCTTGCCGGTGACGATGTCGTGGCCCGCCACGTTGCGCAGTGGCTTGCCGATGATGCGGAAGTCCTTGCGGTCCTTCAGCGGCACATCGGCCGGCAGGGTCATCTGGGCGGCCGCACCGGCCAGGGCGCCGTAGCCCAGCTTCCGCTTCGACGCCTTGTGGTGGACGAAGCCCGCCTCCGTCGTGCACTCCTCCCGTGGCACGCCCCACTGGGCGGCGGCGGCCGACACCAGCAGGTGGCGGGCGGATGCGCCTGCCTTCCGCAGCCGCATCCAGGAGTGCGGGATGGCGCCGCTGCCCCCCGTGAGCTGGCGGTCGTACTTCTTAGGGTCGAAGGATGCCTGTTCCACGCGGACCTTCGACCAGTCGGCATCCAGCTCCTCGGCCACGACCTGCGCGAAGGAGGTCATGATGTTCTGCCCCAGCTCGGGGTTGGGCGAAAAGATGCGCACCTGCCCGTCGGGGGCGATGGCCAGGTAGCTGTTGAATCCAATGGCGTAGGAAGGCCCGCCGGTGACGACGGAAGGCATGGCGGCCTCCGCGGTATCCCAGTGGAAGCCCAGCAGCAGACCGCCGCCGGCCAGTGAAAGGTTCCTGAGGAAGTCCCTGCGACCCTCTTGCGTAGCGGTTCCCATGGCGATTGGGGGTTTTCGGTTGTCCGTGGTGGTGATGTTGGCGACAGGCGCGGCATCGGCCGCGGGGCGGCTATTTCTTGGGGGCGGCCGTCTTGCGGGCGGCGGCCATCACGCCATCGCGGATGCGGTGGTAGGCCCCGCAGCGGCAGAGGTTGCCCTGCATGGCATCCATGGCCTGCTGTGCCGTGGGGTTGGGGTTGCGCTTCAGGAAGGCCGCCGCGGTCATGATCTGTCCCGCCTGGCAATAGCCGCACTGCGGCACGTCGGCCTCCACCCAGGCCTGCTGCACCGGATGGTCGCCCTTCTCCGAGAGGCCCTCGATGGTCGTGACAGAAGCCTTGCCGACGGCCGACACCGGCAGCAGGCAGGACCTTACGGCGGCACCATCCAGATGCACGGTGCAGGCACCGCACTGACCGACGCCGCATCCGTACTTGGTGCCGGTCAGCCGAAGATGGTCGCGCAGGACCCATAGCAGCGGCGTATCCTCCGAGACGTCCACCTGTTGCATCCTGCCGTTGACTTTCAACGAGAACATGGGCATGGTTGAGGTTTTTGGCGAACCCCCGACGCAGGGCCCGGCAGCCTCTCGCCGGAATACCCGATCGGGTCATGCTAAAGGTACGACTTTGCCGCATTCCCCGATTTTGGATATCTTACTCCCAAATCAACCATCCGATGTTGCGCGAATCCGCCAGCCGACTGCTTTGGGCCATCGTCATCTGCACCGCCTTCTCCTGCGGGGGCCGACAGGACGCCACGGCTACCCTGCCCCTCATCCCCAGGCCCGCCGAGGCCGCCACCGGCCAGGGGACCTTTCGGATCGACGCCGGCACGACCATCCAGACGGTCGACACGGCCGGGGAGACCGGACGGCTGGCCCGCCACCTGGCCGACCTGCTGGCACCCGCCACCGGCCTGCGCCTGCCGGTAGGCCCCGTCACCGCCGACACCGCCGGCCGCATCCTCCTCGGCCTCGACGCGGCCGACACGGCCCTGGGCGACGAAGGCTACCGCCTCGACGTCTCGCCGCAGCAGGCCCGCATCATCGCCCACCGCCCCGCCGGCCTCTTCTACGGGATACAGACCCTTCGGCAATTGCTGCCCGCCGAGATCGGGTCCGCCACACTCGTCCCCGGCACCGCCTGGGAGGTGGCGGCCGTCCAGATCCGCGACAAGCCCGAATACGCCTACCGTGGCGCCATGCTCGACGTGGCCCGGCATTTCTTCGGGGTCGAAGACGTCAAACGCTACATCGACCTCGTCGCTGCCTACAAGATGAACGTCCTCCACCTCCACCTGACGGACGACCAGGGCTGGCGCATCGAGATCCGATCCCGCCCCAAACTCACCGAAGTGGGCGGCTCCACCCAGGTCGGCGGCGGCAAAGGCGGCTTCTACACCCAGCAACAGTACGCCGACATCGTCCGCCATGCGGCCGACCGCTTCGTCACCATCGTTCCCGAGATCGACATGCCCGGCCATACCAACGCCGCCATCGTCTCCTACCCCTGGCTCAACTGCCGCGACACCGTCCACACCCTGTACTCCGGCACCGAAGTGGGCTTCAGCACGTTCTGCGCGACCAACGACTCCACCTATGCGTTCATCGACGATGTCGTACGCGAAGTCGCCACCCTGACCCCCGGCCCCTGGATCCATATCGGCGGCGACGAGAGCCATGTCACCCGCCCCGACGACTACGTGACCTTCGTGAACCGGGTACAGCCCATCGTCACGAAATACGGCAAGAAGGTCATCGGCTGGGACGAGATCGCCAACGCCGACCTGCAGCCCAACGCCACCGTCCAGTTCTGGGCCGACATCCCCAACACCCAGACGGCCGTCAGGAAGGGCGCCAAGGTCATCATGTCGCCCGCCAAGAAGACCTACCTCGACATGCAGTACGACAGCACCACCCGCATCGGCCTCCACTGGGCCGCCTTCATCGAAGTCGACGACGCCTACGGCTGGGACCCCGCCACCTATACCGAAGGCGTCACGCGCAAGGATGTGCTGGGCGTGGAAGCCCCGCTGTGGACGGAGACCGTCGTCAACATGGACGACATCGAATACATGGCCTTCCCCCGACTGCCCGGCATCGCAGAGATCGGATGGACGGGCGGCGCCGGACGGCAGTGGACCGAATACCGGCAACGGCTCGCCCACCATGGCAGCCGCCTCAAGGCCATGGGGGTCGACTTCTATCCGTCCAAACGGGTCGACTGGAAGTGACCCGCCGACAGCCCGCTGCCGACAGCCGACGGGATGCAAGCCCCTACCGGTGAACGGCGTCAGAAGACACCGACTTCGGACAGGGCCGGGCTGACCGGGGCTTCCGTGATGCGGATGCGCAGCGACCTCGTCGTCAGCGGCGCCTCCAGACGAAGGATACGGCAGGCACCGATGGAGGTCCCCTTCGCCACCGTCTTCCAGGCACCGTCCACGCGGGCGTCGACCTCGAAGGCACCCACCCGCTGACCCAGCCGGATGTCTTCCCGGAGCCTGACGTACTGCAGCGTACGGTCACCCGGCCAGGTGAGGGTGAGCGACGGCGTCTTCACGTCGTCGTCGGTGGCCCAGTAGCTGTAGCGGTCGCCATCGGTCAGCATCGCCACGCCATACTGCCCGTTGCGGCCGCCCCGGACGTTCGACGCCCGGATGCCCGCTTCCCGGGCCAGGTCTCGGGCAAAGGTCCGCTGCAGCAGCGCGCCGAAGCCCGCCAGCGCTTTCACATCGGCCTCGTGCAACAGCCCGCGACGGTCCGGGGCCAGCCCCAGGTCCAGAGCCCCTCCCCTGCCGACACTCTTGAGGTAGATGTCGAACAGCCGCTCAGGCGATTTGACCGTACTGTCCTCCTCCGGATGGTAGAACCATCCACGACGGAGGGGGACGTCGCATTCCGCCGGTATCCAGAACTTCCCGTCGCGCGTACCCCCGGGGTTGAGGCGGTAGTCCGACTCGCCGGGACCGGCCTTGGCCTTGCCGGGTACCGGCATGGGCGTGAAGGTGGACCACGACGTCTCGGCCGCCTCGCCCCTTTCGTTACCCACCCAGCGGACATCCCATCCGACGTCGCTGAACAGGCAGGCCCCGGGCTGCAGCTGCCGGGTCATGGCCCAGGTACTGTCCCATCCGTAATAGGTCGTGCGGTCGATCTGCCGCTTCTCGCGCGCGCCGCCGTAATGGCCGTCGCCGCCGTTGGCGCCGTCGTGCCACGACATGAAGAGCGGACCGTAGCGCGTGTAGAGCTCGCGGAGCTGCTCGCGGTAGATGCGGACGTATTCACTCGTTCCATAGTGCGGGCTGTTGCGGTCCCAGGGCGAGCAGTAGACCCCGAAACGGAAACCGCGGGCGCGGCAGGCCTCGGCGAACTCGGAGACCATGTCGCCACGGCCACCCCTCCAGCCGCTGCGGCTGATGTTGTAGTCGGTCGTGGCCGTGGGCCAGAGGGCGAAGCCGTCGTGGTGCTTGGAGACGAAGACAAGGCCCTTGAACCCGCCCGCCTGCGCGGCCGAGACGATCTGTCCGGCATCGAAGGCGCCGGGGTGGAAGACGGAAGGGTCGGCGTCGCCATAGCCCCACTCCTTGTTCTCGAAGGTGGTGGGCGTGAAATGAATGAGGACGTACATCTCGGTCTCGTGCCAGGCGAGCTGACGGGCGGAAGGCAGCGCACCGTAGGGCTTGGGAGGGGCCACCTGCGCCTGGGCAAGGGCCATGCCTAGGATCAGGAAGAGAGGGAGCAGGCAGGGTCGCGACATGGAAATCATCGTTGGGTGACGTGGTTGATCAGGGTGCCGATGACGTCGATGCGGATGCGGACGGTATCGCCCGCCGAGAGGGTGAAGTCGTCGGGCGGTACGATGCCCGTACCCGTCATCAGGTAGCAGCCGGATGAGAAGCTGAGTTCGCGGAAGAGCCAGGCGGCGAGCTCCGCCGGCTTCCGTTTCATGCGGGACACGCTGATCGAATCCGAGAAGACCGGCATGCCGCCCCTTTCGATGTCCAGCGCGATGACGGCATCCTCCCCGATGGGTCGGGGGGGCACCCACAGGCAGGGTCCGAGCGCGGCACTGAGGTCGTAACTCTTGGCCTGCGGCAGGTAGAGGGGGTTCTCCCCTTCAATGCTGCGGGAGCTCATGTCGTTACCAACGGTATATCCCTCGATGGTGCCTTCGGAACAGATGAAGAGGGTGAGCTCCGGCTCCGGCACGTCCCAGGTAGAGTCGTTGCGGATGCGCACCTGGCCGAGATGGCCGGCGATACGGGCGGCGGTGGATTTGAAGAACAGTTCGGGACGGTCGGCCTGGTAGACCCGGTCGTAGAAGTCGCCACCGCCGGCATCCTTCGACTCGGCCATCCGCGCCTCCCGGCTCCGCAGGTAGGTGACGCCCGCGGCCCAGAGTTCCTGTCCGACGGCGGGCGGGTCGAAAGACGCAGCCGGGTCGAAGCGGGGGTCGGGCCTGAGGCCGGCCATATCCTGTAGGAGAAGGGCATGCAGTCCCTGCCGGTTCACGAGTGCATCCCAGGGCCTCTCGGCCCGATAGGCGACGCCCTCATGCAGGACCCAGGCATCGTCGCCCTTTCGGTAGATCTTCATCGATGGATACTATGGCATTTGATGGAAAAAACGCTTCAGCCGTCAAGGTACAAATAGGTGACAACTGGAAAAATAAAGTTTGGAGCGCAGGGGGGTATGTCGCCTCTCCCCAATGTTTTCCTATGCCTTACAGGGCATTCGAAGGATCAGCGAGCAGGTTCGGGCCTCTCGTTGACGTGTTGGCTGAAGAGGGATCATGCATGCTGCTTGTAACCGGACCAAGGGAAAAATCGACGAATCCGGCAGCGCATGGGTCAGGCTCTCGCCTACGGACAAAAAAAAACCGAAGGATGTGATCCAAACATCCTTCGGTCCCTTGTTGATTATCGTTCGATCCCTGTCCATGACCGCCATGGACCGAATCCCTCGGACTCCCTGCATACCCCGTCCCGTTCTGCCGGAGGATCCTTTCCAGCCGATCGGGTCAGCCCCCTGGTGCCCTGTACAGCAGACCCAGGGTGATATACAGCACCAGTGAGATGAGGAATTCAGTGATGGTCTTGGCCGTGGAAGTCAAGTCGAAGGGTATGTCCCCGATATATCGCCTATATCCGAGCACCCCCGCGACGCAAACGAACAGGAGGATGTGCAGAACATGCCAGACGGCATGCACCCAGCCCGCATCCAGACGTCGAAGCCTTCCACCGATCCACAGATACACGACGGACAGCAGCAACCAGAAGGGCGGTATCGCGTGATCCCTCACGATGTCGGGCCAGGATCCGCGGGGTATCCGATACGCCAACTGCAGCAGGACGTATCCACCCAGCACCCAGCCCGACCCCTTCCAATACGCATTTGTCCGATGCGCATGCTCCATGACGGTCATTCATTCTTATCCTTGTCGCGACCGGCAGGTGCCGGACCGTTATCCTACGTGGCAACAGGCAACACGATAGGATGTGGTTTGCCGGAACGAAGCAGCACGCGACAGGACATTGTCAGAGAACAGGTACTTTCCTCGGTCGTCATGACCTTCCCGCACCGATGGCATCATCCGGTCACCGGTCCGAAAGACCGGCTCCAGGACGACCCCGGCATCCCGGGAAAGTCGCCGCCCCGCATCGACTCATGCCACCGCCGGAAGCGCCTGTTCCGGGTAGGACCAGGCCGGCAAGGCGTGCAGGTCCGATTCCGTAACGAAGTAACCGCCGAATTCCTCGGGTTCGTCCAGAACCACGGGACTCAGCCGGTCCAGCAAATGACAGGTCAGCCAATAGAGGCAGGGAATGAACAGGAGTGGCAAAAGAGATAAAGCATCCATGACCTTTGGGTTTTTCGCGGACATGCCGCAGGATGTGGTTGGTTTTTAGGATGGATACGGACCTTGGAGAAACGTGGTCTTACGGCGCGCTCGTAAAACTACTTCGTAAAAATACGGAGTTTAGTGTCAGTCCGACAAGGATGTGGATAACTTTTCGGGCTTGGGGAAAAGGGTAAAAATGGGCCGCCGGCACGGGGGGTGGGTCCAGTGCCGGCGGCGGGCTGCATCGGCCTCGGGATTCACCCGGCCATGGCCTTTTCCTGCTGTATGCTGCGGAAGTCGACTGCCACGAGCTTGCTGACGCCCGCTTCCTGCATGGTCACGCCGTAGATGATGTCGACGGCCGACATGGTGCTCTTGTTGTGGGTGACGATGATGAATTGGGAGTCCTTGCTGAACTGCCGGATCATGCCGGTTAATTTGGTGACGTTGACGTCGTCCAGGGGGGCGTCGACCTCGTCGAGGATGCAGAAGGAGGCGGGCTTGATGAGGTAGATGGCGAAGAGGAGTGCCGTGGCGGTGAGTGTCTTCTCGCCGCCGCTGAGCTGGGTGATGGAGGTGGGTCGTTTGCCCTTGGGCTTGGCGACGATGTCGATGCCCGTCTCGGCGAGGTTGGCGGGGTCTTCCAGGACCATGTCGGCGGTATCCTCTTCGGTGAACAGGGCCTTGAAGACCTTCTGGAAGTTGTCGCGCACCTGGTGGAAGGTGTCGAGGAAGCGCTGGTTGGCGGTGGCCTCCACTTCCATGATGGTCTGGACGAGGTTGTCCTTGGCGGAGATGAGGTCGTTCTTCTGTTCGACGATGAAGTCGAAGCGCTTCTTCATCTCGGTGTATGCCTCGATGGCGGTGGTGTTGACCTCGCCCATGTTCTCCAGGCGTTTCTTCATGCGGTCGCAGGCGGCCTGGAGGTCTTCGGGGCTGTCCTGGGTCTGCCGCGGATCGTTCCAGATCTGTTCGATGTCGATCCGGAACTCGACGCTGAGGCGTTCGCGGATGCCGGCGAGGCGTAGGCGGATGTCGTTGATGCGGTCCTTGATGAGGTTGAGGTGGGCGTCGACCTGTTCCTTCTCGCGGGCCTTCTGGCGGGTCTCGCTCTCTTTTTCGGCGATCAGGTTCCGGAGGTTGTAGTAGGCCTGGTCGGCCCCATTGAGCGTACGCTCTTCGGTCTCCTTGCGGCGGAGGGATTCGAGGAGTTCCGCCTCCATGCCGGTGAGGGATTCGGAGGTACCGGCGATCTGTACGGTGGCGTCCTCGAGCTGGGTGCGGCTGCTGGCCATCTGCCGGGTGAGTTCCTCCACCTGGTTGCGCTTGAACTCGAGTTCTTGCCGGAGGGCGTTGAGGCGGGCCTGCTGGCGGGTGTACTGCAGGTTCAGTTCGTTATAGTGTCCGACGGACTGGTTGTAGTCCTGCTCTGCCGCGGCATAGTCGGCCTCCACCTCGTGCATGCGTTCGGACACGAGCGACATCTGCTCGTTGAGGGCCTCCAGGCGGTCGCGTGCGTCGGCGACGTCTTCCTGCCCGTCGCGAAGCTGTTCGGACAGTTCCGCGAGGCGGGTGTCGGCGGCGGCTTCCGACTGCTGCAGGCTTTCGAGCTTGTGTTGCAGGGCATATGCCCGGTTGACGAGGCCGTTGACCTGGTCCTGCTTCCGGCGGATGGCCTGCTCGTCGAGCTGTCGGTTGTAGCCGATCACCTCCTCGTGGCGGGCCTGGACGGCGGCCTTGAGGCCATTGACCCGTTCTTCCAGGCCGGCGACCTCCTGCGAGAGCTTCTCGAGGTTCTTCACCCGGCCGATCTTCTTTCCCTCGAAGAGGCCCACGCTTCCGCCGGAGAGTGCGTAGCGACCCACGACGAAGCGGCCCTTCCGGTCCAGCACCACCTGACCGTTGGTGGAGGCGGGCACCTGTCCGTCCTCGGCGATGCGGACGGCACCCAGGAGGTAGCGGACGAGGTCGGTGTACCGGGTGTCGTATTCGACCACCTCCAGCGCCGGGCGGGTGCCGGGGATGTCGGCCCCGGCCGACGGGTCGGCCGGCAGTTCAGCCAACCGGTCGAGGAGGAAGAAGTTGGCCTTCCCTTTCCGGTTGGCATCCAGCAGGTGTACGGCGCGCATGCCCTCGGCCAGGTCGTTGACGACGTAGTAGTTGAGGTAGGGCTCCAGCACGTTCTCCAGGGCGGCGCGGTAGTCCTCGTGGACGTAGATGATATCGGACAGGATGGGTGCCTGATGGTTCCAGTCGGGGTTCTTGTGGAGGAACTTGACGCTCTCCGGATACCCTTCCATCGAATCGATGAGGCTTTTCAGCAGGGCGTGCTCGTTGGTGCGGGCGTCGAGCCGGCGACCCTCCTCGGCAAGCTGGGCGCGCAGGCCCTCCAGCACCGACTGCGTCTCGAGGATCAGTCCCTTCGTGCGCTCATGCCCCTCGACGAGGTCGGCGAGCTCCTGCTTCGACTGTGCCAGGTCCGACTCGGCCCCGGACTTCTCGCGTTCGACATCGCCGATCTGGCGACGCCGCTGCTCCTGCTCCTGTGTCAGCTGCAGGATCGACCGCTGCATGTTCTGCAGCGACGCATCCCCGACGGCCACCTGCTTCTCGGCGTCGAACTGCTGGCGCTGCAGGGCCTGGTTCTCCCTGCGCATCGTGTCGACCTTCGCGCGATGCCCGTCGAAGCCCCTGCGCTTGTCCTCGACCGCCTGCCGGGCCTCATCGACCTGCCGGGCATGGCCCTCGGTGCGGACCTCCTCCTCTCCGACCTGCCCTTCCGTGAACCGGATGCTGTCGCCGATGCCCGACAGCTGACGCTCCGCCTTCTCGAGGTATTCCCGCAACTGTCCCGCCCGCTCCGTCAGGTACTGCAGCCGCTGTGATGTCAGGTTCTTCTCGTTCTCGCGGGTGCGGATGGTGTTGAGCAGTTCGTTGAAGGCAGCCTGCAAGGCCTGCAAGTCCCGCTCCCTGCTGATGAACTCGAGGCGCTCCTGCTCCAGGGCGGAATCCTGCATGGCGATCTCGGCCTCGAGGCGATGCCGGCGGTCGGTCTCCGTATCCATCTCCGCCACCAACCCTTCGTAGGAACTGTTGAAGCCCTCCAACGCGGCCTTGGCATACTCCACCGAAGCCGCCCGGTACTCCTTGCGCACATCGATGTACCGCTCCGCCTTGCGCGCCTGGCCCTCCAGCATCTTCAGCTGGTTGTTGATCTCGAAGACCAGGTCCTCTATCCGCGCCAGGTCCTGCTCGGTGGCGTCGAGCTTCAGCCGCGCCTCCTTCTTGCGGGTCTTGTAGATGGAGATGCCGGCCGCCTGCTCCAGCATGCGACGCCGGGAATTGTCCTTGTCCCGGATGATGTCGTCCACCATCCCCAACTCGATGATGGCGTAACTGTCCGAACTCACCCCCGTATCCAGGAAGAGGTTGTGGATGTCCTTCAACCGGCACTGGACATCGTTCAACCGGTACTCGCTCTCTCCGTTCTTGTAGAACTTCCGCGTCACCGTCACCGTGCTGAACTCGGTGGGCAGCAGGTTCCTCGTGTTCTCGAAGGTCAGGCTCACCTCGGCCAGTCCACTTGCACTCCGCGTCTTCGACCCGTTGAAGACCAGACTCTCCAGGTTCTCGCTGCGCAGATTGCTGATCTTGTGCTCGCCGATCACCCACCGGATCGAATCCACGATGTTGCTCTTGCCACATCCATTGGGACCGATGATGCCCGTGATGCCTTCGTCGAAATGGATCACCGTCTTGTCGGCAAACGACTTGAATCCCTTGATCTCCAAACTTTTAAGACGCAAAACGAATATTTTAGTTGAGGTGTGTGCCGGATTCGGGGGAGGACTAAATTACCATACCCGCCGCAGCTTTGGTCCGTTCTTATCCACGAATTGTCAACAGGTTGACATGTTACTCATTGTCAGCCTTTTACGCAATGCTACATCAAGCATGCATTCATAGGCGTTGCGGGTCGGCATCGGGGAATGGGCTATCTTCGTCGAAACGCATCTGTAGGAATGGTACACAGATCGGAACCTGTCCGCTGGGGCATCCTGGGCTGCGGACGCATAGCGGGCAAGTTTGCGGAAGACCTGGTCCGGGTAAGTGATGGAAGGCTCATGGCGGTCGCCTCGCGGGACCGGCAAAGGGCCGAAACCTTCGCGGCCAGCCATGAAGCACCGGTGGTGCTGGACAGCTACGAGGCACTGGCCGCGCATCCCGACGTCGACGCGATCTACGTGGCGACGCCGCATGCCATGCACCACGAGCACACCCTGCTGTGCCTCGACCATGGCAAACCGGTACTCTGCGAGAAGGCCTTCGCCATCAACAGCCGCCAGGCGTCGGAGATGGTGGCGACCGCGCAGGCACGCGGCGTACTGCTGATGGAGGCGCTATGGACGAAATTCCTCCCCCATTACCGCCTTGTGATGGACAAGGTAGGGGCCGGCGACCTGGGCAGCATCCGGCATCTCCGGGCCGACTTCGGCTTCATCCCCCTCGACCCGGTACCCCAACGCCTCCTCGACCCCGCCCTGGGGGGTGGCACCGTGCTCGACATCGGCATCTACAATGTCTTCCTGGCCCTGTCCGTCCTCGGCAGGCCCGACGGCATCGAGGCCCGCATGACCCCGGCCCCGACGGGGGTGGACCTGGAATCCACCCTCACCTTCCACTATCGCGACGGGGCCACGGCTCAACTCTTCTCCTCCTTCCGCTCCAACCTGGCGACAGCGGCCGACATCGCCGGCGACAAGGGGCGGCTGCACCTCACGACACGCTTCTACGAGCCCTCGGCAACGGTCGTCTGGTATCCCGGACGTCCCGAGACAGCCACCACCCTGGCCGTCGACAAGGAACCCGGCTGGGGCTACCAACACGAGATCCGGCACTTCCAGGACTGCCTCCGACAAGGACTCACCGAAAGTCCGGTGATGACCCATGCCGACACCCTCCTGCAGATGGAGGTCCTCGACGAGGTCAGACGCATCGCCGGGATACGCTACCCCGTCGATGCCTGAGCCGCTCCCGGGGCGGAACGGTACATCAACCGCCTGTCCGACCTCGACCGCTGCGGCGGGGTACAGACCGACGGCCGGCCCGACCCCTGGACACCGGAGGCCTTCTTCAAAGCCGTGAACGGCTGACCCGCAACAATCCTATCACCCGCCATGACAACGATCGACGAGGTCGGCATACGACCGCTGGAACCGGAAGACAACGCCCCCATGGCCGCCATCATCCGCGCTTCGCTGGCCGAGTTCGGCGTCGACAAGCCCGGCACCGTCTTCACAGACCCCACGACGGACGATCTGTACCGGCTCTTCCAAACACCGCGCTCGCATTACATGACCGCCTGGTCCAAGGAAAGGCTGCTGGGCGGTGCAGGCGTTTTCCCCAGTGCCGGACTGCCGCCCGACACCTGCGAACTGGTTAAGATGTACCTCGTTCCGGAGGCCCGGGGGATGGGGTTGGGCCGACGCATGATCGGACGCTGCCTCGACAAGGCGCGCGAATTCGGCTTCCGGCATGTATACATCGAGACAATGCCGGAACTGACCCGCGCCATCGATGTCTACCGACGCTTCGGGTTTCGCGACCTCGACGGACCGATGGGCGACACCGGGCATTTCGGTTGCGATGTCTGGATGATCCTCGCTCTGTGAGCCGTGCGCTGGCCTTCGAACGGCACCGGTCCGCCCTTCAGGGCATCCGCAAGACCTCGTAGACGGGGCTGAAGACATATACCCGGCCTGTGGCCAACTCTTCGCACTGGTAGCGTTTCCTTTGGCGGGCGCCCTTGCGGAACACCCGTCCATCACGGATGCGGAACATGTGCCCGTCGGGAACCTCCTCCACCAGGCAGTATCCCTCGCGCACCGCATCATACTGACGGAGAACCCGCATCAGAGCCTCGTCGGCGCAGGTGCTGGCGGCCGGATTGACAAGGCTGGCCGTCAAGGCCGAGCGGATATCCTCGGGGAAGATGCCCCGGGCGATGAAATCCCTCAGGATGGAGGCGTAGCAAGACTTCCACTCACGCCCGTGCGAGGCCAGGCGGGGGCCGTGCTGCAGGAAGGTGAGCAGATGGGCGAACTCATGCAGCAACGTAATGAGGAAGGCGTAACGGTTGAGGTCGCCGTTGACGGAGATGCGATGGTTGCGCCCGGCAAGGGCATGACGATAGTCACCCAGCACCGAGGCCCTGCTGCGGGTGATCGTCAGGTGCACCCGGTGGGTCACCAACAGGGGTTCTACAAGGGGAAAGGCCCCCTCCGGGACGAAGTCGGCCAGCACGGCCAGCGGGGATTCAGTCCTTGGCATGCCGTCCACCTTGGTTTCGAAGGAGAGCCCGGGTTTCGAGGAAGGTGTAAACGAGGTACAGGAACATGCAGGTGAAGAGGGCCGGCCGGTTGATGTCGGACCGCTTCCAGAAGCCATAGGCGAGGACGGCCGCGGCGGCCACGGCCATCCGCAAGATGAAGGCGCCGTAAACGCTGCCCAGGAACATCGCCCCACCGCGGGCTTTCATGCCCTGCCGGTGAAGCGCATAACTCACCAGGCTAATGACGAAAAGGAGCAGGTTGCCGATCAGCAGCACGCCGATATCCATCCCGAGACCTTCCAAAGGGCCGCGGAGAAGCCATCCACAGTTGGACACGGATCCGAACAGGATGAAGACGGGGGCGAGGGGTTGCTTCATTTCCGGGGGCGGTTGTCGGAGGTGTCGATCACGGCTTTGACGACCAGTCCGAGGATGGCGACGAGGGGGAAAAGCCAGACGCAGAGGGAGAGTTCCCAGGCCAGCCAGGCATCGACCTTCCATCCGCCCCATACGGCGACACCCAGGACGGCGAGGTAGCGGGTGGCCAGCCCGGCATATCGCCGGAGCAGCGTTCCGCCCGTGTCGGGGACAGGCCGGCGCGGGTCCGCATCACCGGATGCCGACGGCCCTGTGGCTTTCATCCGAGGTCATTTCCACGACCTTCTCATCCTTGCCCATGTGGCAGTGGCCGTTGAAGGTCACGTTGGGCTCAATCTGCAGCTTGCCTGCGTAGACATCACCATCGATGACGGCGTCGCCACGCAGGAAGAGCATGTCGCCGATGTTGAGCCGGCCGTTGACCTTGCCCTGGATGTCCGCATTCATGCAGTGGACATCGCCCACCACGGTGCCGGTGGAGCCGATGACGACCTTGGCGCTGCCCCGGACATTCCCGATGACGTTGCCGTCGATACGGATATCGCCCGACGATTGGACATCACCGCTGATGCTGGTGCCGTTTCCGATCAGGGTGTTGCCGGCCTGTGCGGGGGGCTGCCCTTCGGCGCGGGTCTTGTTCTTGAACATGGTCATCGCTGGGGTATTGACAGGTTGGGGTACGGGTATCTGCGTTGTCAGTCCTGGGTCTTTTCGGGCTCGGGGATGTCGATGGTGGACGTATCCCTGGGCACGGTCTTCTGTTGGTCCGAAAGCGCCGTCCGGATGCTCTCCAGGTAGGCCTGCTTGTCGTTCAGGCTGGATTCGATGGAGTCCGCCCTGATCTTGAGGGCCATGTACTGCTGGCGGTCCGTACGGCTCCCGAATCCGGGGATGTAGTACTTGAGCGGGGTGAACACGATCAGGGCCACGGTGAAGCCGACGAGGACGACGAAGGTGGTGCACAGCACTATGTACACGCTCAGTCGGGTGAGCCGAAGCGTCACGACCTCCTCGTAGGTGTCGTCGTTCATCACGACGAGCCGGTAACGGTTCTGCAGGCGCTGCAGGTTGCTAGTCTTCTCCATGCCTTGCCGGGCACCCCCCCGCAAGAGGGAGGACGTTCGGCCCCAAATATAACCTGAAAATTTCATACGCAAGATAACCTTGCCGATCGTGGGACGACCCGCCACCGACCCGGACGGACGGCGACTGTCGGGCATCGGTTCCACGGATTTGGCCTAACTTCAGCCGTGCGATCGCTCTTCGGAGACCCATCCATCCGCTGCCGACCGGGAACGACCCCCCGGGAGGGGCTGCGCCGTGCGGCCCTCCTCGCGGCCTGCCTCACGACCATGGGCTGGGCCATGGCGCAGCCGGGAGCGCGGATAGACCTCCCCAAGCCCGAGAAGTACGAGAACCGCACGCTGGCATCGGAACGGACGGGCACCGGTCGGATCAATCCCGTCCGCAGGCTGCAGCAGAACATCGTCACCCGCTACAACTTCAACTTCAACGCCGCCAACGAACTGAACGACGTGATCGAGGCGGCGCGGCAGACGACGAAGGACGACTACACGCGGCTGCTCCCTTTCGACGACTATTCGCTCGAGAGCACGGCGGCCCAGCGCGAGGAACTCGACTCGGTCATCCTCAAGTGCAACAACGGCATCCTGCTGCACGACCTCCGCAACGACTGGGTGGACGACCTCTACCTGCTCATGGGCATGGCCTACTTCCACCGCAAGGAGTTCGATTCGGCCGCCATCGCGTTTCAATACATCAACTACGCCTTTCAGCCGCGCAGTCGCGACGAGGTGGGCTTCGACAAGGCCATCGGAAGCCGGATCAACGGCGAGGGCAGCGCCTTCAACATCTCCACGCCGGAACGGAAAGGCCCCGTCATGCGCGCCCTCTCCCATGCCCCTGCCCGCAACGACGCGATGCTATGGCTGCTCCGGACCCTCATCGAACAGGGCCGCATGAACGAGGCCGGCGGACTCATCGAGACCCTGCGCAGGGACGCGTCGCTGCCGGAGCGGCTCAGGCCGAGGCTGCAGGCCGCCCAGGCCCTCTGGCATTACCGGTCCGGACAGTGGGACAGCGCCGCCGTCCACCTGGAGGCGGCCCTCAACGACGAGGGCGGCGCCGGAAGGGCCCGGAAGGAATACCTCGCGGGCCAGCTCTACGCCCTCGCCGGCCGGCCGGCCGATGCGGAACGCATGTACACCCGCGCCATCGGCCATACCACCGACCCCGTCATGGAAGCCCAGGCCCGCATCCAGCAGATCGGCCTGCGGACGGACCGGTCCGACAGCCTCCGCATCCGCAACAGCCTGGTGGAACTCGACCGCATGTCGCGCCGCTCCCGCTACGAAGACTACCGCCAGATCATCCACTACGCCGCCTACCGCCTCGAACTGCTGCGCGGCGATACGGCCGCCGCCATCCGCCAGATGCGGATGAGCATCGACCATGCCGCGGCCGACGCCGCCCTCAAGGCCCGCTCCTTCCGCGAACTGGCCGACATCGCCTTCCTCCGGAGAGACTACCTCTCGGCCGCCGACAGCTACGACAGCGTACAGACGGAACTCCTCGACGCCGCCGACACCCAGCAGGTGGCCGTTCGCGCCCGGGTGCTGCGCCGCGTCGCCGCCCTCCTCCACACCCTGCGCGCACAGGACAGCCTCCTGCGCATCGCCGACATGCCCGAGGCCGAACGCCAAGCCTACGTGCTGAAACTGTCGCGCGCCCTGCGAAAGGCACAGGGGCTCAGGGAAGAGGCCGACCCGACACCCACCAGCCCGTCAGGCCCCACGCCCCCACGCGACGACGCCCCCGTCAACCTCTTCGCCGCCAACACGGGCAAGGGCGACTGGTACTTCTACAACGGCAGCCTCCGGACACAGGGCTTCCGCCAGTTCCAGGCCAGATGGGGCAAACGCCCCAACCTCGACAACTGGCGCCGGATCGCGGCCATCGAAGCCCAACTCAACGCCGCCCGCCAAACCGACCCCGGCGCACCCGGCATGCCCGGCAATCCGCCAGACGCCGGCAAAGCCTCGCCGGACCCATCAATCCCCCAGGCCCCACCGGACCTCAGCAGGGAAGGACTCCTGGCCGGACTGCCGCTGACCGACTCCCTCCGGCGCATCGCCCATGATTCGATCCAGTCGGCCCTTCTCGGCCTGGGCATCGTCTTCCGCGAAGAACTCGACAGATGCGGGGAAGCCCGGCAACACCTCACGGACCTCCTCGACCGCTACCCCCGCACGACGCTGATGGAGACGGCCATCTTCCACCTCTGCGCCTGCCTGCGGAGGTCGGGCGACATGGCCCGCTACGAATTCTACCGGCGACAGCTGGCCGACCGCTTCCGCGACAGCCGCCTGCTGGCCGCCCTGGAGAACCCCGGGGCCCTGCAGGAGGAGCATGACGCAGAACGCCGCGATGCCGACAAACGCTACGAGGAAGTCCTCACCCTCATGATCCAGGGACGCTTCGAAGAGGCCATGGACCGCAAACGCGCAGCCGACAGCAGCTTCGGCAAGAAGTACTGGACGGCACAGCTGCTCTACATCGAAGCCCTCCACCATGTGCGCGAACGGCGCGACAGCCTCGCCGGCGCCGCCCTGCAGGCCATCCGCGAACGGGAGCCCGGCACCCCCATGGCCCGGAAGGCGGCCGACCTGGAGGCCGTCCTCAAACGCCGCGCCGAGATCGAAGACCACCTCACCCGCCTCGAGATCCGACGCTACCCGGAGGACAGCCTCGTGCTGCCCGACGAAGGACCCGTCGTCAAAGCCATCTCCAACACCGGCAGCGACAGCGCCCGCGCCAACATCGTCCCCCTCTCCGGGGCAACGCCCACCCCGACGGCGGACAGCAGCCGCGCCCAGGGCAACCCACTGGCCGGAAGGCCGACGCCAGCACCGGCGGCAGACAGCAGCCGCCAACCCACACCCCGCCCGACCTTCGCGCCCGGCACCCCGCGGACAGCCTTCCTGCACCAACCCGCCGACAGCCACGCCGTCATCCTCGTCCTCACCCGGGTCGACGTCGTCTACCGGACAGAGGCCCGCATCTCCCTCAACAAGTACAACACCGCCTACCACGCCGACATGGGCCTATCCGCAGCGGCCGTCAACCTGACCGACGAGGTCAGACTCGTCAAGGTCGGCCCCTTCGACCAGCTCGCCACAGCACTCAACTACCAAAAGGCCGCCCGCGAGGCCGCAACCCGTGAGATCTTCCCCTGGCTTCCGGCCGACACCTACCGCTTCCTGCCCGTCTCCCTGCCCAACCTGGAACTGCTCCTGCGCGAACGGAACCTCGACGCATACATGGCATTCCTCCGACAGGCCCTGCCGGACGGATTTTAAGAGGCCCTTGGCCGACGGCAGCCCCTAATTTGCGTAGCTTTAACCCGACGCCCCCACGCGACCCCATGAAGAAGAAGAACGCCCCACCCCGAACACACGCCCGCCTCGTCTGGAAGGCCTTCCTCTACGCCTGGGCCGGATTCCTGCTGTTCATCCTCTCCATCAACCTGGGCCTCTTCGGCCGGCTGCCATCCCTGCAGCAGCTCGAGAACCCGTCCATGCTCTCCTCCTCCGAGATCTACGCGGCCGACGGCACCCTCATGGGCAAGTTCTACCTCAAGGACCGCATCAACGTCGGCTACCAGGACATCTCCCGCAACGTCATTAACGCCCTCGTGGCCACCGAGGACGAACGCTTCTACCAGCACTCCGGCATCGACGCCAGAAGCCTCGTCCGCGCACTCGTCTTCCTGGGCCGCGAAGGCGGCGCCAGCACCATCACTCAGCAGCTCGCCAAAGCCCTCCTCTTCGGCGAAGGCAGCAAGAACATCGTCAAGCGCGTGATCCAGAAGTTCAAGGAATGGGTCGTCGCCATCAAACTCGAACGCAACTTCACCAAGGAGGAGATCATCACCATGTACCTCAACATGGTCACCTACGGCGACGAACTCTACGGCATCCGCAACGCCGCCCGCACCTACTTCCAGAAAGAACCCGACAGGCTCGCCGTCGAAGAGGCCGCCGTACTCGTGGGACTCCTCAAGGGCAGCACCCGCTACAACCCCAGACGGAACCCGAAGATGGCGCTCGACCGCCGCAACACCGTCATCGACCAGATGGTCCGCAACAACTATATCGACGCCGCAGAGGCCGCCCGCCTCAAACTGCAGCCCATACACCTCAAATACCGAAAACTCGACGAGAACGCCGGCGTAGCCCCCTATTTCCGCGAGATCCTGCGCGAAGAGATGAAACGCTGGTGCCGCGAGAACCGCAACCCCAAGACCGACCAGCCCTACGACATCTACCGCGACGGACTCAATATCTTCACCACCATCGACGCGCGCATGCAGGAATACGCCGAGATCGCTGTCTTCCGCCACATGCAGAACCTGCAGAAGGTCTTCAGCAACCAGAAGAACATCCGCGACGGGTCCGTATGGTCATCCAAGGAAGGTCGCCGCGTACTCGACGCCGCCATCCGGCAGTCGGACCGCTGGCGCTTCGGCAAGGAAGAGGAACTCACCGACGAGGAGATCCTGCAGTCGTTCCGGACACCCGTTGCCATGAAGGTCTTCGCCTGGAACAACAAGCGCGAGACCGACACCGTCATGAGCCCGGCAGATTCCATCAAATACCACCTGCAGACCATGCAGATCGGCCTGCTGTCCCTCGACCCCGTCACCGGCGAGGTCAAGGCCTGGGTGGGCGGGAGCAGCTTCCGGCACTTCAAATACGATCACGTCAACGTCAACACGAAACGGCAGGTGGGCTCCGCCTTCAAACCCCTCCTCTACACCGCCGCCGTCATGAACGGCTACCGCCCCGAGACCGTCCTGCCGGACGGCCCCATCCAGATGGGCGACAAGACCATCACCGGCACGGGCGGCCCCATGGCCATCTGCCTCGCCTATTCCAAGAACCCCGCCGCCGTGTACCTGATCAACCAGGTCGGCGTCCAGCGCACCGTCGAATTCGCCAAAGAGTGCGGCATCACCAGCCGCATCCCGCCGTACCCCTCCATCGCCCTCGGCACGGCCGAAGTGTCGCTCATGGAGATGGTACAGTCGTACACCATGTTCCCCGGCCGCGGCTTCAACGTCAAACCCCGCTTCATCAGCCGCATCGAAGACCGCAACGGCAACGTCCTGGCGACCTTCCAGAGCGAACGCCGCGAGGTCGCCAGCGAAGGCGACGCCTACATCATGACCCGCATGATGGAGGGCGTCGTCAACTTCGGCACCGCAAGGGCCCTCAAGGGCGCCTACGGCGTCGTGGGCGACGTCGCCGGCAAGACCGGCACCACCAACGACAACACCGACGGCTGGTTCATCGGCTTCTCCCCACAACTCCTCACCGGCGTATGGGTGGGATGCGACGCCCCCTTCCTGCGACTCCTCCATACCACCGGCGGCGCGCAGATGGCCATGCCCGCCTGGGCCTACTACTACCAGCAGGTGCAGCGCGACAAGTCGCTCAACTACGACACGACCGTACACTTCGTCACACCCGAGACCCTCGACAACGTGGCCGTCTACGACTACCAGCAACTCACCAACGAAGAGCCACCCCCCGCCGAAGGCACCGACGTCGGCAGCGGTACCGCCTCCGACTTCATCGACGTGCCCATCAGCGACGGCAAGGAGAAGGTCGTCGGCGAATCGACACGGCCCGACCTCGACCCGGAAGAACGCAAGATCCTGGAAGAAGGCAGAAAGACGACAGGCGAAGGCCGGACCGACCCGCCCCCCGTCCGGAACCCGCCGCCCGACTCGACAGGGCGCAAGAAGCGCGGCGGCATCCTCAAAGGTCTTTTCCGGAAGGACCGGCCCGACTGAGGCGCGATGCCCCCCCTACCCGACCAGCGCCGGCTCCTGCTGGCTGAGGCAGTGGAAGCTGCCAAGCCCCCAGATGATGTCGGTGGAGACGATGCCGACGGCCTCACGGCCCGGAAAACAGGCGGCGATGATGTCCATGGCCCGACGGTCCTTCTCCTCGCAGCGGAAAGTGGGCACCACGACGCAGCCGTTGGCGACATAGAAGTTGGCATAGGACGCCGGCAGCCGCTGCCCCTCCCAGACCACCGCGTCCGGCATCGGTAACTCGACGATGTCGAGTGGACGGCCGTCGGGCAACCGCATCTCCCGCAGTTGCCGCAGGTTGTGCTGCAAGAGCGCATGGTTCTCCTCGGCAGGGTCCTCCTCCACGGCAACGATCACCCGATCGCGGGAGACGAACCGTACCGTGTCGTCGATATGTCCGTCGGTATCGTCACCCACGATCCCCTCATCCACCCATAGCACCTGCTCCTGTCCGTAATATTCGATCAGGTAGCGCTCGATGTCGGCCTTCGACAGGTGCGGGTTCCGGTTCGGGTTCAGCAGGCAAGCGGTGGAGGTGATCAGCGTGCCCGCCCCGTTGACATCTATCGAACCGCCCTCCATGATGATGCCCGGATGGAAGACAGGCAGCCCGAGGCGTTCGGCCACAAGGGTGGGGATGACGTCGTCGAGGTCGAAGGGCGGATACTTGCCCCCCCAGGCGTTGTACCCCCAGTCGACCACGGCCTTGGGAGCGGCGGCGCCCGGGGCGACGAGGAAGGCCGGACCGTGGTCGCGACACCAGGCGTCGTTGGTGGGGTGGTGGAAGAAGCGCACCCGCCGCATGTCGGTACCGGCCGCGGCGAGGATGGCTTCCGCCGTTGCCTGCATCCGGGCGTCGGCCACGTTGATGCGGACCTCCTCGAAGCGTGCAAGGGTCCTCACGAAGGCCGCGTAGGCGGGGTAGATGGCGGCGATCTTGCCGGGCCAGGAGGCCTCCTTGTGGGGCCAGCTGAGCCATGTCGCCTCATGGGGTTCGAACTCGGCGGGGAAACGGTATCCCAGGGAGCGGGGCGTCGGGTCTTGCATGCGGACGGGGGGTGTTGGATGCTGTAAGGTCGGGCGCGGGCCGGGCGGCGTAAGCCGCCTGTAGGACTCAATGCCCGGGTCAGTCGTCGATGTAGCGTCGCTGGACCGGGGCGTAGGAGTCGATGCGCCGGTCGCGCAGGAAGGGCCAGTGGGTACGGTATCGGTCGCTGTCGGAGAGGTCGATCTCGCAGACGAGCTCCTCTTCCCGGTCCTGCGAGGCCAGGGCCAGGAGCCTGCCGAAGGGGTTGGCGACGAAGGAGCCACCCCAGAAGCGCATGGCCCCATCCTGCTCCAGTCCGACGCGGTTCACGCTGACGACATGTACGCCGTTGGCGACGGCATGGCTGCGCTGGATGGTCTGCCAGGCCTCGTACTGCTCGCGGTTGGTGGCCTCGTCCTGCGCGGTGGCCCATCCGATGGCGGTGGGATAGAAGAGGATCTCGGCCCCCATGAGCGAGGTGATGCGGGCGGCCTCCGGGTACCACTGGTCCCAGCAGATCAGCACCCCGATGGTGGCGTAACGCGTCCGGAAGACGCGGTAGCCCAGGTCGCCGGGCGTGAAGTAGAACTTCTCGTAATACGCGGGGTCGTCGGGGATGTGCATCTTGCGATACTTCCCGAGGTAGGTGCCGTCGGCGTCGAGCACGGCCGTGGTGTTATGGTAGAGGCCCTGTGCCCGTTTTTCGAAGAGGGAGGCGATGACGACCACGCCGAGCTCGGCAGCGAGCGCGGCCATCCGGTCGGTCGTCGGTCCGGGCACCGGTTCCGCGAGGGAGAAGTTGGCGTAGTCCTCGACATCGCAGAAATACAGCGAGGTGAAGAGCTCCTGGAGGCAGATGATGCGGGCACCGGCGGCGGCGGCGCGACGGATGCCCGCCTCCGCCCTGCCGGTGTTGGATGCGAGGTCTGCGGTGCAGCTCATCTGCACGAGTCCGACCTTGACAGTTGCCATTCGCTGGGGTTTTGGGGTTTCTGACATTCGGGGCCTGGCGCCTGGCGCGCGATGGCCGTTTTTGCAGGGGTATGGGTCAGCGGACGAAGGCCTCCCGGCCTGCGACGATGGTGCGGATGACCCTTGCCGATCGGATGCTGTCGACCGGCATCCGGAGGATGTTGCGGTCCAGCACGGCCATGTCGGCCTGCAGTCCCGCCCGGATGCGGCCCCGTTCCCTCTCGCGGAAGCCGGCGTAGGCGTTGTGGGCTGTGTACATCGCCAGTGCCTGTTCGACGGTTATCTTCTCATCGGGGAACCATCCGCCCGGGTGGCGGCCGTCGCCGGTGCGGCGGTTCACGGCGGCGTCGATGCCGGCCAGCGGGTCGAGGGGCGCCACGGTCCAGTCGGACCCGAAGGTCAGCCCTGCGCCGGCCGTCAGCAGGCTTCGGAAGGCATAGGTGCCGCGCAGCCGGGTCGAGTCGAGGCGCTTGCCCGCCCAGATGCCGTCGTCGACCAGGTGGAAGGGCTGCATGGAGGGGATGACGCCGAGCCGGGCGAAGCGGGCGATGGCCGCGGGTGACAGGTGCTGGGCGTGTTCGACCCGGAATCGCCGGTCGCGCGGGCCGTTGCGGCGTGCGGCGGCCGTGTAGACGTCGAGGATGAAGTCGTTGGCGCGGTCGCCGATGGCATGGCAGGTGACGTGCAGTCCGGCGGCGTCGGCGCCGAGCACCCACTGTCGGATGTCGTTGGTGTCGGTCACCTGCAGTCCGCGGGAGCCGGGGTCGTCGCGGTAGGGTTCATGGAACCAGGCGGTGGTGGAGCCGAGGGAGCCGTCGACGAATCCTTTGAGGCCGCCCCAGCGGTGCAGGCCGGTCCCCCGGCCCTCGCGCCGTACGAGGCTGTCGAGGCGCTGCCATTCGTGCAGCGGCAGGAACGAATACACGCGCAGGCGGAGGCGGCCTTCGCGGTCGGCCCGCCGGTAGGTGTCCCATTCCCTCCAACCCCCGAAATATCCCATGTCATCGACCTCGGTGACGCCATGACGGAGGGCGTGGTCCATCGCCCTGTCGAGGAAGGCGTCGAGCTGGGCGGCGGAATAGGGCGGGATGGCCTTCGCGACGAGGGCCATGGCCTCGTCGCGGACGATGCCGGTGAGGCGGCCCTGCGCATCGCGGCCGAAGACGCCGCCCCTGGGGTCGGGGGTGTCGTCGCCGATGCCGGCCAGCGCGAGGGCACGGCTGTTGGCGAGAGCCATATGACCGTCGTAGCGGGTGACGAGCACGGGCCTGTCGCCCGTGACGGAATCGATCCAGTCGCGGCTCGGCAGTTCGCCACCCATGGCTTCATGGTCCCAGTCGCCCCCGCGTATCCATCCGGTGCCCGTGTCGGTCCGGCAGAAGCGGGCGATGGATTGGATGAAGGCCTCACGCGAGCGGACGGGTTTGAGTTGTACGCCGGCGAGGCTGTAGCCGCCGAGGAGGAAATGGGTGTGGTTGTCGATGAATCCCGGCACGATCAGGGCGTCGGGGAGGTCTATGATGCGCGTCTGCGGTCCGCGGACGGCGTCGGGGTCATCTCCGACGTACAGGATGCGGTCGCCTTTCAGCGCCACCACGGTGGCGGTGGGCCGGCTGCTGTCGCCTGTCCAGACGAGGCCGCCGTGGTAGATGACGTCGGCCTTCTCGGGCCCGCAGGAGGCGAGGAGCAGCAGGGCGATGGCGAGCCCGGGGATCTGGCGGATGGGCATCGGGGAGGGGGTTGGCGGGGTCAGGTTTCGACCAGCACGAGCGCGTCGAGGTTGCGGATGCCGATCTTCTTGCGGGTGATGAACCCTTCGGCATAGCGCACGCCGATGCGTTTGCCGAACATGCGGGCGCGGGCGACGACGCTGTCGAGGAAGTCGGGCGTGGAGATGTAGGTCTGGGGCCCTTCGCCGGCCGCCTCGGGGCTGTGGAACTGGGTGGCGTAGGCGCGGATGGCGTCCATCCGCTGTTCGAAGACGTCGCTGATGTCGACGAGCAGGTCGGGCTCATGGTACCAGTCCTGCAGGTAGTGGAGCAGGAGTTTCGGGCGCCAGCGTTCCTGTTCGGTGCCGTCGGCGGCGTAGGTGCGGATCTTGGCGAGGCCCGACAGGAAGCAGGCGTCGGCCGTCATCTGACCGGCGCGGCCGTGGTCGGGGTGGCGGTCGTCGAGGACGTTGCCGATGACAACCTCAGGGCGGTAGGTCCGGATGGCCCGGATGAGCTGGAGCTGGTGTTCCTCGTCGTTGCGGAAGAAGCCGTCGCGCATGCGGAGGTTCTCGCGGACGGACAGGCCGAGGATGGCGGCGGCGCGGGCCGCCTCTGCATAGCGGGTGTCGATGGTGCCGCGCGTGCCCAGCTCCCCCTGCGTGAGGTCAACGACGCCCGTGATGCGGCCGCTGCGCCGCTCGTTGAGGAGGGTGCCGGAGCAGCCGAGCTCGACATCGTCGGGGTGGACGCCGACGGCGAGGATGTCAAGTTTCATGGGCGCGAAGATACGCCCTTGCCCGGTTCGGAGGGAGGCGGCGTCAGGTGTCGCCGTACATGCGGGCCACTTCGAGGACGATGCGTTCCAGTTCGGCATCCTCGCCGCGGGGGTCGTAGTCCAGCTTGAGGCTGCTGCCGAAGATCCAGGCGACGGTCTGCCAGAAGCGTGCGGAGAAGGTGCCCTTGAATTCGCGGATGATCTCGTAGCAGGTGTTGCGCGTCTGCCGGTTGATGATCTTCATGAGCACCTTGCCCTGGTAGACGGAGAGGTTGGTGAGCGGCGTGGTGAACTCCTTGCGCAGGTCTGCCTCCCGGCTGCGGATATAGGCCTCGCGGCGGCGCCTGTCGGGCATCCGGGCCAGGTGGCTGTTGATCTCGTTGAAGACGGCCCCGGCCTTCCGGGCGTAGGGGTAGGTGACGTAGACGGCGTTGCGCAGCCGCGTCCAGCGACGGTAGGCCTCCCGCCGCGCTTCCGTCATCGGTGCGAAGACATGGACCATCTCCATCTCCCGGTAGGTCATGGTATCGCCTTCGACCACGACGAAGGGGACGTACAGCGTGTCGTTCGGACCGGGACGCCACTGCGCCTGCGCGCCGGTGGCGAGGGCCATGGCCAGGGCCAGGGAGATCTTCGGATGGAGTCGGCAGATGGGCATTCGGGTCGGGACGGGACCTATGGGCGCCTTCACCGGCAAGTTAGCCCGCTTCCGTCACACCCGTTGTCAAGACAACGTTAAGGATGAAAATGGCTGCATCAGCCCGCCGCATCGGTGCGGACGGACCTGAGGCGCGACCGTATCCTGTATCCGGCGCTGACGAGGAAGCCGACGACCATCAGCACCGTACCCACCCACAAGAGGTTGATGTAGGGGAACAGGTAGGCCTTGAGCGTGATGTAGCGGGTGACGGCGTTGGACTCCCGCAGGCCCAGCTCGATGCGGCCGAGGGGGGAGCGTTGCAGGGTCAGGACGAGGCTCTGCTCCCATACGGTATCGGTCTTGACGGCAGGCAGGCCGTCCTTGACGAGGAAGGCCGGCTCGGCGCCGAAGGTCCGCCCGTCGGAGGCGTGCACGGTGAGCTGTGCAAGCCAGGCGCTGTCGACCACGGGCAGGTCTTCGTTGTCGTGGCGGTTGGCCGCGATGACGCGGTCGATGGTCACGTAGCCGCCGGAGTAGAAGGCGGTGTCGCCCGACCTCGCCGGCTGCAAGCGGAAGGATGAGGTGTCGCGGATGTTGTCGGGGTTCAGCCAGGAGGTGATGTACACGAAGACATCGCGGTGGAGGTAGTGCTTCGAGCCGGGGTTGGAGGACAGCTGCGTCCCCTCTTCCCCCTTAACGAGGAAGGCGTTGGGGGTCACCAGGAAGCTGTCGACGGTCTCGCCGGTGGCGCTGTCCTGCCGGGTGAAGAGGATGTTGAAGTGGACACGGTCGCCCTTGGGGTCGGTGGAGTCGCCGAGGTAGGTGGCCACATAGCGCCCCATGGGCATGGGCGCGCGATGCAGGAGGGTGACGTTCTCGAGGGGGTTCTCATCCTTTCCCCGGGCGTCCTTGAGGCCGGGCACCGCGATGCCGGTGCGGTTGCGCGAGACGAGCTCCTTGCCGGAGGAGGAGACGAGGATGCCGACGAGCATCAGCCCGAACCCGGCATGCGCCAAGGAGGCCCCTGCCGCCTTCATCCGCCAGCGGAGGGCGGAGCCTATGTAGTGCAGGTTGGCGAGGACGGCGTAGACCGAGGCCCAGAGGGCGATATGGATGCCTGCCTGGAAGGCCGGTCCGTACCGTTCGTACCGGAGGATGCCCGACATGCTGACGGCAAGCCCTGCCGCCAGGGCGGCCACCGTGGGCCATAGCAGCCGGGGAAGGGCCTGCCGGCGCGGCGTCGAGCGGTACCTGAGGTACTGCGTCACGGCGGTGAGGAGGGCGATGACGAAGGCCACCAGCACCATCACGCGGTTATACACGAACTCCACATCCTCCCCGATGGCCCAACGGCTGCCAAAGAGCCGGTTGAAGAAGGGCAGCGAGGTCAGGGTGATGATGTACACGGCGGAGACGAAGAACAGCAGCGACCCGACGAACATCCAGAACTCCCTCGAAGACATCTGCTCCTCCTGCCGGATCACGGGCACTTCCCTGCGGCGCGACACATAGAACCCGAGGGGCAGGAGGGTGAAGACGCCGATCATCAGCAAAAGATGCCCGTAGAGCGTGCTTCCTTCGCCGGTGAAGGCATGTACCGACGTGTCGCCCAGGACGCCCGTACGGGTCAGGAAGGTGGAGTAGAGCACAAGGATGTGCGCCGCGGGAATGAAGAGGTAGGTGGCGGGGAGCGAGTGGCCCGTGCTGCGGAACACCAGCATCGTGTGGATGCCGGCGACCAGCAGCAGCCAGGGCACCATCGAGGCGTTCTCCACAGGGTCCCATGCCCAATAGCCTCCGAAGGTGAGCGATTCGTAGGCCCAGGCGGCCCCCATCATGATACCCAGCCCCAGAATGCCCGCACTGAAGAGCGACCAGGGCAGGGCATGGTCCGTCCATGACCGGTGCTCACGGGTCCAGAGGCCGGCGACCGCGTAGGCAAAGGGCACCAGCGTCGAGGAGAAGCCCAGGAACAGGACGGGCGGGTGGATGACCATCCAGTAGTTCTGCAGGAGGATGTTGAGGCCGTTGCCGTCGACGAGATACTTGTAAAGATATTGCGGGTCGCGGAAGATGGGCGCGTCGGGGAACTCGTTGCGCATGAGGACGAAGGGGCTGCTCCCCACGCGGAGGTCGAAGAAGTAGATGCCCACGAGGAAGGACGCCAGGAAGACCTGGGCGAGGGCCATCACGGCCATCACGGGCGCTTCCCATGTCCGCGCACTGCGCATCACGACAAGCCCGAGCACGGCGTTCCAGAACGACCAGAGCATGAAACTCCCCTCCTGCCCCTCCCAGAAACAACTCAGCAGGTATTGCACGTCGAGGCTGCGCTTCGAATGCTGATGGGCATATCGGTACTCGAACCAGTGGTTGTAGATGATCAGGTAGAGCGACACGAAGACCAGGAGGACCGAGACGGCGTCTGTGATGAACGCGATGCGTCCGATGCGGCGCCAGCCGGCCGCCAGCGGAGAGGCGACGAGGGAGGCCGCCCGGGCATAGGCATAGAGGGCGGCCAGCGAGGCCACCAGCGAGAGCACGGCGAAGAAATGACCGAGCTGGCCGATGAGCAGGTGTTCCCCTTCGTATCGCATGTATGGCCGGTTCTGAGGTGGCTAGGATCCTGACGTGGCCGAGGCGGGGACGGGCGTTTCACCCTCCAGCCCCTTCATCCCGGCACCCTCGCCTTCCTTGTACTTGGACGGGCACTTGAGGACGATCTCGGAGCATTCGAAGACCTCCCCCTGCATCCGCCCCTTCATCACGATGCGTTCGCTACGCTCGAGGTCGACGGGCTTGGCGTTGCGGTACACCACCTTCGTCCGCCCCCCGACCGAGTCGAGGGCATGGAAGGCCAGGTAGTTGGGGTCCTTCACCGGGTCGTAGACGACGGGTTGCGTCTTGTCGAGCCGCGCGATCAGATGGACGAAGCGGCCGTCCTTGCGCCTGGCGGAGGAGACGGTGTCGTAGGTCGAAAGGTCCTTCATCCAGGTGAGCAGTCCCGCGATGACCACGGCGATGGCGACCAGCAGGATGATGTGCATCTTTTTCATGACCGGGTGAGTTGGACGGGGCGAAATTACGGCGAATTACGTCCTTGCCATTTTTTTGTTGCACCTGCGCGGCCCGCCAACGGGCGAAAAAATGTTTTGGAAGGCATAGCATATTTCCGGATAATTTTGCGTTCCCACAGCGGTCCCGCCAGGGACGAAACCGACCCAATCCTCACAGTGTCGTGATGACCGACCTCTCCCTCTTCGACCCCGACGCGGCGGGCAATCCCAACAACAACATCTTCGGCCTCCCCTTCGGCGAACAGGACGCCCGGATCGTCCTGCAGCCCGTCCCCTGGGAGGTGACGGCCAGCTACCACGCAGGCACCGCGCGCGCGCCGGAACACCTCCTGCGCTCGGGCCTGCAGGTCGACATCTTCGACCCCGATTACACCGGCATCTGGCGCCAGGGCTTCCACATGCGCGAACCCGACCGCAAGATCCTGCAGAAGAGCGACTACCTCCGCAAAGAGGCCGAACTCTACATCAATTTTATCAGCCAGGGCGAGAACGTCGACACCAACAAGTTCATGTGCAAGGCCCTCCGCGAGGTCAACGAGGGCGGACGATTCCTGAACCAATGGGTCTACGAACAGACCCGCGGACTCCTGGAGGCCGGAAAGCTGGTGGGCCTCATCGGCGGCGACCACAGCACCCCCCTCGGCTTCATCCGCGCCATCGCCGAACGCCACCCCGACTTCGGCATCCTGCAGATCGACGCCCATTGCGACCTCCGGAGATCCTACGAGGGCTTCGACTACTCCCACGCCTCCATCATGTACAACGTCCTCGAAGAGGTCCCCCAGGTCAGCCGCCTCGTACAGCTGGGCGTGCGCGACTACTGCCCCTCCGAATGGGCCTACATCTGCGATAGCGACTACCGCGTCGTCACCTACTTCGACAAACAGCTCAAGGAACGTCAGTTCGAAGGCGAGACCTGGCGGCAGATCACGGAGGACATCGTCAGCCACCTGCCCGAGAAGGTCTACCTCAGCTTCGACATCGACGGGCTCGACCCCAAACTCTGCCCGCACTCGGGCACACCCGTGCCGGGCGGCTTCGAGACGGAACAGGTCAACTATCTCCTGCGCCGCATCCTCCTTTCGGGCCGCAAACTCATCGGCTTCGACCTCTGCGAGGTCGGCATCAGCCACAACGAATGGGACGAGAACGTCGGCGCCAGGGTCCTCTTCAAACTCTGCCACTTCCTGGCCGCCTCCCATCCCTGACGACATGCTGCGCGACGGCACCGTGTACGACTTCGTGGTGGTCCTGCGCGACACGCACGGCCGGGCCGTCCGCCGCGCCGGCGCCCTGCTGTCCCTCCTGGGCACCGCCGTGCTGGCCTACCGCTGGCAGGCATATCCCGAAGCGGGCGCCGGCATCGTCTTCCTCACGGGATGCGCCCTGCTCACGATGCGCAACCTGGTCCGCATGCGCCGCCACCAGCCCGTCCGACACTGGCCCGCCCTTGCCCTGGCCGGCGCGGGACTGCTCCTCGTACCCCCTTTCCACCCCGCAGGCCTCGCCTTCCTCGCCCTTGCCCGCCTCGAAGCGTTCGCCCTCCGAAGGACAGAGGTCGGCTTCTCGGCCGAAGGCATCCGCTTCAACGGCCCCGGCGGCCGACGACACGCCTGGACGGAACTCCGGAACGTTGTGCTCCGCGACGGCCTGCTGACCATCGACCTCCACGACAACCGGCTCTTCCAACGGTATGCCGACGACCAGGCCGACGACGACTACGAGGCCGGCGAGGATGAATTCAACCGCTACTGCCGGGAACGGCTGACAGCCCGCCCGACACCGCCGCAGCCCTGATGGCTGTGGAACAGCCCGACGACAGGCCCCGCCTCAATACCCCAGCCCCCAGTCCCTCCCCTTCTCCGTCGCCGGCACCCCCTCCACCAGCCACCGGGCGGGCTTCTCCCCTTTCAGCATCCAGTCGAAGAACTGCTGCTCCCGCACCTGGATGTCCTTCCGGTTCCTGCGCTCGACGAGGTTGTGGGCCTCCCCGTTGTAGTTCAGCATCCAGACAGGCTTGCCGAGGCGGCGCATGGCGGTGAAGAACTCGATGCCCTGGTACCAGGGAACGGCCCCGTCCGCATCGTTGGCCATGATCACGAGCGGCGTCTTCACATTGGGAAGATGGAAGAGCGGGGAGTTCTCGATATATAGCCCGGGTTTCTGCCAGAGGGTGGCGCCGATGCGCGACTGCGAGTGCTCGTACTGGAACTGCCGGTTCAACCCCGACTCCCAGCGGATGCCGCCGTAGGCACTGGTCATGTTGGCCACGGGCGCGCCGGCCCAGGCGGCCCGGAACAAGGGTGTCCGGGTGATGATATAGGCAGCCTGATACCCCCCCCAGCTCTGGCCCTGCAGGCCGAGCCGCGTACTGTCGGCCCAGCCCTTCCGGACGACGGCCCGTACCCCGCTGACCACGTAGTCGTAGGCGGATCGGCCCGGATAACCGTCGCGATATTCGATGTCGGGTGCGAGTACGAGATAGCCCCGGCTCACGAAGAAGGAGATGTTGAGGCGGCTGGGCGTCGGGGCGGGCGGCAGGTAGGTGTGCAACCCGTCCGACAGGCGCTCGTAGAAATAGGCGATCAGGGGGTAGCGTTTCTTAGGGTCGAAGTCTTCCGGCTTGTAGAGGATGCCGGTGGCGGTCCTTCCGTTGTAAGCCTTCCAGGTGAAGCGTTCCGCGCTGCCCCAGTTGTACTCGGCCTGTCGGGGGTTGAGGCGACTGAGGCGCAGATCGGCGACTAGGTCTGCCGAGACATGCAGGTCGGGCGGGAGGGCGTAGGTCTCCTTCGTGTAGACATAGCGTTCGGCGTGCTTCGCCTTCAGCACCTGGCCGAGTTGGAAGTCACCCGCCAGGAGGGCCGTGGGCGGCGGTCCCTTGGGCGAGCGGTCGTCGGCGAGGACCGTCCGCGCGAGCCCCGACGCCTTGGAGGCCTCGTGGAAGCTGCGCAGCAGCAGGGTCGCGCCGGGCTTCAGGAACCGCTCCTCCGGGTCCAGGGGTACATAACGGTATACCATACCCGAAGCGCGTCCGCGGCAGGCGGTGATGCAGACGGGCGGGCGCAGTCCCTCGGGGTCGAGCCGCCAGATGTCGTAACGGTCGTAGACGAGGAGTGAGGAGTCGCCCTCCGTCCACCGCATGGGGCCATAGGGGTTGGGGTCGTCGGGCATGTCGAAGCGCTCGTCGTGGAGGGCGGTGGGCACCTTGGCGGAGACGGCCCTTGCCTTGCCGTCGGACCAGGTGTGGTATCTCCGGCTGGAGGCGTCGTACCACCAGATGTAGCGTCCGGCCGGGGATGGTGAAGCGTTGCCGTTGAGGCCTTTGACCACGGCGGTGCGCGACCCGTCGGCCACGTGCACGGCATAGACGTCGTCGAAGGTGCGGCCCCTCCACTGGCTCTGACGGCGGCTGGGGCCGTCGGTGGAGCCGGTGAAGATGTCACCGTCCCCTTCGGCGGAGGGCGTCACCTGTGGCAGGCTGGCGTCGGCCAGCTGCACCATGCGGTCGGCGGCGAGGTGGAGGACGGCGAGGTAGCTGCGTTTCAACTCGCGGTCGAGGTTGCGGAGCTGCTGCGGCTGGAGGTATTCGTCGTTGTAATGCCAGACGTCGACGCGGACCTGGTCGATCTCGGGTACCGAGGTGTCTCGGGGTGCCCTGACGGGTGCCGTGCCGAAGAGGAGACGGCCGCCGCTGCGGCTGAAGGCGACGGTCGCATGCTCGCTGACGTTCCAGTTGACGGGCATGCCGGCGCGGTGGCGGTCGACGGCGAGCCGGGCCGTGTCGGTCCCGTTACGCCAATGCCAGAGTTTGTAGAAACGCTGCAGCGACTTGGCGGAGCTGTCGCGTTCGGCCACGAAGGCCACCTGCCGGCCGGCGTCGTCGGCGGCTAGGCTGCGGTAGTCGTTGGCCCCGCGACTGATGGTGTCGGCCCGGCGTTCGAGGGATCGCCATACGCTCACCGTGTTGCGGCTGCCGGGCCGGTTGCGGGAGGCCGTACCCTCCACCACGAGGATCCTGCCGTTGCGGTTCCATAGGAACTCGCTGACGGAGGACAGTACATGCTGCTCGCCCGTTGAGAGGTGGCGCAGCACGAGGTCCGTCCCTTCCCCGACGGTGGCGGGAGCCGGGTCGCCCTCGGCATCGAGGCCTGCAGCAGGAAGGGCCTCATCCGCTGCAGGGGGCTGGGCAGCGGAAAGGGCCTGCCCGTCGGTGGCATCCTTGCGGGCGGCCCTGCCGGAGTCGGCAGCCGTCTTTGTACGGGTCATGCTGTCGGCCACGGGCTTGTCGAGGTGCAGGGCGAGCCAGCCCTCGCGGTCGTCGTCGGGCATGCGGTATGCCTTGACGCGGGCGTAGCGCACGAGCGAGTCGGTTCCCAGCAGGAGGATGGCGAGGGAGTCCTTGGGCATGTCGTCGGGCCTGGCCTTGCGGATGCGGGCCTGGCGTGTCTGGGCGTACGGGGCACGGATGCGGAACACCAGCTGCCGGCTGTCGGGACCGAAGGCGATGGCATACCCCCGGGGAAAGACCTTGCGGTCGCCGCCATCGGCACGGATGACGGTGAGCCAGCCGTCACCCTCCTGCAGATCGGTGACATAGGCCACCCAGTTGCCGTCCGGACTGAGCCGGCGCTCGCTCATGCTCTCCCAGGCGTCATAGACGGTGTGGTCGAGGGGCTTCTTCTGTGCAGCGGCAGACAGGGCCAGCGATAGGCCGGCCAGAAGGGAGAGGCGGAGCTTCATCCAATGTCGGTTTTCATGTGGAGCAATGATGGAGGCGGTTCAAACTTAGTCAAATTATCGCGTGCCTGGCCCGTTGTCCCAGGGGATGACAAAGGTCATACACGCTACCAGCGTCGGCAACTCGGATGCCATCCCTATCCTGTCCATGGCCATGGATCGTGTTGCAAGGGCCCTGCGCCCCTGGTCAGGAACGCTCGGACGGGCGTAACCGTCGTATGCGGGCCGTTTGAAGCATGACCGACAAGACGATGATCGACATCCCGGCATAGAAGCCGGGCCCCAGCTGACGGTCCTCCCGATAGATCAGAAAGGCCAGCCCGATGCCATAGACGGGCTCCAGGTTGTAGGTCAGGTTGACGGTGAAGGGCGAGACCTCGCGCAAGGCCATGAGCGAGAGACGGATGGCAATGATCGTGCAGAAGATGCTCAGGAACAGCAGCCAGACGAAGTCCGACCCCGTGGGCAGCCAGTGGTCGGGCGGGAAGCGTGCCGTATGGAACGGTAGCAGCATGGTGAGCGCGAGCCATCCACCGGCCATCTCGTAAAGGTTTACGGTTTCCGGCAACTCTGTGACCAGCCAGCGCTTGTTCAACACCGTGAACAGGGCCGACAGCATCGAGGAGAGGACCCCCAGGACGATGCCGGTGCGGTAGGACGCGTCGAAGCGGAAGATGAGGGCGATGCCGACCATCACGAGGACCCCCAGGAGCAGTTCGACCACCACCGGCCGACGCCGCTGCAGCAGGGGCTCCAACACGGCTGTGAAGAAGCACATGGACGAGAAACACACCAGCCCGACCGAGACATTGGCATATTTGATACTTCCGTAAAAGGTGCCCCAGTGCAGGGCGACGAGGGCGCCGGTCGCCAGGAGTCGACGGGCTGCAGCCCTGGAAGAAGCCCTGGGCAGCCGCCCGCCAAGCCTGCCTAGTGCCAGCAGGCCCAGCACGGTGAAGAGCATCCGGTACCAGACCAGCAACCCCTCGTTCAGGGTGATGAGCCTGCCCAGGATGCCGGTGAAGCCGGCGAGCAGGACGGCAATGTGGAGCTGCAGGAAGGATCGTCGCATGGGATGGGAAACCCGGATGTCGGTGGAAGGCAGCCGTCAGGCAGGTCAGTGCGACGCGTGGCGGTCTGAGGGGCGCGTCCCGACGCGGTCGGCGGCATAGCTGGTGAAGAAACTCTGCCATTGGATCAGCAACACGCCCAGGATGCCTTCCTTGATGATGCCCTTGTTCATCTTGGAGACGCCATGCCTGCGGTCGGTGAACACGATGGGGACCTCCTCGATCCGGAACCCCAGCTTCCAGACGGCGAACTTCATCTCGATCTGGAAGGCATACCCCACGAATCGGACCGCATCGAGGTCGATGGCCTCGAGCACCTCGCGCCGGTAGCATACGAAGCCGGCCGTGGGATCCCTGACGGGCAGCCAGGTGATGAGGCGCGTGTAGAGGGCTGCCGACTTGGACAGCAGGTTCCTGTCGAGCGGCCAGTTCTCGACACGACCCCCCTTCACGTATCGGGAGCCGACAGCCATGCCCGCACTGTCGCGACAGGCCGCATACAGCCGCTCCAGGTCGTCGGGATCGTGGGAGAAGTCGGCGTCCATCTCGAAGATGTAGCCGTAACCGGCCTTGAGGGCCCAACGGAAGCCGTGGATGTAGGCGGTTCCCAGGCCCAACTTCCCGCTTCGCTCCTCCAGGAACAGGGCCCCGGGGAACTCGCCCTGCAGGCCTCGGACAATCTCGGCCGTGCCGTCCGGCGATCCGTCATCGACGACAAGGACATGATAGCCCAGTCCCATCGCCATCACATGGCGGACCATCGGGCCGATGTTCTCGCATTCGTTGTAGGTCGGTATGATGACGATCTTCTCCAATCGGTGGGTTGTCGGTTCGAGGCCATCCCCGGGGGGCATTGCCCGATCCCCGTCAGGTGGTTTTCAGCAGGGTCCGGTTGAATATCTCGGACAGTTTGCGCTTGGTGTGCAGCGGGAAATCCCCCCTCATCATCCAATCGTAATACTGGGGTTCCGCCCGGAGAACCTCGGTCACCGGCCGGCCCTTGTGCTTGCCGAAGTTGAAGACCTCGACGCCCTTCTCCCAGACGAAGCGCCTGGCCATGTCGACCACGGGCTCGTCGCCGACACGGCCGAGGACACTCTCCAGCGTGCCCCCCAGCTCGGGGTAACGGTCCAGCTGGGCGTTGAAGACCCTCCAGGTGGCCAGGGCGTCAGCCTCCGCGCTGTGCGCGTTCAGCAACTCCTCCCCACAGTAGAAGCGCACCGCCGCGGAGAGGGTACGCGGCTCCATGACATGGAATACCTTCTGCACGTCGAGCATCCGGCGGCCGCGGACGTCGAACTCGAGGCCCGCCCGCAGGAACTCCTCCACCAGCATGGGCCAGTCGAACCGGTTGGAATTGTACCCCGCCAGGTCGCAGTCGTCCAGGAACTGCCGGACCTCGTTGGCCACCTGCCGGAAGCCGGGCGCATCCGCCACCATCGCGTCGGTGATGCCGTGAACGGCCGTCGACTCGGCAGGGATCGGCATGCCTGGATTGATCAGCCGCCGCTTCCTCACCTCCCCGCCGTCAGGCAACACCTTGACGATCGCGATCTCAACGATGCGGTCGGAGACCAGGTTCACACCCGTGGTCTCGAGGTCCATGAAGGCGATCGGGCGGTCAAGCGTGATGTTCATGTGGATGGCGCAAAAGCTAAATTCGGCAAATGACAGCACAAACCTGCCATATCGGGTGCTTCTTTTTTTCCCGCCCGGCGCTGGAAAAGAACATCCCTACGGCGGTGAAAAAAACAGATGCCGAGGAAGTTCTTGACAGGATGTGGATAAGTTGTAACTTTGACAGTTGTCCGACCGGAAGGCCGGCGGATACGTTTCGATCCACCCTTTGAAATTCCGACCATCGACCGGCCCAATGCCGGAAGGTGATTCACGAACCAAAAGTGTAACCGATGAAACGTATCATCCTCTCCCTGTGCATCGCCCTCACCGGCCTGATCGTCCTCGGCTCCTGTACCGCCTCCCGTCAGGCCAGCGGCTATGGTGGCTGCAAGATGACGCAGGGCATGGTGGGGTATCGGTGAGCCCTCGTCGCCGACACGCGCGATCCCATCAGCACCCCTTCGGCGTCCGGCCCTGATGGCCGGGCCCTGTCGCATCAGCCCCCGGTACTCCCGTCGCGCACGGTCACCCGCTTCTTGCCGGTGTTCTTCTTCTCCCATTCCTCCACCGCCTTGGGCCTGGGCTTCGTTTTATCGGCCGGGGTAGCCCCTTTGGCGCCCACTGCACCCGGTATCGGCGTCGCTCCCCCGCCGTCGGGCATGCCGAGTTTCTGCCCGGAGACGTAGGTATCCCGTTTCACGACCGCACCCGTCATGGTGTCGAAGAAGGTCCAAGTGCCGTGCGGCACTTCGTCGGCCTCCAGTCGGATGACCTTGGTACGCGAGATCAGCGGATTGTCGAAGTCGGGCACTTCGATGGTATCATAGGGGTTCGCAGGGTCGACGGCCTTCCACGATTCCTCCCGCAGCGGCTGTCCGAGCCGGGTGAAATACTGCTGTTTCCCGTCCCGGAATCCGCCTTTGAAATTCTCCAGCGCCATCAGGTCGCCCTGCAGGCTGAAGCGCTTCCATACACCTTCCTTCCGGCCATGCCGGTAAAAGCCCTCCTCCTCGTAACCGGGCTGTCCGCGCAAAGGATCGACATGCACCAACCAGGGGCCGTGCCGCCGCCCATCGGCATCGACCCGGTTGAGGGTGTCCCCCTGCTCGGTGACGATCGGGGAGTCGGGCGACTGCGCCCATGCCCGGCCGGCCGGCCCCATCAGCAACAGCCCCATCACGAAGCGCAACACCGTCTTATGCATACATGCGTTAATTTGCGTCATACCCCCTCGACCATGACGACCCCTCGCACCCGGACGGCCTGGGCCGCCCTACTCCTGGCCGCACTGCACCTCGCGCCCCTCAAGGGAACAGGTCAGCACAACCCCACGCCGCCCGACGAAAGAATGAAAAGTCTTCGAAAAAAACGCGAAGCGGAACTTAATTCGTCGTTAAAAGACATCCCCTTCCGGAACATCGGCCCCTCCATCATGGGCGGACGGGTGGTCGACATCGAGGTCAACCCCGCCAGGCCCTCCGAATTCTACGTCGCCTACGCCACCGGCGGACTATGGCATACCCGCAACAACGGACAAAGCCTGGAGCCCGTCTTCGAGACGGAAGACGTCATCGGCATCGGCGACATCGCCGTCAACTGGAAGACCCGCGACATCTGGGTCGGCACCGGCGAAGCCAACAGCAGCCGCTCCTCCTATGCCGGTCTGGGCATCTACCGCAGCTCCGACAGCGGCCGCACCTGGTCACATGGTGGACTTCCAGGGTCCCGACATATCGGACGCATACAGCTGCACCCCACCGACCCCCTGACGGCCTGGGTGGCGGTCCTCGGCGCCCTCTACACCCCAGGCGACGAACGGGGGGTATACAAGACGACCGACGGCGGGAAGTCGTGGCGCAGAACCCTCTTCGTGGGACCCACGACGGGCATCGTGGACCTGGAGGTCCAGCCCGGCCGGCCCCAACTGCTCTACGCCTGTGCCTGGCAGCGGAGCCGCAGCGCATCCAACTTCGAGGAAGGCGGACGCAACTCGGGCATCTACCGCAGTACGGACGGCGGCGAGACCTGGGAACGCATCTCCGGACCCGAGACGGGCTTCCCCCAGGGCGACGGCATCGGTCGCATCGGCATCGCCACCTCCCCCGCCGCCCCCGGCCGCCTCTACGCCCTGCTCGACAATTACAACCGCCGCAGCGACACCACCGCACGGGACACCGCCCGACTGCCCCTGGATGCCTTCAAGGATATCTCCGGCGATGCCCTGCTGGCCTTGCCAGATGCCAAACTCGACCGATTCCTGGCTGCCAACGGCCTCCGCCCGCGCTACTCGGCCGCCATCCTCAAGGAACAGGTCAGGGCCGGCACCCTTGACCCCGCCGCCCTGTACCGATATCTCCACCAGGAGGACGGAGCACCCGGCGCCGCCCAGATCCACGGCGCCGAAGTATACCGCAGCGACGACGGCGGACGCCAATGGAAAAAAACACACGACAAGCCGCTGACCCTCTACAACACCTACGGCTACTACTTCGGGAGGATCGTCGCCTCGCCGGTGAACCCCGACAAGATCGTCATCCTCGGCTTCAGCGCCGACGTCTCCACCGACGGGGGAAAGACCTTCCGTGTCATGGACAAGGCCAACACCCACGCCGACTGGCATGCCTGCTGGATCAACCCCACCGACGACAGCCACATGGTCACCGGCAACGACGGCGGCGCCAATGTCACCTACGACAACGGACAGAACTGGTTCAAGGTCCACACCCCTTCCGTCGGACAGTTCTATGCCATCTCCACCGACCAGGCCAAACCCTACAACGTCTACGGCGGCCTGCAGGACAACGGCTCCTGGTACGGGCCCTCCAACCACAAGGAAGGCATCGACTGGCTCGACAGGGGCCAATACGCCTTCAGACCCCTCAACGGCGGCGATGGCATGCAGGTGCAGGTGGACCCCAGGGATAACAACACCGTCTATACCGGACTGCAGTTCGGCAGCTACTTCCGATACGACAAGGCCTCCCTCACCATGAAGCCCATCCGCCCCACTGCCCCTCCCCTGTCGGAAGACCGCCTTCGCTTCAACTGGCAGACACCCATCCTGCTATCCCCCCACAACCCCGACATCCTGTACATCGGCTCCCAACGACTGCATCGCAGCATGAACCGAGGAGAAAGTTTCGAAACCCTCAGCGCCGACCTCACCGGCGGAAAGCGGCCGGGCGACGTGCCCTACGGCACCCTCACCTCCATCAGCGAATCCCCCCTTGCCTTCGGACTCGTCTACACCGGCAGCGATGACGGGCACGTCCATGTCACGCGTGACGGCGGTGCCTCCTGGGCCCGCCTCGGCATGCCGGACAAGAAAGGCCGCGGCGGACTGCCACAGGGACTCTGGGTCAGCCGCATCCTCGCTTCACGCCACCAGAAGGGACGTGTCTACCTCACACTCAACGGATACCGCCTCGACCACCACGACGCATACGTGTACCGCAGCGAAGACTACGGACAGACATGGACCCGTATCGGCACCGACCTGCCCCTCGAACCCGTCAATGTGATCCGCGAAGACCCCACCTCAGACAGCATCCTCTACGTGGGCACCGACGGCGGCGCCTTCGCCTCACTCGACGGCGGCAACCACTTCATGCCCTTCGTCAAGGGCCTGCCCCGCTCAATACCCGTCCACGACATCGCCATCCAGGAAAGGGACGGCGAGATCGTCCTGGGCACCCATGGCAGAAGCCTCTACGTGGCAAGGCTGGAAGAGGTCAGGAAAAGGAAGACATCGAAATGAGCCCGTGCCGCCAGGCGCCAGGGGCTTGTCACGGTCACGCATAACCGACGCACGGGACCGGGCCAGGTGGTCGATCGACCCCCTATCCCGGTCCCGTAATGCTTATCCCCGTCATTCCTTCACGAACCAGCCGCGATGGACGGTCCCCTCGATGGTCTCGATCTCGACAAGATAGGTTCCCCCGGGCAGACGCGAGAGTTCCGGACTCTCCACACCCCTTGACGCAGCCACCAGCGAACCGCCCGGCGAATACACACGCCATGTCCTGACGCCCCTGACGCCGGAAACCTGAAGCCGGCTCCTGACGGGGTTGGGATACAGGCGGACATCTCCCTCCGGCATCGGGTTCGTACCCTCGGCATCCCATCCGTTGAGTCCGGCCGTCTTCGTGGCCGTGACAAGCGTGATGGTCGAGCCAGTCGCCGTAGTGTTGGTCCGGCCCTTCACCGTGATCGCATCGAAATGGACCCTGTCGCTCGTATCGGAACCACGCACCTGGATGCGGAAACGGGTGGAGTCGTTCCAGACGATGCCGTTCAGCGTGAGGGTCAGCAGATAGAACGATGCATTGTTGACGAAGGTGGTGGCGTTGAGGGAAGCCCCGCTGTTCAGCGTCACCAGCGTCGTGTAGGAGTTGCCCAGATTCTTGGAATACTGGATGCTGAAAGACTTACCCGACTCGAAGCTCACCGGCCTGAAGTACATCCTGTATTCCACCTGGGTCTGTCCCTTGAGCTTTAGCGTTGGCGAGACCCCTGACGTGCCTGATCCCCGCAGCATCATGGATCCCGGACCTTCCCATGCCAGTGTGGATTGGTTGGACCAGGCGCCATGGGTGGCTGAGGAGGTTACCCATCCGTTCAGATTTGAGGGGAAGTAATAGGAACCGATGAGGGTCTCCACCACGGTTGCCATGGTTGTGACGGGAAGCGTGTTCGACTGAGACGTGTTACCCGCCGCGTCGCGTACCCGGACAAACAGTGAGTATGCGGTGTTGGCCGTCAGTCCCGTCACCGTGTAACTCGTTCCGGTCAGGTTTGAAGGGTTCCTCTTCACTTGATTGACGTACACATCGTAACCCGCTACACCTACATTGTCGGTAGCAGCCGTCCAACTCAGCGAGATGCTTGTAGTCGTCCTGGAGGGCGCGGAGAGCTTGGGCGCCGTCGGTGCCTGAGTGTCGGCCAGGGTCGTCACCGACAGGGTGTTGGACTGCGTACTGTTGCCAGCCGCATCACGGGCCCTGACAAAGAGCGTGTAAGCGGTGTTGGTGGAAAGTCCTGTCACCGTGTAAGTCGTCCCGGTGAGGTTCGAACCGTTGTTCTTGACGCTGTTCACATACATGTCGTACCCCGCCACGCCGACATTGTCGGTAGCGGCCGTCCACCTCAGCGAGATGCTGCTTGTCGTCCTGGAGGGCGCGGACAGGGTGGGTGCCGTCGGTACCTGCGTGTCGGCCAGGGTCGTCACCGACAGGGCGTTCGACTGCGTGGTGTTGCCCGCCGCGTCACGGGCCCTGACGTACAGCGAATAGGCCGTGTTGGGGGTGAGTCCCGCCACCGTGTGGGTGGTCCCCGTCAGGTTCGACGTATTGTTCTTCACGTTGTTCACATATACGTCGTACCCGGCCACGCCGACATTGTCGGTAGCGGCCGTCCAACTCAGCGAGATGCTGCTTGTCGTCCTTGAGGGGGCGGAGAGGGTGGGTGCCGTCGGTGCCTGCGTGTCGGGCGGTGGTGCTGCGGCGAAGGTGACCGGATAGTCCTCCACTTCGCCATGGCTGAAGGTTTCGCAGGGGGTGGGGGCTGCGTTGTATTTCATGGACACGCGCAGTCGCGTGGAACCGGTGGCCGAGGCCGGGATGGTGAACGACCCCGTACGGGTACCGCTGGCGGCGGCTCCGGCGTCGAAGACCAGTTCGCCGGCATCCTCGAAGTCGGCATCCCGGTTCAGGTCCACCCATATCCGCCAATAGCCGGGATAGGCGGTGGCCGTGTATCCCGGTACCAGGGTGATGCTGTGCGTGCGTCCGGGCGTGAGGGTGACCGTCTTGGTGGTGAAGAAGGTGTAGGGACTGGCTGTGGATGTATTGGTGAATGCCCCGATGCTGACCCCTGCCACCCACTCATCGGCCTGGCTGTTGCCCTTGGAAGGGCAGAAGCATACCTGCCCGTATGCGCAGCCAACGCCGACGGCGTACCAGGCATTGGTGGTCGCCTGCACTTCGGGGGAACCGGCGCCATACAGGTCCACGGCCGCCTGGATGGCGCCTGACCGGGCATGGGCGTATGTCGAAGAGGAGGTGAGATAGAAGGCGAGGTTGCGATAGGCGATGGCGGCCGCCTTCTGAAGCCCGATGCCGGGCACGGCGTAGGCGTTGCCGAGGTCGTTCGTGCCGGACTCCCCCATGGCCAGGATGTAGAACCACTTGTTCTGGACGCCAGAATTGCGATGTACGCCTCCGTTGTCGGCCGTTCCGGTGTACCAGTAGGTGCCACCGTAGGTGTCGGGGTTGCTGAAGGCGTTCGGATTCTTCATGTTCCGGATGGCGCCACAGCCGTTGACGCCGATGTCGCAACCCATCAGCCAGTCGTTGCTGCCTTTCGCATGGTTCTCAACGGCTTCGCCGAAGATGTCGGAGAAGGATTCGTTGAGTGCGCCCGACTCGTTCTGATAGACGAGGTTGGCCGAATACTGCGTGACACCGTGGGTGATCTCGTGACCCACGATGTCGAGGGATACGAGGGGTCGGTAGGTGGTGCCGTTGCCATCGCCGTAGGTCATGCGGCTCCCGTCCCAGAAGGCGTTGACATAATTGGTGGAATAGTGGACGTAAGACCTGATCGTCGCCCCCTGGTTGTTGTAGGACGACCGGTTGTGGGCCGTCCTGAAGTAGGCCAGTGTCTTCTCCGCGCCCCAATGGGCCTGGTTGGCGGTGGGGTCGGACGTGAAGACAGCCGTGGGACTGGTGACATCGGCGGCGGCCGAATAACTGGTGCCATTGTTCAGGCTGTAGGTCTCCACGCCCCCTGTGGCGGCGGTCGAGCGGAGTTTGTAGGTGCCCGCCGTCAGGTCGGCGATGAAGGGCTGGGTGCCGTTGTAGAGGGTCGTCCCCGACGAGGGTGTATTGGCATCATGGATCAGCGGATGGGCGGCGAGGACCTGGCCTGAGCTTGCATCCACGAAGACATGGGCCCGATAGAGCGGCTCCTGTGCGTAGATGTCGAACTTCCAGGCGAGCCGGGGTCCCGACTTCCCGGTCAGTGGCCCATCCCAGACCACCAGGTCGCCCACGGGCCTGTCATACCCCGGATAGCCCATCCGTACGGCGGGCTCCCAGGCGTAGACCTTGGCGCCGACATGCCGCAGGGCCTGCTCAAGGCCTTTCGACGCCGGAACGGATGGTTGGATGTCAAGGTCGGCGGGGATCGGCCGGAAATGCCCTGACAGACTGGAGACGGTCCCGTTCCGCAGGTGCAGCACAAAGTCGCCGCCCTCCACCCGTACCTGTCGGTAATATTGGGCGTAACGCTCGTGGACGAAGCCATAGGCGTCGGACTCACGGGACACCAGCCGCCATTCGTCGCCGTCCCGAAGGGGCAGGTACCGCCGGAACAGCCCACCGGCATCGCCGTCGTACGGACGGCCGTCGCCAGGGATCAACTGCGGCGCCAAGGCCGCGTCCCCCGTCCGTTCGGTCGGCTGGGCAAGGAGGGAAAGGCAAGGCAAGGACAGGAGGATGCAAACCCAGATGACTCTCATGAGCAGTCCCTAGGGATGTTTTGCGGTTCGAGGGATCAAGGGTCGGATACGCTGCAGGCCCAAGGCCTCGCCTGCATACAACCTGTCCCGTGAAGCGAAACTACCCCAGCCGGGTGGCCGTATGCAAGGATAAAACTACAGGAAATTAAGGTATTATACGCCCTCTTGGCCGGGGAAATATCCACAACCGGACGTAGACCGGCTCAGCGCGATGCGCTGCCGGGCAGGGCCAGGAAGCGCAGGGCGAGCTCGTAGCCCTCCAGCCCCAGTCCCGCAATGGTGCCCCGGCATTTTGCCGAGACGTGCGAGATCCGGCGGAACGCCTCGCGGGCATGGACGTTGGAGATGTGCACTTCGACGACGGGTGCCGGCACGGCCGCCACCGCATCGCCGATGGCCACGGAGGTGTGCGTGTATCCACCGGGGTTGAGGATGATGCCGTCGGCCTGGAAGCCCTCACGCTGCAGGGCGTCGACGATCTCGCCCTCGAGGTTACTCTGGTGATAGGCGATGTCGACATGCGGATGTCGGGCCCTCAACTCGGCCAGGAAGCCGTCGAAGCCCCTGTCGCCGTAAATGCCGGGCTCCCGCTTTCCGAGCAGGTTGAGGTTGGGTCCGTTGATGATCGCGATGCGCATGCCGTCCGTCTCGTCTTCAAATGTAAAGGTTTTGCCAAAACGGGCCCTCGTCTGTCAAAGCCTGGCCCGGCGTAATAAACGTCGGTATCTTGCCGACCAACCAAAAAAACGCAAATGCGCACCGCCTTCCGGATCCTGCCGGCACTCCCAGCCCTGTGGCTGACCCTCACCGCGGCCGCCCAGCCCCTCCCGATGGACCCCAAGGTCGTCCACGGACGCCTCGACAACGGACTCACCTATTACATCCGCGAGAACGCCAAGCCCGAGAAGAAGATGGAACTCCGCCTCGTCGTCCGCGCCGGCTCCATCCTGGAGGACGACGACCAGCAAGGCCTCGCCCACATGGCCGAACACATGGCCTTCAACGGCACGAAGAACTTCAAGAAGAACGAGATCGTATCCTTCCTGCAGGACATCGGCGTCGGCTTCGGCAACGACCTCAACGCCTACACCTCCTTCGACGAGACCGTCTACATCCTGCCCATCCCGATCGCCAAGCCCGGCAACATCGAAAAAGGCTTCCAGGTGCTGGAGGACTGGGCCCACTTGGTCACCTACCTCGACGAGGACATCGACAGCGAACGCGGCATCATCCTCGAAGAGAGCCGGCTCGGCAAGAGCGGCGAAGAACGGATGTTCAAAAAGATCTACCCCGAACTCTTCAAGGGCTCCAAGTATGCCGACCGCATCCCCATCGGAAAGGACAGCATCATCCGGAACTTCCCGAAGGATGCCATCCGCCGGTTCTACCGCGACTGGTACCGGCCGGACCTGATGGCGGTGGTCGTCGTCGGCGACATACCCCGCGACCAGGCCCTGGAACTGGTGCACAAGCATTTCGGGGGACTGAAGAACCCCGCCAACCCCAGGCCTCGGCATTTCGCCGGCGTACCGCCCTACCCACGTTCCAACGCCATGGTGGTGACCGACCCGGAAGCCACCTCCTTCAACTTCGGCCTCAACTTCCCCGCACGGCCCGTCGCCCCCGCCCGCACCATGGAGGCATACCGTGGCGACCTGATCAAGAACATCTATACCGCCCTGCTCAACAGCCGCCTCCGCGAACTCACGCAACGCGAGAACCCACCCTTCGTCAGCGCCTTCGCCGGCTTCGACAGCTACGCCCTGAACCACGAGGCGTTCAACGTCTCCGCATCCACAGGCACCGGCGACATCCGAAAAGGGTATGAGGCCGTCAGCGTCGAGATCGAACGCGTCAAACGGCACGGCTTCACCGCCGCAGAACTCGAAAGGGCCCGCAAGAACGTCCTCGCCCGCTACGAACGGTCCTACAACGACCGTGACAAGACCGAATCGGCAGCCTTTGCGGACGAATACATCCGACATTTCACCACCGGAGAGAGCGCCCCCGGCATCGAAAAGGAATTCGAATACGTCAAAGGCATGCTCCCCGGCATCAGCCTCGACGAGGTCAACCGCGTCACCGACATCCTGCGGCAGGACACCGCCGTCTTCGCCTACATCATGGGCCCCGAATCGGTCAAGGAAGCTGCCCTCCCGAAACCGGCCGACCTGCTCGCCGGCATCGACACCAAGACACGACCCAACATCGGCCCCTGGGAGGAAAAGGCGCTCGCCTCCAGCCTCCTCAAGGCAACCCCCAAGGCCGGCCGCGTCGTGAAAAGCATCGCCGACAAGATCCTCGGCACCACCGAGCTGACCCTGTCCAACGGCATCACCGTCACGCTCAAGCCCACCGACTTCAAGAACGACCAGATCCTCCTCAGCGCCTCCCGCGAAGGCGGCTTCGCCGGCTACGGCACCTCCGACAAGTACAGCGCCGAGAACGCCGCCACCATGGTATCCGCCATGGGCTTCGGCGACTTCAGCCCCGTCGACCTCCGCAAGGCCCTCGCCGGCAAGACGGCCTCCGTCGCCCCCTTCATCGGCCAGACCTCGGAAGGCTTCCGCGGCTCCGCCGTCAAGAAAGACCTCGAGACCCTCTTCCAACTCCTCCACCTCTCGGCAACCGCTCCAAGGCGCGACACCACCCTCTTCAAATCGACCATCCAGCGCAGCAAGGCACAGTTCATGATGCTCGGCTCCAACCCGCAGGTGGCCTTCATCGACACGACCTACCGCGTGCTCTTCCACGACGACCCGCGCACGCCCACCGTCGTGCCCAAGGCCGCCAACTACGACAAGATCGACCTCGACCGATGCCTGGCGATCTACAAAGACCGCTTCGGCAACCTCTCCCGACTGCACCTGACCCTCGTCGGCAGCTTCCAGCCCGACAGCATCCTGCCCCTGTTGCAGACCTACGTCGCAAGCCTCCCTACCTTCGGACGTACATCCCCGGCCGTCGACAACGGCCTCCGGCCCACGGTCGGCGAGACCCGGTTCAACTTCCACCGCGGCAAGGAAGACAAAAGCCTCGTCCTCGGCATCTACACCGGGGAGACCCCCTACTCCCCCGTCACCGCCCGAAAACTCAACGCCCTGAGCGAGGTCCTCAACATCCTCATCATCGAGGAGATGCGCGAGAAGATCCAGGGCATCTACGGCGGCGGTACCCAGGCCTCCCTCGAGCGACTGCCCTATCCCGCCTTCCAGTTCTTCCTGCAGCTCCCCTGCGGCCCCGCAAAGGTCGATACGCTGGTCGGTGAATTCCGCAGGCAACTCGACCTCATCGCCGAAAAGGGACCTGAGGCCAAATACCTCGACAAGGTCAAGAAGCAATGGCTGGAAGCCTACCGGACAGACATCAAGACCAACGAGTTCTGGCTCGGCAAACTCGAACAGATCCGCGACCGCGAGACGACGGCCGACCAGTTCCTCAACTGGGAACGGCATGTCACGGCCCTCACCCCGGCCGATGTGCGGGAGGCCGCCCTGCTGGTCAGGAAGGCGCCCACCCGGATCGTCGCTGTCCAGATGCCGGAAAAGAAGTGAAGGTTCCGGTTCCCATGAACGAAGGGGTCGCTGTTCGGCGACCCCTTCGTCATGTTGTCAGCACCCTGTGCAGGTCAGTTGCTGCGCATCATGCCGAGGAACTCGTCGAAGAGATAGCGACTGTCGTGCGGGCCGGGTGTCGCTTCCGGGTGATATTGCACCGAGAAGGCCGGGCGGTCCTTCAGGCGGATGCCCTCGATGGAATCGTCGTTCAGGTTGACATGGGTGATCTCGGCATTGGGAGCGTTGCGAACCGCATCGGGGTCCACACCGAAGCCATGGTTCTGGGTGGTGATCTCGCAGATGCCCGTCAGGAGGTTCTTGACGGGGTGGTTGAGGCCGCGGTGTCCGTGGTGCATCTTGAAGGTGGGGATGCCGTTGGCCAGCGCCAGGAGCTGGTGGCCCAGGCAGATGCCGAAGGTGGGCTTGCGGCGTTCCAGGATGCGCTGGACGGTCTCTATCGCGTAGGGCATGGCCGCGGGGTCGCCGGGACCGTTGGAGATGAAATAGCCGTGCGGTTCGAAGGCGTCGAGCGTATCGGCGTCGGTCGTGGCGGGGTGGACGCGGAGGTAGGCGCCACGGTCGACCATGCACTGCAGGATGTTTTGTTTGATGCCGAAGTCGAGTACCGAGATGCGGATGTCGGAGGAGGGGTCGCCCAGGTGATAGACCTCAGGGGTGGTGACCCGGGATGCCAGTTCGAGACCGCCCATGTCGGGCACGCCGGCGAGTTGTTGCCGAAGCGCTTCGACGTCGGTCGTCTCGGAGGAGATGATGCAGTTCATCGCGCCATGGACGCGCACATGCGTCACCAGGGCGCGCGTGTCGATGCCTTCGATGGCGACGACGCCCTGCTCGTCGAGGTACTGCTGCAGCGAGCCGGTGGCGACGAGGCGGCTGTAGTTCTCTTCGAGGTTGCGTCCGATGAGGCCCATGATCTTGACGGAACCGCTCTCGACGTCGCGGGGCATGACGCCGTAGTTTCCGATGTGGGCGTTGTTCATGATGAGCACCTGACCGAAGTAGCTGGGGTCGGTGAAGACTTCCTGGTAGCCGGTCATGCCGGTGTTGAAGCAGAGTTCACCGGAGGTGGTGCCGATGCGGCCGAAGGACCGCCCGTGGTGAACGATTCCGTCCGCCAGCACGAGGACGGCATCTACCTGTGTCTTTTTGGAGTCGGGCATGTTGGGTTCCGTTTGGGGACAAAGAAAAAATAAAAAAGGCAAGGCCGAAAGCCCTGCCTTCCTTGAATTTCAATGTTGCATTCACTCGGCGTCGGCAGGGCCCTGTTGCGGGGCGGTGTTTACGCCTCCCTCCTCCTTGCGACCGGCCTTGCCGCGGCTGCGGCGGGTCTTCTTGGCGGCGGTGGCGGCTTCGGGTGCCGCATTGGTATAGACCTCGTTGAAGTCGACCAGTTCGATGAGGGCGGTCTCCGCATTGTCGCCCAGGCGGGTGCCGAGCTTGATGATGCGGGTATAGCCGCCGGGGCGCGACAGCACCTTGGGACCTACCACGGTGAAGAGTTCCTTGACGGCGGCCTTGTTGTTCAGGTAGCTGAAGACGACGCGGTGCTGGTGCATGGTCTCCTCTTTGCTGACGGCCTTCTTGGTCTTCGTGATCAGCGGTTCGACGTAGGTGCGCAGGGCCCTGGCCTTGGCGAGGGTGGTGACGATGCGCTTGTGTCGGATGAGCTGGGCCGCCATGTTGCTCATGAGGGCGTCCCTGTGGGCCTTGGTGCGGCTGAGGTTGTTGATCTTGTCTCCGTGACGCATGACATTCGGTTTGCGGGCGGCACCGGTCAGGAATTGCCGCCCCGGTTGGGGTTGGGCCCGACGAGGGTCGTCGGGCGTGGTTGCCGGCATCTGGCCGGCGGTTCAGGGTCTGCCGCAGTTTCCCAGGGCCGGAGGCCGCCGGGCAGCGGCAGGGGTCAGATCTCGTCGCGCTCGAAGCCGAGCTTGACCAGGTCCATGCCGAAATAAAGGCCTCGTTCGTGGAGGACGGATTCGATCTCGGCGAGCGACTTCTGGCCGAAGTTGCGGAACTTCATGAGGTCTTCCTGCTCATAGGTCACCAGCTCGCTGAGGCTGTTGATCTTGGCGGCCTTGAGGCAGTTGAAGGCCCTGACGGACAGGTCGAGGTCTTCCAGCGGCGTCTTGAGCATCTTGCGCAGGTGCAGGGTCTGCTCATCGACCATGTCCTCCTTCTTTTCAGCCTCCTTCTCGAAGGTGATGTTCTCGTCGGAGATGATCATCAGATGCTGGATGAGGATGTGCGCGGCCTGCTTGACGGCCTCTTCCGGGTGGATGGTGCCGTCGGTCTTGACCTCCATGAGGAGCTTCTCGTAGTCGGTCCGTTGCTCCACCCGCGTGTTCTCGATGGTGTACTTGACGTTGCGGATGGGGGTGTAGATGGAGTCGATGGCGATGAGGCCGAAGGGACCGTCCTTCACCTTGTTCTCTTCGGCGGGCACGTAGCCGCGCCCCTTGAGGATGTGGATCTCGATGTTGAGTTTGGCGGAGGCGTCCATCGAGCAGATGAGCAGTTCGGGGTTCATGACCTGGAAGGAGGCGGTGGCGTCACCGATCATGCCGGCCGTGAACTGCGTCTTGTTCTTGAGGCTGAGGGTGATCTTCTCCTGCTGCACGTCGCTGTCGACGGTCTTCTTGAAGCGTACCTGCTTGAGGTTGAGGATCATCTCGGTGACATCCTCGGTGATGCCCTTGATGGTGGCGAATTCGTGGTCGGCACCTTCGATCACGATGCCGGAGATGGCGTATCCGTCGAGGGAATTCAGCAGCACGCGGCGTAGGGAGTTGCCGATGGTGACTCCGTAGCCGGGTTCCAGGGGGCGGAACTCGAACTGGGCCTCGAACTCGCCCGATTTCTGCAGGAGTATCTTCTCCGGTTTCTGGAAATTCAGGATGGCCATGGTTGACGTCTGGTTTTCGGTTATGCCCGTTGGGGCTGATTCGTTGTCTGGCGGGGCGCCCGACGGCGCCCATGGGTCACTTCGAGTAGAGTTCGACGATGAGCTGCTCCCGGATGTTCTCGGGGACACTCTCGCGCTCCGGCATCGCCATGAACGTGCCGCTCTTCTCGGAGTCGTTCCATTCGAGCCAGTTGATCTTGTTCCCCTTGGGGCGCAACTGACCGAGGATGGCCTCGTTGCCCAGACTCTTCTCCTTGATGCCCACCACGTCGCCCGGCTGGAGCCGGAATGAAGGCACATTGAGCACGGACCCGTTGACGGTGATGTGCTTGTGCGCCACCAGCTGGCGGGCAGCGGGGCGCGACCGGGCGATCCCCAGACGGTATACGGTGTTGTCGAGCCGTGCCTCGAGCAGGCGGATCAGGTTCTCACCCGTGACCCCCTTCATGCGCGCGGCCGCGTCGAAGGTGTTGCGGAACTGGCGTTCCAGAACGCCGTAGGTGTATTTGGCCTTCTGCTTCTCCTTCAGCTGAAGGGCATACTCGCCCGGAGCCTTGCGACGCTTCGCAGGACCATGCTGGCCCGGCGGCGTGGGGTTCTTTTCGATGGAGCGGTTCCCGAGGATCTGCTCCCCGAACTTGCGGTTGATCCTCGATTTAGGACCTGTGTAACGTGCCATGTGACAATTTGATTTTTTAAGTCCGGTGCGTGATTATCAAAAAATCATAAAACTCAATCGCGCACCCAATGGGATGAAAAGAAAGGGAAGCCCTGCGTCAGACGCGGCGCTTCTTGGGCGGGCGGCATCCGTTGTGCGGCATCGGGGTGATATCGTTGATGATGACGACCTCGAGGCCCGAGTTGGAGAGCGACCGGATGGCACCTTCGCGACCGGCGCCCGGGCCTTTGACATAGACGTCGACCTTGCGGAGTCCCGCTTCCATGGCAACCTTGGCGGCATCGGCGGCAGCCATCTGGGCCGCGTAGGGCGTGTTCTTTTTGGAACCGCGGAAGCCCATCTTGCCGGCGCTGCTCCAGGAGATGACCTGCCCGGACTTGTTGGTGAGGCTGATGATGATGTTGTTGAAGCTCGCGGTGACGTGTGCGTCGCCGTGGCTGTCGACCTTGACCACGCGTTTCTTTGCGGCGGCCTTGGCGTTCGAGGCTTGTCCTTTTGCCATGAGCAATTTTTACAGGTGATCGTTACGGGCATCCCGGTCGCCCGGGACCCTGCCGCGCCTCCCCCGCATCCGGGATCAGGTGACTGGCAGGTGGGATGGATGCGTATGACGAAGGGGCGGCCACGGCCACCCCTGACATCACTTCTTGGTCGCCTTCTTCTTGCCGGCCACCGTCTTGCGCTTGCCCTTGCGGGTGCGGCTGTTGGTCCGGGTGCGCTGACCGCGAACGGGAAGGCCCCTGCGGTGACGCAGTCCGCGGTAGCAGGCGATGTCCATCAGGCGCTTGATGCTCATCTGCACTTCGGAGCGCAGCTGGCCCTCCACCTTGAACTCGGCGGTGATGATGTTACGGATGGCGGACAACTCATCGTCGTTCCACTGGTTGACCTTCTTGGAATAGTCGATCCCCGCCTTGTCCAGGATGTACCGGGCAGTGGAGTTGCCGATGCCGTAGATGTAGGTCAGACCGATCTCGCCCCTCTTGTTCTTGGGCAGGTCTATGCCGGATATTCGAGCCATGTCTCTTTTTTACGGATGTTGTTCCCTGCTCAACCCTGACGCTGCTTGAAGCGGGGGTTCTTCTTGTTGATGACGAAAAGCTTGCCCTTGCGGCGGACGATCTTGCAGTCGGTGCTGCGCTTCTTGATGGCGGCTCTCACTTTCATTCTTGTTCCTGTTGGGGCCCTGGGGGGCCCGGTTATCGATCGGTTCCTACTTGTACCTGAAGATGATGCGACCCCGGCTGAGGTCGTAGGGGCTCATCTCGACACCCACCTTGTCGCCCGGCAGGATGCGGATGTAGTGCATCCTCATCTTGCCGGAGATGGTGGCGATGATCTCGTGACCGTTCTCGAGTTTCACCCGGAACATCGCGTTACTGAGCGACTCCACGATGACACCGTCCTGCTTGATGAGTGCTTGCTTGGCCATGGTTTTGGGTGCGCAAAGATACGTTTTCCCCCGATAGAAAAAAACTTTTCCACCTTGGCGGGTGGGTGGGGTGTCAGCGGAGGGTCCGAAGGTGTACGGAGCCCGCCTGGGCGAGGCCCAGGAGTTGGTCGTACCGGCCGCCGAGTTCGCGGTAATAGACGAGGACCATGTAGGTGTTCTCGGTCTCCCAGCTGTTGTTCTCGGTGAGGTCGGTCTCGAAGGCGCCCGAGGGGTCGCGGGGGTCGCGTAGGGCGTAGCAATAGTCGTAATAGCCCTGTTTCAACTGCACCACGGTGCCGTAGAGACCTGTGGCGGGGTCGAAGGTGAGGCGGGCCCCTTCGTTGGCGCCGTAGCCGGTCATCTCGCCGATCAGGTAGAGGTCGCGCCCCCGGTAGGGCTGCCCGCCAGGCGGCCTGAAGCGGAAGTGGACGCTGGCGTATTCGGCGTTCCAGAAGGGGTTGACGGCCTCGACGGTCTCGCTGACGAACATGCCGTTGATGTCGCGATAGTAGACATAGCGGTTGGGGGGCCTGGGGGCCTCCTCCTGGACGAATACCGAGAAACTGCTGTCGGTATTGCGTTGGAAACTCACCCGGTCGCCCAGGAGCCGGAAGCTGCGGAGGTTGACCCAGCGCCATTCCTTCATGGCCGGCATGAGCATCTGGGCCTCGTTGCTGTATTCGAGGAGTCCCTGCCGGACGAAGGTGGGCTGGTCGAGGCGGAGCCGGTTGTCCCACCGCAGGTTCTGCAGGACCTGCACCTTGACCTGCTGCTGTGGATAGCGGATGTCGACCCCCTTGCCGGCCAGGGTCACCTGCAGGCGGTGATGGGTGAGGAAGGTGGCCTGCTGGAAGGGCTGTCGGACCTGCACGCCGACATCCATCCGCTCGTCGACGACGAGGAAGCGCCGGGTGAAGGCCAGCCGCGAGGTGTCGCCGTTGAGGAAGACCTTCAGCAGGTAGTTGCCCGACTTGACCGGGGTGCAGTTCCTGTCGGGCACGACGGCCGTGTAATGCACATAGCGCGTCAGGGAGACGGAGGAGTTGCGGTAGGTGCCGATGCGGACCTGCGAGTAGCCCTTCACGTAATCGAAATAGCTGAGCGGGGCGGGCGTCCAGTCGGCATTGCAGAGTTCGAAGGTGTAGAAGTAGTTGCGCACCTCGGTGCCGAGCTCGTCGAAACGCAGCTCCAGCCGGTCGGCCGAATGGAGGCGGATGACGGGGTAGTCGATCGGGCGTCCTTCGGGGTTGAGCTTCACGGAGAGGATGCCCGGCCGGTAGATCCGGTCCGGCTCCCGCTGGGCCCGGAGGCCAGGGGCTGCCAGCAACAGCCAGGTGACGAGGGTCAGACGCATGACGATATCAAAGATACGCAACACCCCCGATTGTCCAGGCGGCACGGTCTTGCCCCGAAGGCGTATCTTCACCCCGCACACTTCCTCCCTTGGACACCTCCCTGTTCATCGCCGGCCGCATCGCCCGGAACCGACAGCGTTCCTTCTCCCGCCTCATCATCCGCCTGTCGGTGGCCGCCACCACCCTGAGCGTCGCCACCATGGTCCTCGCCCTGGCCTTCGTCAACGGCTTCCAGCAGGTGATATCGGAGAAGATCTTCAGCTTCTGGGGACATCTCCGCATCCAGCGCCTCGAGGCGTACAAGGTCAACGTCGCGGAAGAAACCCCCATGGAACGGAACGACACCGTCCTGCGACGCATCGCCGCGATGCCCCAGGTGTCCGACGTACAGGCTTTCGCCACCCGGTCGGCCATCCTCAACGCCAACGGCTCCATCGAAGGCGTCCTCTTCAAAGGCGTCGAACCGGGCTACCGCTTCGCCAGCCTCACGCCCTTCCTCAAAAAGGGCCGATGGCTACTGCCCGACGACAGCACCCGCAACCGCGAGATCGTCATCTCAGAGGCCATGGCCGCACAACTCGACATGGACGTCGGCCAGGACCTCCTCCTCTACTTCATCCGCCCGGGCGAAGACCGGCCACGGACCCGGAAACTCCGCGTCTGCGGACTCTTCCGCACCGGCATCGACATCTACGACAAGACCTTCGCCTACGGAGACCTGGCCCTAGCCCAGCGTCTCAACGGCTGGAACTCCGCCCAGATCGGCGGTTACGAAGTGGTGCTGTCGGACCCCCGACAGATGGACCTCCTCTCAGACCTCATCTACGAAGGGCTGCCCCAGGGCTGGGACAGCAAGACGCTCCTGCAGATCCATCCCGAGATCTTCGACTGGCTGAACCTTCAGGACACCAACAAATACATCCTCCTCACCGTCATGACCCTGGTGGCGGCCATCAACCTCATCACCTGCCTCATCATCCTCGTGCTGGAACGCACCCGGATGGTCGGGGTCCTCAAAGCCCTCGGCATGATCGACTGGGCCGTACAGAAGATCTTCCTGGCGCACGGCGCCCTCATCATGCTCCGCGGGATCGGGTGGGGAATGGCCTTGGGACTGGGCATCTGCCTGCTGCAGGTGCAGACCGGATTCATCCGCCTCGACGAAGAGGCCTATTACATGGACAGGGCGCCCGTGGCCGTCGTCTGGTGGCAGGTGGGCGCCGTTGCCGCAGGCACCTTCCTCGCATGCCTCGCGGTACTCCTGCTGCCGTCGCTCGTCAGCCGACGCATACAGCCCGCGCGCGCGGTGCAGTTCCGCTGACC
>Ga0172376_10000283_pt1 | contig 64954 bp, 49 predicted proteins | sample Lak35m_FD_121114 | JGI IMG/M metagenome (GOLD analysis project Ga0172376, IMG submission 121114) | Freshwater microbial communities from Kabuno Bay, South-Kivu, Congo - kab_092012_35m | ecosystem: Environmental > Aquatic > Freshwater > Lake | place: Democratic Republic of the Congo: South-Kivu... | reverse complement strand
CGGTGTCGCGTCTGAACGAGTCGCTGTTTCAATCGAGGTATCGCCACCCGAATCACCGGTGGGCTTGCGCCCATCCGCTTTCATGGTGCCTTCCGGCTTGAAGTAGTCGACGTGGAAACGCAGGACGTTTCCGTCCTCGATGGCGTGCGTGATCGTGTAGGCGTGAAGCTGCTTCTGAAACAGGTCCATCGTCGTCCGCATGGAAGCCTGCGTGTCCTCGATCTTTTGCAGCGTGGCATTGGCTTCGAAGATCGGCGTGCCGGTGAAGCCGAAGAGCTGGGCACGGGGGAAGAACTCCTTGATGGCCTTGTGGTTCTCGCCGAACTGCGAACGGTGGCATTCGTCGAAGATGAAGACGATGCGTTCGTCCTTCAGCGTTTCCAGCATTTCCTTAAACGTGGGCTGGCCACTTTTCGCCCGTTGCTTGTTGCGTTTGCTCCCTTCATCCAGGGCGAGACCGAGCTTTTGGATCGTCGTGACGATGACCTTGTCGGCGTAGTCTTCGGAAAGCAGCCGACGGACGAGCGCGGCGGTGTTGGTGTTCTCTTCGACGCAACCATCTTGGAAGCGGTTGAACTCTTCGCGTGTCTGGCGGTCGAGGTCTTTCCGGTCCACGACGAAGACGCACTTGTGAATGCGGTCGTTCTCCTTGAGCAGCGTGGACGCCTTGAAGGAAGTCAGCGTCTTGCCGCTGCCGGTGGTGTGCCAGATGAAGCCGTTGCCGCTGTCGTCATCAATGCACTTCACGATCTGCTGCACGGCATAGACCTGATACGGCCGCATGATCATCAGCTTTTGCTCGCTGACAACGAGGACCATGTAGCGGCTGATGGTTTTGCCGAGGTCGCATTTCTTGAGGAATCGCTCCGCGAAGGAGTCGAGGTGCGTGATCTTCTTGTTGTCCTCGTCCGCGAACTCGTAGACGGGCAGGAATCGTTCTTCGGCGTTGAACGAGAAATGGCGAGCGTTGTTGTTCGCGAAGTAGTAGGTCCGATCGCGGTTGCTGACGATGAAAAGCTGCATGAAGCAAAGCAGTGTCTTGGTGTAACCGTTGCCCGGATCGTTCTTGTATTCGACGATCTGCTCCATCGCTCGACGCGGGCTGATGCCGAGCGTCTTCAACTCGATCTGCACCACTGGAACGCCGTTGATGAGCAGAATGACGTCGTAGCGGTGGTGGCTGTTGTCCGTGTTGATGCGAAGCTGATTGACGACCTCGAAGCTGTTCTTGCACCAATCCTTGATGTTGACCAGCGTGTAGTTCAGCGGCGTGCCATCGTCGCGGGTGAAGGCGTTGATGCTCCGCAAGGCTTTGGCCGCCGAAAAGACATCCGGCGTGATGATTTCGTCCAGCAGTCGAGCAAACTCCGCCTCGGTCAGGCGGACGTGGTTCAGTGCTTCAAACTTCTCGCGGAAGTTCTGTTCGAGTGTCGCACGGTCGCGGATGTCTGCGCGGTATTCGTACTTCAAGCCGCGCAGCTTCTCGATGAGCTGGTCTTCCAGTTGGCGTTCGGGTGTTGTCATTGGCAATCTCGATATTGCATTCTTTCCGCCTTGAAGAGTGACATCACTTTTTATTGCGTTTGCACCCAATTCTCAGCAGTCATCTGTGATTACTGCGGGTTCTGTGGTCTTAAATGCAATTTATCACTCTGCTGGCGCGAGCGTGTTGGCCTCGATAGACTCGGTGAAATCGCTCTTCTGCGGGCGAAAGCAGTTCCAAATTGATGATGTCTGCGAAGTGGCGGCGTTTGCCGGTGAGGGCTTGATGGGAGCCGGGATGAATCGCGCGGCAGGCTGTTGAGATGTCGGTGTCGGTAAAGCGCGGTGAGTCCGAGGTCTTCAATAACAACGCGCACTCGCTGAGTACGAAGAACGGGCAACCGGCTTCGGTAGGACGTTCTTGCGGGCGGTCGGCTGGCCAACGCTGAGTTTCATTGGTCAGCAAGAAGTGACCCGTCAGGAATCCGGGATCGAGGCCCGCTCGACGCAAGCGGCTCGCGATGCGACGGACCTTGTCGTTGAGCTTGTTGGCCTCGCGTTCGACATCCTCGCGCCGCTTGCGAAGATCAGAGCGCGACCAATGCTTGACTTCGATCACGATCACACCCGGCGGGCCGATCACGATCAGATCGAGCTCATCAGGAATGGCGCGGCTGTTGATCGCGATCGGCACATTCGAGAGCACGATCCAACGACCGACTCCCAGGCGATTGCGTAGCTCGCTCAGTAGCTTCTCGATGGCAGTTCGTTCGCTTTCGTTCGCAGCTTCCCCACAAGGAAGGTGTTCGATCTTCGACATCGTAGGCCCATCAATGAAGCTGAGTTTTTTGGGGCAACACGTTCTGGCCTTTCGGGCAGTCGAGCGATGCTAAAAGTTGGTGCGCTTTGTTTCTACCGATTCGCTGGCGTCATTTGGTGACTACGGATGCATCCATCTGCGCACCCAAGACTCGTGGCTCTGTGAAGAAGCGAACCGAATTTGACGACCAAGGGGCGTACCGTTCCGCACGGCGAGCATCTTTCAGAACGTCATCAAGACGCCTGAAGGTACTCGCGTTTATCCGAAGGTTTTCCTTGTGAAGACCTATCGCGAGGGCGACGAGTTCAAGTCGACGAGCCGTCTCAACCGCGATGATTTTTCGATTGGTAGCCGCCGGTAGTTAAACGCACCGGTGGCTACCGCCTTGTCGCTCACAAAATGTGACCCTGCACATCCCCTTCGATCTTCGTTCTCGAAGCCCATCGAACGAGATGTCGTGGAGTCTGTGTTACACGGACCAGCGACCGATCCTCGGTGCTTACGCGATGTTGGTCATCGCCGTTTCGAACGTGTCGTATGGACGTTTCTCGTGCCTCGCTGACTCCGAGTCACTCGACGCGAAGCGTTCGCGTTGCTGATTGATCGCTCTGAGTTTCAATCGAAAAAGGTCAGAGCAATGGAAGCCAAGATCTCCGTATGGCAGGGCGTGAGAGAGATCGTCCTCGCTCACTCGGTCTTCTTGGCCGTCTTGTGACGCTGCAAGATCCACACACCCACTTGCAGATTGACGTCCTTCGCCGTCACCGCCGCAATCTCGCCGGGGCGTGCTCCCGTCTGAGACATCGTAATCAAGAACTGCTTGAACTCTTGGTCGCGGACGGCCTCTAAGATTTGATCTCGCTGCTCGGCTGTGGCCACTACTTCTCGACGTGTGGCCGCCGGTCGCTTCATGGTCCACAGCGGATTCTCTTGGAGTAATCCTTCTTCCACTGCCCAATCGAAGGCTCGCTTCAAGATCCCGATGGCCTTGTTCTTGGTGGTGTCGCTCCAAGACTTCTTCTGCATCCAGTTCGAGACATTGAAGGGCTTGAGGTCGGCCACCTTGAGCATTCCGCACTGTCGGCAGAACCCCGAGAGAAAGTTGCGATACCACTCGAACGTCTCGGGGCGTGAGTCGCTTGCGAGTGCTCCAAAGAACAAATCGAGAACTCGGCCACCGTATGCTGAGTAATGGGCACAGCAGGCTGTCCCGACCCTTCGAGCACCAATTGGCGATATCGCGCAAACGCCTCATCACGATCTCGTCCGAGCGAAATCTAGCGCTTGCCCAGTTGGACGTACCAAGCATTCTTGGCAGCGCGGAAAAACGGCTTCGGAAAACGCATAGAGCACCTCTTTCAGTCAATCAACCAGCGGACTGAAAGGCTCGCGATCATTCGTCGGATGACGGTCCAACGAATGGCATGTTTTCCAAGATTCTCATCGTATCTCTGCCCCAACTCTGCCCTTTGAGGGCAGAAGAGGCAAAAACCGGGATCGTTTCGACTGCTGCAAATCGGCTATTTTTAAGCATTTGCAGCGAATCGGGATGACAGGATTCGAACCTGCGACCTCTTGGTCCCGAACCAAGCGCTCTAGCCAAGCTGAGCTACATCCCGGGAAACGGGCGAGATTCTAGTTGGGTTGATTGATCGGTCAACGGCTCCGCAGAACCCATTTGCCCAGCTTTGTTGCTTCATCGACGCGTTCATGGTCATGCGATAGGCAGGCTCAGGACTCTGGGTATGGATTGGTGATACGGGAGCCGAGCCTATCGGGCATGGTTGTGACGAACTTTGTTCCAAACGGCACTGAGTAACTGGCCGCTTAATTGGGCTCGCAAAACTGCGGCATCGTCACATTTGCAGAGTGGGTACCGCGATCGAGATCAAATTTCGCAACGATTCGTCATAGTCGTCGGCGGTGACTCTGATTGCTCGGCATGACACGTTGGTGTTTCGATACGGCCTGTCAGCGAGTATTGCGAAGATTCGCTGCTGTGGGGCAGTCGCGTAAGACGTGCGGTCGCGGCATCCAGATGGCACGCCATCACTCATACGGATCACAGAAAACAGTCGCGCTGAATGTGAGCCGCAGGCCTTGGTTTCCTCGCCCGACGCTAGCGTGTTCGGCTCACTTCGGAGCGCAGGTATTCTCTGCGATCCGTATCAGAAACTTGACCCTTTGCTCTGTTGGAAAGGATTCACACGATGGCTCTGATCACACTGCCCATGATGCGTGACAAGCTCTATTGCGCAGTTGTTTGCGACGCGCTTGATAGCCTTGGGCGGACTCACCAATCGCCTCGCATTTCGCTGCCACCTCAAACGGTCACAGCACTTCTGGTTGGACGTTGTCGAACGACGCTCTGGGCGGACATGGCGCATGTTGATTCACGGCCGTATGAACTGGAGTTGCAAGCGGTCGATGCTTGTCAGCCGGATGACGTCATGATTGCAGCCGCTCAAGGATCGATGCGTTCCGGAATCTGGGGCGAGTTACTTTCGACGGCTGCTCGTCATCGCGGCTGCGTTGGTGCGATCGTAGATGGTGCGATCAGAGATACTCGACAGATGACGGCGATGGGCTTCCCAGTCTTCGCTCGTGGCCGCTGTATTTATGACAGCCAGAACCGACAACGTGTGATCGACATCGACGTGCCGGTCGAAATTGATGGCGTGCAGTTCCGTTCCAATGATTTGGTGTTCGCGGATCAGGACGGAGTCGTCGTGGTGCCACACGAGATCGAAGACGAAGTGATTCAACGGGCTTGGGACAAAGTTCATGCGGAAAACATTACGCGTGACGCGATTCGATCAGGAATGTTGGCGACTCAGGCCTATCGCAAATATGGCGTGCTCTGAAAAGAACTATTCCGGACCGCGCATACGGCGGTAGCAACGTTGAATTTCAGTGAGGCACGATTGTCCCGTCGGTGACATCACGCTGCATCGCGCCTCGGGTGATTTTGATTTCTGAGCGGCTTCACGCGTGCGGGTCAGGACGCCTTCGTCGATGTCTGCTTGAATGTCGTCGATCGCTAATCCGAAGCACGGGCAGATCGGTGCTGTGAGATCCTTGGGATAGATCGGACGCACGAGCATGTCAGTCGTCACCACGCGGTCAAACGCGTCGAAGTAGGCAACCCGGCAGTTTTCAAACGGGCAGAACAATGCAGGCACAGCAAGCGTCTTGCTCGCTTCTGGTTTCAGCAGAGCGGCCAACGTGGCCGGTCCAACCGGTTTGCCCAAAGACTTGCATTGCGGGCAGTGGCTCGCATCTGTGTCCTGTTCTTTGACGAAGGCTTTATTCATCGGCCCTGCTCACATCGCCAAAAAATTACGCAGAATCTGAATGCCGGAATCCGCAGTGAGGTAGCTCTCCGGGTGAAACTGCACGCCATGAATGGGATAGTGCTTGTGTCGTAAGCCCATCACTTCTCGGCGTTGTCCTGCATCAGCCGTCCAGGCAGAGACTTCCAGAAAGTCCGGCAGCGTTTCCTCGGGCACAATCAAGCTGTGATAGCGTGTCGCGGTGAATGGGCTCGTCAGACCGACGAACAGGCCGCGACCATCGTGATGAATCTGTGACACCTTGCCGTGCATCAATCGCGGGGCGCGAACAACTTTCGCACCAAAAACTTCACCCAGGCACTGGTGACCCAGGCACACACCTAAGACCGGCAGCTTCGGTCCGAATTGCTCGATCACGGCCTTCGAGAGTCCTGCTTCAGACGGAGTACACGGACCCGGTGAAATGATGATCCGCTCGGGTCGTAATGCCGCGATCTCGTCAAGCGTTACTTGGTCGTTGCGTGCGACTCGGATATCGAGTTGCGAGTCGATTTCACCCAATCGTTGGACCAGGTTGTAAGTAAACGAGTCATAGTTATCGAGAACGAAGATCATGGGGACACGCAGTCGAGGAGTAACATGGAGCGGATCAATCAACAGCGATGAGACACCGCCCAACGGACCTGAGTTCTACCGCCGCCGGCACCGGAACTGAATGTGACGGACCTTGGCTGAGACTCGCTGAAGATGCCACGGTGAATTACTCGGAGCCTCAGTTCAGTCATAGTTTGACAGCCACCGCTCACTCCGGCTCGGGTCATCAGCGACGAGCGCCATGAACCGGTTGGCTCTCGTCGACCACTGCATCGCGTGACCCGCAAGTCGCACAGAGCTTTCCTAAACGGACCGTCTTTCTCACATCGTGCCTTCAACGTGGACTCAGTGGAACTCCTCCGCGACCTACCAATCGTCACTCGTTGTCCACCCAAGGCGTGGTAGTTTGGAGGGAGAGGCCGCGATGCACACGGCGAATCATTGAACGATCGCACGGCGGTGCGATCTGAACGAACTCGCTGGCTGTCACGCTATCGCGCCCTCTTTTCTCTCGTGAGGATGCAATGAATGCGTTTTGCCGCCCGGTGCTGGCTGTTACCACTGCTGTGATCGTGTTACTGCCGTCTTTATTGTCGGCCACAGAGCCCCACTTCGAACTTAAAGCGGCGTTGAAAGTCGGGGCTAAGCCGCCCGTCGAAATCAAAATCCGCCCGTGCGTCGGCCATGTCCAAGACGTTGAAGGCGTGGTTAACGCGGTCGGCATGCCAATCGTGTTCGTCAAGGCTGGCAAACCGGCTGAACCTTGGTGGGTTCAAAACTACCCCATCGCGACAGGCCCCCGACAATTCAAGGTGCGGCTGATCTTTGGCAACGAGAAAACCCCTCCGGGCTCTGCGTTTCATGTTGTTGCTGTGATGATGCCTAACACGACACGCTGGCAGGATTATCAAGTTGGCTCACAGCACGCGAACTTACCTGGGTCATTGAACTTCCTGGATCTTCCGAATACCGCAGACACCCAGAAACTTCCTGAGTTGCCGCAGTCCAATTGGCTGCAGGTCACGCTGCTCGGCAGTTACCAAATTCCTGGAGTCGAACAGTTTCCGACCACGAAAGAGCGGGATTCTGCCTACAAGATGAATCAGCAACTACCGGCCGCCAAAATCGATGTCGGCAGAGCGAGCGACATCATTTCGATCGCGACTCCTACTGCTGATTCAGCAGTTCTTCGCGTGACCGGAATCACTGGAAGAATTGCAGCAGGTTATACACCGGTTGTTTTGATTCGCCCGCTGAGCAACGAACATGAGTGGTGGATCCAGAATCGCCCCGTTGTCATGTCCGATCAGCGTTTCAGAGGCAACTTGGTGTTAGGCAGTGAGAGGACTCCCGAGGGAACGCAGTTCCGCGTCGTGGTGCTCGCTTTCGAGGACATCAAAGCCGCCGAGAAGTTCAAAGCCGGAGGCTCCCTGAAGGAACTACCGACCGGCGTTAAAAAATCGCCGGAATTCACCGTGACCTACCGCCACACGCGCTTGGCTGAGGTCGAAGCAGAATAGGCCGGAACATCATCGGCATCTCAGAACTCTACAAAAAACAGAGAGGACCGACCGGCACGCAGCTAATTCTCGGAAAAGTCATCGCAAGCATCAAAGTCGCCCCAGACCCACAAAACGACTCAATCGTCACCGGCAGCGTGGTCGATAAACCCCGATAACCGAGCACTCTCAGCCTCTGGACTCGGGCAACCCGCTGGAAGAGACGTCAAAATGGGTCGATTAGTCAAAGCATTCGCGCTGGATCGAGAAAGTGCCCGACTGGGGAACTTCGATGAAAAACAATTCTTGCACGAGGCTGGACTGATCGCAGATCGCCTACGTGCGGAAGTGGGAATGGCGGGCGATGCTTCGGGCACATCAACGCGGACTTACCGAGATGAATACCACGACAACAGATCCTCGCGGCCACAGTCACCGCATCGCTTTGATGAGCCTTCTGGAGAGGCCGATCTGCTGAGTTCCATCGAATTGGCCCTGCAAGTTGGGGATCTTGATGAGGCTCGCGAGGCGGTTGGTCGCTTGCGGCGCGAGCATGACGCTCAACGACGTGGTCTCGCATCGTTTCAGACACAAGCTGAACGTCAGGTTTTGGACGAACAACTGCGTTGGGAAGAACGACATGCAGAGCAAGCGCGGCAACTCGAACAATGGGAACACCGCCTGCAAGCTCGCGAAGCGCAACTCCAGCATGAGCAACAGTCACAGCGCGGAGCGGAATCTCGTGAGCAACTCGAGCGCGCGCGCCGCATGATCGAGGACTGCGACCGACGCATCGCAGAATTGGCGGCGGAACGCGTGGACTTGCGAAGTCAACGCGAGTCGCAAATGCGCGAGATCGAAGAAGCTCAATGCGAGCTGCATCGTGAACGCACCGAATGGGCGACGCAGTACGACAACGAAAAGACCGAGTTGGCTGAATTGCGTCAGGCGATTACTCACGAAACATCGTCTGTGCGTGAGCAAGTGGCCGAACTCACCGCGCGTCGCGAGAAGCTGGAGGCTCAAGTGCGTGACTTGCAGACCGCTCATCAAGACGCGGTCGAACGAGCGCGCGCAGAGATCGCATCACTCGTAGAACGCGAACGAGCTCGGCTCGATGCGCAACGTTCAGAACTGAATCGACTCGAACGCGAAGCTGACGGTTATGCGGATCGAAAACGCCAAGAACTGGACAAAGAACTGCTCGAACGCCGAGCGACGATGCAGCACGAATATGAGTCAGCGATGGCCGAAATCGAATCACAGCGTGCATCCGCGCTGAAGGAGGTCCAGGCTGACAAGGCCGCGATCACCGTTCGAACGGACGAAATCAATGAGCAAACCCAGCGAGTACTGAAGGCTCAACACGAGCTTGAGACGTTGGCCATTACGGTGGCGACAGAACGCCGACTCCTGCAGCAGGAACGCGACGAGCGCGAGTCGTCATTCGAAGCCGCGTTGGTCCGTCGTCAGCACGAGTATGAAGCAACGCTCGCTCGACACCGTGACGAGGCCGAAGCCGCCTTCGAACGACGGCGAATCGAATTCGAAAACTCAATGCGTCAGCGTGACGCCGAACTGGCTCAGCGCGAACGCTTGGCGGCGCAGAAGCTCGCTCAGCAAGAAGCAGAGACTCAAAGCCGATTCCATCAGATCGAGCAAGATTTGCGTTTGCAGGTGGAGCTGGCTCAAAAACGGATCGCCGATGATCGCGAGCACTTCCAACAGCAGTGTCAGCGACGCGATGCGGAACTCATTGCCGAACGTTCGGAACTCGATCGACAATGGTCCGTACTCAATGACGAGCGCTCGCGGATTCGCAGTTCATTGGAGCAAGTCGATCAGCACGTGAGATGGGCGGCAACGAGCATGGAGGCGTCGAACTCGTTGACCCCTGCGCCACCTTATCCGACTCCGTATCTCGAAACTCGATTTGTTACGCGGCGGATTGATGAACCGATTGCGATCGTGCCTCAACCGCATGTCCTGCCAATGACTGTCCGACACGTCGAACCGATTCGCGTTGAGCCCACTTGGGTTGAACCATCGATTCGAGTGGCTGACTTCGCAGTCGATGAACCCGCCGCTTCACTGTCGGCTCGGACGGCTGAACCAGAAGCTCGGGTCGTTCAAGCAGAGGCCAATGCCGGACGACGAGCAGCCTTGGAGCAATACCGATCGAAGCTCAGCGAGTTGCAATCTCAGTTGCAGGATTTGGCGTCGCTCTCGAAGGCACCGACGACGATCGGAACTTAGGGCCGCAACTCGCAATGAGCTCGGGACCGACTGGTCCCATGACATCAGTGTGAAATGAATCAGTGACAGCGGAAGTCTTCTGAAGCAGGGATGGAACCGTGAAGCAATCTTGGCACCTTCTGATCGTGGCCGTGGTCGTGACTCTCATTCTGCCGATCAGCGTTTGCATGTTGTCAGCAGCGGAAGTTGAGTCGGCAGTGACCGTTCCGGGAGCCGCACCAGCAATGAGTAATGGCGATACCAGCGCCGCTGTGACGGCTGATGCAACTCCAGGGCTGGTCACTCCACAGCGAGCATGGTCGACGCCCCGCGTTCTCACTTGGACGCTTGGTGCATTGGAAGCATGGCTTGTTGGTTGGCTCGCGCTGTGGTTCCTGACCTTGTGGTTCCTGCCATTAAAACTGAAAGCGATCGACGATCGGCTGACCGGCGACAAGACCGGTTGGACGCTCTCGCATGCCATCTTGTTGCGTCCATTCGCGCAGCATCGGCGTGTGATCGATGATTGGGTCACCCTGCAAGTGAGTGCGTTTCAAGAATGGCACGGACTGGGTGCCATCGACTCTGACGAGTGGCCTGCGATCTGCGATCACACTCAGCTTGATGGCTCGGCTGAGCAATTTCGATCCATGTTGCCTGCCGGTCAGTTTGCCGTCGTCATTCGCGGCGAAAGCCGACGTTGGGATAGCGCAGCATTGAGCCGCCTTATGAACTGGAGCATCGCCGACGATGCGACCACACGATTGGCTCACCATCGCATGCTGCCAGTCGTGCTCGATCGACTGAGCCTCGAACGCCTCTTTCCGAAGACACCGCTGGTCGAAGGTGAAGCGGCTGCGATCGAAACTGAGACCACTCCGGAACTCGAAGCGAATACGGCTTTACTTGTCGCCTTGGTACAGACGGAATTGGCGAGAGTGCCCGTTGAGCCTCAGGTTTGGACTGCGCGTTGGGTCAAGTTGCTGTTGGCTTCGGGGAGATTGCTCGTCGTGGTGGACGATTGGCATCGCACTCCGACGATTGTGCAAGACACCGTGCGCCGTGAATACGCCTACGACTCGATTCAATCGCTGATCGTGCTGGCTGGCGAGGCCGAAATGGGCCTGTTGCCGAACTCGGTTGACCTCACTTCACCGCATGAAGAGAAGATCACGACTCCATCAATCACCACAGAAAGCCCAGTTGTCGCTTCGGTCACTGCGCTTGCTCTGGCGATGGCTCCAGTCACCGCAACAGCCGAAGCGGCTTCGAGACCAGTTGCGAACTCCGTTCCGAGCGAAGTCGAAGACGATGCGGATGAAACATTGAGCGAGGAGACTCTGGTAGAAGTACCGTGGGTCGTGCCGTTTGTGGCAGGCAAAGCGGCCATTGAAGCCCAAGCCGAGCAGTCACTCGGCGCATTGCCCGATCACGATCTGCACGATCAACCGGCTGCGGTCGTCGTGCCTGCAGCAGTTGTATCGCCAACGCCAATGTACGCCGCTGTTGAAGATGTCGGTGGCGCGATGCTGACCGCGGTATCGAATCTGACCACAGCACTCGAACGCGGCGATGTCGAGACCCGACGCCGAGCTGCTCAAGAACTGTCTGAACTCTTACTCCGAGTTATTCCGTCGCTGACAGAATCGCTCGACGATCAAGACGTCAGCGTACGACGCAGTGCCGTGCTGGCGATGGCTCAGTTGCAAAACGCGATTCAACCGGCGGTCGTGCGCACGGTCGACGATACGGATGCGGAAGTATGCCGCCTTGCGGCGATGGCGATTGCTCGCATCGACGAACGAGCGGTCGGGCCGTTGACTCGCGCGTTGGAAGACAACATCGCGGACGTGCGACGAGCAGCCGCAATGGCTTTGGGGCGACTGGGCCCCTTTTCAGTCGATGCAATTCCGCGACTCATGCAAATGCTCGATGATCCGCATTCCGAGTGTCGAACGGCGGCAGCGACGGCGCTCGGTCGTATTGGCCCGCAAGCGGTGAAGGCTGCCAGGATCTTGTCGCAACGCGTTCTTGATGACGCCCGTAATGTCCGACAAGCGGCAGCTAAGTCGCTCGGGCAGATTCGTTGCGATGAGAGCGACGTAGTTCGATCGCTGGGCGAAGCGGCAACCGATCCGGATGCGACGGTACGACTCTTCGCGTGTTGGTCACTCGGAGAAGTGGGAGCAACTTGGCCGGAGTCGGTCGCACCACTCAAAGCCGCTTTACGGGACGTCGAGCCCGAAATTCGTTGTCAAGCTGCTCGCTCACTCGGTCAATTAGGTCCGACTTCCAAAACTGCAGTCGACGAACTTAGTCGCCTGTTGATTGACGACGATGTACTAGTCCGCCGTGCGGTCGTGTCGTCGCTCGGCAAGATCGATCTCGCTGCTGTGCCGTTGCTGACCCGTGCATTGGATGACTCCGATGCCGAAGTTCGACGGGCGGCGACTGCAGCACTCAGTGGCATCGGGCTGGCTGCGGTGCCGAGCTTGCTCAATCAGTCGTTGGCGGCCAAGACCGACGTCTATGAACCAGTCAGCGTCGATGAACGATCGTTGGCCGAAATTGAATTACTCATGAAGTCGGGTGATGCAAGCACTCGGGAACGAGCGGTTTCCGCCCTTGGCGGATATGGCGCAGCGGCGGTTCCGGCGCTGTGTCGCGCGTTGGTCGATATGCATGCGGAAGTTCGGCGCCGCTCGGCAGCCGCGCTTGGTCGTATTGGTTCGGAAGCCGAGATCGCGATTCCAGCCCTGACTCAATCGCTGAACGACACCAATGTCGATGTGCGTCGCGAGGCGGTCTCGTCCTTAGGTCGCATTGGTTGTCGACCAGAACTTGTGCTGCCGGGACTCACTCAGGCGTTGACTGACAGAGACGTTGAAACGCGGAACCGTGCCGCGTCGTCAATTGGAGCTCTTGGACGAGACGCGCTCGGCGGACTCGCTTCGCTTATCGCTGCGTTACGAGATCCTGAAGGTTGCGTGAGATCGAAGGCCGCGATTGCAATCGGGGCGATTGGGCCGGCAGCTCGGGACGCCGTGACAATGCTCGTGCAGTGCTTGCGAGACAGTGAAGCCGATGTGCGCTGGCAAGCGGCCGCAGCGCTCGCTCAAGTTGGAGTCGCGGCGGTACCCGGTCTCGTGAGTTGCTTGCTGGAACATGACCCCGAAGTGCGCCGCTGTGCGGCAGACTCGCTCGATCGGTTAGGAGCGCTCGCTCGTGACGCTGTTCGCCCCTTGTCGACGGCACTGCGGGATGAGGATGTCGTCGTTCGACGTAGTGCCGCTTCGGCTTTGGGGCGAATCGGCGCGTCAGCTTCCGAGTCGATCCCCGCACTTGTGATGGCGCTCACCGACCCTGATATGGACGTGCGACGCAATTCGGCAGTCGCCTTAGGTCGCTTGGGACCAGTTGCGACTGACGCACAGCCGGCACTGGAACGAGCACTCCGTGACCGTATTGAAAAAGTGCGAGCCGCAGCGGCAAGCTCGCTCAGCCGTATCAAGTCGAATGAGAGGAAGGCGGCCTAGCCCGTGACGACATACCGCGTCGATCTTGATTGCTTCAAAGGCCCGCTCGACTTGCTCCTGTTTTTGGTGCGACGGGATGAGCTCGACGTCCGCAATTTGCCGATCGCTCGCATCGCGAAACAGTTCGCCGCCTTCCTCGACGTGCTTGAATTGATTGATCTTGAGTTAGTCGGTGAATTTGTGCTGATGGCCAGCACACTCGCAGAGATTAAGAGTCGGTTGGTGTTGCCCAATCCTGACGAGGAGCCAATCACAACCGAACCACTTACGGAGAATGACCCGCGTACGGACTTGATCAAGCAATTGCTGGAATATCGCAAATACAAAGACGCAGCGATTGAACTCGAAGAGCGCGCGGCCGAATGGCAAATGCAGTATCCGCGACTGGCCAACGATCGTCCGGACGTGACGAATGATCCGTCTAATGATTTGATCAAGGAAGTTGAACTGTGGGACCTCGTCAGCGCGTTGGCGCGCGTCCTGGAGAAAAAAGTCATCGAGAAGGAGACTAAAATTCGAGACGACGACACTCCAATCTCGGTGTACGTCGGACGAATTGGAACTCAAGTGCGTGCCGAAGGAAAAATTGCGTTTACGACGTTGTTCGACGATGTGACGCAGCGGAGCAAGATCGTCGGTATCTTCTTGGCGATCCTCGAACTATTGAGACACTACTACTTCCGAGCAGTGCAAGAAGAGCGGTTCGGCGAAATTTGGGTTTACCCACCGCTCGAAGAAAACACGGAAGGTCCACCACTCCCGCATCTCGCTGGCGATGGCGCAGCAGAGCGTCTACAGAGTGAAACGATATAGACCTGCGATCCTTCGTGCGCCTCCCCGAGATCTCAAATGTGATCTCTTAAGTCGTCCAAACTGGTGCGCTGTCTCACAGTGCGAACTACGACAATCTCACACTGGTTCCTCATATGACAACGAATGCCGCTCCGCTGGTGGGCGTAATCATGGGTAGTAAATCTGACTGGGAGACCATGCAAAACGCCGCCGAGGTCCTGAAGCAATTCGGCGTGCCGCACGAATGTCGAGTCGTCTCGGCACATCGCACTCCGGATTGGATGGCGGAATATGCAAAGACGGCAGCCAGTCGCGGACTGAAAGTCATTATTGCCGGAGCTGGCGGAGCCGCGCATCTCCCCGGAATGGTCGCCTCGCAAACAGTGCTGCCAGTGCTGGGAGTGCCGGTACAAAGTAAGGCTCTCCACGGGCTCGATTCGCTGCTGTCAATTGTGCAAATGCCAGGAGGAATCCCTGTCGCGACGTTGGCAATTGGAACCGCCGGAGCACGCAACGCAGGCTTGCTAGCCGTTCGAATTTTGGCGATCTACGATTCGTTACTCGCTGCCGCACTCGAGGCGTTTCAACGCGAGCAAACAGAAAAAGTGTTAGCCGAGTCGGAGTTATGACAAATCCCATCCTGCCGGGAGCGACGTTAGGTGTTCTCGGAAGCGGTCAACTAGGCCGTATGTTCGCAATTGCCGCTCGACGTCTTGGGTACCGCATTCATGTGTACTCGCCCGATCGAGATAGTCCCTGTGGACAAGTCGCAGATCTGGAGTACGCCGCTCCTTATGAAGACTCGGAGCAGCTTGAGCGGTTTGCTCGTGGAGTGAGCGTTGTCACATTTGAATTCGAAAACGTGCCGTCGACGATTACTGAGTTGATTGGCCGCTTCACATTGGTGAGACCGTCGGGGGCCGTGCTGAATATCGCTCAGCATCGCCTGCGCGAGAAATCAACGTTGCGACAATACGGCTTGCCAGTACCAGAGTTTCGAGCTGTCCGCAGTGTCGCCGATCTCGAAACAGCGATCCGTGAGCTAGGACGTCCGGCGATTCTGAAGACCGCCTCATCGGGATATGATGGCAAAGGGCAACTGCGAATCGACTCGCAAACATTAACCGCTGACGCATGGGCAGCACTCAACACAGACGAGGCAATCCTCGAAGCGTTTGTAGATTTTGAATGTGAAGTCTCGGTCATTGGTGCACGCCGACCAAATGGTGAGTTCGCGTATTACGGCCCGTTAAGGAATTCCCATTCGCACCACATTCTCGATGTGACGACGTGCCCGGCTGGCTTGCCGCCTCCATTAGAACAGCGAGCCATTGAGATCGCGCGAGCGGTGTTTGAGTCCCTGGATGTGATCGGCGTGTTGTGCGTCGAAATGTTTGTTACCCGCCGCGGCGAAGTTCTGATCAATGAATTAGCGCCGCGTCCACATAACTCAGGGCATTTGACGATTGACGCACACACCACGTGTCAATTCGAGCAACAAGTTCGAGCGATCTGTGATCTGCCACTTGGCTGTACGGCTCAAAAACGTCCCGTTGCCATGGCGAATTTGCTGGGAGACGTGTGGAAAAACGGTGAGCCGAACTGGTCGCGAATGCTGGAAACAAGAGATATAAAGCTGCACTTATACGGAAAGACGCAAGCACGCCCCGGACGCAAGATGGGGCATTTAACAGTGCTGCGAGATTCGGTTGAAATCGCAGAAACTGTGGTGCGAACAGCCCGGGAAACACTCGAAAGCCGTTAAATGGCTCTCTGCCAGGCTGAATCGCGGGGCTTAATCCGGCCGACGCCCCAGGATATTGAATACGAACGACAGCAGAGAATTGGCTATCTTTACAAGCTCGCGACTACACGCTGTTCAGCTTTTGACGACCCCGAGCCGCCGATTGATGAGGAATTCTCCGCCAGTACATCAGGGATGAGGGGTGCGAAGAGAGCAATTAATCCGCTCACGCTAATTCGCCGTACGAGTATTCGGCGAAATCTGCCCAATAGTACGCCATTCGGAATTGAGTGATTCGACAGAGCGTGCAATTATCCAGCATCGGTGCGTTGCTACGCGCCGACACCTCGGGATTCGCTAGCTGTTGAGCGTGACAGTTTTCTTGCGGGTCAGTTTATGTCGTTCCGTCGCAGTGTGCTGCGGGACCGAGCCTGCGTTTCGGACGTGCCAAATCGCCCCGGGACTCTCGCTGTGCTAGTGAATGGTGTTTTCTAGGAGACGGAAAATGGCAAAGGAGAAGGCAGTGGAAGAAGGTCCGAGCAAGAGCGAGGCCGTGCGGGAGATGCTGAAGAGCGATCCCAAAATGCCGTCAAAAAAAGTTGTAGAAGCATTGGCGGCCAACGGCATTCAAGTTTCAATCCCTCTGGTCAATAAAATTAAGTATGCCAAGGGTGGCACTGCGAAAGCCCCTTCAGGCAGCGGCCGTCGTGGTCGCCCCGCTGGCGGTGTCAATGTTAGCGAAGAAATCCGTAAGTATATCGAAGCTAACAAAAGCGCGACTCGTCCCGAGATCCGCGATGCGATGGTCGCCGCTGGTCATACCGTTTCTGTGTCACTCGTGAACGCAGTATTCAATCGCGTGCATGCCGGTGGTACCGCTCCAACCGCTCGGCGTGGTCGTCCGCCAAAGAACGCGGCAACTGGCGCAACTGCAGCCGCTCCGGCTCGCCGCCCAGGTCGCCCAGCAAAAGTCAAAGTTGCCCCAGTGGCCAAAGCGGTTGCAGTAGCGACTGGCTCGCTTTCTGCAGCGGACTTGATCAACGCGAAGCAACTCGTCGAGTCCTTCGGCGGTGCGGAGCGTGTGCGTCAAGCTCTCGCTCTACTGGAGCAGTTGCGATAGTCAGGGATCGTCTGACGATCGACGTTCGCTCAGTAAAAATGCCCGGTACTCAACGTGAGTACCGGGCATTTTTCATGCTCCTCAAACTATGGCCGCATCCGATCACTTCGAAAGTGGCGTAGCATTTGAGTCTTCTTACGAAGGCTTCACACCGACATACAAGGTCGCGACGCCAAACGTGAGAGGTGTATAAGTCGCCTGCACGAGGCCTGCGGATTTCATCATATCCGCCAGTTCAGAACCTTGTGGAAATTGCGATACAGACTGTGGCAAGTAGTTATAGGCGGCTTCGGTATTTCTCGCGAGCAATTGGCCGATGCGTGGCAAGATGTGCTTGAAGTACCAACGATAAATCGCACCGAAGAGTCGGTTAGACGGCATCGAGAATTCGAGCACGACGACACGTCCACCTGGTTGGCAGACACGAGCCATTTCTCGCAATCCTCCAATGGTATCAGCCACGTTTCTTAATCCGAATGCCACGGAGACAATCTGGAATTTGTCGTCCACAAATGGCAGCTTCAAAGTATCGGCTTCTAGAAACAACAGCGTCCTGGATTCCGCTGAGGCACTGCTAGTAATTTGAGCAGCTTTTTGACGAGCAAGCACGAGCATTTCATGTGTGAAGTCGGTACCAACGACTTGAGATCTGCCGCGCGCTTTTTTCCAATAGGCGATTGCTAAGTCACCAGTTCCAGTACAGACATCGAGAATTGGCGCGTCACCTATCGGAGCGACTCGCCTGACAGTGCGCCATCGCCAATAAATATCAGTGCCACCCGAAAGGAAATGATTAAGAAAGTCATAACGCCCCGAGATCTCACCAAACATGCGTCGGATGCGGGTGCTGGTCTTATCGACGCTCATAACTCGCAATTCATAGAAATGAAGGAAGTGGATGTGATTGTCGGCAAGTCAATAAGCCGGTCAGTTTTGTAGTGATGGCATCCCACCGATCACTTGGAAGTGGATGTTGCAATTTGAAAAGACATTAAGTCTAGCGTCGCTTCTATTCCCATCAGCGAATTATCCAGAATCTGCGATCCGAGTCACCAGTGGAAATGGCAACCCGAAATCGGCCCAGCGAGTAGCTAACCTGTGTGTTGCTATTTCATCGAATTGCAGAGGACTTGGCCAATCACGCGAGTGACCTTCATCCGGCAGCTTGCGAGTGGCATCGAGTCCCATTCGGCTTCCAATTCCCCGAATCGGCGTCGCGTGATCTTGCATATCGGCAGGACCATCACTGAATAAGAGGTCGCGAACTGGATGCAGATGAGAAGTCACAGCAAACCAAACGGCATCGTCTTGGCTAACATCAACGTCATGATCAACAACGACAATTATTTTCGAAGTTGCTAGCCGATCGAGCCCCCAGAGAGCATTCATTACCTTACGGGCCTGCTGTGGGTACGACTTTCGAATGCTCGCGAAAAGTAGGTGTCGATAGGCACCTGAGGCAGGACGTCGCAGCGCGACCAGTTCAGGAACTGCAAGTTGTACTAATGGAAGAAAGAATATTTCAGAGGCACGGGCCTGCGTATCGAGCTCACTCGGCGGTGACGTCGCGATGATCGCTGGAACGACAGGATTCGAGCGATGTGTGATGGCAGTCAGATGTAGCACAGGTAGTCGCTGCATTGTTGAGTAATGCCCTGTCGACAGTCCGATTGGTGAGGCCGGTTCATACTCTTGCAGGGGATCAATCGTGCCTTCCAGGACAACTTCAGCATGTGCTGGAATTCGTAAGTCGACACTCCGCGCACGAGTAATTTCCATCGGTTGCCGTCGTAAAAAACCAGCAAATACAAATGGGTCCACATGTGGCGGCAAAGGGGCTGCAGCGGCGTAGGTCAAGAGTGGATCGCCCCCCAGTGCGATGGCGACCGGCATCTGACAACCGCGTTTCCGATAGTTGTCTAGGAGTTGCCACTCGCGTGAGTGCGGCGTCCAGTGGATATAGCAAGACGCGGCATCACGTACCTGGACCGGAACTCGTGAGACCAGTCGGCGTACGATCAAACTTGCCGGCTCTGTTGCCACAGTCAGATCATCGGCGACTTGTAACGAAGAGGCAGCCGTTGGTACTGCGGTCGAATATTCTACAATCACTTGACCGCTATGAATGACGGGCGAGGTTTCGTTCGGCCAGCAACGAAGCAGTGGTAATTCACTGAGGTCGATATCACGTCCCATTTTCACAACCTGCTGTGCCACGGCGATCTCAACATCTCGAGGTGGCCACTGAGCGGTCTCTACGAATTTGGGTACGAGTTGCAATGCTTCCAGCCAACCTTGCGGCATGTTTGGCTGAACGATGGCTTTAATTCGCTCGGCGACGTTGTTGAACGAGTCCACTCCCAACGCCCAGCAAAGTCGGCGGTCGCTCCCCAACAAGTTCGTCACAATCGGAAAGCGAGAGCGCAAGACATTATCGAAGAGCAATGCCGGACCATCCTGCGCAACAACTTGCTGAGTAATCGCAGCGACTTCTTGCACCGGATCAACAGGCGCGCTGATCCGAATGAGATCGCGGCGATCAGCAAGCAAATTGATGAATTCAGAGAGGTGGTCGCAAGGCATTTGGAGGCAAGGCGTCGAGAGTGCGAAACGGTGAAACTGAGCGGTATCGTAGGAGACCGCACCACTAATTTCCCTGTAACCAGCGTTTCTCTCATTTCGCCCGGACGACATTCACTGCCCTCGTTTTTCAAAACTGTCAACGACTTCGAGACGAGTGACGTTTGAGACCGACTGCGTTATGGATTCGTCGTGGCTTGATCTGTTTTCAACCCGAGCGCGGCGATGAAGCCGCAGACATTCATTCCAGATGTAAGGATCTCAGATGCGACTTCTTCACATTGCGAGTTGGTGCCTTGCAAGCTCGCTCGTTATGGCAACAGGCTGGGTTCATGCCGATGAATTCGATGCCCACATCGCCGCAATCAAGTCCGTTCAAAAAGAGGCGATCGGCAATGATGCGGCCAGCAAGTCTGTGAGTTGGCTGTCTGCTCAGCCAGTTACGTCGCTGACGAGGTTGCTACTGGCCTTCGAGAACACTTCTCCGTTGTCTGCAAATTATCTCCGAGCCGCGATCGAGACGGTCGTCGATCGACAACTCAAGGCCGGAGTGAAACTACCAGTTAAAGATCTTGAAGCCTTCACTCTCGATCGCCAGCGGGATCCCCGAGCACGGCGATTGGCTTACGAAAACTTGCGTCGAGTCGATGACACAGCCGAAGCGAGATTGATCCCTGGCATGTTGCTTGATCCCAGTTCTGAATTTCGACGCGATGCCGTGCGTTTGCTGACGACGAAGGCAGCTGAGTTGCCCGAGTCCCAAAAGAACGAAGCGATTGCGGCTTATCAGCAAGCACTCACGGGCGCGACCGAGGAGGACCAAGTGAAGGAGATCTCGGGCGCGTTGAAGAAGCTCGGAACGACCGTTGATCTGCAACAGCACTTCGGGTTTCTCACCAGGTGGAAGGCAATCGGCCCCTTCGACAACAAAGGTCTCATCGGGTTTGACGCGGTCTATGACCCTGAGAAAGCGATTGATCTCACGGCGAAACTACAAGGGCAAACGGGAGAAGTGTCGTGGGGCGATCTCACAACTAAAGATGACTTTGGGGTACTCGATATCGCCAAGTCGATCAGTCCTCACAAAGGTGCCGTCATGTATTTGATGACTGACTTCGTCAGTGACCGTGAGCGCGCGGTCGAGCTGCGACTTGGAACGCCCAACGCTTGGAAAGTATGGATCAACGGGCAACTCTTGTTCGGCCGCGACGAGTACCACCGCGGCATGGCAATCGACCAATACCGCGTGAAAGCGAACTTGAAAGCAGGTTCGAACCGCGTGCTCATCAAGCTCTGCCAGAATGAACAGACCGAAGATTGGGCACAGCGTTACCAATTGCAGTTACGTGTCTGCGATGCCTCGGGCGTCGCGATTCATGAAGCCAAACAAACAGCCAAGCAAGACAACTGACGGCAGCGCGAGTTGGTGCAATCGCCAACCGCAACGCAACGGTGGTCGCTGCTCGCTGTTTTCTGGAGCATGAGTTCTTCTCACACACTCGCACAGCGAGTCCCCTGGACTCGTATCGGAATCATCTCACCCCAACATGGGCCTCAAATAACGGCGACACGTCGCGTTTGAAGACATCCAAGGAACATCGTCATGAGAATTTCGTTTCGAGCCACGGCTTCGAAGATTGGCCACGGATTGATCGCCGCTCTCTTACTCGGTTGCTTGACGGGTGCTGATTGGCGGCAGTTTCGCGGGAGCGATCTGACCAGCGTGGTGCCCGATGCCAAATTGCCGACCACATGGTCCGGAGCCGATGACAAGGTGGAGAACATCGGCTGGAAAATGGCGTTGCCTGGTCGAGGCTTGTCGTGCCCAATCGTTGTCGGTGATCGCGTCATCGTCACTGCGAGTAGTGGGTTCACTCAGGACCGACTGCATGTGCTGTGCTTCGATCAAAGCTCGGGCCAAAAACTTTGGGAGCGGCAGTTTTGGGCCACCGGTCGCACGATGACACATCCCAAAACGACCGTCGCTTCGTCAACACCGTGCAGCGACGGACAACGTGTTTTCGCGCAATTCTCGAGCAACGATGTCGTCTGCCTCGATGTTGACGGAAATATGTTGTGGTATCGCGGCTTAACGCATGACTTCCCGAATGCCAGCAACAGCCTCGGAATGGCCTCGTCACCTGTTGTGATTGGTGACACGTTGGTCTGCCAGGTTGAGAATGATGCGGAGTCCTTCGCAACCGGACTCGATGTGCTTAACGGGACGTCGCGCTGGAAAAAGGTACGTCCGAAGCGAGCCAACTGGACGTCACCAGTGCTGCTCAAGGACGAATCCGGACGTACTCAGGTCATGCTGCAATCATCAGCCGGCATTGAAGCTATCGACGCAAACTCGGGATCCAAATTGTGGGAGTATACGAAGGGCGCGTCGACGATTCCGTCGTCAGTCGTCACCAACGGCATGTTGCTCGTCCCATCACATGGACTGACCGCGCTGAAACCATCAGCAGGAAGTGGTTTCGAGCAAGTTTGGAACGAAGGAAAACTCGGACCAGCAACAGCAAGTCCCATCGTGCTTGGCGACAAAGTCTTCGTCCTCAACAGCGCCGGTGTGCTCAACGCCGCCGAGGTCAGCACCGGCAAACTGGCCTGGCAATTGCGGCTTAAGGGACCATTCACGGCGTCTCCTGTGGGCAGCGGCAAGTATCTGGTCGCCATCAACGAAGCAGGCTTAGGGCAAGTCGTGGACATCAGTGGCGAGAACGGGCAAGTCGTCTCGGAGAACGACATCAAGGAGACAATCCTTGCCACGCCCGCAATCGGTGGAGATGCGATCTATGTCCGGAGCGATAAACACTTGTGGAAGATCGGCAGGTAACGACGAACAGCGGCCAATAAGTTGCAGGGCACGCCGGACCGCAAGACGATTGCTGTCATCCTGCAGGCATCGACTTCGAAAAGTCGTTCAAATCAGGGACAAATTGAGCCCGTTCCGCAACGTTGCAGCGTTGTGGAGCGCTTGATAAAGTCCCGCCCCTTTGCTGACCGAGGGTCAGCGTCAACATGTTGTTTTTCGCTCAATTGCCAGCCTCAGAGGCAGGAGTTCGATCCGAGATGGGAACGAAGCAGACCGGAAAAGGCCGACGGAAGATTGGAAGTAAGAAGCGACGGAATCGAGCCAAGATTCGTCACCGCAAGAAGTAGCCGGCCCGGCTGTTTGCCCTTGCTGTCGGAATAAGTGTTTCTCGTTGGTTGTGTTCGGCGCCGAGCGCTTAGCCGTTCGTATGATCTTGAATACGGCGAGAGTCTCCAAAACATGAGAAGGCCGACCTTCAATGAGGTCGGCCTTCTTCGTTTTCTGCATGCGGCTCGATCAGGATGGAGCCGGAAGCAATGGATGATTTGAGGCCGTTTTCTCATCAGCAGGTTTCAAGCTCAGCGCGACAAATCCGCCGATCAGCGCAGCAATCACTGAAGCGAGACTATATCCGACTGCTGTATAGAAGCCGGCATTCCGAGCGGCGTCGGTATCGCTCACTTCTCCGCATGCGGCGAACAGCACCTGCAACGCGCCTTCACGAGCCCCAATCCCGCCGGGCAGAGGCAGCACGGACGCTGCGACTTCCGCGACAGGGACCACGACGAGATGCGTTGCATAGCTCGGAGCTTCGTCCGTCAATCGCAGTGCCGCAGTAATACGATGTCGCGTTGGCGGCATGAATCACGAGACTCATCAAAACAGCCCCGAAGAGCACTCGCTTCCGCTCCTGATATAGCCGCACCGCTCCGAGCAGTTGAGTCACGATTTTCGCGAGCCCCGATGCTTGCTCTTCAACCGACTTATTCGAATCGACCTTCAGCAATCGCAAGCAAGCTCTCGACAACCGCGACGTCAGCACCGCCGGATGCAGCATGACCGCCGCTCCGATCGCGCCGGCGAGTGTGCCTCCGGCGAGTAGCAAGAGCGCTGGCGATAACTCGGGCTTCACCCACAAGCTCGGATTGCCGAGCGACATTAAGAAGCCGAGTAATAATAAACACAGCAGCCCCATCACGCGATCGAGCACGACAGTTGTCGTGACAACAGTCTTTGCTTCGGGCTTCTCGCGAGCGATGAGCACGGCCTTCGTGAGATCGCCCCCGACCGTGCCGGGCACGATCAGATTGAAGAGGTTGCCCATGCAGCCGATGCGCAGCGAGTCCCTGAACGCGAACGGGATGTCCTGCGCTCGCACCAGCATCCACCAGCGCCAGCAGCCGAGCACCACAGAGAACGCTCGAAAGAAAACGGCAGCCGCAACCCAGCTCCACAGCAGTTCGCGCTGAGCAATGCGATCAAAGCCTTCGCGATGCTGAGCGGCCATGTAAGCCACAATACCCAGCGCCACCGGCCAGCGCAGCCAATTGATGAGCTGTCGTCCCATGTTTCTTCACCTTGGAGTGCGGTGATCCATCACCGCTTTGCGGCGCAGCCGCCTTCGGGACGGAACTGCGATTTCAACAAACAGAAGTATCGAACGTCACACGCGACGATGATGCGAGGATGACTGCCTTCTTCCCACGAAAAGAACCTGCACGCTCAATCGGACTGGTCGCTCAATTGACATGGATCTCGAGCACTGCATTCAACGGAGCGGAGTACCGCTCAAAGCGGTGATGAATCATCGCACTCCAAGTTGAAGGATCGCCGACTCCACTCCGGCGCAAGCGCGTTCGCCGATCGCGGCCCAGTCGTATTGAGCGAGCGCCAGTTGCCGGCCTCGTTCCGCGAACTCGGCGGCTAGTTGAGGAGCAGCCAGCGCATCGAGTGTTGCTTGGGCGAACTTGCCTCGATCCGCGATCCACAGCTCGCGTCCGTGCTGACAGTCGATGCCCTCGCACCCAACCGGCGTGCTGACAACCGGCAAGCCCGCAGCAAACGCTTCCAGAATCTTCAGCCGAGTCCCCCCGCCTGAATCAAGTGCGACCGTCAGCAACGTCGCTTCCGCCAGATAGACGCCAACGTCCGGCACATTGGCATGCACCTCGACCCCCGGCAGCGAGCCGAGCGCAACAACTTCAGGACCGGGATTGCGACCGACCAATTTCAAGACGGCTTCAGGATGCTGTTGCCGCACGACGGAGATGACTTCGCGAGCGAGAAACTCCGCCGCCTTCGCATTCGGCTGCCATGACAACGCACCGAGATAAAGCAAGACAGGCGACTGCCCCGCTCGTCCAACCGGCAGATGCGCATACGCCGAACAATCAACGCCATTCGGCACGAGATGCACATTGCGGTTGCCGAGAGCGGCGAACTCGGACTGCTCTTCCGCCGAGACCGTCATCAGCGACGCTGACTGCTGCGCGATGCGTCGTTCGATATCAGCGAGCAACCGAGCTTCTCGCCGCAAGTACCACTGAGCCGGCCCGCGACGCTCATCAGCGACGCGCGCGGTTAATTTTGAATACACGTTATGCAGATCGGTGATGACCGCCGCGTTCGGGAACAACGGTCGGAACGCGAACGGGTCGACATGATCGAGATAGACAACGTCGGGCTGCTGTAATCGAAGTTCTTCAGCAACCGCCTGCCGCAACGCCGGACGATTGTGACGATGAAACATGACATACGGCTCGGACTTCAGAGCGGCCATTGCGATGCGTCCGACTTCCCCGAGCTTGCTGCGTGCTCCGGTCAGAGCGGGTCGAACATCAACGCCGAGCCCGCGCAGCACGTCGATGCCGGGATCGTTCGCGTCATCAACCGCCGCAACGAGCCGCACATCGAATCTCTTCGCGAGCGCTTTCATGAGATGAAACGTCCGCAGATGCCCGCCAGTGTTGAGCGGCCACGGAAGCTCGCTCGTGATGGCGAGCACGCGCGGTCTTCGAGACGGCGTCGTCGTTCGAGGTGTTGTCTTCGTCGATGTTGCAATGGTGACTGTCATCGTCGTGCTCTTAAGCCCCCAAGGGGCGGGGTTCGATAGCCCAGTGCGCTAGCGCTGGGGATAGATGCCCGAATCGCGAGAGCCCCAAAGAGGCGCGATTCGGTAACCGGCTGATGCTTCACTTCTTCGCCCCGAAGGGGCCTCGGATGTCAGCCTGGGGCAAGCTCGTAGCAGCGAGCGCCGCCCTAGGAAAACAGGTAATTCATGTCGTGCCCTGAAGGGGCACAGGAATGCGTCGATACTTTCCAGTGCCCCTTCAGGGCACGATTTCTTGGGACCAATTTCCTAGGGCGGCGCTCCCGTTGGTCGCTGGCCCTAGGCTGATATCCGTAGCCCCTTCGGGGCAAAGACATCGGATCGCAAAACGTCAAACACTTCATGGCAACAGCAACCGAATCACGCCCCGTTGGGGCTAGCCGGCATGTGCTTTTCATTACCATGCCCCAGCGGCCGAGGCTTTCGAATCTCGACCCTTTGGGCCTGAATCCGTGACTTCGGAAGCAGCGCGTCGTAGACCGCTGCGTACTCATCCAACATCCGGTCCAGCGAGAACGACTCGAACGCACGTTTCGAACCCGCGAGGCCGAACTCGCGGCGTTTCAGTGCGTCGCGTTGTAGTAATTCCAAATGCAGGGCCAGCGTCTCGTCATCTTGAGCCGGAGCCAGTAAGCCTGTTGTGTTGTGCTTTACGACTTCCGAGCAACCGCCGACATCCGTTGCGACGATCGGTAACTCGGCGGCCATCGCCTCAATGAACGTGAGCGGGATCCCTTCGCTGATGCTCGACAAGAGAAACACATCCGCCGCCGCCATCAGTCGCGGCACATCGCGACGACTACCGAGCAACAAGACTCGATCCGCTAAGCCGTGTGACTGAATGAAGTCTTCGATTTTCGGCCGCTCTTCGCCGTCTCCGGCGAGGACGAGCCGTGCTTTCATGCCGCGTTGAGTCAGTCGTTCGATCGAGCGCAACGCAGTCAGATGATCCTTCAATGGATTCAGCCGAGCGACTTGCAGCACCACAAACTCACTCGCTGTCAGACCGAGTTCGCGCCGCACTTCTGCTCGCAACGCTTCGTCATTCGCGACGGCTGCAAATGGGGCGAGATTGACTCCGTTGTAGATGCACTCAACGCGCGATTCCGGCAGTCCTTCATTCGTGATGAGGGCCTCGCAAACCGATTGGCCGACTCCCAAAAAGCGGTCATCGCCGCGAATAAGCGAGCGATTGAAGAGGACTCGTTTGTTGCTGCGCGAGTCGGGGTAATGCCGACCGTGTTCGGTGAAGACGATCGGCGGTTTGCGATAGCTCATCCGACTTAGGACCGCTTGAAAGAACGGCGTGTATTGGTGCGCGTGCGAGACGAGCACTCGTTCTTCGCGTTGGAACTTCGCCAGTCGAAACGCACAGCGCCAGTCGAGTCCCGGTTGCCGATTGAGAACCTCAACGCGGAAGCCGTCTCGGACGAGTTGCTCGCCGAGCGCCCCCAAACTGTCGAGGCACGCGAACACGAAGCGATACCGATCGCTCAGCCGCCGCGCGATCTCGGCAGCGAGCACCTCAGCGCCCCCGATTCCGAGACTATGCAGAATTTGGCAAACGGTCGGCTTCATCATGCGAAATCTTCACCTTGGAGTGCGGTGATTCATCACCACTTTGCGGCGCAGCCGCCTTCGGGATGGAACGACGATCTCAACTCACTAACAACTCGATCGTCACGAACGAACTTCATCAGCTTCTGCTTGTTCAAAGACACTCAAACGCACTGGCATTTCTTCTCTCCTAAGCGGCTCGCTACTGCATTCGATAAGGAGCGGAGTACCGCTCAAAGCGGTGATGAATCACCGCACTCCAAGGATAAGGTCACGGCTTGAACGGGACGTTCGAACCACAGCGGGAGACGCCATCTGCGCAGTCGGCTCCTTCAAGTACTTCTCGGCCCAACTGCCGAGCGACAGCAACTGCCACAGCGTTGTGCCGTGCCGACCGACTCCGCGTTCGTGCCAAGCCAGCATGCTGGCCGCTTGCTGTTGATTGATGAGCGGTGCGATCGCCGCGTTGCCACTGAGCACTGTTGATTCGAAGAGAGGTCGCAGCGGCCCGCGCAGCCAGTTGTCGACAGGGATCTCGAAGCCTTGCTTCGGTCGATTGAGAATCGACTCGGGCAACAAGCGATTCGAGATGCGCCGCATCAGCCACTTCGTCTCGCCATCGCGGATCTTGAATTCGGACGGCATGCGAGCACACAGTTCTAAGAATTCGTGATCGAGCAACGGCGGGCGGACTTCGAGCCCATTGGCCATGCTCGCGCGGTCGACTTTCACGAGATAGTCGTCCGGCAAGAGCGTCGCCATATCCGCCGCGATCATGCCCGACAGCGCATCGCTACCCGCTCGGCGATATGCCTCTGCCGCGAGGAATCCTGAATCCTGATCTTCGACGGCTTGCTGTAAGTCTTGTGACATCAGTCGCCGACGCCACGGTTGCCGACACAAATTGAGCGTATTGGCGTAAGCCTCGTCGGCATTGCGCGTCAGGTTTTCGAAGAGCGACTTCAGACGCAGCGGTCGCGGCAGCCAATCGGCTTTCGGCCAGAAGTTCGCGAGCGTGCTGATGATCGACAGCCTCAGCATGAGCGGCAGCCGATCGCGCAGCGCGTTCTCACGCAGGTCATGCGCATAGCGCGAGTAACCGCCGAGTGCTTCATCGCCCCCGTCACCCGAGAGCACGACCTTCACATGCTTCGCGGCTAACTGAGAAACGAGAAACGTCGGGATCGCCGACGAGTCCGCAAACGGCTCGTCATAAAACTTCGCGAGGTCCATCAACTGCCATGCGTTCTCGGCATTGATGACTTGCTCGATGTGCTCGGTGCCAAAGTGCTCGGCGACTTCGCGAGCAAACGGCAGTTCGTTGAAACGCGACTCGTTGAAGCCAATCGAGAACGTCTTGATCGGGACGCTCGTTGATTCGAACGCCAGTCCGGTCACGATGCTCGAATCCATTCCGCCGCTAAGGAACGAGCCGACCGGCACGTCCGCGACCATATGCAACCGCACGGTCTCGCGCAGCTTGTCGTAGATCGCGTGCTCCCAGTCCTGCTGCGAGAGTCGCTCGTCGGGCACGAACTTCAGCTTCCAATAGGTCTCGCGCCATTCGCTCCAACGATCGACTTCGAGCGACAGCACTTGTCCCGGCCCGAGCTTCTCGATGCCTTTGAAGATGCATCGCGTTCCGGGCACGGTCCCGAAGTGGAAGAATTCATCCACTGCTAGCGGATCAAGTTCGCGCTCAACTCCGGGATGCGCGAGGATCGTCTTTAGCTCCGATCCGAAGATCAGCTTCTCGTCATCGAGCTTCACAAACAGCGGCTTAATGCCGACGCGATCGCGAGCGAGCAGCACGCGGCGTTTCCGCCCGTCCCAAATGCAGAATGCGAACATGCCGCGCAAGTGGTTGACGCAGTCGTCACCGAACTCCTCATAGAGATGCACGATGACTTCGGTATCCGAGTGCGTTTGAAACTGATGCCCGCGCAGTTCGAGGTTCTTGCGGAGCCGCTGATAGTTGTAGATCTCGCCGTTGAAGACGATCTGCACCGAGCCATCTTCGTTGCCGAGCGGTTGCTTGCCGCCTTCGAGATCAATGATCGACAACCGCCGGTGAGCAAGCCCGACCCCTGAAGCAAAGAAGAAACCTTCCGCATCAGGACCGCGATGCGCAATCGCATCCGCCTGAGCCTTGAGCACAGGCCGCTCAACAGGTCGGTTGCAATCGCGGTAGATGATGCCGGTGATGCCACACATGAATGATGAGTCCTTAACGACCGTGTCGGGATAAGTGGTCCCGTTCGTCCCATCTGATTCTCAAAAGTGTTCGATGAGTTGCTCCGCCATCTGCACGCGCTCTTCCGGAGTCTGCGGTTCATTGCGGAACCGGATGACTCGCGCAGGCACGCCGACAGCGATCGCGTAGTCGGGAATAGGTTTCGTCACGACGGCCCCTGCGCCGATGACGCAGTGCTCGCCGATGCTCGCGCAGATCGTTGATCGTTCGCCAATCCATGAATCGCGGCCGATCGAGACGTGCTCGAAGTGACCGGGTTGCTCGCGAATGGGCACGTCGAGCCGACTAATGCCGTGCTGCCCGCTGCCGTTCATGATCGAGACATGAGATGCAATTAAAACGTCATCCCCAACATCAACCGCTCCGAGCGAGCAATACGCTCCGACATAGACATTGCGGCCAATGGTGGCACTGGGATGAGAGATGAGCGTCCCGAACGTGAGGCACGCTCCGTCCCCGCAACGCGGCAGCATGAGCTTGTAGAACGCGCGCCGCAGATAAACGCCGGTGAGACCGGGAATGAGACTGAAGAACTGCGACCAACCGGGAAACGCTTTGTCCGCCCCGAGCACCGCAATCCCGGTCCAGCAAAGCAGCACCGCCGGAAGCACGATGGCTTTCGCGAGCAGGTCGATAATGAGTTTGAGAAGTGACTTCATGATTCAGCTTGTGGAAGCAGCGTTACATCCCCGCATCGGGTTGATTTTCTTCTTTGTGCCCTCTGTGCCTCTGTGTTTCAAATTCTTCTTCAAGGGCTTGAAACACAGAGGACACGGAGAAGAGAACGGCAGCGTCGACTTGATTACCTATCGCTCGTGACTCGAGACTAACTCTGGACTCCGTTGCGATTGCCGCTTCGTGCTTGCCGCGCTCGCTACTCCATCCAATACCCCAAACATCCCTGCCGCTTGTTGTGCGAGCACATCCCAATCGAACTGCTCCTCAACCCAACTCCGCGCGGCTTTGCCCATCGCGGCGAGTCGAGCGGGATTGCTCAGTAGCTGAATCATCAATGCCGCGAGTTCATCGGGTTCATCGCACGGCACGACGTAACCGGTCTCGCCCTGCGACATCGTTTCCGCCGTGCCCCCCGAAGCACCGGCCACAACCGGAGTGCCGCACGCCTGCGCTTCGAGCAGCACCATTCCGAAGCCCTCGATGTCCGTGCCGATTTGCCGATTCGCGAGCACGAACAAGTCCGCTTGCTGATAGCTCTGCTTCAAGACTTCATCGCTGACTTTGCCCATGAAGAGCACATGCTCTTGCTGGCCTTCAGCGGCAGTCAGAGCTTTGAGCGAATCGCGTTCTTCGCCGTCGCCGATGATCGCGAAGAGGACGTCAGGGATCGCCTGCCGGATCGTCGCGAGGGCTCGGATCATCATGTCCTGCCCTTTACGTTTTTGAAGTCGTCCTGCCGTAACTATGACAGGACGCCCGCCCCAACCGAGTTGATCTCGGATCTCGCGCGACGGTGCAGAGGGGACGAAGTAATTCGTATCACATCCCGGATGTAGCAATTGCACGCGGTTCGCTGGGACGTTCCATTGCTCGCGCACGATGCGGGCCGAGTTGTTCGAGTTTGCAATCACGCGATCGACATTCTGCAGAACGAGCTTCGTCATGAAGCGAAGCTGACGGCTCGACAGAACTCCGTCCGCATGACCGGACGACGACGCGTTCGCATCTTCGCCATGCACATAGCAGTCATAAGGAATGCCATAGAGCAGCTTGAGTCCGAGCGCGATCCATCCTTCGGGGACGCAGCGTCCGCAATGAATCCGCTCGATGCCGCGATCTTTGACGACTTGAGCAACGGCCCAGAACGCGCGCCAGTAAGCCGCGAAGCTCGCAGGCGACGCCATTCCCCAATCAGCCAGCGTGAGTGGCAGCCTCACAATGTCGAGATCGCAATCGCGATCAATGTCCGCGTCATGCGCATCCGCACCGACCGCCAGCGTGAACTGCGAGCGCGGCATACGACGATAGATCTCCCAAAACCAACGACCGGAGCCTCCGGTCTTTGGCGGGAATATCTCTGACAGCAACAACGTGCGCGGCGAATGCGTCATAGGTGCGAGTCGATGAAAAGTGTGTCGCAACGTTCCACCGCAAGAGCGCGGAACCTCACCGACAACATGGCATGCCACGATTGACCGGTTGGTCGCGACGTGGCGAGATCGCTCAGTTTCCGAGTGACGCTCGATCGACCTCCGGAGCAGATCTCTTGCGCGGTGGGAGCAGCCACACTGGAGGCACCTGACAGTCGAGCGCAACATCGCTCGATGCAACCGGCGCGATATGACATCTCGGAACGAACGGAAGGGTCGTTCCGCTTTAGAAACATCTGCGATGTCGAAACCTCGGCATCTTCATCGTCAGCGTGCCACCGCAACCGGGGTCTAGTTCAACCGTCAGGCGACGATCGTCGAAGTACCGCGCAAAGTCTTCGCGACAGGTGGTGGCATTTGCTTTGAGGAGTTCACGCTCTAGCAAGGCCTAAGTTGGTGGCGAGAGAAGTGTCTCGATTTTGATCGAGCGACTGCCATTCTGTTGTTCCCCAGCAACGGCGACCCCACTTATTCCAACTACCAACCACACGCAGCACAGCCACCAAAGCGAGAACATGAGGGACTCCTGATACGGATCGCAGAAAACAGTCGCGCTGAATGTGAGTCGCCGGTGCTAGCCGCGGGTTTTGGTTTTCTCGCCCGAGGCTAGCGCGTTCGGCTCACGTCGGAACGCAGGTATTTCCTGCGATCCGTATTAAGGTGAATTAGGGAACAGACCACTCCCGGCATGTCTATTTCTGGCTACCGTCAAACGGCAGTTACAGAGTGGCGATCGAATCCGTGACAGCCAATCGACCGAAGGTGCGTCTGCGACTTTTCTGTTCTCGCACTTGTCTGCTGTTCGATCCGCCTGAGATCGGCGGACTCGTGCCGATCTTCAAGATTTAGGCTTCGTCCTTGCTGTGAAGCGAACTCGTGACCAATCTTCTGGTTAATTGGCTCCGAGTGTTCGAGGCCGCGCTTTCATGTGGGCGCGATCGGTAGTTTTACAGTCGCCGATGTGCAGTCGCAGATTTCTAAGACGTAAACGTCACTCACGCTCCCGTTTGCGTTGCTGCATCGCTGCTAACATCAATGGCCCTGCCTGCCGCCGCTCGCCAGTCTCGGGAGTGGAATTATGAGTCAGCATTCACGTCGACAGTTCTTGTCAGAGGTGGGTCGCGGTGTTTTGGCGACCTCGGTGGGTTACGGATTGGCGCTGGATATGGGGCTAACCGCGACAAGTGTCATGGCCGCGCCCGACAACGAGCGACTCAAGTTCGGCAGCATCGATGCACTCGTGGGACTGATGCAGGACACCCCGGCGACGAAGTTGCAAGCAATGTTAGTTGAGCAACTCAAGTCAGGTACGAGCTTGCTCGAATTGGTGAAAGCCGGAGCGCTGGCCAATGCCCGGACGTTTGGTGGCGAAGACTATGTCGGTTTTCACACCATGATGGCGCTCGCGCCGGCTTACCACATGTCGAAAGAGATGCCCGCCGAGCGAGCGGCGTTGCCGGTGTTCAAAGTGCTGTATCGCAATACGTCGCGCATGCAGGAGTTTGGTGGCAGCAGCAGCGAAGTTCTGCATTCCGTCGCGGCCACAACGCTTCCCGAAAGCCAACAACCTGCGGACTTCCTGCATGCCGCAGTGAAATCGAAAGACATGCAAGCCGCCGAGCAAGCGTTTGCGACTGTCGCGAAGACATCGCCCGAGGACGCCTTCAATCATCTGTTGCATGCGGTTCACGATCAGACCGAAGTGCATCGCGTGGTGATGCCGTATCGAGCCTGGGACTTGTTGGGATTAATTGGACCCGAGAACGCGCACACTCTCTTGCGACAGTCAGTGAGGTACTGCGTCCGGGCCGAAGGTCGAAACGCCGGTCCAATGGGAGAGCCCCGTGCGCTGCTCCCGAAGCTGTTCGATCAATTCAAACTGGCGAACAAGCAACCCGGTTCGCGCGACGTCGACAACGCGTGGATCGAACAGTTCACTCAAGCGTTGCTATCGACTTCGGCTGCTCAGTCCGCAGAGACCGCTGCTGCCGCGCTGGCAGAAGGCATCGCGCCAGATGCGATTGGTGAGGCGATTGTGCTGGCCGCGAATCAATTGATCTTGCGAGACATCGGTCGCACTGCACGCGAGGAGTGGGATCAGAAGCCACTGGGAAGCGTGCATGGCGACTCGATCGGAGTCCATGCCTGCGATTCGGCAAATGCTTGGCGCAACATGGCGCGAGTCGGCAACACTCGGAATAAGTTCGCGTGCTTGATTCTTGGCGCCTATCAGGTGTCGCTGGATCGAGTGCAACGCGGCGGCGACTTTACCAACTGGAAGGCGTTGCCGTGGCCGCAACACTTGGATCGAGTCCGCGCAACCGATGCCGCAACACTCCTTAAGGACGCAGAGACCGCAATTCGTGAGAACCTGCAAGTGCGAACGATGGCGATCGTTCAGAAGTACTGCGAACTTGGTCATCCCGTGCGTCAAGCGTTCGACCTGATGCTCAAGTACGCGACCAGTGAAGATGGCGCGTTGCATGCGGAGAAGTTCTATCGCACTTGCAGCGAAGAATTCGCCGCGAGTCGTTCGGACTTCAAATGGCGGTATCTGGTCGGTCTCTCACGCGTGACCGCGAGCGAGTGCGGCCGCCCAGCTGCTGGGCAAGCCGAAGCAACTCGCTTGCTCGGACTCACGCAGGGATAAAACTTCATCGGACGGATCAAACCGATGGGGCGGACAGAGTGACTGACACCATGCCCGCCCATGGGCTTCCCTGGCCTCAAAGGTCACCCGTTGCATCGCGAATCGTGTTCCACGCCGGTTTTCGAACCTCGTGGTACTCCGTAGAAATCCGTCCGCTCTCAGCCTCTGCAAATTCTGCTCGTTCTCCCGCCTTCGACATCTCGCTTCTGGAGTCCCACCATGCGTCGGCTGTTTTGTACCCGCCTTTTGTCGTCCGTACTGTCGTTATTGTGCTCAGCGTCGATCAGTCTCGCGGCTGAGTGGCCAACGTTTCGCGGTTCAAACCGTATGGCGGTCTCGACCGAAGTCGGTCTCCTACCAGAGTGGCCGGAAGGTGGTCCGGCGCTGGTCTGGAAAACTACCGGAGCTGGACGCGGCTATGCGAGCGTTGCGATCTCGGGCGGCAAGCTCTTCACGCTCGGTGATGGTCTCTCGTTCGCTGAAGACAGAGATGAGTACTTGACGGCTTTTGAACTTGAGACCGGCAAGCTCATCTGGAAAGCGAAGACTGGTGCTCCATGGACCGATGGGCAACCAAACTGGCAAAGCTCGCGCGGCACTCCAACCGTTGATGGCGAGCGGGTCTATGTCACGACTCCGCATAGCGACGTCATCTGCTGTGAATCGGCAACCGGCAAAGAAGTCTGGCGCAAGAATCTCAAGAAGGACTTCGGCGGCAAGAAGGCCGACGGATGGGGCTATAGCGAGTCCGTGCTCATCGACGGCGACAAGCTCATCTGCACGCCCGGTGGAACGAAAGCGACAGTCGTCGCACTCAACAAAGCGACCGGCGAAACCATTTGGACCGCCGTGCGAGACGGCGATATCGGCGCGGGGCACTCGTCCGCAGCGATTGCCGAGATCGGCGGCACTCGGGTCTATGTGCAAGTGACGGGCTCAGGCACAATGGGTCTGCGAGCGAACGACGGAAAGGTCTTATGGTCGTTCGCCCTCGATAAGACGACCGCCGTCATCCCGAGTCCAATCGTTCGCGGCGATCTCGTTTTCTTTGCAGCGGGCTACAAGCGCGGCGGAGCGTTGCTGCGTCAGAAGTCCGGTGCCGACGGCGAAGTCAGCGTCGAGGCGATCTATCCCATCACTCCTGCGCTCGCGAATAAGCACGGCGGCATCATCCTCGTCGGCGAGCACCTTTACGGTGACTCGGATGATCAAGGCATTCCGTTCTGTGCGGACCTTATGACCGGCGAGCAGAAGTGGAAGAAACGTGGCTCGGGTCGTGGCTCAGCATCGTTCGCGGCGGCGGACGGTCGGCTCTACATCCACTTCAGCGACGGCACGATGGTCCTCGCGAAAGCAACGGCAGAGGACTACGTCGAAGTGGGCTCGTTTAAGGTGCCGGGCAGCGGCGAACGGCCGAGTTGGTCACATCCCGTGATCGTCGGCGGCAAGCTGTATGTTCGCGAGCAAGACACGATCAACTGCTATGACGTGAAGGCGAAGTAAGCGCGGCAACTACGGCAGCAAAATGAATGGGACCGATGGAACCACTGGGACGAATGAGAATGGCATTCGTCGCCTATGTCCCATCGGTCCCATTCGTCTTTACTCAAGACGACCCAGATCAATTTAGCGCAGGCCGACACCAAAGCCTTCGTCGTAGCCGCTCTCCCATGTTTGCTCGGTGCTGATGGCGCGCGGGGTTGCGGGCACGTCGAGAACGTGCGGGCGGTTCGCATCTGATGCTGAGTCGCCGCTCGGGGCAGCACTCGGAGAGTCGAAGCGGAGCATCGTTCCGGCGCGGGTCGTTGTTGTGCGACTCGGGGTCTTGAGCTTCGCGATACGATCCTCGCCGTAGTCGTCGTAGGTACAAATATAGCCCGGCTGCTTGGCGAGAACTTTTTCTTTGTCCCATGACTCCAGCACTCGACGCTGAATGGCGTCGCGGCAGTGCGAGTTAATCGGGTGCGCGATGTCAGCATAGAGCTTCGCGCGGCCGTCGCCGTCCTTGATCGCTCGATCGCCTTCGAGTTCGACGCCACACTCGTTGCAGAAGTGAGCTCGCAAATGGTTCTTCATGCCGCAGCGAGGACAGCGGTCGGTCAGCTTGCGACTGGGCATAGCGACAAACGCGCCCTTCGAACCTTGAATGATCTTCAAGTCGCGAATGACAAACCATCCGTCAAAAGTAATGGAGCAGAAACCGAGCAGTCGTTCGTTAGGGTCGTCCATCAGCTTGATGCGGACTTCGGTAATCTCCACTGCTGTCCCTCCTGAAACTAAGGCGTGCTCATGGCGGGCTTTCCGCCACGAACACTCGACTCAGACCGCGTGCTCTGAGTCGGGCTGCGGCCGTCATGGCCGACTGGCGAGTCTGACATAAGCCAAAGTAAGCCGTTCCACTGCCCGTCATCATGTGGCCCATTACAGGCAATCGCGAGAACTCGTTCTTCAAGTGTTTGACATCCGCGTTGAGGTCTTCCGCAGGAGGCTGCAAGGAGTTGCGAAGCTGGGTAGCCGCTCGTTGCAGATCGCCTTTCTGAAATGCCAGCAACAACTGACGAGAGCCACGAGGTTCGGCTTCCGGTCGACAGTGGCGATAGACCAACGCCGTGGAAAGCCCACTCTCAGGCCGAGCGACCACGAAATGCAGCCTCAAGGGCAACGGCAAGGGCTCCAAAATCTCTCCTCGCCCTTTGCAGACAGCAGCGGATGCAGGTGAGAGAAAGAAGCAGACATCACTGCCAATCTCCGCTGCCAGATTCCGCAGATCGGGTTCACTTAGTCCGAGTTTCCAAATCTCGTTCAGAGCAAACATCACTGCAGCGGCATCACTGGAGCCTCCCGCCATACCCGCCGCAGCCGGAATTCGCTTAGTGAGATCAATGTGAATCCCGCGCTGGACTCCGCATCGATTTCGCAGCAACTCGGCCGCTCGCACCACAAGGTTGTCTCGCGTCTCTGGGACGTCGTCACTGGCTTTGTTCGTTCTCGAAAGAATCGAGCCAGCATGCTGACACCGCAGGGTGATATCTCCTGTTGACTCCTCAGTTAGAACCAGTGTGTCAAACAAGTTGATGGCGACCATGACCGTTTCTAGGTCGTGATAACCGTCTGCTCGTTTGCCTAAAACTTCCAAGAACAAATTGAGCTTGGCAGGAGCATGGACGACCCAACCGAAACCGGATTGCCGGAGCCGCATGAGACGCCATTCTCGTGAACTCGCTCAGCCTGATCGTTGACGTTCACCGCAACCCCGGAGAGCAGTGGGCCGCGTATGCAGCGGTCTCAAACCGCAAGTAGCACCTAGTGTGCATTGGAATTCGATGCTAGGTTGGCCCCTGCAAGTGGTCAATATGGTTTTTCTGAGCGACCTGCTGCTGCGGTGACACCTCGACGACTACTCGAAACCGGCAGCGTCCGCTGGAGTTTCTGACTTCAAGATGCCCCAGCATTTCGGACATGACCACGGCTCTCGCTGCGTCTGTTTCACTCCCGGCGCACCTTGCTCAGCCCGAATGCGGAATGCATTCACTCCACGTGACTAAAAGTCTTCTACTTCGACTCTCTTGTATCAAGGGCATCTTGAAAGTGATGTGCTGCACGTCACGCGGCGAGTATGGTGACTCACGCAGATGGTGAATTAATTGTGAGCCGCAAAGCGCCAGCTACGGGTAAGAACCGGCGGCTAGCACCTTCCCGCTCACGAAATGCGACACCTGAGAAGGCACCGAATTGAGGTGTCACGCCGCTAGCTACCACCGCAAAGTCATCGAGAAGAGGGCCATCAAACTTTCGTGCACTGGGCTAAAATCGGTCGTCACCACTAAGTTCCACGCTGATCCCGAAGGGCATCGCCGTAGACAGATATCATGCGAACCAAACCATTTCAGGAGCACGAGTGGACGCCGAGAAGACTGATGCCATCGTGATCCGTCTGGCGGACTTTTCGAACACCAGCCGAGTGGTCACGTTTTTTACACATGACTTTGGCAAGGTGTCCGCGATCGCGAAAGGTGGCAAGCGGCTCAAAGGGCCATTCGACACTGGTCTTGACCTACTTTCCGAGTCGCGCATAGTTTTCCTCCGCAAGTCTAGCACCGCACTCGACATCCTCACAGAAGCCAGTTTGACGCTGCGTTTTCGGCCTTCATCGGCCAACGTCGGCTGTTTTTATGCAGGGTGTTATATCGCGGATTTGCTGACGTGCCTCACGGAGGAAGACGATCCGCATCCGCAGCTCTTCGAGACCGCGCAGTGGGCTTTGCGACAACTCATGACGCACGCTGACTACCGGTTGATCATGCTGCGATTCGAACTCGTTCTGCTCCGCGAGATTGGTCATCTCCCCGCCTTAGATGCGTGTATCCAATGCGGTGATTCGACCGACGAGCATTCGCACTATTCCTATTGGGTTTCACAAGGCGGACTGCTTTGCCCGCAATGTCAAAGTGACGAGTACTCGCAACAGGGCATTCAAGCCGGGTCTGTTCAACTGATGAAAAGGTTGGCCACGGATTCGAACACTCATGCCGAACATGTCTCCGCCTCTCCGAAGCAAGTTCAAGAAGTACAACACACGCTGACCTCGTCGATCTCATCCATTCTGGGGTATCGCCCCAAGACCCTTCGATTTCTGCAGTTCTGAATCTGCGACCTGGTTCGCGCCAATCGCAGTTGCCTCTCATCACATCTCGCCCATTGACGCGCTCGCGTCTCCTCCAAACCTGAAGGTGGACCAAGGATGGCCGCCGCCTCTTCCAATCAATTCTTTCGTCTGCGAGTCGCCAGCCCGTTGTTGGTTTGTGCGTGGCTCGTACTCGTGATCCCCGGTTGCCAAACAATGGGCGGGGGAAAATCGCTCGCGTCGCGGTTCAAAATGCCGACGATGCCTTGGAGCGAAAAGGCTGATGACGGACGCGTGAAGAACGATGTCTCGGGGCCATTGCAACGACTCGCCATGTCGAAGCAACAACAGCAACTGCCTCAGACAGAAAAGGACAAAGTGCACCTCGCTGCCGTCAAGCAGGGCCGTGATTTCTTCGAGGACGGCAAGTACGCCGAAGCCGAAAAGGTCTTCAATGACGTGCAGAAGGCGCGTGACCCCGAACGGTTCTCGCTCTCCAAACTGTTTACGCTCGGTAACAACGACCGTCCGATGTACGACCCGATCCGAGCTGAGGCGCTCTTCTTTGAAGGCGAGTCGCTCTACATGCAGAAGAACCTGCGGCGGGCAAGAGACAACTACAAGGTTGTTGTGAAGGACTATCCATCGACGGCCTATGTCGATCGATCATCACGACGATTGTTTGAGATCGCTAAGCAATGGCTCGGAGATCATGACTTCGCGACATCAAGCGAAATCACAACGGTGAATCTAGAGGAGCCGACGCGCAAACCAACATCGACCGGACCGCGATCTCCACATCGTTGGTATCACCTCAATCCGTGGAATAAGGCACGACCGGTACTGGATACGAACGGCTTTGCGATCGACGCGCTGCGGACAATCTGGACTTACGACACCACGGGACCTCTAGCTGACGACGCGCTGATGCTCGCGGCGACGCATCACTTACGCGAGAACGACAACATCGAAGCCGATCGACTCTTCACATTGCTTCGCGAGCAATTCCCCAAGAGCCCCCACTTACAAGCCGCCTTCGTGCTTGGCTCGCATGTAAAGTTGGCGTCGTATCAAGGCCCTGCTTACGAGGAAGAAACACTCGAAGATGCGCGCGATCTCAAAGAGAGCACGTTGCGACTCTTTCCGAATGCACCCGAGTCTGAACGCATCCGCGGTGAGCTCAAAGACATCTATCAAGCCGAAGCGTTACGACGTTGGGAGAATGCCGAGTTCTGGCGTAAGAAGGGCAAACCGAAAGCAGAAGCGGTCTATCTGAAACAGCTCGTGGAAGAATTCCCCGACACCGAACTGGCTGAGCGAGGTCGCATTCGTTTGGTGGAACTCGGCAAACTCGACATCCCAAGTAGCAGTCCGTTGGCTGAGGTTCGACAGCAATTGCCGAAACCCAGTTCCATCATGCGACCGTTCCGCAGCGAGCCAGCAACGACTGACGAAGACAAGCCTGAATCGCGTCGTGACTCTGAAAAGCCAGAGGCTCCCCAAGAACTGACTCCGGAGCAATCAGACTCAAAACCTGCAAGACGCTTCTTTGGACTGCTGCCGGGCAAGGAATAACAGGCAACGACGACCCTCGTTGATTCCTACCGGACGGCTTTGCTTCTTAGGGCAAATACAATTCTTTGTCGCAATCAACATGTAGTCCTCTTCACTGAAACACGTCCGTTATGGCCTCATGCAGACTCACCGCTATCTGTTGCATCTTCGGCTCGATCGCCGTGTCGATGTTGACGGTGAGCGGTTGCGGCTATGCATTGGGACCGGCGCATGACCCCTGCATCACTTCGGTCGAAGTCGTCACATTTAAGAACGATTCCTTCCGGCGCGGCATGGAATTCATGCTGACCGAGGCTGTTCAGAAAGAGATTCAAACCCGCACAACGATGAGGCTGGCGAAATGTCCGGGGGCTCAAACACGACTGACGGGCCGCATCGTGGACTTCCGCAAGAACGTACTCGGCGAGACGAAGAACGACGATCCGCGCGAGCTGCAACTGACACTCGTTGTCGAGATCACTTGGGAAGACGCTCGTAACGGGCAAGTGCTGGCTCAGCAAAGCGTCCCTCTGGATACCGGTACGACGGCGCTCGCCACCAATACCGACTTCGCTCCCGAAGTGGGGCACTCATTGGCAACTGTCGTCAACGAAAGTGTTCGTACAACGGCACGGCGAATTGTCGACTTGATGGATTCACCGTGGTAATCCGGTGATTGCTCGGAACCCTTCATCATTGGTCGTTCGTCAGCTCCTCCAACTCCTCTCTCCCTAGATCACGCATCGTGGCCGATGCTCCTGAAACTGCCGAAAACGCTGACACAGAAGCCCCACCGCCGAAGTCGAAGAAGAAACTGATCCTTCTCGTCATGGCAGCGCTGGCGGTGCTCGGGGGCGGTGCGTTCGCATTGCTAGGACGCGGTGAGCAGCAATTAACTCCACCCGAGCAGCTCGCAAAGGCACTCGAATTACTTGCTAACCATGATTCGCCCGAAGATCGCATTCTGGCCAACGAGTTCATCGAGAAGGTCGCCGCCGCCAAATACACGGACCCAGACTTCTCCGGCGCGGTGCCCTATGTGCGAGGCATGCTCGGCTTCTATGAGGCGCGCGATCTCGTGGGAGTCGACATTCAGAAGCCGCTACTCAAGGCGATCGACTTCCTCGAAGAAGCTCGACTGCGAACGATCCCCTTAGAACGTCGGCATGAGTTGGACTACGCACTTGGAGCGTCCCTTCAGCTCGTGGGACTGAAGTCTCGAGCCCGCGAATTCCTAGAAGACGCGTTTGAAAATCACGCACCCGCGCGACGTGAAATCGCGACGCTGCTGCTGGGCAGTTACCTCGAAGAACAGTCGCCAGAGTCCTTGCAACACTGCACACGACTGGCAGAAGAGTTGCTCCAGAACGACGAATTGCCAGAGCACGAGCAAGAACTGGTTCGCATTCAATTCGCACAGGCGCTGCAACTTTTGGATCGCACAGAAGACGCCGAGAAAGTGCTGGCGGCGGCGGAGTCCAAGACAACGAGCACGCAGCAAAGCACGTTGCTGAAGGCTCGGTCCTTGATGGCCAACGCCGACAAGTTACGTCCGCGTGACGAGAAACTCGCGGCTTCGAAATACCTTGAAGCACAACAACTCCTACAGCCGCTGTTGGCCCCGCTGGTCAAAGATCGAGTGGCTGCTCAAGCCAATTTCTTGATGGCTCGTTGTGCGGCACGTCTCCGTAATGATGAATCGGCAATCAACTACTTCCAGCAGATCATCCGTAAATACCCGACGACGCACGAAGGCTTGGCTTCATCAATTGAGTTAGCAGACTTGCTGCGTCGATTAGGTCGCAATGAAGAAGCGGTTACGTCGTATCGCAGGGCGCTGAAGACAATTCGGCGACCCGAAGATTTTCGTAATCGGTGGTTCACAGTGAGACAGTTTCAAGACTCGGCAGAGCGTGCTTGGGATAGATGGATCGAGGACGGCGAGTTTGAACTCGCTCTCGAAGTGGCAGCGGATCTGACGCCTCTTTTTAGTTTGATGCGCGCGACGGAACGCATCGCTGAGTCACATCTGCGATGGGCCCAAAAACTACAAACCGAATACGACGCTGGTAGCTTCGACAAGCGTACCAGTTTGACGTCCGAGTTGCGGCAACGTTGGCGCGACAGCGGAAAGGCCTATGCCACGTACGCAGAACTTGTGCGACCGACAAAAGGCTATGGCCAAGTCGTTTGGCAAAGCGCATTGCACTATGCCAATGGCCATGACTTCGAAACCTCGCTGAAGCAGACGACCGCGTTTCTGAATTCAGCTCCGCAAGAGGGCGCCGCTCCGGCTTATCTGCATCGCGGTCGCATGCAGATGCATCTCGACAAACTCCCAGAGGCCATTGAGAGCTTCCGCCAGGTCGTGCGCGACTTCCCACGCGATCCGACCACATTCGAAGCGCGGTTGTGGATCGGGCATTGCCTGCTCGAACAAAACAAACTCGATGAAGCCGAGAAAACTTGGCGCGATCTAATGAACGGCAGCCTCGATCCGCTGGCTAAAGAATGGCGCGATGCGAAGTTTGCGGTGTCGCAATTACTCCTCGAACGAGCCACGAACTTGGCGAAACAAGTCAACGTCTCCAACGAGCAAGCCCTCACTGAAACTCAAAAGCAAGTCCGCGAGCGTGCGTTCGAACTCAATCAAGAAGCGATCCGTCACCTTGATGAATACATCCGTCGCTACCCGACTGCAGACGGTCGATTTGAAGCCCGGCAACTTCTGGCTCGCGCGCTGCGGTTCGCGACTGGACGCTCGCGCAATCAGCTTCAGCAAACCATGCCCGCCGCTGCTCGACAACAGTTGCATAAGGACATCGCGAAATCGCTTGAGCGAGCGTTGCAGGAACTCCGCACACTGCAAGACGAACTACAAGGTCTGCATACAGCCGGACGACTTGATCGACTCGGGCAGCAACTCTATCGGGACACGTTTCTGGCAATCCCAGACACCTTGTTTGAGCAAGGACTGTTCGATGACGCGATCGACGAATATCGCTCGGTTCTGAATCGCTTCCCCGAGCATCCCATGGCACTCACCGCCTATGTCCAAATGGCACGCTGTTATGAGAAGCAAAGCCAGCCTGACGAGGCTCGGCTGCAGTTCGATCAAGCCCGCATGCTGTTACAAAGATTACCGGAGACAGCCTTCGTCCCCGCTAACACAAGCCTCACTCGCGCTGACTGGACGGCCTGGCTCGATTGGGCTCAGCGACTCCGACCGGCAAATCTAAGAACTGCTGCAGGGGATACGCCTGATCCGAGGTAATCAGCCAGAGACAGTGCGTCAGCGAGCACAGCCATCTGTCGTTGAACCGTCTTCATGCACTCTGTCTTACATTCATCCCCACCAATCCACGAACACAAACCTCGCGTCCGAAATCGCATTTCTCCTTCGAGGAGTTCCCGACATGCTCGCTGATAATTCGCATGACATCGTCACGGCCCTCTGTACACGGCGCGAGTACAGCAAAGCGTTACTGCATCTCGCTCAGGAACAGCAGATTCTCATTGAACAAGACCGGCTCACTGACTTGATTCAGGTCATCGCCAAAAAGCAGCGTGTGATCGGGTTGATGGACGACCTGGGGCAAGCGCACAGTGGCCTCGGAGTTTGGTGGCGACTAACGCGCGACAGCCTGCCCACAGAAACACGATCCCGTTGTGAAGCCATCATCACCGAAACCGAAAGACTGCTCGCTCAAACTCTGGCCCAGGAACAATCTGGGACCGATGTCCTGAGCGAACGGCGCAACGACACACAGCGTGAACTCATGGAACTCGGAGAAGTGATTCAAGAGCGCCGCACACGCGGGACTCGTGCTCCGGCCCCACAACTCTTGGATGTCAGCCGCTAAGTACGAAAGGCCGAGCCAACGTGCCTCTCAGAAAGACAGAGAATGGATTCTCGCACGCTCGCTACTGAAGCGGTTTCAACCTCATTCGCGACAGCGTTCACGAGCCGACCGCTGTTTGTGGATCTCGACGGTACGCTGATCGGCACCGACCTCTTGCATGAAGGTTTCATTCGTGCCGTGCAGCGCGACCCCACCGTCCTCTTCCAGACGCTCGGTTGGATCAAGCAAGGGCTCGCGTTCTTCAAGCAAGAAATCGCACGACGCGCACCAGTCGATGCCACAACCTTGCCGTATCGCGAAGCGTTCGTCGCTCGACTGATCGCCGAACGAACTCGTGGACGCTCGGTCGTTTTGGCGACCGCCTCTCCCGAGCAATGGGCACGGCCAGTCGCCGAATATCTCGGCTGCTTTGACGATGTCATCGCCAGCGACGCCACTCATAACCGCAAGAGTAGTTCGAAGCTCGCAGCCATTCGCGAGTGGTGCCAAGAGCATGGACACCACGACTTCGATTACTGCGGTGACTCTTCCGCAGATCGCCAATTATGGATGGCCAGCAAACTGGCGATCCTTGTTGGCCGTGGCACTCGATTTCGAGCGGAACTCACGTTGCAAGGCATTGCCTGCGAAGACATCGCCGTGCGAACAGCGAGTCTATCCTCAATCTTGAAAATGCTACGTCCAACCAATTGGTTACGTGATGTCGTGTGCGTATCAGGACCGCTGTTATTTGTGACCGGCCCCAGTCATTGGGCGACGGTCGCCTTGACCACCGGAGCCTTTATCGCGGCATCAGCGGCCAGCTTCGTCGTCAACGATTTGTTCGACATCGACGCTGATCGACGGCAACCAACCAAGCAACACCGAGCGCTCGCCGCCGGACTTTGGCCGATTCCGCAGGCGCTCGCGCTCGCCGCGGGACTATTCTCGACCAGTGGGATGCTCGGAGTTTTGAGCAGTTCAACCGGAGTCCTCAACGCCTTAGGTGGATTCGTGGCACTGTCGACGTTGTACTCCTGGTGGCTCAAACCGCTGCCGGTGTTTGGACTCGGTGCGCTGGCGAGTTTATCGCTATTACGGATCATCGCCGGTTACTCGGCGCTGGGAACGTCGGCCGCAGAGTGGATTCTGGTAGCGCTCGGACTTGTATTTATTGCGGTCGAAGTGGCGTGGCCTGCGAGTCGCTACTCGCCAGCCGATGACTGACGCCGTTGGACGGTATGCGTGAACAACACGGAAGCCCGCTCGTACTGAGGCGTCTTGTCACCATTCTGGGGCATAACTACCATCGCTTCGCTCATTCGTGACGTACTCTCGCCGCTCGTTTCAGGTGCCAAAGTCTTCCGACAAAGGTCTCTCTGTGAACGATGACGGAACTATGAAGAGTTCCGGTCGTCACATCCTTTCCCAGAGCAGCCCGTGTGAGCACGGGTCTAATTCGTAGGACGCGAACCCCTAGATTCAGGTGAACCATGAAGTTCAACAGCCTCTCGAAAGCGGCGTGTGCGATCGGCGTTGCCACAGGATTGTTGGTTGTCACGACGATCTTCGCTCAACAGCTCTCGGGGCCTTCCGATGACGATGGCACAACGGCTAAGTACGTCTGCCGCATGGTGAATAAACACCACATCAATCACGGTGAGATCGACGACAACATCGCCAACAAGCTCTTCGACGCCTTCCTGTCGAACCTCGATCCACAACGACTCTACTTCCTGGCCAGCGACGTCGATGAGTTTGCCAAAACCAAAACGCAACTCGATGACCAAGTTCGCGACGGCAACGTGAAGTTTGCTTACACGGTCTACTCACGCTTTATGAAGCGGGTCGAAGAGCGAATGGCGATCGCTCATAAGATGGTCGACGCAGAACACGACTTCAGCAAAGACGAAGAAATGACAACCGACCCCGGTAAGCAACCGTGGGCTGCCGATATCACCGAGATCACCGAACGCTGGCGCAAGCGTGTGAAGTTTGATGTGCTCAGTCTCAAGCTGGATGGCCAAGAAACGGCCAAGATCCGCGATCGCCTCCACAAACGCTACAACACCCTTGCGAAGACAATTGGGGCGACTGAAGGACACGAGGTTCTTGAAACCTACCTCTCGTCGATGACGCATTGCTTCGATCCACATTCCAGCTACATGTCGCCCGAGACACTGGAAGAGTTCCAAATTGCGATGCAGTTGAGTCTCGACGGCATTGGAGCCGCCCTCCGTAGTGAAGATGGAACCACGTTCGTCGCGGAGATTGTGCAGGGTGGAGCGGCCGAAAAAGATGGTCGGCTCAAGGTCGGCGACAAGATCTTGGCTGTTGGTCAAGAGACCGGCGAGTTGCTCGACATCGTCGAGATGAAGCTCAGCAAGGTGGTCCGTCAGATTCGTGGGAAACGCGGCTCGAAGGTCCGCCTGCAAGTGGCCAAGGTCGACACCAACGAGAGCGTGATCTACGAGCTCGTGCGTCAAAAAATTGAGCTCAAGGAACAAGCCGTCAAAGGCGAGATCATCAACACGAAGACTCGCACCGGTCGCGATTCGCGAATTGGTGTCATCAACATTCCGTCCTTCTACCGCGACTTCAACGGGGCTGAGCAAGGACTCGATGACTTCAAAAGCACCGCGCGGGATGTGCAAACCGTGCTGACTGACTTCCGCAACAAAGGCGGCGTTGACGGCCTCGTTATCGACCTCCGCATGAATGGCGGTGGCGCGCTAAGTGAAGCCATCGAAGTCACCGGCCTCTTCATCGATGAAGGCCCGGTTGTGCAAGTCAAGGAACCCGGCAGCCGTGTGAAGACCTACAGCGACGACGTGCGTGGCGCGTTCAACGAGCCGATGATCGTACTGTGCAACCGCCTCTCGGCTTCAGCTTCCGAGATTTTCGCGGGGGCCATCAAGGACTACCGCCGCGGCATCGTCGTGGGTGACTCCACGACCCACGGCAAAGGCACCGTGCAGAACGTAATGCCAGTCAACGCGCCGATGTTTTCCTTCTTCGATCGGAAAGATCGCGGAGCGTTGAAACTGACCATCAATCAGTTCTACCGAGTCAACGGGGACAGTACTCAAAAGCAAGGCGTCAAGTCGGACATCGTCCTGCCCTCGCTGCTGGACCATATGGATTTGGGCGAGTCTTCCATGGAGAACGCGCTGCCCTTCGATCGCATTCAAGCGGCCAATCACGAATCACTGGCCTATGTGAATCAGGACGTGATCGCCACCCTCAATCAGCGCAGCCAGAAGCGTGTGGGAGAAAACGCTGACTTGCAGAAGACTCAAACTCGAATCAATGAGTACCTCGAACGCAAGAACCGTAAGACGATCACGCTCAATGAAGAGAAGCTGAAGGCGGAGCGTGAAAAAGACAAAGCCAAGAAGGAGACCGAAGACGACCTCGAAGGCGAGGCGCCCAAGAAGGATGGCCCGATCTTCCCGGACAATGGCTACAACAATGAAGTGTTAAGCATCACGGTGGACTATGTGGACTACCTGAAACGAGCTGCGACGGCTCAGCGTTAATCGCAGCAATGAATGACACGCCTCAGAGCCGGCCTTGCGCCGGCTCTTTTTCTTGATGCTCGCGCCCCGCGAGCGATGCTTCATCCTCATCACTTCGAGTTCATCGTATGAGCTTCACACGCCAACAAGTCCTGCAACGTCTGCGTCAGCTCATTGACGATGGCACGCCGATCGTCGGTGGCGGAGCCGGTACAGGAATCAGCGCCAAGTTCGAAGAGGCGGGCGGGATTGACCTCATCGTTATCTATAATTCAGGACGCTATCGCATGGCGGGACGTGGGTCGCTCGCTGGCATGATGCCCTATGGAGACGCCAATGCCGTCGTGATGGAGATGGCGGGTGAAGTGCTGACCATCGTCGAACGCACGCCCGTGTTAGCCGGAGTCTGTGCCAGTGATCCGTTCCGACAGATGACATGGTTCTTGCGGCAAGTGCGGGACATCGGCTTCTCCGGTATTCAAAACTTTCCGACCGTCGGTTTGATCGACGGCCTCTTCCGACAGAACCTCGAAGAGACGGATATGGGTTACGACCGCGAAGTCGACATGATCCGCCTCGCGCACGACATGGATCTCTTCACGACTCCGTATTGCTTCAATCCTACTGAAGCCGAGCAGATGGCCGCTGCTGGAGCCGACATCGTGGTGGCTCATATGGGACTAACAACTAAGGGCTCGATTGGCGCCTCTACGGCGAAGACGCTCGATGACAGCGTGCGTGAAGTGCAAGCCATTGCCGACGCTGCGCGGGGAGTGCGTTCGGATGTGATCGTACTCTGTCACGGTGGTCCCCTCGCTAATCCCGAGGACGCCGAATACGTCCTGCATCGCACGCACGGAGTACATGGCTTCTACGGCGCGTCTTCGATGGAGCGGCTGCCGGTCGAGATCGCGATTACCGAGCAAACTCGTCGCTTCAAAGCCATCCGGTTTCGAAAGTAAACCGTGAGTTGGGCCCGGACTGAATCGGTAACGTCGGCAGACTCAAACGCGATCGATGTCATTCGCCATCGCGCGACCAGATGAGAGCATCATGAGAGACCTCCTGGTGCGCGTGCCGAGCGAGTAGGGCTTCGCCATACTCCGCCCCCCCGTTCGCGGTCGCTCCGGGCGTTCTGCAGCGGAACGCTGTCGGCGTCGAACTCGCGCACGACCGCGACTTTGTCACTCCTTTTGTGGAGCGTGCCTCTATGTTGAAGAAAGCGTTTCTGGCTGCGTTCATGCTCGGCGCGGCGACGGTCGGACAGTCGTTCGGCCTTGAACTCCAAAAGGGCGACCATATCTGCATCGTCGGCGGAACCGTCGCCGAACGCATGCAGCATTACGGTTGGCTCGAAGCTCGGCTGACCGCTCGGTTCCCCGATCATGAACTCGTCTTCCGCAATCTCGGTTACTCGGGCGATGAGATTGATGGTTTCCGCAATGGCAACTCGCGCCTGCGGTCGATGTCGTTCGGGTCGCATGATGAATGGCTCAGCGGCGACGCTCCGTGTCCTCAACCGCAAAAGCTCTCGCCGCGCGATGAGGGCAAGGTGCAGGCCAATCGGTTTGCTCTGACCAATACGAAGGCCGACGTCATCTTCGCCTTCTATGGCTACAACGAATCGCAAGCCGGAGCTGATGGGCTCGAAGCCTTCAAGAAGAACGCTGACGACTTCGTGAAGCACTCGCTCAGCAAGAAGTACAACGGCAAGAGTGCTCCGCGCGTCGTGCTGTTTTCTCCGATCGCTCAGCAACTGACCGGCGATGAGAACTTGCCGTCGAAGGCGCATGTCGATGCCGCGAATGCGCGGATCAAGATGTACTCGGACGCGCTCGCTGCTGTTGCGAAGGCCAACAACGTCGAGTTCGTTGATCTCTTCACCGAGTCGCTCAAGGGCGTCGGCACGATCAACAGCATCCATCAGAACGAGATGGGTGACGCGATCATTGCCTCGATCGCGGAAGCTGGACTGTTCCCGAACGGTCCGATGATTAAACGCGACGGTGCTGCACTGGAAAAGTTGCGACAGGCCGTCAACGACAAGAACTTCTATTGGTACAACCGATATCGCGTCACCGACGGCTTCTCGACGTATGGCGATCGAGCCTTCCTCAAGTTCGGTGAGGGCACGAACGGCTATGGCAACGGCTTGTCGAACTACTCGGTCGGACAACGCGAACTCGATGTGCTCGATACGTTGACCGCTAATCGCGACAAAGTTTGCTGGGCGGTCGCTCAAGGCAAAGACGCGAAGGCCGATGACAGCAAGCTGCCGGAGTTCATCCCCGTCATCTCGAACAAGCCGGGACCGCTACCGGGTGGCAAGCATGTCTTCCTCAAAGGCGGCAGCGAAGACCTTGCGAAGATGACCGTGCATAAGGGCATGAAGGTTGAACTCTTCGCGGACGAGTCGATGTTCCCGGAGATGGTCAACCCGGTGCAGATGGCCTTCGACACGAAGGGCCGGTTGTGGGTCGCGGCGTGGCGCACCTACCCGCACTGGAAGCCGACCGAAAAGATGGATGACAAGCTGCTCATCCTCGAAGACACCAATGGCGACGGTAAGGCCGACGTCTGCAAAACCTTTGCTGGTGATATTCATAACCCGACCGGCTTCGAGTTCTGGAACGGCGGCGTGCTCGTCGCTCAAGGTCCGGACTTGCTGTTCCTCAAGGACACCAACGGCGACGACAAGTACGACGTGAAGGAACGAGTCGCTCACGGCTTCGATACTGCCGACACGCATCACACCATCAACAGCTTCACGATGGATCCGGGCGGAGCCTTCTACATGCAAGAAGGTACTTTTCATCACAGCCAGATTGAGACTCCGTGGGGTGCTCCGCGACGCGTCGCGAATGGCGGCGTCTTCCGGTACGAGCCGCGTGCTCAAAAGACCGACGTGTATGTGTCGTTCGGCTTCGCGAATCCGCACGGGCACATCTTCGATCGCTGGGGTCAGGACATCGTGTGGGACGGCACGGGTGCTCAACCGAGGCACGCGGTTCTGTTTTCGGGCGATCTCGATTTCCCAAACAAGCACGCCAATCCGCCGCAGGTTTATCAGCAGCGCACGCGACCGTGCTCGGGGACCGAAGTGCTCAGCAGCAGCCACTTCCCCGAAGAGCATCGCGGCAACATTCTCGTGCTGAACGTCATCGGTTTTCAGGGCATGTTGCAGTACAAGCTCGCCGACAAAGACGCGAGTTTCAGTGCCACTGAGGTCGAGCCGATCTGCTTCTCATCCGACCCGAACTTCCGCCCCGGCGATGTCGAAGTGGGACCTGATGGAGCGATCTATTTCACGGACTGGCACAACCCGATCATCGGCCACATGCAGCACAACTTGCGTGACCCCAGTCGCGATCAAGAGCACGGCCGCGTGTACCGAGTCCGCTACGAAGGCCGCGACCTCTTGAAGCCCGCACCAATCTTCGGTCAGCCGCTCGAAGCGTTGCTCGGCTTGCTCAAAGACAAAGACGACCGAGTCCGTCACCGAGCCCGCATCGAACTGTCGAGCCGCCCGACAAAGGATGTCATCGCTGCGACCTCGAAGTGGCTTGCGAGTCTCGACAAGGCTGACGCCGACTACGAGCACCATGCACTCGAAGCGTTGTGGCTGCATCAGAGTCACAACGTCGTGAACGTGGACCTGTTGAAAAGCCTCTTGCGCACGAAAGACTTCCGAGCCCGCGCCGCCGCAACCCGAGTCCTCTGCTACTGGCGAGACCGAGTCCCCGGCGTCTTCGATCTCCTGAGTGCTCAAGTCAACGACGAGCACCCCCGAGTCCGCCTGCAAGCGATCTGGGCCCTGAGCTTCTTCAACGGCTCTGAAGCCGCGAAGGCTGCAGAAGTCGCCGTCGAATCGCTCATTCACCCTCAAGACAACTTCCTCAAATTCCAACTCGACGAAACCAACAAAACGCTGGACCGCCGAGTGAAGGCTTTGAAGAAGTAGGTCGGGACAATTTCGGAGAGCGGCCCATCAACGCCGCTCTCCGTCGCCATCTGCGAGCGGAGTGATTCGTCACTCCGCTCTCTTTCATTTCAAGCCAGAGCTGAGTCTGCGATGCCTGATTTCGGAACGATCAAAGAAGTTGCCCTCACGGCGATCTGGCCGCATGAAGCCGCCGACTTCACTCCATGGCTCGCCGAACACCTCGACGCTTTGAGTTCGATTCTCGACATGGATCTTGAGCTGATCGAGATAGAGGCGGCTGTTGGTGACTTCGCACTCGACATCCTTGCGAGAGACCTTCAGTCCCAACGCTATGTGATTATTGAGAATCAACTAACGAAGACGGACCACGATCATCTCGGCAAATTGCTGACCTACGCAGCGGGCCATGATGCCGAAACCATTGTTTGGATCTCAAAGAACATTCGGGACGAGCATCGCCGGACTCTTGAGTGGCTCAATCAACGTACTGACGAAGCGACTCGATTCTTCGGCATCGTGGTCGAAGTTTTTCGCATTGATGACTCGAAGCCGGCGTTCGTATTGAAGCCCGTTGTTCGTCCGAATGAGTGGCTGCGAGAGACGACGCGTTCAACCTCCAAACCGGCGTCAAGTCGAGGTGAAGCGTATCGTGCATTCTTTCAGTCGCTGATCGACGTGCTACGCGAGAAGCACCGCTTTACGGGATTGCGGCGTGCCCAGTCTGCAAGCTGGTGCAGCTACACCAGCGGGATTCGCGGAGTGCCTTTCGGGACCAGCTTTTCAGCAGATGGGCGTGCGAGAGTGGAGTTGTATTTCGATATCAGCAAAGACGCGGAGCTCAATAAGCGAGTCTTTAGTCGAGTCACTGAAGCACGAAGTTCAATCGAGGCCGCGTTTGGTGAGCCATTAGAGTTTGAGGCTCTGGATGCTCGCCGTGCGTGTCGAATTGCCTGCTATTTTCCGGGCTCCATTCTGGCGTCACCCGATCGCCTCGTTGAGATTCGGGATGAGATGGTCAATCGCCTGTTGCGGATGAAGTCCGTAGTCCCAATCGTGAAAAAGATTGTCGAAGAGGCCGTCAACGAAGACTTCACAGACGAAGAGGAGTCAGAGTCATGAAGCGTGAATACGAAGTCGTGTACTAAGAGATCGAAGACGGCTGGAATCATGACGGTGCTCGACTTACCGGACGCGGTGACAGCAGGTCGAGACATGGCTGAATCTTGGGCCAACATTCACGAAGCCAGTGAATTGGTCTTGGACAGCGATCACGAACAAGCTCGGCGTCCGATGTCATCACAACCAGTCCGTGAAACGATGATGTCAGATGTGGCTCTGGTCTGAAACGCCTTGATCTCGTCCGGCACTTGCGAAACCCTCGCAGGAGTGGATCGACCACTCGATCTATCGAAACGCGGTCAATAGCCGTCCTGCGTCATCGCGAAATCAAAGTTCAGCTCTTGCCAACACTCATTACAGCGACGTCGCCCGTTACCATCGGAAAAATGCGGGGCTGACAAGCAATGTTTACCAACCAGTTACAAACGGAATCCGTATGCACATCGCTGAGTTAGTAGAGACACGGTTTCGAGTCATCTTCATTTGGTTCGTCGTGGGATCACTCGCGCTAACTGCGGTGACCTATGTCGTCTTCAAAACGCAATATGTGCTCTGGCCGTGGGTTGTACTGGGGCCGTTGGCTGCACTGGGGATGCTCGACCTCACTCAAAAGAAGCAAGCGATTCGTCGCAACTTCCCGGTCCTTGGACGTATGCGTTACCTCCTCGAACTCATTCGCCCTGAGCTCTATCAGTACTTCGTCGAGAGCGATACAGAGGGCGTGCCATTTGATCGCGAAAACCGTTCGCTCATCTATCAGCGTGCCAAGAGTGCCCGTGATACGACACCGTTTGGCACCAAAATGGATGTCTACGCCCCCGGCTATGAATGGGTGAACCACTCCCTACAAGCCAAGCATGTCGATGTCTCAAATATGCGTGTCACCGTCGGTGGTCCAGATTGCAAGCAGCCGTACTCGTGCAGCTTGTTGAATATCTCGGCGATGAGTTTTGGGTCACTGAGCAAGAACGCAATCTTGGCGTTAAGCGGTGGAGCAAAGCTCGGTGGCTTCGCACACAACACCGGCGAGGGCGGCTTGAGTCCCTATCACCTCGAGGGCGGCGGCGATCTCATTTGGCAGATCGGTACGGGCTACTTTAGTTGCCGCGATGAGCACGGGAATTTTTCGCCGACTAAGTTCAAAGAGAAGTCGGTACTGCCGAATGTGAAGATGATCGAGATCAAGCTCTCGCAAGGCGCCAAGCCGGGTCACGGTGGCATCTTGCCGGCGGCCAAAGTCACACCGGAGATCGCCCAGATCCGCGGTGTCCCCATGGGCAAAGACGTCCTCTCGCCACCAACGCACTCGGCGTTCTCAACGCCGAGTGGGTTACTGGAGTTCGTCAAACAACTGCGTGACTTGAGTGGTGGAAAGCCCATCGGCTTCAAACTGTGTGTGGGACGACGACGCGAGTTTCTCGCGATCTGCAAAGCCATGGTGAAGACGGGAATCACGCCGGACTTTATCACGGTCGATGGTGGAGAAGGTGGTACGGGTGCGGCACCGCTGGAATTCTCTAATCACATCGGAGCACCGCTGATTGAAGGACTAATCTTCGTCCACAACGCGCTGGTCGGTTACTCGTTGCGCAGCAGGATTCGCATTCTGGCGAGCGGCAAAGTGTCGTCAGGTTTCGGCATGCTAAAACGGCTGGCGATCGGCGCGGACATCATCATGAGTGCTCGGGCCATGATGATGTCGATCGGGTGCATCCAGGCTCTCAAGTGCAACAGCAACCATTGCCCCGTTGGTGTGGCGACCCAGGACAAGCATTTGATGGCCGGCTTGGACCCGACCGACAAATCAGTGCGCGCGGCGAGCTATCACAAACAGACCATCAACAGCTTGGCAGAAATGTTGGGAGCGCTGGGACTGAACTCCGCACAAGAACTGCGTCCGTGGCACATCATGCATCGCATCTCAGCCAACGAAACACGGCACTACGGAGAACTCTATCACTTCTTGCGTGATGGGGATTTGCTGCGCGAGCCTCTGCCGGAAGACTACGCCCGCGCCTGCAAAGCCGCATCGCCAGAGACGTTCAGTCACAACGAATCATGACAGTCACCTCAGAAGAGTTGACGATCGCTCTCCGACGAGCATCAAGCGTGCGATCGCCACTCAAGACCACAAGCTGACGTTATTCGTGAACACGCAGCGTGAGTGATCGCTTTCACAAGTCCGACTCTTCCATCTCTGCGATATAAGGCAGATGCCGATAATCGTCATTGTAATCCAATCCGTAACCGACAACGAAAACGTTAGGAATGCGGAAGCAAAAGTAGTCAGGTGCAAGATCCACGGTGCTACGACCTTCTTTGAGCAACAGAGCTGCAGTCTTGATGCTTGCTGGCCCGTAGGACTCAAACGCTTCGACAACACGCTTCAGCGTTTGCCCGGTATCGAAGATGTCATCAACAATCAGGACATCACGCCCTCGAATGTCCGGCACAAGATTCATGCTGATGGTCAATTCACCGGGCACGGTCGTCCTGCCGCGATAGCTCGACGCATGCAGAACCCCCATCCGGTGTGGCGTCTCGATCTCGCGAACGAGATCCGCCACGAAGACCAAGCTGCCCGTCAGCACGCTCACCACGGTCAGTGGTTTGTGGCGATACACGATCGACAATTCGCGGCCTAAGTTTTGGACACGCTCGCGGATGACGTCCGCATTGATTAGGGATTTCATGATGTGATCAATTACGAGGAGACAAGCAGTCGTTGTTCTGCAGGTCATCTTTCTGAGATGAGCGTATCCTGCAAAGGGAACAAGGCCGCGTTCCATCAAGAGGCTCTCGCGATGTCTTATCAATCGAACGCCAGATGGCGACAACTGTTGCTCGGTGTGGTGCTGTTTCAAGGGTTTATGCAACACCTCGTCTGGGGCCGAGAACCCAACGACCCGCAGGTCGTCGTCTATGGCGCCACTCCTGCCGGCGTGGCGGCGGCAATCGCGGCCGCAGAGGACGGCGAGAGCGTCTTGCTCGTCGAGCCCACGCAGCGCGTTGGTGGCTTACTCACCAGCGGGCTATCGCATACCGATATCCGTACCTTCGAGAGTGTGACTGGCTCCTTCTTTCAGTTCTCACAACGTGTCGCGGCGTTCTATCGCGAGAAGTACGGAGCAGACTCGACTCAGTACCGGGCATGCGAACGCGGCATCTTTGGCGAGCCAAGCGTCAATTTGCTGATTCTCGAACGCATGCTCGCAGAGCACCCAACTCTCCGCATCGTCCGCGCATGGCGATTAGCGGATGTCACGATGAGCGAGACGACCCACGGACCGGATGAGGCCGCGACAAGCAACGACTCGAAGCGACGAGTCATTCGATCTGCGTCTTTCATCGCATCTAGCGGGACCGTGCATCAGATCCCAGCGGCACTGTTCGTCGATGCGTCCTACGAAGGCGACTTGATGGCTGCCGCCAAAGTGCAGTGGCGCACCGGACGTGAGGCTCGAGCCGAGTACGATGAATCACTCGCCCCCGAAGCTGCCGACACTCAACTACAGGCTTACAATTTTCGCTTCATCATGACTCGCGATCTTCAGAATCGAGTCCTTCCCGTCGCGCCCGAGGGATATCGCCGCGAGGACTTTGTCGATGTGCTGCCAGTCCTTGCTGAGGGGAAGATCAAGCGGGTCTTTGACTATCCCTCGAACTGCCTCTTCAAAGCACATCTGCCAGCACTGCCCAATGGCAAGTACGACATCAATGACGTCTCGAATGGTCTCGTGCGTTTGTCGCTGCCTGGCGTGAATATCGATTGGCCCAATGGAGACGCAGAGACGCGAGCACGTATCTTCCGAGAGCAGCGGCGCGATCAAGTCGGACTCTTGTTCTTCTTACAGAACGATCCCGCTGTGCCCGCATCGTTCCGCCATGAGGCCCGCGAATGGGGCTGGTGCCGAGATGAATTTGGGGACTCCGACCATCTGCCGCCTCAACTTTATGTCCGCGAGGCGCGGCGAATGGTCGGTAAGTACATCTTCACCGAACGCGACACCGATCATGCGTCCGACGATGCTCGTGCTGTGCGTCATGACGACGCGATCGCGATTGGTGACTACGGCCCGAATTGTCATGGGACCATGCATGAAGGTCCGCGCTTTGGTGGGCGGCATCGCGGCGAGTTTTATAAGCAGGTCGTGCCGTATCAGATCCCATACGGCGTGCTCGTCCCGCGCGATGTTGACAACTTGCTGGTGCCAGGAGCGATGAGCGCCTCGCATGTCGGCTTCTGTGCTCTGCGCTTAGAGCCGATTTGGATGTCGCTCGGACAGGCCGCCGGACATGCTGCCCATCAAGCTCTCGCGCGTCAGTTGCCGGTCGGCAAAGTGCCGCTTCAACCGTTGCAGGCTCGGCTGCACGAGCGTAACGCGGCCACGATCTATCTGAGTGACATCCCGCCGACCCATGCCGATTTCGCCGCGGTTCAATGGTGGGGTTTGCAGGGCGGTTGGCACGGACTGGCGCCTCATCCTGAAAAGCCCGGCCAACGAGGACGCAATCTGCATGGTCAATATTTTGAAGCATTCCCGAACCATGCGGCAGAACTGCATCGACCGCTTGATGAGGTGACGCTTAAGAGTTGGCGAACGATCGAAGCGCGCCTCAAGCTCGCGCCCAGCAACTCGCCACAGCGTCGTACTCGCGGTGACTTCGTACGTGATGCTTGGCGACGAGTAAACGACTTGCAAGCAAAGTAATCCGCAGGCCGGTTGGAGCCTGACGTCAGTCGCCACCTCGCGCATCGCTCCGTGAATAAACTCAAAAGTACGAATACGAACTTTTAATACACAGCATTGGCAGTTCACGGCAACTCCGAGGAACCATGGTTCGCGAACGACGCAGACGCGTCCTAACCTCACTCTTCGGCAAAACCGGAATATTTTCACAAGTCAACGTGGTCGGCGGTTCGATACCTAACCGCAACAACTCATTCCGTTCACGGAATTGAGCCGATCTCATGCTGACTCGGCGGCCACGACGACCGCCTTCCTTTCCGGCGACTTGCCCAAGGTGACGCAGATGAAAAGGATTTCTCTGTTCGCGGCGATGGCCTTTCTGGCCCTCAGCTCGACCGGATGCACGGTCCTCTATGGCACCGTGACCAACGTGTTCGCATTTTCGAGATTCTGGATCACCACGCCGCTGATTCCGGTCAGCCCGTACTACAGCCAGATGATCGAGGACACTTATCACGAAGAAGAACGCTACAGCAAAGTGCCTGTGCTCGACCCGGTTGAAGGCGAGAACGCTCCGCTGTTTTGTCTCGATCCGCCCAGTCCGGACGAAGTCATCCGCGCATTGCCAGCGGCTCATAAGGGAGCAGGCGGGTTTGCCTTCCTGAGCGAGACTGCCATTAACAACGTCCGCATGGTCATTGAGCCGATTGTGGATCGCGTTGATGAGTGCCGGTTCTTCCCACTCGTGGGACCCGCGCGGCTACATCACTGTCACTACAAATGCACGCTCTACTTCGACAAGACAGTGCGGTCTGACTGGCCAGTGCCGTTCACTCACACCGACCAAACGACCGAAGTGGTCTACATCGACCACGATCATCTCATCCGCTGTGCTGGACCCGAAGCGAAGTAGTTCAGGCACGTTGATCAACGCGATTTCAATCGCAAGGCCGGCTTGCTTTCCCGCTGGGGAGCAGGCCGGCTTTTCTCGTTTCAGCGTCACGACTTCAAAGACTTCAAGCCGATTGATCGCTTCGTCCACGGCGACTCGGGCTGACATTCTGAAGGCTCTGAACGATAAGCATGGCCTCCATGGAACCGTGACTCACACTGAGAAATCTTTATTCTGCCCACGCGGCTTGTGGATCAGCCGAAGTCAACCGCCGATCCTCCTCATCAATGGCGACGATCATTCTTCTCGACGAGGCCGAGTCAGCGTGTCGAGCAAACTCACCATGACACTCCGCGACTCGCTGACGTGGTGCCGCCATTGGAGTCACTCGTCGTGCGGACTGATGTTTCCCGACTGTTGCGTGCTTTGTCGGCGAAGTCCGCTCGATACGGTGCGTGATGCAAAAATTGGACTCTGCGAAAGCTGCCAACGTCGGCTGAGGAACGATGATCGAGACGCTTGCCGAGGTTGCGGGAGTCCGATCGGACCACACTTGCCCGTGCAGTTTCAGTGTCTGAACTGCCAACGCCGTGATTATCGCTTTCATGAGGTCATTCGACTGGGGCTCTATCAAGAAGACCTGCGTCGCGCGGTGATTAGCGGTAAGGCCACCGAGCATCGAGCACTTTGTGTGGCCATGGCGCGGTTGCTGTTGCAAACGCAGCGCGAACGCCTACTGGCTGTGACCGCAGATGTGATCGCCCCCGTGCCCTCACATTGGCTCAAGCGATTAATCGTGTGGCACCACCAAGCCGACTTGCTGGCCGAGACCATCGCACTCGAGTTGAGCCTACCGTTGTTTCCTCGACTGCTCCAAAAGCTGAGAATGACCCCCGACCAATCCGACCTCCCACGTGCAGAACGTCAAAAGAACTTGCGCGACGCGTTTGGCGTCTCCAACCCAGGCCTCGTAAAAAATCGAGTGGTCATGTTGATCGATGACGTGCTCACAACACGCACAACCGCCAATGAGTGTGCTCGAGCATTACGAAAGGCCGGTGCCAAGCGAGTCGTCGTTGTCGCCATCGCGGCAGTTGAATAGCGTGGCCGTACAGCGAATCGATTTAAGAGGCATCGTGCGTCCGTGGCGACACTGCGAGTTGTGAGCTCTCACGGATGTGCCGGCATCATGCCAGGTGGCACTGGCTGGTTCCCGGAATCGGCGATCGTCTCGAATCTCGCGAAGCGCTGCCTTTTATCAGCTCCTTGGAATCGGACACATCATGGATCGCGCGCCGTGCGGCGTCATTAGTATCAACAAACCTCTGGGCAAGACGTCGGCGGATGTCGTCAATCGAGTCGCGTGGCTGCTGCGTAAGAATACTCGGCAGAAGCGATTCAAGGCCGGGCATTGTGGAACGCTCGATCCATTAGCGACTGGCGTGCTGCTCGTTTGTGTCGGGACTGCAACACGGCTCGTATCACTGATTCAAGAGCACTCCAAACGGTATCGCGGACGTTTCGCGCTCGGTTTGGTAACCGACACCGACGACCTGGAAGGTCGGGTCCTGCGCGACGTGCCGCCGCCAACAGGCAGTATCCGACAGGCCGATCTGGAAGCGTTGTTGCCTGAATTCCGGGGCGAAATTCAGCAAGTGCCGCCGCGTTTCTCGGCTGTGCATGTCGATGGTCAGCGGGCTTATGAATTGGCCCGCAAAGGCAGAGAGATCGAGATCGCACCGCGCGATGTCGTCATTAACCGAATGGATGTCACAGCATTCGACTTGCCGCACTTTGAACTCGACATTGAATGTGGTAGCGGAACTTACATCCGTTCGATCGGTCGTGATCTCGGTGCCAAGCTCGGCTGCGGAGCAACCATGATCGAATTGGCTCGTACTGCCATTGGACCATTCACCATCGATGCCGCCCAATCGCTGGATGAACTGACGATCGACAATGTCACCGCAGCGGTACAGTCGCCGTTGCTCGTCTTGCCACACTTGCCGCAGTATTCACTCAGTGAGCAAGAAATCTATGACATCCGACGAGGACGTTTCGTAACTCGCACGCTGCCGTTGCCCGAGTCTGCAAGCGACGTCTGCTTGCTCGATGCGACCGGAGAACTTGCTGCGATTGCGAAGTTCGATCGCGAGGCCGATGTGCTCAGGCCGGCACTGCTACTCATCGAAGCGGCTCACTGAGCAACGTGCTGGACGACATTCAACCGGCGACTAAAGCGCCATGCAGTTCAGGACCGTCTTATATGGATCGCCAGAAATCACAGCGTTTCTCGGTGAGCCGAACGCGCTAGCGTCGGGCGAGAGATTCAGGCCCGCGACTAGCGCCGGCGGCTCACTCCCGAAAAACGCGACGATTGACTGCACTCAAGCAGTGTGACGCATTGCGTGTCCTTCAAGGTCTCGCTTCAAGCAGTCATAGTCTGCAGCGTCTCAGATTCCTTAATCACTCATTCTGAAGGGTTCACGATGCGTCTCTTGGCTTGTGCTTGGTCGTTGCTGCTGGTGTGGACTGCCTGCGTTGGACTGGCTGCCGATGAAAGCATCTGCCGTAAGGCTGCACCGGACGTCGGCACAAAACTGCCGCTCGTCTTCTGCGACGACTTCGAGTCCGGCAACTTTGACCGTTGGGAACAGAGCGATCCGAAGGCGTGGCGGCTGACCAAAGTTGATGGCAACTCGGTGCTCGATCAGTTCCAGGCCAGCAAAGTGCAGAACCCGGTCCGATCTCCGTTCAATCGTTCCCTTATCAAGGACGTGAAGGTCGGTAGCTTTGTGCTCGACGTGAAATTGCAATCGACGATCAAGGACTATGGGCATCGCGATCTGTGCCTCTTCTTTGGCTTTCAAGATCCTTCGCATCTTTATTACGTTCACTTGGGCAAGAAGGCTGACGAGCACGCCAATCAAATCTTCATCGTCAATAACGAACCGCGCAAGAAGATCTCGCTGACGTCGACGGCAGGAACCGATTGGACTGATAACTGGCATCACGCGCGTCTAGTGCGGGATGTCAACAAAGGCACGATCGAGGTGTACTTCGATGACATGCAGAAACCAGCCATGACCGCGAAGGACGACACCTTCAAGAGCGGACAAGTTGGCGTCGGCTCATTCGACGACACCGGGCGCTTCGACAACGTGTTTTTGTTTGGCGAGTTAGCCCAGTAGGTACCCGAGGCTCCTCAACGGAGAGGGCAGGCTCCAACCGCGTCACCCGGCTGTATCGGAGTTCCATCAACATTCATCGGCGGATCAATGATCTTGAAGTGTTTCAGAAACCATGGATCGACGCTGATCGAACACGGATAAAGACCGGCTCAGCGAAAACCGCGCTTTTCACTCGTACCCAACAGTCCATCATCTATGCCATCGAGGAGAAAGTCCTTTGCTTGCGACGTCTGCCTCCATGCCGTCAACGCATGACAGTTCGTTCTTAACGAGCTTGCGGATCGGAGCATTGGACTGTGGACTGACTCACTGCCGCGCGTTGTGCGCGGTCTCTGGTGGCGCGGACAGCGTGGCTCTGACTGCGGGATTGATGTCGCTACGGAACGAACTGCGACTCGAAGTCGTTGTCGCCCATCTCAATCACCAGTTGCGAGGCGCAGAGTCCGATGCGGATGCCGCGTGGGTTCAAGAATTCTGTCGCACGCTCCACGTGCCCTGCGTCCTACGGTCGCTCGATGTGACAGGTCGAGCCGCGCGTGAGAACGAAACCATCGAAGAAGCTGCGCGACATCTGCGTTATGCAGCCCTCATTGACATCGCGTTCGAGCACGACTGCCAAACGGTCGTCACGGGCCACACTGCTGATGACCTGGTCGAGACCGTGCTGCACCACATCGTGCGCGGCACTGGGTTAGCCGGCTTGCGTGGCATGTCTCAAACGCGAGTGCTCGCGCGGCAAGCGGATGATTCGGCACAACCGCTCTTGCTCGCGCGGCCCGTGCTTAAAGTGACACGTCCAGAGATTGAGCACTGGTTGCACGTCACAGGCTTGTCGTTTTGCACGGATGCAACGAACTCGGACTCGGCCTTCACGCGCAATCGCATTCGGAACGAACTCCTGCCGCTGCTGGAACGTGACTTCAATCCGCAAGTCCGCAAATCGCTGTTGTCTTTGGCGGCTCAAGCGGGAGAAGTTAGCGACTGGCTGACCGAAGTGGCGGCGCACATCGCGACGAAAGTGTTGCTCGATGCGCAGCCAAACGTTTTGCGCATCGACGTCGATGGACTCCAATCCGAGCCAGTTTGCCTTGTGCGCGAAGCCTTGCGCATCGCGTGGACCATGAATCAGTGGCCGTTGCAGAGCATGGGTTTTCGGCAGTGGCAGCAACTGGCGGAGTTGGTTGTGGCCGAGACCGGGTCACTCAATCTGCCAGGCCATGTGATCGCGCGCCGACGGATGAAATTGCTGGTGCTAGAACGGCGGTAGCGGGACACGCAGCCAAATGGTTCGCGTTGCAGAGTGTTGACTTCAGAAAGTAGCAGGCGCATTCCATGCGCCGTCACTCGCGAACTGCGAAGGCATATGGAATTTGCCTGCTACGACCAACCTCAAGGCAGTGCCATCGCATCGACACGCTCTGGCGAGTTCGGCTCGGTGAAGTAGAAGACACTCACTTCAACGTCGACCGCACCCAATCATCATCGAGACCCAGGCTATGAGAATCGCGAGCGGAGGGATTCAGCACGAAACCAATACTTTCACCAACATGCCGACGCGGTTCGCCGACTTTGTGCGCGACAGCAATTGCGGCTCGGACATCGCAGGCGGTCAGACTATTGTCGAACGTTATCGCGGCACGGGCGCGATTCATGGCGGCTACATCTCAGGTGCAGCGGAGGCCGGTGTCGAATTCGTGCCTCTGTTGTGTTCGAAGGCGCAGCCCTCAGGGATTGTCGAGCAAGCTGCGTTCGACAAACTGCTCGGCATATTCTTGGAACGTCTCAAACAAGCTGGACCGGTGGATGGCTTGTTGCTCGATCTGCATGGCGCGATGGTCACGGAACTCCATCAGGATGCAGAGGGCGCGTTTCTTGCCGCAGTGCGTTCCGTGGTTGGCCCGCACTTGCCGATCGTCACGACACTGGATCTACATGCCAACATCACCGCGCGGATGGCCGAACTGAGCAACGTCATCATTGGCTTCGACACCTACCCGCATGTCGATATGAGTGAGCGTGGGCATGAAGCTGCGGTGCTGCTCGCAAGAATGGTGCGTGGTGAAGCACGGCCTGTGCAGGCCTATCGCCAGTTGCCGTTGCTGACGATGCCGCCCATGCAATGCACCCTGCGTGAGCCCATGCAATCGCTCATGCAACGTGTCTTCGCAATGGAACGAGAACCCGGCGTGCTGACGGCCACTGTCTCGATGGGCTTTCCATTTGCAGATATCACCGATGCGGGCGTTTCGGTGCTGGTCACGGCAGATGGAGACTGTGCCCTCGCCGAACGGAAGGCTGACGAACTCGCCGGTTGGTTGTGGGACATCCGGGACGACTTGCAGCCGAAACTCACCACCATCCAAGACGTGATCGCCTTCGCGCGACAACATCCTGACGACGGGCTGATTGTGTTTGCGGATGGCTCAGATAATCCCGGCGGAGGAGCACCCGCAGACGGAACCGTCGCGCTGCGAGCTTTGATCGACGCGCAGTTCGAAGGCGCCGTTGTGGGAGTACTGTTCGATCCCGAAACAGCGGCTCATGCTCATCAGGCCGGAGTGGGCGCGACGATCACTGTGCGAATCGGTGCGAAGTGCGATCGGTTGCACGGCGAACCGGTCGAGACTGCGGCCTATGTCAAAGCGCTATGTGATGGTCGTTTCCGTTACCGAGGTCCAATGAATCACGGGGTGGAAGACAATCTCGGCCCAACAGCGACGCTGGTCGTAGGTGGGGTAGAAATCGTGGTCTCGACACAGCGACGCCAGACGTGGGACACCGAACTGCTGAAGATTGCCGGAGTCGATCCAGCCGATCGCAAGCTGGCAGTGCTTAAGAGCGCGGTTCACTTTCGAGCCCATTTCGGCCCAATCGCCGCTCACATTTTTGATGCGGACACTCCCGGTATTCACCGTCCGGACTTCGCATGCTTCAACTACCGCAACGTCCGCCGCCCGATCTATCCGCTCGATCGTGATGTCGCTTGGAAATAGAGAATCCCAGGAACATGGCTGCTTAGAACTCGATCTCTAGCCGCTGCTCTTCTTTCAGTAGCTTGGACTTCACGCGAATTGAATCTTTCACCAGTGCTGCCGCACCGGGAATGCTGACCACAATCTGCGCGTGACCGTCGACGATCTTCAGCAAGTCGTTCAACTTCAAGGGGACGACGTTGCCGTTCTTCTCGGTGCGTGTGGCATCGGGACGACGAGGATCAAAAGGAACGGTGAGCCGAAAGCCGTCGGTGCCAGTCACTTCGCCAGTGATGTCCTGAGCGCGATAGGTCTTGAGACTCGGGGGCAACTTGATGCGGATGATGATGAGGTAGTCTTCACGCGGCTTCGGATCCGCAGGCACAGTCCAAGCTGCGAAACTGCCTTTGCTAACGG
>Ga0172376_10000282_pt1 | contig 65089 bp, 49 predicted proteins | sample Lak35m_FD_121114 | JGI IMG/M metagenome (GOLD analysis project Ga0172376, IMG submission 121114) | Freshwater microbial communities from Kabuno Bay, South-Kivu, Congo - kab_092012_35m | ecosystem: Environmental > Aquatic > Freshwater > Lake | place: Democratic Republic of the Congo: South-Kivu... | reverse complement strand
CGAACAATGGCGGCCTTCTGCTCAGCAGTGAATTTTCTGCGTGTTTTGGTCATCGGAATCCTCCAGGAAACAGGTTATGTTAGCCTAATCAGAGGAAATTCCACTTTCTAGGGAGGCAGAACAGCTCTAGGTATCGATCGTCATCAGAGCAAAGTGCCGATGTAGTCCGCGAATGTTACAAAACTGTCAAACAAGCTTGATTAAAAATAACCTCAAATGCCTAGGGTGCCTGGCACTTGTGCGGCAATCGGGCGGTTTCGGGGTGCCAGGCACTCACCTGGCGGTCGCTATCTGACGGCACTGCGGAGAGTGCCCGGCACCTTGGCTAGCTGACGGCACAGCGGCGAGTGCCTGGCACCTTTGGCTGACGCAAGCGATGAGTGAATGTTGTCTGTGCGCGGAAATATCGGATTAGATGGCTTGCTAGCAAATGTTCCGCTGTCGTTGGTGGGCTTGACCCGTCGTGGTGGATTTATTTAGTTTGTGGGCTTAGTTCCGGATACACGAAGAATCAAGGATGGGGGTTGGGATGTCTAGCGAAGCTAAGAAAAGCGCACCAGTGCCGATGCTCGATGTTGGGCGAGGAAACCTGCCGCTCAAACAAGAGTTTCTTGAGGCCATTGAGCGTGTGATCGATAGCGGTCGGTTTCTCCATGGTCCGGAAGTGACAGAGCTGGAAAAGACGGTCGCTCATTTGAGTCAAACCTCTCATGCGATCGGATGCGCATCGGGAAGCGACGCTTTGCTTTTGGCCTTGATGGCACTGGATATTGAGCCCGGAGACGAAGTGATCGTGCCGAGTTTTACGTTCTTTGCGACGGCTAGTGCCGTATCGAGGCTGGGTGCTGAACCGGTGTTCGTAGACATCGATCCGATGACATACAATATGGATCCAGAATGCCTTCAGGCGAGCATCACCGCAAGAACCAAGGCGATTATTCCGGTCCACTTGTTCGGGCAGTGCGCACCGATGGATCGAATCAACAGGATTGCTCAAGCACATCAATTACCGGTCATCGAAGATGCGGCCCAAGCGATTGGTGCTGCATGGGATGATCGTCCTGCGGGATCATGGGGTAGCGTGGGTTGCTTGAGTTTTTACCCTACCAAAAATCTCGGTGGCATGGGCGACGGAGGGATGCTTGTGTGCAACGACGACGCTTTTGCCTCTAAGCTACGACTGCTGGCTTCCCACGGCATGCAGCCAAGGTATTATCACAAGCTCGTCGGGATCAACAGCCGCCTGGATACGATGCAAGCGGCTGTGTTGGCAGTTAAGATCAAGCATCTTGACAGTTATACTCAAGCTCGATGCGCGCATGCAGCCCGTTACAAGGAGCTTTTTCAGGCTAGCCAGTTGCATGAAATCGTCGAGTTGCCGCGAAAGCAGCCCAAGGCGACGCATGTTTGGAATCAGTACGGTATACGCGTACCTCATGGTCGCCGCGATGCATTAAAAGCTCATTTGCAGCAGCAAGGTATCGGATGTGAGGTTTATTATCCAGTGCCTTTGCACATGCAGGAGTGCTTCTCGGACCTTGGCTATTCTCTGGGATGCTTGCCAAATACCGAATCCGCAGCTCGCGAGATTTTGCATCTGCCGGTTTATCCTGAACTGACGCCTGCAGAGCAAGAGTCCGTCGTTGAGGCGATCGAATCGTTCTACATGACAGGGGCTTATCGACGGGTTGCTTAGCGAGGTTTAGGGGCTTTGACCCCACCAGCAAAGCGTTTTATCGAAAAGCAACACGATCAGCAACGATCCTCCAAACAGCGGCATCGCGACACCAAGTAGCAGGATTCCCATCCATATAGACCAAACCAATGGTGTTTGTTGCAGAGGTTCGGGAATGCCTAGGGTACCTTTTTGTCGACGGTTCCACCACATCCAGGCTCCCGAAGATGCCAGAGCGATGAGCCCTGTGGTCGTCATGAGTCCAAGGATCTGATTCAAGCCTCCAAAAAGTTGTCCCTCATGGGCTGCGATTCCAATCCCTACAGCTCGATCAATCCAGTGCTTTCCAGAAAAATCCTCTCTGGAGGCAACGCTACCATCCTTCACATCGATAGACAGGGTTTGCCGGAGTGGTCGATTCTGTGATTCTGAAGCGAGCTTCCAATAGCCTGCTTCTTTTTCTGGAGGAGATAGAACGACTGGGTGGGCGAGCAGTTCTCGTTTTGCGATTTGCTCAAGCACATCAAATCCATTGAGATCTTTGGGGATAGGAGCCCCGGCGCTGCGACCCGGACGTTTCGAAGAGACCGTTTTTGCTGTGTGATCATGTTCGGAATGACCACTTTGGGACTCAGTGGGTTTACCCCCGATACTCCAATCTTGTGTATTGCTGGACAGGCCCGCAGTTTGCCGAACTGTGCGAAAATAGTTTCCCCAGAATTTGGCCCAAGGCAGGCCAGTTAGGATCAGAAAAATCGCAAACGCGGAAACCCAAAAGCCAATAACACTGTGCAAGTCCCTCCATAGAACTCGAGAACCCTTTGCCCAACGAGGATACAAAACACCGCCAAGTCCTTTGGCGTTTTTTGGCCACCAAAGAACCAAGCCGGTGATTATCATCACGATGGTCCAGCATGCAGCGAGTTCCACCAGGTAGGAACCCCATGTTCCGATCCCCAATTGTCCATGCAAAGCCTTGATACGCTTCATCAACGATGAGTTCTCGTTTTCGACATGCAAGATCGCTAAAGTTGCCGGGTTAGCATAAATTCTCCAAGTACCACGGGCATCCTTGAGGATCATCCGCGTGGCGCCAGAGTCGAGTCTAGGCAATTCAACTTGGATGGTTTTTGCAGTAGGGTACTCAGCCAGAACGGCTTGTACTTGCTGGGACATAGGTCGGTGAGAATCGATCGACGCGACCGATTCGTAGGGCCGTTGCTGCCAAGCCTCAAATTGTGGCTTGAACAAGTAAAGGGTTCCGGTTACCGAAAGAAAGATCACGAATGGAATGCAAAATATTCCGGCGAAAAAGTGCCATCGCCATACCGTACGGTAGCTTGGCCATTCCCGAATTTTTGGTTGCGTCATGGTTATTGGTACTCCGTAACGATTTCACCACCATTGCAACTGTGCAGAGCTCGGATGATGCTGGCATCTAACGAATTGCTCAGATACTGAATCGAACCATCGACCATGCCTACATGAGCACCGCCGGTGTGGAAGCTGCGAGGTCCGTAAAAGCCAGTGAAGTGTGTTACCACATCCGGGATGACGTTGTTGGGAGGTAGGTATCCATTGGTGAGCGAATTGATCGATCCACTGAATGCCCAGGAGATACCACGTCCGCGAAGTGCCGGGCTGGTTCCTCCTCTCCAACTGGTGAAGGTCCTCCAAAACGTTGCTAAGTCAGGATTAAAGATCATCCCGCTGGGGTCGACGTAGGAAGACCATGGTCCCCCTGTGGCCCTGAGTCCACGCGATGCATTCAAGGCTGAACTGACACCGCTAGAGCCGTTGAGTGTCAATTGGTAAGGGAACTTCGGTAGGCTTGGAGCTGGATAAGTCGTATCGTCGCCAACGCTACGCACCGATTCACTGATGGCAACGGTCGTCGAGGTACCATCGGTAAAGTCTTGGAATCGTCGTTTGGAGTATTGGTAGACCAAGCCATCGGTCTGCCATCTCATATCGTAGTTGGTTCCGGTTCCGCTGCCAAAGCTGAGCAAGTAGTTCAAGCCACCGTAGTTATAAACCGTGCCATTGACCGTGACTTGCGACACGCTAGGTGCCGGGTCGCTTGGGCAAAGAAAGGTGGCTATCGGCTGCTTGAACGCATCGATGAATCTAGGATTAGGTACTTTAGCGTTGAAAGGTCCGCTGAAAGCCGGAACCGAAAAGTCCAGGAGGTTGTTTAAGTTGTTCTGTTCCATGTAAGGAAGCAATCGGGCTTGAACGGAAAAGTCTGTATCTACCAAACCGGTCATTGGGAAACGTTTGAAGGCCGATTCGTAGTTATGCAGCGCCAGCATAAATTGCTTGACATTGTTGCTGCACTGCATGCGGCGTGCCGCTTCTCTAGCAGCCTGGACTGCTGGAAGCAGCAGTCCAACCAATACACCTATAATCGCGATGACGACCAAAAGTTCGACTAAAGTGAATCCTTTGGGATGCGATTGGATTGAAGACGTTCTGTTTATAAATACAAATGCTTTCATGATAACTCGGCGATAACGAAGGTTCTTGCAACGTGCGACGACAGACACGGATGCACGCGCATCCGACTGTGTTAGGCGAAGCACATAGGATCGACTACAGGCTCATTGAAGCCTTAGATTGCGATCGCAACGCCGCGCGGGGGCCGAGAAGGGGGACGATGGTAAATCGTCCGGGCAAGAAAATTCGAAACACCAACGGATTCATCCAGGCAATGCAAAGGCATCGGAACGTTGGACAACTCTGGTTTCAAAAACCATGGTAAACTGGTGAATACAGAAACGCTACCTCGGCATTTGCAAGCCAATATCGATAGGATTGTGCGTGCTTTGGTGCTCGTGGATTTGGCAATCGGTGAATCTTGGCAGCATGGGTCCGAGGATTTGGATGAACTGCAGCACACTGGGACTTTTGTTTTCTTAGAAACGCAGCAGGAAGCCGTCGGACGCTTTTGCTTGACAGCAACTGAATTTTGTTTGTTTCTTTGACTGGTTGGTTCGTTCAACACCGCATATTCAGGGGGCTTAATCCCGCGACTCTCCGCCCACTGACGCCTTTGTGAAGGGGTATGACAGCAGCAGTCGGTCCAGCATTTTCTTGCCGTCGCACATCCGCAATGGCCATTCTGGCAAGGAAAAGGTGTCGAATCCTCTTGGGCTCGTTCCCTGTCGTCAGCCACTGAGTTCAAGACTCCCTTGTGCATCACAAAGAGAAAAGAGGGCAAGGGCACCGGGAAATTGGCAAGCAGGAACACGCCAAGCACGAGATGAACGAACGCTCGGTGTGCAACGTTTCGGTGGGAACGGTTTTTGTAGCGGTTTGACTGCTTACAGAACAGCATGGGGAAGGGCAGAGGAGTGCAAGTTGATCCACGTTGGCGGACCTTTATCTTACACCACGGATCGGTGCAATGCGAACTGAAAAGGCTGTGGCGTTTCTGCACAGAAATTCAGGTCGGTTCACCGATTCGTTTTGGGGATTAAGGGAGTTTATGGCCCATTTTATCCCTCTTGGTCGCCAAATAGTGTGCGTTGTGCTCGTTGGGTGGACAAACGATTGGGACTTGATCGACCACGGTGATATCGAATCCCCGCAGATTGAAAGCTTCGGTCTTCTTGGGGTTATTGGTCAGCAACCGAACCTTTTTAAGTCCAAGATCCTTAAGGATCTGCAGTCCCACTCCGTAGTCTCGCATATCGGATTTGAACCCGAGTCGATGATTGGCTTCTACGGTGTCGAGGCCTTGGTCCTGGAGCGCATAAGCCTTGAGTTTTTGCGCTAAGCCAATGCCTCTGCCCTCTTGAGGCAAATACACTAGCACGCCTTTTCCTTCCTTGGCGATCGCATCCAGAGCCAGATGCAATTGATCACCGCAATCGCATCGAAGCGATGCGATCAAGTCCCCTGTAAAGCAACTGCTGTGCATCCGTACCAAAGGAGCCTGATCGCTGGGCGCATCGACATCGCCAAAAACCAACGCAATGGGTTCTTGGTTTTCGTACTGAACTGAGTAGGCAACGACTTGGAATTCCCCAAATCGTGTCGGCAATCGGCATTGGGCTGAGCGTGTGACGAGTTTTTCGCTTACGCGACGGTGGGCAATCAATTGTTCGACGGTGATGATCTCGAGCTGGTGTCGCTGGGCGATTTGAACTAACTCATCACGGGTGGCGCGATCCCCACTGGAATTGAGTATTTCACAAAGAACACCGCAGGGGTTCAGTCCGGCCATGCGAGCCAAGTCCATGGAGGCTTCGGTATGTCCAGCCCGACGCAGCACCCCACCTTCCATCGCCAGAAGCGGAAACACGTGGCCAGGCCTGACGAAATCGCTGACCTTGGACCCTTCGCTTGATAGTCTTTTTATCGTCTCGGATCTCTCTGCTGCCGTAATACCGGTTTTGCAACCTGCAAAATCCACTGGCGTCAAAAATGCGGTGCTCAAAGGGGAAGTATTGGTCTCGACCATAGGACGAAGCTCAAGCCGCTTGGCGGTTGCCGGTAGAACCGAGCAACACAATTGACCATGTCCAGCGAGCATGAAGTTGATGATCTCGGGAGTGACACGGTCTGCAGCGCAAACAAAGTCCCCTTCGTTCTCGCGATTCTCGTCGTCCAAGACGATCACCACTTTGCCCGACGCAATCGCTTCGACGGCTGCATGAATGGTGCTAAATCGTTCTGGCATCCTTATTCTCTCCGATCTGAAATTTTCATGGCGATTCGGCAGGTTCGTCGCCTTCGAGATTGTAGTCCTTCATTTTCTTATGAAGTGTGTTTCGGTTGATTCCGAGTTTGATTGCCGTCTTGGTTTGAACCTGACCGCACATTTGCAAGACTTGAAGAATCAGCTCTCGCTCGACTTTATCGACGACCCTAGAATGCAAATCGTTGCTCTCTGGAGAGGCTAACCGCAGTCCTTCTGCAACAAGCAACTTGGACAGACTCTCGAAGTCCGGTGGTAGGGATGGCGCACCGACCGAAAAGTCCTCAGGGGGTTGGCTGCCGGTGACGACTCCGGGTAAAAGGTCGATCGTAAATTCATCGGTCTCGGACATAACCACTGCGCGTTCGATGTAGTTTTGCAACTCACGAACATTCCCTGGCCAGTGGTAATCCTGCATGGCCGCCATGGCCTCGCGTTGGATGTGTACGACATACCGCTGGTTCTGCTCGTTGTAGAATTTCAGGAAATAGGAAACCAGGAGCGGAATGTCTTCACGACGCTTGCGCAACGGGGGCAGTTCGATCGGTACCACATTCAGTCGCCAATACAAATCCTCACGAAATCGCTCGCTGCGGATCTCTTCGGCCAAATTGCGATTGCTTGCTGCTATCAGGCGTGTATCCACGGTGACTGTTTCGGTGTCGCCAACACGTTCGAATTGCTTTTGCTGCAGGACACGGAGCAGTTTGACCTGGAGGTGCAGTGATGTGCTGTTGATCTCATCCAAAAAGATCGTCCCGGTGTGTGCCGCTTCGAATCGCCCAGCCCGATTCCCTACCGCACCGGTGAAGGCCCCTCGGACGTGCCCGAAAAGTTCGCTCTCCAAAAGGCTCTCGCTGAGCGCTCCGCAATTGACCTTAACGAAAGGTCCAGAGACGCGGTGGCTCAACTGATGGATCGCGTTGGCGATCACTTCCTTGCCCGTTCCTGTCTCTCCCAAGAGCAAAACAGAGGCGTTGGTCTTGGCAACTCGCTTGGTCAGATGCGCGACCTCTCGCATCGCTGGAGAAGAGCCAATCACCCCGGGTAAATGCTCTCCTAACGATTTTGAAAGTTTGGCGTTCTCGCGAACGTCATCGGACATCGGCTGACCCAAATTCTAGGATGAGAGCCGGCCCGCTGGAGCTACTTTCAAGGCTTGGGATCGGAGGCTAAGCGACCGTAGACCTCATCGATGGCGTCGAGTATTTGACCCATCACCAGGCGGGTGACCGGCTCGGTTTGCCCGCGACTGTTATAAACATCGTACTGGGCATTCAAAGTATCGGAAGATATCAAAAGCCCAAATCGTCGGATCGATTGCACAAAAATCTGGCTAGCCTGCTCACGCTGCGCGGGGGTTTGGGTCATGTCGCCAGCAAGCCTCAGAAGATTGTTTTGCTCTTCCTGCGTATCGGCCAATCGGATCATCGCACCCGATGCACCTGGGCTTGGCAGGTCCGGATAGACGCTCCGTAAGTAGTTGACTGCGTTGTCTTTCCATAGGATACGATCTTCGGGAGTCGCCCTGGGGTATGCGATGATTTGATTCATGCGGGAAAGAATATCCCCCAAACCTTCGACTGTGGGGGGAACGCTTCCCGCTACCACGCCCTGGTCGCTGGCTGCGACTAGATGTTCCCCCCTGCTGAGATTCTCAGCAAGCAGGGCGATGGGAACCGTCGAGGTCGATGGGTTGGACCTGACCCGTTGAATTAGCTGGCCTAAATCTAAGTCTCTGAGGTGATCGACGATAAAAATTCCTTCGAACGGAACGGCGTTGCGAAGCCCGTTGAAAACGTCGTCTACCGAGGAGGCTTCCCAGTACCGAAGTCCCATCGAATTGACAAGGTCATGCATGTGCGATCGGAGCGAAGGGCTAGCACCGACAATCATGACCATGGGGTCGGCCATGAGTTGCTGCATTTCCCTAGCGTTGAAATCGACACGGCTAGAGCCTTGGAAACCACCGTCGCGAAACTGGGTACTGGCCGATGGTTTGGGGTTAGGATAGGTTGCGATCTCGACGGAATCATTATCGGAGGTAAGATCGACGGAACTGCTTTTGGAAACAGGAATCAGTTCTTGTTGATCGATCAGAGAGTTCATCAGCGCAATGGTTGCCGGGTAACGCACACTTGGATGACCGGATTTGGCGGCGGATGCAAGTCGATCGCGGACCGGAGTTGGCATCAAGGCACCTTGCCAACGAGCCAGATTGCCAACGGCCACTGCTTGGGCACCCGGCAGACGTTCTTGGGTGGCTGCATCCCAGACCAGGCAGCCGAATTCATGGCTATCGCGGATCGACTGGGGAACGAGGTTTTGAAACGTCGTAGACTTTGTTAGATCGACAGGATCGTTTCTGGATAACCCTTCGAAATAGGCTGCTACGGCTTTGGCTGAAACAATGTCTCCCTCTGCGGTGGTTCGCAGGGCCAGCATGGCCGCTTGGGATGCTCGTGCCAAAGCTTGATCGGCGCCATTGCCATCGCGAACTTGTACGCCGCGTCCATCTTGGCTGAGAGTCCAAATGGTTTTCGAGTCGACATCGTTGAGTGCCGAGAGCTGGCGATACTGATTGAGCGATTTATCTAGGATAGCGATATTGTAATCGTAGGCTTGTTTGGAATCCGGGATTGGCTTTCGGCGATCGGCCAAGGATTTTCGGATCCCATCTTTGGTGGACTCAGGAATGCTGGGGTCATGCAGAGCAGTCAGAAGCTCTGGTCCCATGCTGGGTTGGGGAGCACGATTGACCAATTGAATCAGGCGATCGCGAGCTTCTTGGTGCGGTGTGGTCATAGCGGTTTGCCAAGCTGCAAGGGCACTTGGACCTAGCAACGAGAAAGCCTCGACCATCGAGGGGGTAGGGCTCAGTCCGTTGGGGCGCATCACCGAGTCGAGCAGTGCCGTGATGCCAGAGTCTCCTGCGGACCTGATAGCGTCAAAACCTGCGATCCGCTCTTGCTGATTGGGGCTTGTCAATCGGCCTACTTGACGCGCTAGGTTTGCAGGTGAGTGGACTTCGTCGTCGGCAAGCTTACGCAGTTTGGCGATGGTTGCCAGTTGCTCGGGTTTGAAGGCCGCTGCGTTGGCTTCGATGGCAGCCCAGGTTCTTGGACCTGCGGCGCGGAGTGCATCGATGGCTGTTGGTCCATCGATGGTTTGGTTGCTGAGTCGATCGAGCCAGAAGGCGGCTTGGTCCCATCGACGGATACGCGTCATGAGCCCGATGGCTTGGGCCAATTCCCGAGGGTTCGTCGGCGGATTGGCTTTCAGTGAGCGTACGACCGCATTGGTTTCGGTTGAATCGACCAGGACTGCAGAGCCACTGTTGGCTGTTGTGGGAGCGGGCGTTGGTGCGATTCCAGGATCGCCGAAGGGATCTTGGCCGCTAACGAGAATCGGGTTCGAGCCAACAAAAATTGCCAAGCAGATCCAAAAGGCGGTGAAGCGATACCGGCGCGTGATCGTCGGACGGGTTGAGAAAACTAACATGGGATCATTAAGTCGAGGCAGTTGCGTCATGATCAGGGAGTGCCCTATTTGGCCTCCTAAAAGTTTACCATGGTGCTAGCAGGTCCCCCAACCACTAGAGTCGGTTTATTCGGGAAAGTTTATCCAGGGAAGTTCTTTCCTGGGGAAAATCCCTGACCTGCGTCTGCTTGTACTGGCTCAAAACCCGGATTGGCTTAGTGATTCTCCGAGCGAATCTCTCTTCGAATCGACCCGAATGCTGTTGCTCTGGGCCGAATGCGGTAAACTACGCTCCGGTATTCCGTGCTTCCGCCTACCCTATTTTCGCCTTTAAACGCTTGGCTCATGACTGTATCCGCAAGTGCGCAGGATTTATCGGCAGCTTTAGCCAAGTTTGGACTTCAAACTTTCCGGCGTGGGCAAAAGGAAGTGATCGAGCATGTTATTTCCGGCAAGGATTGCTTGTGCGTGATGCCGACCGGGGGGGGCAAAAGTCTTTGTTATCAGCTCCCGAGTTTGGTTCGACCTGGGATGACCATTGTCGTTTCTCCATTGATTGCACTAATGAAGGATCAAGTCGATGGGCTCGAGAAACGGGGGATATCGGCAACTCTGATCAACAGTTCGTTGTCGCTGCAGGAACAATCCGAGCGGCTCGATCAGGTGGCATCGGGAAAGTATTCGATGGTGTATGTGGCACCTGAGCGGCTCCGGAACCCTCGATTCCTCGATGCGATACGGGCCACTCCGATCCAGTTGCTTGCGATCGATGAAGCCCACTGCATCAGCGAGTGGGGGCATGATTTTCGGCCCGACTATCAGCGGCTCGGTACGTTTCGGGAAGCATTAGGGAACGTCCAAACCATTGCCTTGACTGCGACGGCGACCCCGAGGGTTCGGACCGATATCCTCGATAGCCTTCATTTAAAAACCGCGCGGACCTTCATCACCGGGTTTGCCAGAGATAACTTGTACTTTGGATCGGCTTTTTGTATGAGCGACCGGGACAAGGACAAGCATCTGCATGACTTTCTCTCTGGACGCGATGAATCGGGGATCATCTATGTCGCGACAAGAAAACGCTGCGAAGCCCTCGTCGAGCAATTGGGCAAAGAACTCAAACTTTCCGTGGGAGCTTACCATGCAGGGCTGTTGCCCGAGCAACGCAAGCTCATACAAGACAAGTTCATGGCAGGTGAGCTCAAAGCGATCGTGGCGACCAATGCGTTTGGGATGGGGATCGACAAATCGGACTTAAGGTATGTCATTCACTACAACATGCCAGGGACGCTGGAAGCTTACTATCAGGAGGCAGGTCGAGCCGGCCGCGATGGTTTGCTATCCCAATGCGTCCTGCTTTTTAGTCCCCAGGACCGTTACATCCAAGAGTTCTTTATCGAGAATGCAAATCCGTCGAAGGATGTTTTGCGTGCGGTCTACGATTTCCTATTGTCTTGGGATAAAGATCCCATCGAATTGACCGCCGAGGAGATCAAAGATCAAATCAATCAATCGGCAACCTCCGAAGCGGTTAACTCAACGCTTCAAATACTCAGTCGGACCGGTGTCCTGGAGCGATTGGAGGTCGCAGGTGGGCTGGCGATGTTCCGGCTATCGAGCCGCATGAACACTTTCGTCGATCTGCTTCCTCGCGATGCGACTCAGCGGCGCCACGTGCTGCGAACGGTAGAGAAAGCCATCGGGGAGCGACGCGACGAAGCCGTCTACATCCACCCGCGTTGGCTTACCGAGCAACTTGGGATGGATAAAGAACAAATGGCTCGGCATTTGAGAGAATTGTGCAAGCTTGAGGATTTCGAATACCTGCCGCCGTTTCGAGGTCGCGCCATCCATTTTCGGCGCAAAAATGTCCATTTCGATGATCTAAAAATCGACCACGCCACGCTCGAAGCAAGACGCAAAGCCGACTACGAAAAGCTCGATCAAATGGTCGCCTATGCGAGAACGAAATCCTGTCGACAAAAAACGATTTTGTTGTACTTCGGCGACAACACCGCTTCGGATTGCAAAATCTGCGACCGTTGCCAAGGTCGTTCGGGCTGGCCAAAGCTGCCCAAACAATCCCCTAAGCCTTCGATCAAGCCTGTTTCTGTGGCTGCGCCGCAGATCATCACAGCCCTTGAGCCTACGAATTCGACGCAAACACCCGAGTTCTCCAAACAAGAATCATCCAATACGGAGAATATCCCGGCAAAGCCCCAAACGCCCGCCAAACCCAAGAAAGCAATCGCCAAAAAGTCCTCGCAAGCCCCTTCGAACGAGACCATTCGCAAGAGCATTCAATCGATACAAATGCTGCTTGGTGCGATCGATAGAACACACGGCTATTTGAGCAAGACCGTCTTAGGCCAACACTTCGCAGGAACGGCCAGCAAAGCGGTTGTCGGGCTGAGACTCGAGCGGCTTGCCGAATTCGGGATGTTCAGAGCTTGGAAAAAATCCCATGCCTCCCAATTGATCGACCTGATGCTGCAGGAAAACTTGCTTTCGCAACTCGAACTCAAAGTCGGCAAGCAGACCGTCACTCTCACCGAGCAAGGTAGGAAATGCATTCAGGATGCCGAAGCGATCCCCGAATCGGTGATGGACTTTGTGACGGCTGCTTGGATTCAAAGCGATGAGCCAGAGTCCCAATTGAATACCAATCCCCTTTCGGGCCGTCAGAGAGATACCGTTTGGTCCGATTCGCCGTCGAAGACGTCGCCCAATGAGCCAACGGCGATAAGTTCCCAAACGCAAGACGAAATCCAGGACATTCCTGTTGTTGGTTCTCCGGAAAGCCAACAAGGAAAAACGGATATTCCGCTGGATCGGTCCTTGGAGATCGTTCGGCCTGTGGGTCAACTACCTCCGACCCATTCGGGGGATGCGATCCAACAAGCGACCGGCCAATCGATCTTAGCCGACTGGCAGTGGACTTTGCGGCTTGCTCGCCATGGCTATCGACTTGGTGAATGTGCGCTGATCCGTGGTAAAACACCCGATGGAATCCTTGCGGATCTGACGATTGCTCTTCAGATGGATGAGAATGTACCCCTGGAAGACTTGTTCGACTCCCGAACGTTGCTTACGATCCAGGAGTTAGCCCAGCGCTCAACGCTCCCAGATCGACCCCCGACGATGCTTTTGGTTTTCGCCGGACTGTGGGATTTCGTCCAGCAATGGCTTGAATCAAAACGCAACTAGAGACACCGATTTTTGATGTCCGATCCGACTCCAGCAGACCAAAATCCGATCCGCAACCCTGAGACAGAGGTGACGCGAGAATATTTGCTCGACTGGAATACCGAGCAATTAGCAGAGTGGCTCGTTGCAAAAGGGTTTCCCAAGTTTCGCGCATCGCAGATCCAAAAGTGGGTTTTCCAGAGACGGGCCAGTCGGTTCGATCAGATGACCGATCTGCCCAAGGATCTGCGTCTGCTTTTGGATCAGAACTTTGACTTGTTCCGCACAAGCACCGCGGCGCATCAGCAAGCAGCTGATGGGACCGAGAAGCTCCTTTTGCAGCTTGCCGATGGAGGGCGCATTGAATGCGTGTTGCTCAGGGATGGCCCGAGACGATCGATTTGTGTCAGCAGCCAAGTGGGCTGTGCGATGGGATGTGTTTTTTGTGCAAGCGGACTCGATGGAGTCGAAAGAAATTTGACCCGAGGCGAGATCCTCGAACAAATGCTCAAATTGCAGCATTTGCTCGAAGTCGACGAGAGGCTCAGTCACATCGTCATGATGGGGATGGGTGAGCCGCTGGCCAATCTTCCTCGAGTCCTCAGCGCCTTGTCGGTGGCCAAAGACTCCACGATCGGGCTTGGGATCAGCCCCCGACGTATTACGATCAGTACCGTTGGGCTGCCACCTGCCATCGATAAATTAGCGGCTGCCGACGCACCTTATCATCTAGCCATCAGTTTGCACGCACCGAACGATCCGTTGCGAAATCGACTTGTTCCGGTCAATCAGACCATTGGGATTGAGTCGATTTTGGACGCTGCGGACCGGTATTTCGAAAAAACCAAGAGGCGTTTGACGTTCGAGTACGTGTTGCTTGGCGGTTTGAATGATTCGGTTCAATGTGCGCGCGAATTAGTCCAGCTGCTTCGTCGCAGGACCGCGATGCTTAATGTCATCCCTTACAATCCGGTCCCGGGGTTGCCTTACGAAACTCCGACACCCAGCGCCGTGCTGCAATTCCGTAGAACGTTGCTCGATGGTGGGATCAATGCCATGTTTCGTCAGCGTAAAGGGGATGAAATCCAAGCCGCATGCGGCCAGCTCAGGCGGCTCAGGGAACGCCAACCCCAGGTCGTTTCGATTCAGCCGTCCAAAAGCAGTTAGCTGTTTCGCAAGGTGCTTGGATCCTGTAAGATACAGATCATTCTTGCAGGGACATCCTTGGTTCTGGTCTGGCGGAGTCTTATGAGCGAACTGTATCACGAGTGTGGAGTTGCAGCCCTCTATCACTTACCGTCGGCACCTGAAAGCCCACTGATCAGCGATGTGGGAATCGATTCTGCTTCGACGATCATGCCTCGGATGCTTCAAGACATCCAAAATCGCGGACAGCTTGCTGCAGGCATGACCAGCTACAACCCCAAGCGTTCGCTTTTGCTCGAGACCCACAAGGACATCGGCACGGTCAGCGAAGTCTTTCACTTGTCGCATCGCGGCAAGCACGAAACGATCATGCAGCAGCTGGTCGGTTCGGCAGCTATCGGGCATGTCCGCTATGCCACCTGCGGTCGTGATGATCGCAACTATGCACAGCCTTTCGAGCGACAACACATCCACAAGCACAAGTGGTTTAGTTTTTGCTTCAACGGCCAACTTGCGAACTATCAGGAGCTCAAGGACAAGCTGACTCGCGAGGGCGATCATCATTTGGCTCGCGACACCGATACCGAGATCATTCTCCATGAACTAGGTCGGGAACTGACCATCAACCCAAGTCTCTCGCTGATCGATGTTTTTGCTAATGCTGCTAAGAACTTCGATGGTGCTTATTCTCTAGCTCTGCTAACAGCCAAAGGTGAGTTGCTTTTGGCCAGGGATCCCCGTGGCATCAAGCCTCTGTGCTACGCATTCGATGGATCTTTGTTTGCGGCTGCAAGCGAAAGCGTCGCGTTGTTGAATTTGGGTTTCGACCGCTCGATGATCAAATCGGTCGAGCCGGGCAGTTGCATGGTGATCACCCCCGAAGGTATCGAGGAGCGAAGATACACTCAGAAGGTTGATCCAGCCCACTGCTTTTTTGAATGGGTGTATTTTGCCAATGTCGCAAGCACCCTTGATGAGCGCAGCGTCTATCTGTCCCGCACTAGACTTGGTGAAGAGTTGGCTCGTATCGAATTGGATCGAAAAGAGATTCCTATCGACGCCGACACCATCGTCGTACCCGTTCCAGATACCAGCAAAGCCGCCGCAGACGCGATGGCCTTTGGGTTGCAGATTCCGTGCCGGGAAGGTTTGATTCGCAATCGTTACTCTGGAAGAACATTCATCGAAGGCAATCGCGCACGCAAGGTCAAAGCGGCGATGAAATACACTCCCCTTCGGGAAGTTCTCCAAGGCAAGCGGGTGATTTTGGTCGAGGACTCGATCGTTCGCTCGACGACCATGAAAGTTCTCCTGAAGCGAATTCGGGATTTAGGAGGGGCCAAAGAGATCCATGTTCGGGTGGCTTGTCCACCCATCGTTGCCCCTTGTTTTTATGGCATCGACATGTCGACGATCGATGAGCTGTATGCACCTAAGTTCTTGGGCAATGGAGGGTTGACCGACGAAGCCCAACGACGCATGGCCGAAAACCTCGAGTGCGATTCCCTTCGATATCTTCCGATCGAGTCGATCGCTCGTGCGATTGATTTGCCAAAGAGCCATTTATGCCAAGCGTGCATCAATGGCGAATATCCGACTCCCTTTGGCCAAAAACTATATGGGATCGCACGCACGAACTTTGTCAATGGATGCGCAGCTAAGCGTACTTACGATACCTAAAACCTCTCTGGATCACGAAGATGAAAAAACACCTCGGGATGTTGCTTGTCGGCTTGGTTGCTCTCGGTGCACCCCTTCCTAGTTCCATGGGTCAAGAGTCGCTTGCCAAAGTGATCGAAAAAGCACCTGCGGAGCTTGTCGATCAATCCAAAGTTCTTTTCAACGGCAAGGATTTAACCGATTGGGATGGAGATCCCAATTTATGGTCGGTCAAAGAGGGCGTTATCCACGGCCAAACCACCGCTGAGCATCCTGCCAACGGAAATACGTTCCTGATTTGGAAGGGTGGCAAACCGTCGGATTTCGAACTTCGATTTTCCTTCCGTTGCAACGACTCGAACAACTCCGGAGTTCAATACCGATCTAAGCATATCGAGACCGAGCAAGCCAAGAACAAATGGGTCGTTCGAGGCTACCAGCATGAGATCCGCAACGAAAAGAAATTTCCGAATGTCTCTGGTTTCATCTACGACGAAGGCGGAAAGCGAGGACGGATCTGTTTGGCAGGGGAGCAAGCTCGATGGGAGGATGGAGCAAAGAAAGTTACCGGTCAATGCATAACTGCCGAAGAGTTCGAAGCCCTGTTTCGACTTGACCAGTGGAATGATGTCGTGATCCTCGCCCAAGGCAACCGAATCAAGCATTTCCTAAACGATCGGTTGATCCTCGATTTTACGGACAATGATCCGCAGTTGGCTTTAACCCAAGGTGTCTTGGCCTTGCAACTCCATGCCGGCAAGCCGATGTGGGCCCAGTACAAGAACATTCGATTAAGAGAGTTGACCAAGTAACTGTCATGGATTGGTCATCGTTACAGCAGCACAAAAAGTTGCTACTTGGGACTACCAATCGCAAGAAGCTCGTCGAGCTCCAAGCCCATCTACAGCCCAGAGGATTTGAGCTTTTAACTTTGTCGGATCTGGACTCGCCACTGGATGTCCAGGAGACAGGCAGTACTTTTATCCAAAACGCGCGGTTGAAGGCTCAGGCTCAAGCGATCCATCATGGACTTTGGACCATCGGCGAGGATAGTGGGCTGTGTGTGCCGGCCTTGGGCGGTGCACCTGGAATCTATTCTGCCAGATACTCACTGGCCGATGGTTCCGGTGCGAGCGACTCGGACCGAGGTCAGATCGACCAGTGCAATAACGACAAACTCTTGGCTCAGATGACCGATGTCTCAGACGCCAAGCGAGACGCCTATTACGTTTCGGCCATCGTGCTGTGCGATCCCAGCGGAACAGTCGCCATGGAGGTGCAAGGGGAGTGCTGGGGTAGAATCCTGCAAGCCAGACGCGGGACCGAAGGCTTTGGGTACGATCCCCTGTTCGAGGTCGTAGAATACCACAAGACGTTTGCAGAGTTAGGTTTGAACGTCAAACGAGCGATCAGCCATCGGTCCCGAGCACTTCGGCAGTTCCTGCTTCAGTTGGATGCTCGGCTAATCGATTGAGTCCTTGGCACAGCTTGGACCAATGACGCTTCCCTCAGGACTCTTGGAGGATACTTTCGATGACACCGCAGCCAACATGGCCCAGAAGGGTTTTGCAAGCAGCCGCCATTTACAACCTTCTTTGGGGGGCGTGGGTAATCCTGTTTCCGAATCATTGGTTCGATTTGACAGGGATTCCAAGGCCCAATTACCCGGGCATTTGGCAATGTGTCGGAATGATCGTCGGAGTCTATGGATTGGGATATTGGTGGGCTTCGAGAGACTTTGCCAGGCATTGGCCGGTCATCGCGGTTGGGTTTCTTGGGAAGATTTTTGGACCCATTGGCTTTTTGCAATCGGTGATCACCGGTGCGTTGCCATGGAGTTGGGGTTGGATGATACTGACCAACGATTTGATATGGTGGATACCTTTTGGAGCGATGCTGTATTTGGGGTTCAAAACCAACTCCGATCCGGTCCACAAGCAGTCGTTGACGGAGAGTCAAGAGTGGAGTTTAGAACAAGCCAACGAGCTTGCAAAAACTTCCAAGGGAGAATCGATTGGCCAGTTGAGTGCTCATCAAGATGTATTGCTTGTGTTTCTGCGGCATGCCGGTTGTACTTTCTGCAGGGAGACCCTCGATGAGCTCAGCAAAGCGCGACTGCAATGGCAGCAGCGCGGCTTATTGCCCGTGGTTGTCCACATGGGGAGTTTCGATCAAGGGATCCAAATGATGAAGTCCTATGGTCTGGAAGATTGCCCGGTCATTAGCGATCCGCAGTGCAAGTTGTTTCGAGCGTATCAATTGCCTCGCGGGACTTGGAATCAACTATTTGGCTTGCGGGTTTGGATCGAGGGATTCAAAGCAGCGATTCTCAAAGGCTATGGGTTTGGCACTCTGGTCGGTGATGGGTTTCAAATGTCCGGTTCCTTTGTGGTGCGCAAAGGTCAAATCATCAAGACGTATCCGTCGAAGGATGCGGCTGACAGTTGTTCTTGGCGACCCGCGATATCAGCGTTGATCGCACTGGCATTTGGGATCGCGGTGGCAGAGTTTCCGACGGCCCGAGCGCAATCGCAAGAAAAGAGTCCTGGTACCAAGGAGATTGAATTGAAAGACGAATTCGTCATCAGCGAAATCAAGGAGGGAGATCGCATCGAGTTCAGAAAAACCTTAACCGCTGACCAGAGGGTGGTTGAAGTATTCAGTCAAAAGGGGATTGGCGGATTCAAAATAAGCCGCACTTCGGAGACTTGGCCCGCCAAGCTGTCGTTTCGAATACACACCAAGGGACTTGAGCAAGTCGAATTGGTCTTTGAGGCGGAAGAAAAAATATGCAGAACGTACACAGGCCAGTTTAACTCCACGCGGATGCAGGAGAGTTGGTCGGTAACCGATCGACCGATAAGCGTTGGAAGTACGGATCCAGTACGTAGTCGGGAGTTGGACTCCAAACAGCCATCGATTTGTGTTTTGGATCCATCGGTCAAACCGATTGAGTCGGTAAAGATACCGCTTGAGCAAGGCCAAAGCTTTCTGTGGACATTGCCCAAGGAGTGGTTAGCGGATCAGAATCCTCGGTGCATCGAGATCCGTTGGATCGACTTCTTTCGAAATTAAGAATATTTCAGCTCCTTGCCGCTGGCGGTTGTACGAAAGTCCTTCGTAGTCGCAAGAGTGCAGGGGCAAGAGAAATGCTACCGATGAGTTGAGCCGGTTCGAGCCTAATATCCCTATCAACCCTTGGTTCCGGTTGACACGGGCTTTTGGGTCATGGGAACACCGTCAGCCCGTGGGGCACCTTGGACTACTGCGAGTCCCACGACGGTTAGTACCATGAGCAGAACGACATACTCAATGGGGCCTGGACCTGTTTCGCTTTTAAAAATTCGTTCGATCATCTAGACGATTCCCATTTGGCTTGGGGTTCCTTGGAGCGCTTTGGTCCTCCTGGCTAAATCCCTTGATTTAGTCTCCGATGCGCAGTCACTTCGTAAAAACTTCCTTGCTATCTGGTATATCGGCATTTTCACGGTACAAACCTACCTTTATTTGCCCCCTTCCACCCAAACCATTCGGCCCGCATAATCGATCTTGTTGACGTCCTAAATCGGATGGTGAACAATACCTGAGAGTTGAGGGAATCCCACAATTCCGCGTCGAATAAACCGAACTAATCTCAAGAGAAACCCATGAACGACCTACGGACCCAAGATCCAGATATTTGGCATGCAATCGAAGCTGAGGCGACTCGCCAAAGAATGGGACTTGAGATGATCGCAAGCGAAAACTACACCAGTTTTCCGGTGATGCAGGCCGTGGGAAGTGTTTTGACCAATAAGTATGCCGAAGGATATCCCGGCAAGCGTTATTACGGTGGCTGCGAGCATGTCGACGTTGTCGAAACCATTGCGATCGAGCGAGCCAAGGAGCTTTTTGGTGCCGAGCATGCCAACGTTCAACCGCACTCGGGTTCGCAAGCCAATACAGCGGTGTATCTTTCGCAACTCCAGCCTGGGGATGTCGTCATGGGCTTGGATTTAGCCCAAGGTGGCCACCTGACCCACGGCATGTCCCTGAACATCAGCGGAAAGCTTTACAAGTTCTACTCCTATGGAGTCGATCCGAACCAGCATCGGATTGATTTTGACCAAGTCGCCGCGCTTGCCAAGGAGCACAAGCCTAAGCTGATCATTGCAGGTGCAAGTGCGTATCCTCGAGAGATCCCGCACGATCGATTTGCTCAGATTGCCCGGGATGTTGGGGCCAAGTTGATGGTGGATATGGCCCATTATGCAGGGCTTGTGGCTGCTGGGATTCACAACTCTCCGGTTCCCTATGCCGATTTCGTAACCACCACCACCCATAAAACCCTTCGTGGGCCTCGAAGTGGATTGATCCTCTGCAAAGCTGAGTATGCAAAAGCGATCAATAGCGCCGTGTTCCCTGGTACTCAGGGTGGACCGTTGATGCATGTCGTTGCCGGCAAGGCGGTTTGTTTTGCTGAAGCTCTTGCACCTTCTTTCAAAGAATATGGCCGACATGTCGTCGCCAACAGCCAGGCGCTTGCCCAGACCCTCCTGTCGCATGGATTGAGGTTGATCAGTGGTGGTACCGATAATCACTTGGTCCTTGTCGATGTCACCGGCGCGGGGATCGGTGGGAAAATCGCTGAAAAGACGCTCGATCATTGCGGCATCACTGTCAACATGAACATGATTCCTTTCGATACGCGAAAGCCGATGGACCCAAGCGGGATACGTATCGGCAGTCCGGCCCTGACCACGCGTGGGATGGGCGTGAGCGAATTCCAACAAATTGGTCACTGGATCGCCACGGCGCTTCGGTCCCACGACAATCAAGATGCACTGGCACGAATCCGTGCGGACGTTCAATCGATGGCCCAGTCGTTCCCAGTCCCGGCAGATCGCTGTCTGACTGGCGCCCAGCATTCCTCCTAAAGCTCTTCCATCCCAGATCCACTGCTTAAGCAAAATGCCAACTCCACGCATTCTCATCGCCGACGACAACGCAGCCAACCGCGAACTCCTCGAAGCCCTTTTGGCCAATGTCGACTGCGATACTCAAATCGCCGTCGATGGCCAAGACACCCTGGATAAAGTCAAGAGCTTCCAACCGGATTTGATTCTCTTGGATGTGATGATGCCCAAGAAAAACGGATTCGAAGTTTGCCGAGCCGTAAAAAGCGATCCGTCGACTTCGCGCATTATGGTTCTGATGGTGACGGCATTGAGTGAACTCGGGGATGTCGAGCGAGCGGTCGAAGCTGGCACGGATGATTTTCTTTCCAAGCCGGTCAACTCCATCGAGTTTCAAAAGCGGGTCAAGAACATGCTGAAGCTCAAAGGGACCGAAGACGAACTCGAGCGTCTGAGAGCCTATATCCGGGAGATGGAAGAACGGGCTTAACATGCACTTGCAAGCCGACCCAAAGGACTCGCTCAAACTGCTCAAGCGACTGGAACGGAGGGTCGAGATCCAGCATGGTCACGTCGTGATCGCTGGGGAGAATTATCCCTGGGCTCAGGTGGTTAATCCCGACCGACTTCTCGAGCAGACCCTCTGCAATGATCAACCGGAATCCGCGGCTCACGATCCGTTTTGGGCGGCGACTTGGCGAGCAGCCCAAGGCCTCGATCGTTATCTTGGGTCCATGAATATTGCGCCAGGGACTCGCATCCTGGAGCTCGGCGGTGGGAGCGGACGAGCGGGCATCTCCGCAGCGCTTCGTGGAGCCCGTGTTTGCATCACCGACGCTTCGAGCATGGCTCTGATCATGTGCCGATTCAATGCCAGGTTTGTATCGGACCGTGTTGAGGTGCGCAAGCTCGATTGGGGAGAGCTTAGCGGTTTTGATGAAAAATTCCCCATCGTGATCGGTTCCGATATCGTCTACAACCCGTCCCTATACCCACTTTTGGAACCGTGCATGCGCCAAGTCATCGGTCAAAATGGAATCGTCTTGCTCAGCGAACCACAGCGACACACCGGGGATCGGTTCGAAAAGTGGATTCGCAGTGCGGGTTGGCGATGCGACTCATGCCTCGTCGATATCGAGGATGGAAATCGGGAGATCCGAGTCTTTCAATGCAGGTTGGATTCCAAACCATCATGAACCGATTCGCCCCGATCTCATGCCGCATGGCCAACCCGCTTGTTTTCGCATGCTTGATGTGGGCGATTGCCGGTTGCAAACCCGGCGCTCCAACCGAAGCGAATAATGCGGCACAAAACAAGCCAGCGGTGCAGAATCCAGCAAGCGTCGGCAAAGACCAAGAGCCTAAAAAGGTGACCTCCCTTCGGGCCTTAAAGCTCCTGGAATCGGGTCGTTTCGATGACGCCTGGGACGAGTGCCAGAAGGTTCTCTTGACGTCCCCCAACGATACCAGAGCACTGTTTGTTTCAGCCCAAGTCCTCGTGGAGCGCAAGAAGATCGATCAAGCCCTTGCGATGGTCGATCGTATCGCTGTTGCAGATCCAGAGTACGGTCTTTTGGCTCATCGATCCGCTCTGGTTTGGTGCCGTGATCGATTCATGCTCGGAGCCGCCGAGGAACGGGCCAATCGGATCCTGAAACTCAAACCCGACGATTTTGAAACGAATAAACTCTTTGCAGCCCTATTGGATCTACAAGGGCGACGTTACGAGTCCTCGCTGTGCATGCAAAAACTCGTGGCCTTGGGAGCAACGGATCTGACCACACTGGTATTGGCGCTCGATACGGTCAAACCGGTAAAGAGCGATGAGTTTAGTTTAGAAAAGTTTAAAGAGAACCCTAAGGAGTTTCGACTCAAGAGCTCGATCGGATTTGGGGCTCTGTATGAGAAAAAACCCGAGGAGGCCGAGAGTCTCTTTCGCGAAATCATCGGTGCAGGGCAAGCAACACCAGCTGTTTGGATCGGACTTGGACTCTCCTTGATCGACCAAGAGAAATGGAATGAGCTTGGGGATTGGTATAGAACCTCTCCCCGCGAGGCCATGGAGAATTTCCCGGATTACTGGCGTGCGATGGGATTATGGTTTCAGCATTTGAACCAGCACAATCAAGCAGCCAAGTGCTTGACTCGAAGTCTCGAGATCGATCCGATGAACCCGCTTGCCGCTGGACCTTTGGCGCAATGCTTGGCCGTCCTGGGGGACCAAGACGGAGCCAAGATTGCCGAGCGAGTCTTTCAAGAAACGCAGCTTGCGAATCGAAATCTCAATTACTGCCGCGATGGTAACCGCCGCAGCGAGTGGGTCGAGCAGATCGCCGCTACTTTGGAGAGCCGAGGAAGGGTTCTTGAGGCCAATGTGTGGCGGGAATTCGATGAGCGAGCAAGCAATCCCAATGGGGCTCGCGTGAAAGAATTGGAGAATCTTCGCGGCAACCTCATCCGTCAAAAAAAACAGACCCTCCAGGCCGGTCTTGTCAATCCCTCTGATCAATACCCAGCGATCGATTGGAAAACTTTCGATCGTTCCATTGCGTCGGGTCCAAAGACCACCAATGCCAATTCACTGGGTAAATCCGGAAGCGTTATAGCAAAACTCTCCTGGTCGGATGTTGCCAAAGAGACACAAGCCCAGGTCGTGTATCGCAACGGAGATGACCCCAATGTTCCGGGGATGCAAACGTATCAAAGCAACGGTGCTGGAGCCGGTGTGATCGATTTCGATCGCGATGGTTGGCCAGATCTGATGGTCTTGCAAGGGGGAGGCGATCCGCGTCAACCCGATTCTAACTTGCCCAATATCCTCTTGCGAAATATCGCAGGAAACCGTTTCGAAAATTCGGCAGCCCAGTCCTATGTATCCCATAGGGCTTACGGACAAGGAGTCGCAGTCGGGGATTGGGACCAGGACGGGTTTCCTGACATGTTTGTCCTGAATTTTGGTCAAAACGTGCTGTTTCGGAATCAAGGGGACGGAACCTTTGAGACGGTTCCGGTTGAGTTGATGAAACGAGATGTTGTAAACAATCCCGTATGGAGCGTTAGCGGAGCGATTGCCGATATCAACGGTGACCATTTGCCCGATTTGGTCGAGATCAATTACGCATCGGGGATCGATGTCATCACGCATCGGTGTGTGTCTCGCGATAATATCCCCCAAGTATGTCGTCCTACTGAGTTCCCCGCATCCGAAGATTACATCTACCTGAGCGATGGCCAAGGTGGATTCACCCTTGCCAATAAAACTTGGAATGTCTCAATGCAGGATGGCCGAGGGCTAGGGCTGATCGTGGGCAATCTGGATCGAAAGCATGGGAACGATCTTTACATCGCCAACGACATGTCTGCGAACAATCTGTATTTGAGTTCTCCTGATTCGGCCATTCCCAATAGGTACTTGGTCACCGACGAGGCGCTTCGGCGCGGATGCGCCGTTGACAATGCAGGTAAGCCACAAGCCAGTATGGGGGTCGGATGTGCGGACATCGATCGCAACGGGATGTTGGATCTGTTCATGACGAACTTTATCGACGAGTACAACGCGCTCTATCTTCAGAACGAATCCCATTTCTTTGTCGATGCTTCCAGACGTTATCGGTTGATCGACCCGAAGAAGAAAACGCTTGGATTTGGCGCTCAGTGCCTGGACATCGATTGCGACGGATGGCCTGACTTGATGGTGGTCAATGGGCATGTCGATGATTATCGGTCTCGCGGTCAGCCATACGCGATGCGACCGCAAGTTTTCCTGCAGCGCGAAGAAATGTTTCAAGAGCAACCGACTGAATCTTTGGGCGAATTTTTCAATAAAGAGTACTTGTCGAGAAGCCTAGGGCTTTGGGATTTCAACCGTGATGGACTCGTCGATAGCTATGTCACTCACCTGGACCACCCACTTTCGATTCTGAAGAATCAAACAGTAACCCAGGGTGCTTGGGTTGCCATCGAATTGGTGGGTACAGATTCCGAACGCGACGCGATCGGTGCGCAGATCCGTGTCATTGCTTCAGATCAAGAGTGGATTCATCAACGTCTTGCTGGCAATGGATTCGAATGCTCGAATGAGGACTTTATCCATATTGGACTCGGAATGCTCGACAAAATAGATGCATTAGAAGTCCAATGGCCCAACGGCAGCACCAGCCGTTGGGAGGGTGTGGCAGTCAATCGACGGTATCGAGCGATCCAGTCCCAAGCAGCCCTCGATGAAGTCATACTCAAGGGGTTTTAGCATCCTCGAAGGACTTCGCCGCGTCCACACACGAGCTCGGTTCTAAATTCCAGTATCCGATTCGGCCAGTTGCTTGCTGTAGATCACAGTCGTCCAAATGCCATTGAAGCCAGCGTTGGATTTCGATCGCTTGGGCTTGGAAAAGCTGCAGTTTTGTTTGGATCTGTTGAGGCAAGTTTCCCTTCACTTCTGACAACTCTTTGAGTTGCTCGAAGCGTTCCTGGAGCGTGTTGGAGATATCAACGGCCAGCTGCCATCGCTGCCAGGAGGATTCCTTGGCAGCATACGCAAGGCCCACGTCCAAGCGAATTCGCTGGACACGAGACTCAGTCCAGTTTTTAAGGGCACATCGCTTGGCGGCAAGAGATTCCGAGGAGGGCTTATGGGCAAGTAAACCATTCCGATGCGGTATGCTCCAAAGGCTCAGCAAGCTACCGGGAAATGAGAATAATGCACCCAGCGTATCGATTGTCTCTTGGTTGATCGTTTCCAAGTAGTCGTTGGTAGTCTGAAGGATTCGCAATTCAATTCGCTGATGGATGGCCCATTGCTCATAATCGCACCTCTCATGAAGCTCTGGGGATGGAACGCAAACCAAGCGGGCATGGTAGTTGCAAGCCAGATCCGAGCCCACGAGCGAGGATAGCTCTTCTTGAAGTCGTGAGCGTTTGGTTTCCAGTTCCACCCGTTGATCTTTAAGTTCCAAAGCTGTTCTTTTGAGCAATGTTGTATCGTCGACTTGGCCACCGAGTTGGATCAACTCCTTTTCGACTGCGATTTGTTCGTTGAGGTACGATTCGGCTTGGGATTGGATCTCAAGACCCATCGTACAAGCCGCGATGCCGTAGTGCAGTTTCAAAGCAGCGACAGCTGATTCAAAACGAGCCTGTGTTTCCAAGTCTTTAGCAACTTTTACCAAGAAAGCACGCTGCTGCTCGTCGAGTTTCTTGCGCGTTAATGACCAGGTAGTGGGTGCTGACCAAGTTCGTAGGACCGGTTGGATCCCTTGGGCTTGTCTGCTATTCCAAAAGGCTTGGTCGGCCAAACCGGCTTCGGGCAGCCGATCCTTATCGGTCTGACTTGTACTGCCAGGTTGGGCGTCCTCGACTTGTGCCAAAGCAACGAATGCCAACAGCCAGCTACCAAGTAGCCAGGTCGTAAGCGGCACCAGCGCTTTTTGTCTTGAAACCATCGAACGCATGAACTTGAGGCCAAGGAGAACCCAGAGGATCTTGGGGTTGCTAGCAATCGCTTGTTTCGCAGCCAACCGCATTAACCCGTCATCGCTTAGCATCGATATCCGATTGTAGGAAACTCAACGATCCTTCTTGATTTTCTATCCAGGCAAAATAGGCTGAGTTTGAGGTTTGTCTCCCCAAAGCTCAAATATGGGCCAGCAAGCGGTTCTCGGGAATAACACGTAGGCACGGCCTTATCGCCCGATCTACGTCGCAACAAGGCCAATGAGCAGATGATTGCCTTGTAAGTTGATTCCGATGAAACAGCTGCATAGGATTCTTCTGAGTAGAATAAAATCCGAGATGAGTCCATGGACTCCCGTGCCCAGTGCCCAACAAGGTTTGTCATCATGCCCAGACTTCGCATTTCCGATAAGCAGCGAACCTGGTTGATGGCTCAGATCGCACAATGGAGAGGCCAGGAGATCCTTACTCAAGAGCAAGCTTCCCTGATTATTGACTCCTATGAATCGGCTTTAGAGTCGTCCGATCGCAAGCGAACTATGGCGCTGCGAACGGCGATGGGCATCGCGGCCTTGCTGCTTGGTTTGGGTGTGTTGTCCTTGGTTGGTTACAACTGGGAAAGGATGTCTGCGACTTGGAAATTGCTTGTGATATTCGGTGCGATACTTGCCACGTATGCAAGCGCATTTTACGTTTGCATTTAAAAAAACTGGAACTGCTTTCCGAAGTTCTATTCCTGATAGGTTCACTTTTTTATGGCATTGGAATTTTTCTGATTGCACAGATCTTCCATCTCAATGCTCATTATCCCGATGGTGTTTGGTGGTGGGCGTTGGGCGTTGGGCGTGATTCCGATCGCAATGGCTGCTGATTCGCTGATCATTCACGCATTGCTATGTGGTTTGCTTGCGGTGTGGTGTGGCATGGAATTGTCTGAATTTGATTTCCATCCGCCCGAAACAAAGGATCTTTGGAGATCGTCTTTCGCGGCCAGTTCACTACCCTTATTGGTCCTTCCAACATGCATTTGGGCTTACAGCAAAAGGTCCTTATGGGCGGTTTGGATGGTTGCTTTGTTGCTCAATTGGTGGCTGATACTTCAGCCGACCCAATGGGGGTCTGAAAATGGAACGGGAATCTATGTTGGTACGATGGGGGCATTGATGCTGTTGGTAGCCCAGTGCCATCGAGCCAAAGACCGCTTTGCTATACCCTTTCGCATACTTGGATCGTTTCTGTCGGCAAGTGCCCTACTCTTGTTGAGTTTCTATGGCTTCAACAAATCGGTCCGGCTAGCGGGGGGCGAGATTCCGATGTTCCTTCAGGCTCTGGTACTATTTGCTGTGGGAATTGCTATCTTCGTTTTGTTTAGTTTAGCGATGGGTTATTCGGACAAGAGCAACGCGCTGAAAGATCAACGGGTCTATGAGCTAGTCAGGCGGCAGTGGGTTCCCTTTAGCCTTTTTGGGCTGATGTTTTTGCTTCAGTATTGGCAATTCATCCAAGGTAGCCCGTGGCTCCCGACGATCGCTTCGAATATTGGGATGCTTGCACTGTCACTATGTTTGATCTCACTGGGATTGAAGGAGGATCGAGGACTCCCGTTTCTGGCAGGAGTGCTCTATTTCCTTCTATGGGCAACTGTCAGGTACATCGATTTATTTGGTGACTTTGGAGGCTTGCTCGGTGCAGCGCTGATGTTCTTCCTGTGCAGTAGTACTCTGTTTGCGGTATCGATCTATTGGAGTCGGCGTGGAGGGCGCAAAGATGTCAGAATTTCCCACTGAGGCTCCTGCTCCATCGGCGGTAAGCTCGACATGGCTAGGTCGCTGGAGCAATACCATCGGTCGATATCAGATTCCCATTCTGGTCGCTGGAGTAGGGCTGCAAATTGCGATTCTTGCCGTGATGATCGCAACTCCATTGAGGACCATCCTTAGCGGACAGTCGGTGCTCTTGCGTGTCGTGCCAGTCGATCCTCGCGATTTGTTTCGAGGGGACTATGTGATTTTGAGTTACGAGTTCAGTCGAGTTCCCAACGAGATCGCGGTTGAAATGGCTTCTGGCAAGCTTGCAGCGGATACCATTTTCGTGACGCTCGAGCCAGAGCAAGACGGCCGGCACTATCGAGCGACTCATTTTGGACTGAGCCGGCCTGCCGAAGGCATTTACCTTCGTGGGCGTATCAAGAATCGCTTTTCGATCGAGTATGGAATTGAATCTTTTTTTGTCCAAGAGGGTGTGGGTCTCGAGTACGAAAAGGCTATGCGAAACAAGAGTCTATCGGCGGAAGTGGTGATAGATTCGCAGGGCAACGCCATGCTCAAGGGCTTGGTCGTGGACCAAGCCCTTTGAGGCTTTGCTGTGAAATCACAGACGGATCGGACGGATCGATTACTTGTTTTCTCCTGGATAAACCACGCCGTCGATGAGCACCCCGATGCAATGGCTGGTGTATTCCAACGGATCTCCATCAAAGAGGGCAAGATCGGCATCTTTACCCACGGCAATCGATCCGACCCGATCGCTTATCCCTAGTATCCTCGCAGGGGAGAGGGTGATCGATTCCAATGCGTCCGCTTTGGACAATCCATGTGCTGCCGCGATAGCCGCCTCGAACAATACGATCCTGACCTTGGGCACATAAGCCTCGAAACCACCTTCGATTGCAAATGGGATCCCGCTCTCTTTGAGCAAAGCTGCCGATCGAAACGTCATGTTCTCCCGATCGCCACTTGCGCGCGCCATCGACGGATGCAACAACACCGGGACTTGTGCCTTCTTGATTTGAGGGATCAGCTCATAGGCTTCTGCGGCACTATCAAGCCATACGCGTATCCCGAATTCCTCGCCTAGTCGAAGTGCACTGGCGATATCCTGAGCCCGATCGGCCGTGATCATCAATGCTTTCTTTCCATCAAGGACCTCTACCAACGCTTCAAGCTTCAAGTTGCGCGCCAACTTGGTCTCTTCAACCTCTCCTTTCTCATCTTCCTCTTGGTTTTCTTTACCACTCTCCTGTTTGGAGTCTTTCTGTTTGTCGTCGATGTCTTTGGTTGAGTTGGCCAGTTTCGCTCGATACTCGGAAGCTTCGATCAGCAGCGACCGGAGCATTGCCATCTGCTTGCCCCGCGTTCCAGGGCTTTGTTTACCGGGTTTCTGAGACGATTCGGCCAAGGTCGCACTAATGGCTCTAGCGTCTTGCAAAATCGCTGTGTCTACCGTTGCCCCGCGGGTCTTGGCAATCATCGTTTGGCCGGAAATGAGCTCCCCGGGCGCATGCCCTGTGTGGACCGTGGTGATCCCAAAACCTCGCACGTACTCGATGAGTTCCTCTCGCGGATTGTAGGCATCGATGGCCCTTAGTTCAGGCTGCAGTGGAGTCGAGGACTCCAAATGGTCTGAATCGTGATCGACGTTCAAAATCCCAGAAAGCCCCACGCTGGTTCGCACATCGATCAGCCCTGGCGTCACGACTTGGGCCTCAAGGATCTTGGCTCCGGCAGGAACTGCGATGGAGTTGGATTCGCCAACCGACGCAATTTTTCCGTCGATGCAGACGATCACTCCGTTTGCAATCGGCTTACCTGAAACGGTGTGAATCATCTTCGCCTTCACGACGATCGCTTGCGCATGAAGATTGGCCGATGTGAACATGCAGAACAAAATAGCAAAAATAGCTTTCTTCATTATTTGGTAACTTCCTTTTGCCAAGCTTGCCCGAAACAGCAAAGATAAGGGTTCAGTTCAAAGCCGGCACCCTGGCCTCCTTCGGCATACAGCGCATCCTTGGGATCTGCCAAGTCGAATGCCTTTTGACCTTCCACCCAAGTTTCCAGAACACGGGTGTAGACGCTTAGTGGATCACCGTTGAGGATACACAGATCGGCATCTTTTCCTGTTACCAAGGAACCGATACGATCTTCGAGTCCCAGCATTTCCGCTCCGGCGATCGTTAAGCCTTCGAGGGCTCGATCTCGGTTCATCCCTGCTCGAACGGCCAACGCAGCAGATCGATTAAAGACGCGTGAGTCGGTGATCCAATCGTCGGTGTGGAAGGCGACTCGCACTCCGGCTTCATCGAGTATCCGGCCGTTTTTGAAGGCCATATCGCGAGCTTCGAGCTTCCCACCTGGCGAGTCGATCACAATGACCGAGCAAGGAGCTTTGGCCGCCGCAATTTCTTTGGCCACTTTCCATCCTTCACTCACATGGTGTAGTACGACGCGAAAGCCAAATTCTTGGGATAGTCGCAGCACGGTGATGATGTCATCGTGACGATGGGTGTGATGATGGACGATCCGAGTGCCCTGCATGGCTTCGATCAAAGCCTCCAGATGCAGATCCCTGGCAGGCATTTTGTCGGGATCCCCTTTGGCTGCCACTTGTTTAGCATGGTATTCCCTCGCTTTGATGTACTGTTCTCGCACCAGGAAAGCCGACTTTCCGCGAGTTCCTGGAAATGGCGATTCTCCTTGGGAGTTGGTCCCATTGGCCATCTTCAATCCACCCAGCGGCTTTGCGTTTTCATCGCGAATGGTAATGTCTTCGATGGTCGATGGACCTTTGCCGGCGTAACGTAGCTTGCAGTAGACGGTTTGCCCACTGACCAAGTGTCCGGATCCTGGCATGATGTTCAGGGTAGTTAGGCCACCGGCCAAGGCTCTTTTGAAGCCAGCTTCTTTGACGTTGATCGAATCGAGGATTCGCACTCCGGGTTGGATCGGGGAACTTCCATCAGCCGCCCCAACACCTCCGATATGGCTATGGGTACAGACCAATCCTGGCATGATCCATTTGCCACTTGCATCGATCGATTTGGTCCCCGCCGGCAGAGGCGTTGTGTTGCTGGGGCCAACGGCAAGGATGCTCTTGCCTTGGATGACCAAAGTCCCATCGTTGATAAGAGGACCTGCGGCGGTAACGATTTTTGCGTGGACCCAAGCGATCGGTTCGCTTGCTGGGTTTTGGTCTGTCTGGGCAAGGCTATAGTTTGGTGCAGCAAGTCCCAGCCACGGTAGGCTAGTTGCGGCCGCCATCCAATTTCTTCGATTCCAGGGATGCAAGGCTAGGATTCCTTTTGCGATAGGGCTCTTCAGGGATTTTCAGGGTGATAACAATGAGGATTACGGGTTTAGGCCAAGATCTCTTTGACGACCTTCGCTGGGCGGTTCGAAGTGATGATCTGCTTGGTGTTGTTGTATGGGTAGTAGATCTTTTCATGGTCTAGACCAAACAGGTGCATCACGGTGGCTTGGAAATCGTTGGGGGTGACGACATTCTCGACGGCTTTGTGACCAAAATCGTCGGTTTTGCCATAAGCCATCCCGCCCCGGATCCCTCCTCCGGCCATCCAAATGCTAAATCCTTGGCCGTTGTGATCCCGCCCGGCTCGGTCCGGACTGCCATGTTCCTGGGTCACAGGCAATCGTCCGATCTCTCCTCCCCAATGCACCAGGGTCGAATCGAGCAATCCTCGCTGCTTTAGATCGGCCATCAATCCTGCCACCGGTTTATCGGTCTTGCGACATATCGCAGGAAGATTCTTAGCGATGCTGTCGTGGTTGTCCCAAGGTTGTCCAGAGTGGAACAATTGCACAAAGCGAACTCCGCGTTCGACGAGCCGGCGGGCCAATAAGCATCGAGTTCCGTACTCCTTGGTCTCAGGTTCATCGATGCCGTAAAGATTGAGGGTCGCTTGGGTCTCTTTCGAAATATCCAGAGCATCGGTTGCGGCCAGCTGCATCTTGGCTGCCAACTCATACGTTGCCATGCGAGCGTAGAGTTCCGGTTCGTTGGGATGTAGATACGTATGCTGTCGGTTGATCTCCTGCAAGAGTTGCAAATTCTGGGTTTGCATTTCGCCGGCTAAGTGAGCTGGAGGTTGCAAATTGAAGATGCGTGGCTCTTTGGGCCGTAGTACTGTGCCTTGGAAAAGCGCCGGCATGAATCCATTCGACCAATTGGTCACGCCATCGACAGGATGTCCACCCGGGTCGCTCAGTACCATATAAGCCGGGAGTTCCTGCGACTCGCTGCCTAGCGCATAGGTCAACCAAGCTCCCAACGTTGGACGGCCAAGAACTCCAGGGATTCCGCCATGAAAGTACCGTATCGAGACTTCGTGCCCATTGTTGCCTGTGTGCATACTGCGGATCAAGCAAAGCTCATCGATCAGGCTCGAAGTATGCGGCAGCAATTCGGACAGTTCGGTGCCACAGTTTCCGCGCGGGGCAAACGCAAAGGGACTCCCCAAAAGCTTTTTGCTGGCTTGGTTGACAAACGAGAAGCCGACTTCGCCCTGGTAATCCGTACCATGGAACTTGGTCAACTCGGGTTTCGGATCGGTCAGATCCATGTGGGATGGCCCCCCGTGCTGAAACAGCGAGATCATCGCTTTGGCTTTGGGTGCAAAATGGGTAGCGCGAGGGATCAGATCCCGGTGGGGTTTGTCTTTGAGGATCGGTGGCTCGGCTCGAAGTTGCTCTTGGGAAAGGAGCAGTTTTAAAGCGATGGCTCCGACTCCCATACCAACGTGCCCGAGCCATCGACGTCGTTGCTCAAAACAATCTTGCTGAGTTTGCTCGTTTTCGTTCATGGTTGGCTTAATCGATGTAAAGGAACTCGTTGGAGTTTAGAAGCATCTGGCAGATGTTGACCAGGACTTGGTCGCAGATGCTCTTGCCGCTGCTGAGCCGCTCAGGTTGACGGTGTAGCAGGTCCAGCTGCGATTGTACGAATCGACCAACGGCATCGAGTTCTTGGTCGTTGGGTGCTCGCCTGAGCAGGTGTTGCCAAGCTCCCACGATTCTCCGACCAAGGCTCGAATAATCCTCTTGTTGCAATTGAAATCCAACCGCAGAATCGAACACGACGCTACTGCTGGTCGGATCGTTTGGCCGAAAGGAGACTTTTACTGTCCAAGTGAACGAGTCCGAGGTTTCGTTCTCTTTGCATTCGAGAACAAAATCGATCGTATCATCAGCGTCTAGTGAAATATTCGCTACGTTGGTTTCTCCGTTGCCGGCTTTGACGGTCCAGTTGCCGGATTGGCCATGTTTCGACACGATCCTACCTGTGACTCCGTCCCCGTTGGGGCTGCCGTGCGATAAAGTACCTTTGATTTCAACGGTACCTGCACTAGGTGCGATCCAGCGACGAATCGCAGGATAAGAACGGTTGCCGGGGTGACCTCCGGTGTTGGTCAAGAAAACAAAACCGGTCGTTGGGTCGGGGATTTGGGTGCCAGGCATCCTGCGACCTTCGCTCAAATTGCTGAATTCAGTAAAGCTGACCAACTTCCCGCTTGGTGTGTCGAACGTTCCTGTCCCGAACTTCCATCGCGAGGCGGGTGCAGGGGGGAGCTTCCATGCCGTTGAGTTGCCGATGGGTTCTGCTGCAGTTTGCTGGGCCGTTTGCTGGGTCAATTGCTGGGTGACTCGTTTAGCGATCTTGTCAGCTTGTTCGAGCAAAAACTCATTGTTCATCATCATGAGCGATTGCGTCGCTACGGTTGATGCGGGACGAACATCGCAAAGGACTCCCATGACCGGAGCGTCGAAAGCTTGGAGAATGGCGACGGGTTGAGTCCTTCGCGACTTTGCGTAAAGACTTCGGCGAGGCTGCGTTGGATCGATGCGGACTTGGCCGGCATCGTCTTCCTGCAAGGGGATCGGTGGTCCAAACAAATCGGCTTTGAGTTCTCCAGAGAGTGCCAGCACGCTGTCTCGGAGGACTTCTGCATCCAAACGCTGTAGATCACGACGCCAGTAAAAGCGGTTTTCCGAATCGATCGCATCTCGAACAGGATCGCGAGTCGAGCTTTGGCGATAAGCAGTCGACAGCAAGATGGTTCGATGCAAGTGCTTGAGGCTCCAGCCGTGCTCGATGCAATCGAGTCCCAACCAATCCAAAAGTTGCGGATGCGTAGGAGGGGTTCCGAGTTTTCCAAAGTCGCCTGGTGTTGCGACGATCGCCTTACCAAAATGATGCATCCAAATCCGATTGACAAAGGACCTTACGAAAAGCGGATTGGGTGATTCGGATTGGGTTAGCCATTTGGCAAAAGCCAATCGGCGACCGCTGGTGGGCAAGTTGGGATCATCGACTTGGAAGGTTTTCGAGGTCCCCTCGGGAACCAAAACGCTTAACTTACCGGGCTGAACCTGGCGCGTTGGTTGGTTGTGATCTCCGCGATGAAAGAGCTTGGTCACAGGTAGATGTCCTGCCGGTTCGCTCAGAGACTGAAGGAATGTCTCGGGTGGTTTCTTGGCTCTCGTTTCTGCGATCTTTGCATCGTATTTCTTCAGTTCCTCGGCTGCGGCAGGTAGGTATTGATAGAGGACTCCTGGGGAAATGTTCACGCTCGGATTTTTATCCAGCAGCATCTTTTGCTCGTCCGTACGCTTATCAGCTGGAGTTTCATACGCGGTACGCAAAGTAGCGCGCAGAGGCTCTTCAAACTTCATGAGTTCCTTGTCCAAAGCTTCCTTCATGTACTCCGTCTCTTTGGTTGCCCTTTCGGTTGCGATCGCCTGTGCATCTTTTTCAATCTGTGAAGAAAGTTCTTTGTCGGCTTGGGTGTAGAGCGAGACCAAGCGTTCGGGGGGTGTTTTCCATTGCTGCCAATCCAGTGCTGGTTCCAGCACGGCTCGGATGGCAAAGTAATCCTCATGGGAGATTGGGTCGTATCGATGGTCGTGGCACTGAGCGCAGTTCAAGCTGGAACCCAGAAGCGTACTGCCGACGACTTGGATCGTGTCTGCGATGGTCTTGTTGCGAGCTTCTGGCGAATTATCGCCACTTCCAGTTCCGTCAGCGGTCATTCTCAAGAAACCGGTCGCTGTTAAAAGTTCGATCTGCTGCGGCGTCCAATCCTCTTGTTTGGTGCCTGCCAACTCATCCCCTGCCAATTGCTCGATCATAAAACGATCGATCGGTTTGTCATCATTGAATGACTTGATCACATAGTCTCGATACTTCCATGCCCAAGGCCTTTCGGCATCGGAGAGCGTTGCACCATCGCTGTCAGCATATCCGACTGCATCGAGCCAATGCCTTGCCCATCGTTCGCCGTAGTGGGGAGATTGCAGTAGCGTATCGACCAATTGCTCGTACCAACTGTCCGAGGGGTTCTGCATCCACTGCTCAAATTGCGGCTGGCTAGGTGGCAGACCGATCAGATCCAAAAAGAGCCGTCGGATCAACGTGGCTCGAGGTGCATCGGCACCGAACGTGAGTCCTTCAGGCATCGCATCGGCGAGAACTTGGTCGACGCCGTTACGAATCCCAACTCCATCGATCGGTTTTAGCAAGTTTGGTTTGGTCAGCCGTTGGTAGGCCCAATAGGCCCGTTCGCTCTCGGTCAATGGAATTCCCGGCTCGATCGATTCGGGTTCAGGTCTCATGGTCGCAGAGCCCGCTGCGATCCAAGCTCGAAGAACCGCTTTTTTGTCAGCCGATACTTTGTGGGTACCAGGAGGCATGTCGTCGGATTCGACGCGCTGAAGGATCAGCGATGCGTCAGCATTGCCGGAAACCAGGGCCGGGCCTGAATCGCCACCCTTGAGCATGAAGCGCACAAGCCTCAGATCCAACGAGCCCTCGAGCTTATCGGTTGCTCCGTGACAATCCAAGCAGTACTCGCGCAGGATGGGACGAATATCGCTCTCGAAACTCGGTTCTTTCAGGGGATCTTGGGCGTGGCACACCATGGTGAGGCTTGCCAAGTAAACCAGCAGACACAAACGAATCATCGTCAAATCGGATCGGTGAGAGTGGCCGGGAAGGGTAGGGGGGCTGGACGCTTGGTTGGAACGCGCCACAAGCCCCTAGAGTATAGCTTAAATACCTCCCAAGAGGTCCATAGGAGAAATCTCAGCGCTGATCGACACACACGGTTCGATCAATACCGCTTGCTCAGGAGCGTTCGATCAGGACCGCTACTGCTTCGCCACCACCGATGCACAGGCTCGCAACACCCAGCCGTTTTTGAGTCCTTTCGAGTGCGTGCATGAGTGTCACGAGGATCCGGGTACCGCTGCATCCGATGGGGTGGCCCAGGGCGATAGCTCCTCCGTGAATGTTGACTTGCTCGGGATTCAAATCCAGCTCCTTTATGCAAGCAACCATCTGTGCCGCGAAGGCTTCGTTGATTTCCAGCAAGTCGAGTTCGGACACCCTTACGCCTGAGGATGAACAGACTTTCAGAATCGCTTGGACTGGAGCGGTGAATAATTCCGATGCGGCTTGGCTGTGCTGCGCGGTTCCCAAGATCTTGAAGGCTGTTTGATTTCTAAGCGATTTTCGCACAGAGTCATGCACCACCAGAACGCTCGCCGCTCCATCGGCAAGTCCCGAAGCATTCCCGGCCGTGACGGTCCCGTCGGCTACAAAGGCTGCCTTGAGTTTGGAAAGTTTCTCAAGCGAGGTTTCTGGGCGGGGGCATGAGTCGGTGCGAACCGTGGTTTGTGGATCGATCACCACCGGTGCAATTTCTTGTTCGAAGCAACCGCTCTGTCTTGCCAGACAAGCTCGCTGGTGGCTCGTCAATGACCAAGCGTCTTGGTCGGATCGACCGATCGAGTGCTTTTGCGCTAGATGCTCCGCATAGACACCCATCGCGACAAACCCGCTGCTGCAGCGCAAGCCGTCGGTATCGATCGCATCGAGCATGGGAACCGTACCATACTTGGTCCCCACTCGACTCTGCATAAGCAGATGAGGCGATTGGCTCATGCTCTCCATCCCTGCGGCGATGCAGGCCTGAGCCGAATTGCTTTGGATCGCGCGTGAAGCTAGCACGACGGCTTGCAATCCCGAGCCACACACTTTGTTGACCATCGTGCAACTGACCGAGTCGGCCAAGCCTGCTTGTCTGACCGCTTGCTTGGCCGGAGCTTGGCCAATTCCCGCCGAGACGACGTTTCCGACAAAGGCTTCTTCGATCAAGGCCGGATCGATGCCTGATTGCTCGACGGTTCTGCGGATACTCGTTGCAGCCAGTGCTGGGGCTTGAACCAGTGCCAGTTCACCGAGGAATCGTGCGATAGGAGTACGGCTCGCACCGAGGATCCAAGTATTTGTCATCGTTTCTATCCTATGGATTCTGGGGTAGTCGTCCTCGGATTATCCGGCCAGTTAAGCGGATCGCGACTTTCCGAAATCGCACCATCTGTCTAGCTTATTGTAGTGATCATTGTCTCTCAAGATAGGAAAGCAGTGTGTGAGCGCGATGGAATTACGATCGGAGCTTTGGAAACCGAGTCCTAAGCGGATTGCAGGGTCGCATTTATTCCAATTCATTCAGCAGTTGCACTCGGTTGGGGATTGGGATGGCCCGCAGCTGACCGATGACGCTTGGGAAAACCGCAAGGTGTTTGATTCCCTTCATCGCTGGAGCGTCCGTGAGTCGGGTCGATTCTGGAGGCATGTTTGGAACTACAGCGGACTGGTCGGGGAGCTTGGACCTGAGGACTTGAGCGATTCGCCACATCCATGGGAGCGTCGATTCTTTCCAGCGGGCAAGTTGAATTTTGCTGAAAATCTGCTGAAGCCGCATGTCGAAAACCATGCCCAAGTTACCGTCACGGGATTGGATGAGACATCGGGTCAATTCTCGCTGGATCGAAAGCAGCTGAGTCGACGGGTGTATCAGATGGCTCGTTGCTTGCGATCGCTGGGGGTCGGCCCAGGGGATCGGGTTGCAGCGGTGATGCCAAATTCCATAGAGGCGATGGTTGCATTTCTTGCGACCAGTGCAATCGGTGGGATATGGACTTGTTGCTCCCCAGAGTTCGGAGACGATGCGATTATCGATCGTTTTGCTCAGACGACGCCTAAGCTGCTCGTGCATGCAACGACCGCATGGTACAACGGCAAACGTTTTGATCAGCGTGCCAGGGTTGAAAAGCTCGAAGCTAGGTTGCCGAGTTTGGCTGGCACCATCATTGTCCAGAACGAAAGTCCGACAAAGCCTGCTGAAGCATTGGATCGCACATGGCGGGGCGACAGTGCGTCGACGATTTGGTACCTTGACGTGCTTGAGTCATATTCAAGCGAACCGTTTGAACTCGAGAGATTCCCGTTCAATCATCCTCTTTACATTCTGTATTCCTCGGGAACGACTGGGGCTCCTAAATGCATCGTGCATGGTGCGGGTGGAACTCTATTGCAGCATGTCAAAGAGCATCAATTGCACAGTGACATTCATCCCGAAGATCGCCTTTTCTATTTCACGACCACCGGATGGATGATGTGGAACTGGTTGGTCAGCGGGTTGGCTTCGGATGCCTCGTTGTTTCTTTACGATGGATCGCCAGTGTATCCGGATCATGGGGTTCTTTGGAGGTTAGCTCAGCGGCATCGCATCACCCATTTTGGAGCTAGTGCCAGGTACTATGCGGCGCTCCAGAAGCATCCTTATGAGCCGTATAAGCATGTTCCAACCGATTCGATCCGCGTGCTCCTGTCGACCGGATCACCGCTGCTACCTGAACAGTTCCACTGGCTCTATGGTAACGTTCATCCGGATATCCAACTTGCTTCGATTTCAGGGGGCACCGATATCGTTTCCTGTTTTGTGCTTGGGAATCCTGCGTTGGCAGTCTTGGAAGGCCAAATTCAGTCGAAGGGTTTGGGGATGGATGTCCAAGTGGTCGACGGCCAGGGCAATCAAGTGATAGGAGTCCCGGGCGAATTGGTTTGTGCCAATACGGTTCCAAGTATGCCGCTTGGATTTTGGAATGACCCTGGGCTTGAGCGTTACAGAAGCACTTACTGGGAGCGTTACCCAGGCCTTTGGTGGCATGGCGATTGGGCTCTGGAGACCGACTCTGGCGGCATGATCATTTATGGCAGATCCGATTCGACCCTTAACCCTGGCGGGGTCCGCATCGGAACGGCGGAGATCTATCGGCAACTGGAAGCTTTTCCTGAGATCCTTGAATCGGTCGCCACGGCCAAGAAAGAGGATGGAGACGAGAAAATCGCACTCTTTGTGAAGTTGAGACCCGACACGCCGATGTCCCCCGAGTGGGTGGCACAAGTCAAGCAGCGACTCAGGTCGAACTGTTCCCCAAGGCATGTGCCTACCTGGATCGTGTCGGTTCCGGATCTGCCCAAGACCATGAATGGTAAGCTTTCTGAGGTTGCTGTCAGGAACGCGATTTGCGGAATAGCGATTGGCAATCAAGGGGCATTGGCCAATCCCGATTGCTTAACTTTTTTTCAAAATTGGAAGCCATGACTTAGCAGTAGCAATACCATCGCAGAAAGGGGGATGAACGCTATATTACATCCCTAGAGAAAATTCCGTAAGAATCTTGAAATAGGTGCGATCCAGAAATTTGTAACCGTTGAGGACTACTCGCATGACGACTATAAAAGATGATATGCCGATTCGCAAGATCGATCACGTGCGATTCTTCGTCGGCAACGCGCGCCAGTCTGCTTATTTCTACCGAAATGCGTATGGCTTTGATGTGGTGGCTTACGCAGGTCTCGAGACCAAAGTCAAGAACGAAGCAGGGTATGTTCTCAAACAAGGTGGAATCCACTTTGTCTTGATCTCTCCGCTTCGAGCCAGCCATCCGGAGTCCAAGCGTTTGATTCAGCACGGCGATGGTGTTTCCGACATCGCACTTCAAGTCGACGATGTCGCTGCAGCATACAGTATGGCCGTCGAGCGGGGTGCTCAAGGAGTCGTGGCCCCTCAAGCGATCGAAGATCAATATGGGGTCTACGAGTACGCAACCATCCAAGCTTACGGAGACACCACCCATACGTTTGTCAATCGAGACCGCTACCACGGTGCCTTTGCACCCGGTTTCGATCCGATCGACCCCGCTCGCTACAATCCGTCGACCTATCACTCCACCGGACTGCTTGCCATCGATCACATCGTGGGAAACGTCGAAGAAGGCAAAATGGACCAATGGGTCGAGTTCTATCGCAAGGTCCTCGGATTCGAACAATTGGTCTCTTTCGACGACAAAGATATTTCAACGGAGTATTCTGCATTGATGTCCAAAGTGGTCGAAGGAGGACGAGGCCGAATCAAATTCCCCATCAATGAACCGGCTCATGGACGGCGCCGCAGCCAGATCGAGGAGTACATTGACTTTTACGGAGGGGCCGGTGTGCAACACATAGCCCTTGCCACCAACGACATCATCAAGACCGTCCGAGCACTTCGAGATAACGACGTTTCTTTCTTGAGGGTTCCCAGAACGTATTACGATACGCTCAAAGACCGAGTTGGGAACATCAAGGAGGATATCGACGAGCTCGCCGAACTGGGGATCCTCGTGGATCGAGATGAAGAAGGATACATGCTTCAGATTTTCACCAAGCCGGTTCAAGATCGACCCACGCTCTTCTTCGAAATTATCCAACGCGAAGGAGCAAAGAGCTTCGGCAAAGGGAACTTTAAAGCCCTCTTCGAAGCGATCGAGCGTGAGCAAGCCATCCGTGGTACGCTATAGAGTTTCACAACAAACAACGATCCTCCAATCCACCGATGCCCGCGATGCAACATCCTTCAAACCAAGACCATCCATCCTCAACCGATCGACGCCTGTGGCTTATGAGAGCCGGTATGGGACTCGGAAGTGTCGCACTTGCCGATTTGCTCGGTAAGGAATCCGCAAGGGGCGACCAACAAGCGGCCAGTCATGGCGTTCTGAATCCGACTCATCATCAACCCACCGCCAAGCGAATCATCTATTTGTTCATGGCCGGTGGCCCTTCGCAATTAGAGACCTTTGATTACAAACCTCTTCTGAACGAGAAACAAGGGGAACCACTGCCCGACTCGGTCCGCGCCGGCCAGCGACTCACCGGTATGTCCGGCAATCAAGCAACCCTACCCCTAGCCGGATCGATCTTCAAATTTGCTCAGCACGGCGGCAATGGAGCTTGGGTCAGCGAGCTGCTGCCTCACACTGCCAAGTATGTCGATGATATGGCGATCATTCGCTCGATGACGACCGAAGCCATCAATCATGATCCGGCGATCACGTTCCTTCAGACCGGCAATCAGATCTCGGGGCGTCCAAGCATCGGAGCTTGGTTGCATTATGGTCTAGGAAGCGACAACGAGAACCTTCCATGCTTTGTGGTGTTGATCACCAAAGGCAAGGTCGATCAACCACTCTATTCGCGACTGTGGGGATCCGGGTTTCTGCCTGCTAGATACCAAGGGGTTCAGTTTCGATCGGGCAAAGAACCGGTCCTGTATCTGACCAATCCACCCGGGATCGATTCATCGAGCCGAAGGCAAATGCTCGATAGGCTCAAGCAATTGCATGAGGCACAGGCTCAGCGAACTGCCGACCCGGAACTCACCGCTAGGATCGCCCAATACGAGATGGCTTACCGTATGCAAACCAGTGTCCCCGAGGTGACCGATCTTTCTAGCGAAAGCCCAGACACATTCGAGCGATATGGAGCGCAGGCAAAAACGCCAGGAACCTTTGCGGCGAATTGTTTACTCGCACGAAGACTTGCCGAGCGCGGAGTCAAATTCATCCAATTGTACCACCAAGGTTGGGATCATCATGGGGGAGTCCCTGGCGGAATGCGAACCCAATGCTCCGAGACCGATCAGCCCACCGGGGCATTGCTTCAAGATTTGAAAGATCGCGGGATGCTCGACGACACGCTGGTCATCTGGGGAGGCGAGTTCGGTAGGACGAATTATTCGCAAGGCAAGTTAACCGCCGACAATTATGGCCGAGACCACCACCCTCGATGCTTCTCAATGTGGATGGCAGGTGGCGGAATTCGAGGCGGCATCGTCCACGGTCAGACATGCCCTTTCGGTTACAACGTCGTCGAGAACCCTGTCCATGTCAGAGACTTCCACGCGACGTTGTTACACACCCTGGGAATCGATCACGAGCGATTTACGGCCAAATTCCAAGGTCTCGATGCCCGCTTGACCGGTGTCGACCCTGCGCGTGTGATCACTGAGATCTTGAAATCGACATAGACCCCAAAGGATAAATCATCCTTGAGGATCTATGGTGGCAAAGACAGTAGTCTCGACCTTGCCCCATTGGGTGAGTTTGTTGGGAGTATTGAACCGACTAGTTGGACTCAAGGATCGCTTGGGCCGCGAGCAGTCCACTTTGCATGGCCCCTTCAATGCTTGCGGTGGTTGTGTAATCGCCACATGCAAACAGATTGTTTTCGATCTTGTAAAGTCCACGCTGGGTCGACGGCAAAAGTGGCTCCGAGGGGCTAGAAAAAGCGCACGGCACACTGTAGGTTCGTAGGTGCTCCCATCTTGAAACCGTCCAACCGAACCAATGCTCTAGCTCGCTCTGGACTTGGTCGATGAACTGCTGGCCACTTGTCTCAAAATGCCCGTTGATGCTAACGCTGGCAAGCACCTTTCCATCGGGAGCATAGCTGGGCTGAACCAGGCTCGGAAAGGCGACATGATTGATCGAAAATCCGGCGGGTTTTGATGGTAGATTTCCATTGAGGAACAAGATTGGCTCACGGGTCGGAGCCGCATGGCGATCGATCGAAAAGTACATGCAGGTGGTTCCGTTCCAAGCCAATGGCTCTGCGATTGCAAGGCGTGCACCGAGCAAACGCTTTGCGCCGGTGGCTTCCGTGGCAACAAGAATTTTGTGCCCCCGGACTCGTTTCGCATCCGAAGTGATAACAGATTCTTGGTCGCAAGTAGCTACGGTGCTGCGCAGCCTTAGGACACCCGGTTTCCAGTCTTTACAAAGTGACTCTGGAATCGATTGGATTCCACCCATGGGAAGGGCGGCGGTTCCAAGACTCATTTCGCGAAAGACAAACTCCATTCTTGAGGAGTCCATGCTGAGGCTATCGTCGAGGAATATCCCGCCCAAGAACGGACGAAAAAAGCGATCGATGATGCGCTCCGAGAAGCCGATTTGACGCAATCGATCGATGGTCTGGATCCCCGGACGCTCGAGAATCTCCTGCGCAGTGAGTTTCATGAGTCCCTGCCGATAACGAAACAGGGTCCAAAGATCCTCCCAGTTTGCAATCGGACTAGCGATCGTCTTGATCGCATCCCAGAGCATCGATTTCGGTGGTGAGCGAAGTGGGTCTTTGACGGTATGCCAACGGTTTGAGCATCGGACCATGGCACCTGGTTGAAAGGACTTTAGACCTAGGGATTTGAGATCGAGGATTTGGCCTGCAGTTTGGTAACTGGTCAAATAGACTTGGAATCCATGGTCAAGCAAGAAACCGTTGACGCGATCGGTCTTGAGACGCCCCCCAGGGCGGTCGTCGGCTTCGAGCACGACGACATCGAGACCTTGTGCAATCAGGGACTTGGCGGCGACTAGACCGGCAAGTCCTGCTCCGATGATGATCGCATCATGCACGCGATCACCCTTGGGTGAATCGTTCACTTCCCCCGCGGTTTTCACTCGTGCTCTCCGCTTGGAGTTTCAGACACAGTGGGTTTCCTGTTTCTGAGTTTTGGGTTTTCCAGGTAAGCCAACACCAGCGAAATGTCAGCAGGTGTGATACCACTGATTCTGGAGGCTTGGTCAAGGTTTTGCGGTCGCACGCGCGTGAATTTTTGACGAGCTTCGTTTCGCAAGCTAACGATTGAAGCGTAATCAAAATCGCTTGGGATCTTTTTGTCCATCATCCTTTGCTGGCGCTCGACTTGTACCTGCTGCCGTGCGACGTAGCCTTCGTACTTCGTGTCGTATTCGACTTGCAATCCGATCTCTTCAGGGAACATGGAAAGCGATTCGGGGAATCTATCGAGGAGATGCTGCCATGTAATTTCATTGCGCTTAAGGTATTTGTCGCCAGGGATATCCCCAAACCGTAAATCGGCAACGGCCCGCCGAGCCGACTCGATCTGCTGGAGTTTGTTGGTAAAGCGATTGTAGCGATCCTGATCTACGAGTCCGAGCTTGTAGCCCAAGGGGGTCAATCGCCGGTCGGCGTTGTCTTGGCGCAGCATCATTCGGTATTCGGCACGGCTGGTGAACATACGATACGGCTCATCGACCCCGCAGGTGACCAAGTCGTCGACGAGGACTCCGATGTAGGCTTCGTCGCGATTGAGCACGAACTCGGACTTACCCAATAGCCGCAGGGCTGCATTGGCTCCTGCGACGAGCCCTTGTGCTCCGGCTTCTTCGTATCCTGTGGTACCATTGAGTTGTCCGGCGAAGTACAAGCCGCTGACCAGTTTTGTTTCCAGCCATGGGTACAGTTGGTCGGGCGGGCAAAAGTCGTATTCGACGGCATATCCGTAGCGCATGATTTGAGCGTTGTATAGGCCGGGGATCATGCGAAACATCTGGTCTTGGACATCCCTTGGCAGCGACGTCGAGATTCCGTTGACGTATACCTCTTGCGTGGTGCGACCCTCGGGTTCGAGAAAGAGTTGATGTCGGTCCTTGTCGGCAAACCGGACGACTTTGTCCTCGATCGATGGACAGTATCTGGGCCCAGAGGATCGTATTTGGCCGGTGTACATCGGAGCGCGATGAAGGTTGTCTCGGATCAGTTCATGGACAGCTTGGTTGGTGTAAGTGATCCAGCAAGGGAGTTGTGGCTCGGGAAGTGCATCGGTCATGAAGGAGAATGCTTGAGGGCGATCGTCTCCGGGTTGCATTTCGGTTTGCGAGTAATCGATCGTGCGTCCATTGAGCCGTGCTGGTGTACCGGTTTTGAATCGCTCGACACGAAAATTCAGTCGAGCGAACGCTTGGCTGATTCCCGACGTTGTCCCTTCTCCGGCGCGTCCTCCTGCCGTTTTTGCTTCGCCTGTATGCATGATGGCTTGAAGGAACGTACCTGTGGTCAAAACCACTGCATCGGCAAGATAGATCGCTTCGCCTCGGACCCGAACTCCTCGAATCGAGGTTTTGCCGTCGCACTCTTCGGTGACAAGGTCTTCGACGAGTTCTTGACGAAGATCGATGTTTGGGTTCTCTTCGATCTGGCGTTTGATGTCGAACTGATACGCTTTCTTGTCGGCTTGGGCTCGCGGTGAATGCATCGCAGCCCCTTTGCGGCTATTGAGCAACCGGAATTGGATTCCGGTGCGATCGATGGTTTGGCCCATGAGTCCACCGAGGGCGTCGATTTCACGGACGATTTGCCCTTTGGCAACCCCGCCGATTGCCGGGTTGCAACTCATTTGACCAACGGTATCCAGATTGCCTGTCAAAAGAACCACTTTGGCTCCGAGCCGAGCCGCTGCCGCCGCCGCTTCGGTCCCGGCATGACCTGCACCCACGACAATCACATCGTACTTGTATTGAATTTGCATACCGAAATTACCACCAAAGGCCCGCATAAGGATTTCCAAATTCTATTCTACGGCCAAGTCCACGTTCTAAGAAGCGGTTGATACGTTCATAGCCGTCGGGATTTGAGCCCAGGCAACTCCAGGCTTTCTGGAGTAAGTCGACTCAGTCGACCAAGGACTTGGGGATCGGAACAACCGCACCTCGCTGGGTGCAAACGTACGCCGCGATGCTGGCCGCGCGTGCATGGATCTGCTCAAGCGGTTTGCCTTGGAGTACCCCCATGATCAGTGCCGCAGAGAATGCATCTCCGGCACCTACGGTATCTATGGCTTGGATCTTGGGGGCCGATCGCTGGTCCCACTGGCCATCGAGATAAACCGCCGACCCTTGGGCTCCTCGTGTTAATGCCAAGGCTTTGAGGGAATAACGTTGGATGAGCTGATCGCACATCTGTAGCTCTGCAGCATGTTCCATCCCTAGTAGCGCTGTGACAATCGGTAGCTCTTCATGATTGAGTTTGACGATGTTGGCACGCTGGATCGATGCCGATAGAACTTGGGCTCCATAGAACTGCTGCCGGAGGTTGACATCGAAGACTCTGAGCGTCTGGGGACTGGTGCGATCGAGGAATTCCAGGATCGTTTGGGAGCTGATCTGGCTGCGTTGGGCGAGTGTTCCATAGCAAACCGCATCGCAGGTCTGTGCCAGTTGCTGCCAATGGGCCTTAAGCTCCAGGAAGTCCCAGGCTACATCGTGCGCGAATCGATACTCAGGCATCCCTTTAGCGTCTAAAGAAATATCGACGCAACCGGTGGGGTGCTTTGGATCTACAGCGATCCAATCGCAGGAAAGATCATGTTGAAGCAACCAATCGATCGCTCGGCTGCCCAAGGCATCTTGGCCAACGGCACTTGCGATTCGAGCGTCGGCACCAAGGCTAGCGGCATGGCAAGCGAAATTCGCTGGGGCACCACCAAAGAGGGCTTGGTCCGGATACACATCCCAGAGGACTTCACCGAGCCCGACTACGATTTTTCTTGTCATTTGATCCCCTTGATCGCTTCGATCAATCGTTCGATATCGCTTGGGTTGTTGTATGCATGAATGGCGATCCGAAGCGATCCGTGCCGCACACTTAGGATAACGCCCGATCGAATCAGGTGTCGACGAACTTCCTGAGGGTCTTTGCCTGGGATGTTAAACGATATAATTCCGCTACCGGACCCATCGAGGCTCGTTGGATTTTTTGGGGGGGGCCATGCCAATGAAGCTCCGTTCGACATGAGTTCTTGCCTAGCGAACTCGGCCAACGCTAAAATGCGTTCTGCAAAACCGCTTGAGGGATCATGGCAACCGTAATGCAAGAGCAAGCCCAAGCTCGCTTGAAAACCGATTTGGCCGACATGGTTGGCCGATCCACCTTCGTAACGGGCTGCCGATGGTTTGAACTTCTTTCCAGAGCTAACAAACTCATGACTGGCTTCCAAGGAATTCCATCCTGCAAGGACGTTCGATAGCGTTTCCAAATGCTTGTCCCGAATGTAAAGAAGCCCAGCTCCTTCGGGACCAAGCATCCATTTATGACCATCGGCGGCGGCGTAATCGATCGGGATTTGGCGAACGTCTAATGGAAAAACACCGAGTCCTTGAATGGCATCGACGAAGACTTGAGCCCCTCGTCGATGAGCGAGCTGGCAGACATCGATCAAGTTCGTTCGATGGCCTGTGGAGTATCCAACCCAACTGAGGCTGACCAATCGCGTGGAGGCATCGATCGCTTGGGCGATCTTCTGCAGGTCGATCGATCCATCCGGCTCGGGATCGACGCGTCGAACTTCGACGCCCCGATGCTCCAAGGCCATCCAAGGGAGTTGGTTGCTAGGAAACTCGTTGCTAGGCAGCACGATGCTGTCGCCGGTACGCCATGGAAAAGCCAATGCGATGGTTTGGATCCCGAGCGTCGTATTGGCGACCAGTGCAATCTCCTCGGCCTTGGCACCCAGGAGCTTAGCGCCGTGATTCCTTAGTTCGGCGGCGCTGGCGGACCAGTTAGGCCAGTGGAAATCACCGTCGCTGGAGGCCTCGATGGAATATTTTTGGATCGCATCTGCGGTCCGGCGGGGCAACGGGCCTACGGCGGCATGGTCAAAATAAGCCCATTTTTCGGCGACGGGCATTTCGGCCCTAAACTCGTTCCAAAGATCCATAAGTGCCGGTTTTGTCAAAGTTTCCCGCCAAGTAAGCGACGGGGGGAATGTTTTTTAAGAAAAATCGTTGGAGTGGTTTGCTGTGGCTGACAGTCGGAAAACTTCAACTATACTAGCCTGCCTACTTTGGCCGATGGCTCCCCTTCACGCAAGCGTCTTGAACCATTTGTTATCATGCTTTTTTTGAATCTGACGCAAGTGGGCCTGTTTGGTGAGCGACGAGGTAATTGATGCCCAGAATCTTGTGTTTACTTGGATTGGTAGTGGCCGGGCTCGTAGGACTGCTGTTCCTTGCCGACCTAGGAATGTCTTTCACTGGCGGAGGCGGGATCTTTTCCTATCCCAGCTTGATGATGGATATCGCGTTCATCGCTGCCTCAGGCATGCTTGGCTATTTGGCTTGGTCGGCCCTGAAAGAACTGAAATAGCCAATCTCGATGAAGTTTGACGCTGAGAACTGGTTTTTAGAGCGAAAGGCCTGGGGCGGGCTCGAATCGATTCTCATCGCTCCCCGAGGCGTTGAGCCCAGATTGCTCGTTGTGCTTTGCCATGGGTTTGGAGCCTCCGGCACGGACCTTGTCTCGCTGGCCGAAGAAATCGTCCCTTCGTTGCCCGAAGGATCGTCAAAACCGGCTTTCTTGTTCCCTGCAGCACCCATGGATCTGGAAGAGTCTCACGGGATGCCCGGTGCCAGAGCGTGGTGGCTGATCAACATGGCCAGACTGGCCGAACTCTCTGCCGTTGACAATTTAGATGCCTTGAGAAATGAGATTCCGCCTGGAATTGACGAAGCCCGAGAGTCGCTCGAAAACTGCATCGAAGCTTGTTTAAGCGACAAGCAATGGTCGGCTGCAAAGATTGTGCTTGGGGGTTTTTCCCAAGGAGCGATGCTTTCGGTCGACACAGCGATTCGCTCCAGGCGAATATCTCCGGTGGGCCTGATCGCTTGGTCCGGAGCCCTGATCTGCGAGTCGGCTTGGGAACATGCATTTCGGACTCGACCACGTAGCTTCTGGGTATTCCAAAGCCACGGTCGCCAAGACATGATCCTGCCGCTTTCGACCGGCAGAGCTCTGTGTGGATTTTTTAAAGGTTTATCGCTCAGCGTCGACTACACGGAGTTTCACGGCCCGCATACCATTGCAATGGAGTCCCTCGACGGGACTGCCAACTTGTTGGGGAATGCTTTAAACATTCAGAGTTGAACGGCGTTTCGAATCACCTCGGAAATTCCTTTCCAGGAGTGTTCTATCATGAAGCGACACTTGGACGGTCTATTGGCCTTGGCTGTTCTATTTGTTGGGTTCTCCCAAGCCTTGATGGCGCAGAAACCATGGCAGGATTGGAGCGATCCTGAATTCAATCACCAATCGTTTCACTCCAAGGAACATTCTGCGGTTGCCAAAGAGCGGACTGCGGCACTTCAAGTCGCCATCGAGCGAGGCGATAGGCGAGTCGGTCAAGGTGTCGACAATTACCCGAACCATCGCGATTGCTTTTCCTGCCATCACCAAGCCGTCCCGCTTTTTGCGATGAGTTTGCAATCCCCGAATCTTGCTTGGGGGCAGAGGATTTGGGGAGATCAGGAGTCGAGGCGTGATCGGATTGTGGAGTTTAGCAAGAAGAGCTTGGAAAGAGAGCTCGCGACTTTGAAGCCGGAGGAAGAACTCGGTGGTCGCGGCATGACCCTTGGGTATGCTCTGTGGACCATGGGGGTCAGTCGCAGCGATTGGGGCAAGCTATCGGATGACTTGGTCAGCAAAGCGATCTCGACACAACAAGCCGACGGTCGCTGGCGTATCCATTCGGTGCGCCCTCCGGCGGCTTCTTCGGAGTTCATGGCTACTGCGCTGGTGATGTTTGGTTTGCATCATTATGAACAACAAGGTGCTATTTCCAATTCCGAGGTTTCGCACAAAGAGCTTGCAAAGGTCAAGTACCGAGCGGTTCTTTGGCGGGTAAGTCAACCAGAGCCCAGCAATACCGAGGATCTTTGCGGTGCCATCTGGTTTGATTACCTGGCGCTGCAAACCTTCACTCCTGCATACGGTGGATTGGGGTTTGGGGCTCCCTTGCCAGGTGCTGGGGCAACCCCTCAAGCGGTGCCTTCGGGTTTGACCGCGCCCGCTTCAAAAACGACAGATGGAGCGGATAGTCCGGATTGGAATCAGATGAAGGAAATTCTGAGTTGCTTGTCGGAGAAGAAGCTTCAAGAGCGCCGTAAGAAACTGCTGGCGATGCAGAATTCGGATGGTGGATGGGGGTACGAGCCAGGTCGTCAAAGCGACGCGTATTCCACTGCTACGTCGCTTCTAATCCTCGCGCAGTCCGACCGGCAGTACAAGTTGCCGTCGGTCTACCAGTCGCTTTGGTTTCGATATGGGATTGGATATTTGTTGCGCACGCAGCAGCCCGATGGATCTTGGCACGTATCGAGTGTTGCCAATCCGGTACAGGAGTACTTTGACAATGGCGATCCTCATGAAACCGACCAGTTCATCTCCATGCAAGCGACCGCGTGGGCTCTAGCGGCACTTGCCAGTGCTTACCATCAGCATGCAGAGCCACTGAGTGTTCGTCTACCGCTAGTTCGTTAGGTGGCCCGAATTGGTCCAGGATGGCGCGATCCTCGTACCGCGAGTGGTTCGTCCACTTCCGCTTCCCCCTGCCACGAATCCGTCCCCCGCGTCCCCTCGCCTTTGGGCGAAATCCCACAGGGTTGGGAGGTGAAGAGCCTTTGGGGAGATCTATAACACGAGTTCTGGTGGAACGCCGAGTCGTACTCGTCTCGGATATTATGAGGGTGAAAGTATTGACTGGGTCAAAAGTCAGGAGTTACTTGACAGGGGTTGGAAAGGGACTCAAAGATTTAAAACACAGAGTCACAAAGGACACAGAGAGAAAAGAAGAGGTCCTCAAGGCTTTGTGCTCTCTGTGACTCTGTGTTTCAAAAAGATTTCGATCTGACGCTCAGAAGCTACCATGACTGATCCATCCCTCTCTTTTCGCACTTTGTTGATGAATTTGGGCAGGGACGGCCTAGCGCACTGGGAGCCCTTAAGGGGTCATTAATGGAGCGATGCTCGCCCGTGAAAATTCGACAGAAATCTTCGCGTTAAATTCACGCCTTCTTCATCGAAGTGGGCCTGTCAAATAGATCCCAGAACCTACGATGCGGGAATTAGGTTCCCAGGAATTCTGGTTGGCGGTGAGACGATGCGGGGTGGTACGATGCGATGGAGTTGGGTGCTATTGTTGGTTGTGTGCGCAGTAGGTTGTGGCGAGACCATCAATCAAAAAACGTACCCTGTCACCGGAGAAGTTCGGTTCGATGGCAAACCGTTTAAGGGGCTAACGGTTGTATTAAGACCAGTCGACAAAACGAATTTCAAACGGCAAGAGATTCCACAGGGAACCACCGATGAGAACGGCAAGTTCTCGATCCACACCTACAGTTCCAATGATGGGGCCCCCGCCGGCGATTACAAAGTTGGGATTGCATTGATGCAACCCATGGATGAAGAGGGTGGCGATCAGGTCAAACGAGACTCCAGTCAGCCAATCTTGCCCCAGAAGTACGCCGATCCGGAAACATCCGGCTTGAAGGCAACGGTCGAGAAGAAATCGACCGCCTTGCCTGCTTTTGAATTGATGAAGTGATTTTTGTTGTTTTCGTTTTTTTTCAAAGGTTTATTTATGTCGAAACGTTCTAAATCCGGCTTCACTTTGGTGGAGCTCTTGGTGGTCATTGCCATCATAGGAATCTTGGTAGGGCTCCTGTTGCCAGCGGTACAGGCGGCTCGAGAAGCAGCACGTCGGATGTCCTGCTCGAACAATCTTAAGCAAGTAGGATTGGCACTCCAGAACTTTGAGAGTGCGTACAAGTTTTTTCCACCCGCTCGGGTGGATGCCTTGGTGGGATATCCAGTCCCTGAACTGAATGTTATTCCCGATTCGACAACCGGTCCGATCACTCATGGTCCTGGTATTTTTCTGCTCCCATTCATCGAGCAGCAGACCGTTTATAACTTGTACAACATGAAGGCGTCCTGGAATTCGGCCGTCAACGCAACGGCGATTGCGACCCCGATCCCCAACTTTCTGTGCCCTTCTAGCCCGCAGCGTATGCTCGATACCGGCAATGCTCCTTCGAGCACGGCGGCTCCAAGATGGCAAGCTGCAACCTCCGACTATGCCATCGCCAACGGTGTCAACGGCAAACTGGGGCTTGCTCCTTACAACTTGATGCGTCCGATTCCAGGCTATGACCCGACCAACCCCAGTACGGATGCAACACAATACATCGGTGCGATTCTTCCGATGGGAACGATCTCTTCTTTCACCACTGCACTCAATCCACCGTTCTACAACAAACGGCCCAAGAGTCGCTTGGCGAATATTTTGGACGGGACTTCGAACACCTTTAGCTGGGTAGAAGATGCCGGGCGTCCGATGCTTTATCGAAAGATGACTGCATTTCCAAACTCCCGTGCAAGCGGAGCCGGGTGGGCAGATCCCGATGCGGAATTCTGGGTCGATGGCTTTACCGATGACGGAGTGACCGCTTTGGGCCCTTGTGCTATGAACTGCAACAACAGCAATGAGCTGTATTCGTTCCATGGTAGCGGTTGCCACGCTGCGATGTGTGACGGAAGTGTTCGATTCATGTCGGCAAACACACCCGTTTCGGTCGTCGCTGCTTTGATCAGTTGTCAGTTGAGCGAAATTATCCCAACAGACGAATAATCGGGCGTTCTTCACCGAACCCTCGCCAAGAGCTTCACTGAATCCTAATGACGATCAGCATACTGAAGGACATTCGTCTTTCAGTATGCTTTTTTTATAGGTAGGGATGATGCTTAAGCAAACAAAGCACAATCGCAGAGCGTTTACATTGGTGGAGTTGTTAGTCGTCATCGCGATCATCGGCATCCTAGTTGGATTGCTTTTGCCGGCGGTTCAGGCAGCCCGAGAGGCCGCTCGGCGGATGGCTTGCAGCAACAACATGAGACAACTGGGTCTTGCTGCTCACAACCACGAGAGTGCCCACAAGCGGTTTCCCCCAAGTCTCTTTGTGGATATCGGATTTCCTCCTGGAGGAAATGGTCAGCCAGGTTCTCCGTACCCTGGAAATGTCCACGCATGGAGTGTTTTCTTCTTACCATTCATGGAAGGTGGAACACTGTACCAACAGTACAACATGAAGTTCCCTTGGTTCTCTTCTCCTTCGATCGTTCCAGGAACTCCAGACAACCAATCCGTACTTCGAAACGCCATTCCAACGTTGATCTGTCCGTCCTCCCCGGGTGGTTCTTCTCGAACGGTATCTGGAACGTTTAATTTCGGAGCTCCGTTCCCTTATCAAAATCTGGCTGTTACCGACTATGCAACTTGCAGTTCGATCAACCCCGGCAGCATTACCTTCTTTGGCTATCCATCGGGGACCACCCAGAATGATTTGTTCAGTGCACTGGCACCTGAGATCAAGGGGAGCGGTGCGCGGCCCTTGTTGGGCCAAACCGAGCGCAAGTCTTTTCGAATCGCTGACATCCTTGACGGTACAAGCCGTACGATTTTGCTATGTGAGGATGCAGGTAGGCCCGAATTTTGGATCATGGGAAAAATCGACCCAACACGTAAACTCAACGACGGTGGTTGGGGACATCATGAGAATGATTACGGTCTAGATGGAGCTATCAGCGGCACAACCACCAGTCCAGGTAATTGCGTGATCAATTGCCATAATGACAACGAAACGTATTCGTTCCATGGCAGTGGGGCCATGCATGCGATGGCCGACGGGAGTGTTCAGTTCACCAGCGCGAACATTTCACCTCAGGTTTATGCTGCATTGCTGACAGCTCGGGGTACGGGGATGACGCCAGCGGAGCTTTCGCCTTCGGCTACGGACGAGTAACCTCTTTTTCAGACGATGGAATATTCAATCGATGTTTGAACGAATGACCAGGATTGCGCCGCTAACCCTTTTGTTGGCTTGCGTGGGTTGCGGCCAAGGGGTATCCAAAACGGCACCCGTCAAAGGGGTGATCAAGACCAAGCAGGGGCAGCCGTGTGCCAAGGCCTTGGTCGTGTTTCATCCGTTGGAGAAGGCCAGATTGAACGATCCAAAGCCTCTTGCAATTGCTGAGGATTCAGGAGAATTCACGGTGCGTACTTTCGCAAACGACGATGGTGCGGTTCCTGGTGATTATGGTGTTACCGTCGTCTGGCCTGGGGAAGCTTCGGGTAAATCCGATTTTTCGCTAAGTGGCGAAGGTGGTTCGTCGGGAGCCGATCGCTTGGGAGGAAAGTACGGCAATCCAAAAGATCCAAAGATCAAGGTGACGATACCTCCAAGCGGTGAGCCCAACCTCAAGATCGAGATCGACGGCTAGAGGCTTATTTGGCAGGAGAAGGGGACGGAGCGGTTGCATCGGCCCCTGCAGGGGCTTTGTCCGTTGCCGGTGCTGCGGGTTTGCGCCGTCGTTCGGGGATCGATGCAGGGATTTCTAATAACCCATTGGGCTGCCCAAGTTGCTTGGTCAATTCGAAGGCATCGTAGAGCTGGCCATCTGCGGTGCGCGATTCGTACCGCAGCTTCGTGCCGTCAATGTGGATGACTTGGTAAAGCTGAGTGTCCTCGGCAACACGCACCATAAAGGGTTTTGGTTCGATGTTGTACATTTTAGGGCCACTGACCGAAACGACATAAACCGTCCCGGTATGTTCGTCGCGATGAGTAAGGCCTGTGGCGACGTTGCCAACGGTTTCGGCTGGCTCGCTGGGGGTCGTAATCCCGGTCCTACCATAAGTATGATCATGGCCTTGAAGAACCAAATCGACGTTGTATTTATCCAAGATCGGCTTCCAAGTTTTCCGCAATTGGGCGTTGTCTCGATCGTTGGCTGTCGAAAAAATAGGGTGATGGAACGTGCATACGACCCATGGACTGGTATTTTCAAGTAGCAATTTGTCGAGCCATTGGGCTTGTTCATCGAGCTTAAGATTGCTGTTTAGAACCACGATTCTGCAGTTTGAGTAAACAAAGCTATAGCAGGTTTCTTCCAATCCATCGGGTCCATGGCTTGGAAGAGTGAATTGCGGTCGCCAATGGTGAGTCACCCGGCGAACATCGTCGGTCCCTTTATGCATCTCGTGGTTTCCAACCACTGGAACATTGGGGATCATGGCGTTTAACCAGGATCCTGCACCAAACCACTCATGCCACTGGCCATCGGACTGAGCCGTGTTGATCAAGTCCCCTGCGTGGAGCAGGAAGCGGGCTTTGGGGGCGTCTGAATACGCTTCGCGGATCACGCGCGACCAGTGAGAGCGAAGATCGTTTTGAGCATCACCGAAATAAACGAACGAAAACGGCTCGGGTTGAATATTCGCTGTACGGAACTGAAACCACTCGCTCCAGTTGATTCCGTCCCCAACTCGGTAGACGTACTTGGTGGCTGGCTGTAAGTCCTTGAAGACTAGGCTGTGAAAATGGGCTGTGTTGATGTCGGTTTTCAAAGCGACCGATTCCGCCTTGTGCTTGACTGCGGTTTTGGCAAACTCTGGACCTGGAGTTGCCACCGCGATCTCCGCAAACGCCTCTTCGACCACAGTGCTGGTTCTCCAAGTCACGCTCTGTGTGGTGGTCGGATCAGCCGACCATGTCAGAACGATTCGATCTGGCATTGGAGTTGGCGCGGCTAATTCGCGGTCAGCAACCTTGGCCGGTTTGTGGTGCGACTCGTCTCCATCGTGTCCAAGTGCAGTGGTCATGCACGAAAAAACCACGCATGCAATTTGGGTGATCCATCGAATAGCAAGGGCCAAAGGAGAAAGAGCCATTGGGGTGGATTGCTTGCGGTTCATGTTGGGCTGGTCGTTTGGAAGTTGATTCTTGGAGTGACTAAGTTTGAGGATTTCTTAGCCTATCAAACCTATGCGATGAGTCCATACCTGCGTTGATTCCAAGCCTGTATTTCATTCATGTTTTTATAACACTACATTCGCTGATTATTCACCCTTCCAGAGAGCCAGACGACCGATGGTGATGGTAGTTTAATGGCCCATGATCGATTCATAGGGCTGAGTTGAAGTCAAGGAGGACGCGCGTGCTTGATAGCCAATATCGTCAGTTCCATTCGGTTTTTCTGAGCGACTTGCATGTCGGCTGGGGTAGAGTTTCAGAAGCGCCGTTGCTTGATTTCCTTGGGCGACTTCGTACTAAACAGCTGTACCTTGTGGGTGATATTCTCGAGTGGATGTATCGGCCCAACGGTTGGATCGACGATTCCATCAAGCGTTTTATGGCCAAGCTGAATCAGTTGGCTTGCTCTGGAACCGAAATAACGTGGTTGTCTGGCAATCACGACCAGAGCATTTACAGCACACCCCAGATGGACAAGGTCTGTCAGCTAGGTTCGCAGATACGATTTCAAACCCATCATAAGTACATGACCCAAGATGGAAGAGAGTTCCTGCTGGTCCATGGAGATATCTATGACCATCTGATGGGGCGAGACGTCACGGTCAAACAGCGATTTGCTGAATCGCTATACCCTATCTATGTGAGACTTTTGGATCGATTCCCTGATAATCGATTTGTTCGGAGAATCCAAGCTCGCAAACTCTCTGATCCATTGCTGGCCGATCACGCTTCCAAGTTCAGAAGCTTGATGATGGATCTGGCCCGATCCCACGGCTGCGATGGTGTGATTTGCGGGCACATCCATGTACCCGACTCTCATCGGAGTGGTTCACTGGAGTACTTCAATTGCGGAGACTGGCTCGAACATCGTTCTTTTGTAGCGGAATCCTGTTTAGGCTCCATCGAATTGCACACGCAAAGGTACTAGGAGAAAGGTCATGAGCACAATCGTCTACAGTGTCAATGGAGAAGGCCGAGGGCATGCGACCCGTGTGCAAGCGATCATAGAGATGCTTGTACCTAAGCATCGCTTCGTGTTGCTTGCATCCGAGGATGCTTATGATCACTTTCGTGGCGAGTACCAAGATCACCCATGGGTTAAGGTTACCCCAGTGCCAGGACTTCGATTCAAATACACCAACGGGAAACTTAGCTACATCAAATCTATTTGCGGAGCGATGCCGTTTCTATGGAATCTGAAGAAGTCCGTACAATCTGTCGAGCGAGTATTGCTGAGCGAAACACCCGATATAGCGATTACCGACTTCGAACCGTTGCTCCCCAGAGCTGCAGATAACTTGGGTATCCCGTGGCTAAGCTTGGATCATCAGCATTTCCTTAGTGTTAGCGATTTTCGAGGATTGCCAACCAAGCTGCGTTGGCAAAGCCGATTCCTGCGTTGCTCGATAGGGATGTTCTATCGAGGTCAATCGGGCGAAGCTGTCAGCTCTTTTGCCCATTTACCCAATAGAAAGGGATGTGAATCGGTCCAACGGTTAGGAGTTCTTATTCGAAAAAAGATTCAAGCGATGCGGAACCAGACGGCCAATGAGGGCTTCTTGCTGGTCTATGTCCGAGGAGCTGCGCCCGATACATTTTGGCAGTCTCTTTCGCAACTCGATAAAGCCATTCACGTCTTTGGGAAATGCGTTCCACCGGTTCTCAAGAACATCGAGTACTTCGGGATCCAAAACGATACCTTCATCCGGCAGCTCTCGAAGTGCGAGGCTTTGATCACAACGGCTGGGAACCAACTCGTTGGTGAAGCGTTCTATCTAAAAAAGCCAGTCCTAGCCATTCCAGAGCAAGGGAATTTCGAACAAGGTGTCAACGCCTGGTTGGTTTCGCAAACCCAAGCTGGCTGGTCGCTCCCGTTTAGCCAAGTCACACCGCACCTTCTATCCCAGTTCCTGCTCTGTGTCCCGATGCTCTGCGAACGTATCGAAGAGCTTGATTGCTTTGGGAATGAAGATGCGCGCCAGTTCATCGAGCAGCATTTGCCAAATTCGAATTTTAAAGCGGATTCCCCTGAGTTACCTTTCCAGAGCGTTGCTTAATTCCATGATCCTATCAGCACTTCGTCGACTTCCGAGCTTTTTGCTTGATTCCTATCGAGTTCGCCAAGGAAAGCAGGTCCTGCCAAGACTCCTTACTTACACGGTCACGTTCCGCTGCAACGCGCGTTGCATCATGTGCGATTCGTGGAAACTCCAAGGGCACAATGATTTGAAAATCGAGGAAATCGAAGCCATTTTCAAACAGTTGCCCAGGCTCGACGCGGTCCGACTCACCGGTGGCGAGCCCTTCGTTCGTCAGGATCTCCTGGATATTACAAAATTAGCAATCGACCACCTAAAACCGCTGGGTATTCATATCACCACCAATGGATTCCTTACCGATCGAATCATCGATCTATGCTCGAATCGCCCAAGAAAAACTCCTTTGCAAATCATGGTCAGTCTCGATGGTCTCAAGGAGAAACACAACCACATTCGTGGCAGTAGTATCGCCTTTTCCAGCGCCATCAAAACCGTCGAAGAACTGGCAAAAGTTCAAAAGAAATGGAATCTGGATTTGGCTGTCAATCAGACGGTCGTCGACGAGGAAGGAATCGAGCAGTATGTGCTACTGAGCGAGAAACTAAAGCCTCTGGGAGTGCGACACCAAATGGTGATGGCCTACGACTCCAGTGCAACCTATTCGATCCAAAGAGACCGCGATATATCCCCAAAACAAGTAGGGCAATTCACGACCTTCGGACAGATCGCTTCACCCAAACTGAAGCAACTCTTTGAGTGTGTTAGAAGAGACCTGATGCAACTGCCGTGGTGGGCACGAATGTCCAAGGCGTACTACTTGCAAGGGATCCAAGAGCGATTACTCAATGACTCTCCGGACGCAAAATACACCAATCCAACTTGCGTGGCTTTGAACTCCCACCTGCGTCTGTTTCCTAACGGCGATGTCCCTACTTGCCAATTCAATAGCAACATTATTGGCAACTTGAGAAACTCAAGTTTTCAGGAAGTCTGGAACTCGGCGTCCGCCCTATCCCAACGCCAGTGGGTCGGAAAGTGTCCAGGTTGCTGGGCTGAATGCGAAGTCTTACCCAGCGCTATCTACTCACTCGACCTTTTGAAACCCTCTATCGTTGGTAAACCTTGACCCAATCGACCAAGACCTGTGCCGGAAAATCAGTATCTGGATCGACCGCACCGACGAATTGACCACCGACGGCTAGGTTCAACACGATATGAAATGGTTGGTCGAATGGCTCAGGATACTTGCCATTCTCGGTTCCCCATTCCTTTTGTACCTGCCAGACTTTGCCGTCGAGCAACCAACGGAACTCACCTGACTCCCACTCGACGCCAAAGACATGGAAGTCTTCGGTGAAGTCGATGCCGTCGAACTTTTTTGTTAAACCCGTGTGCTTGTTTCGCGGCCAACTACCCCCGTGGTGGAGCGTTCCCCAAAGGGTATCGACCTGCTGACCCTTGAACTCCATGATGTCGACTTCACCACTGGCAGCCCAAGTCCCATATTTTTCGTCGCTGGGCAAAAGCCAGAAGGCTGGCCATAAACCTTGACCTTTGGGCAATTTCATCCTCGCCTCAAAACGTCCATATTTCCAATCGCCACGACGCTTGCTGCGAATTCGTCCCGAGGAAAAATCTCGCTCGGTCCCTGCGATTCCAGTGATCTGGCGATGGGCTTCGATGACCAGCAGACCGTTCTCCACCCGAACATTCTCCGACCGATCGGTGTAGATCTGGAGCTCCTGATTGCCACCTCCAAACGCGTTGACCTCAATCTCCCACTTGGTAAAGTCCAGTGACTTGCCATCAAAATCGTCGCTCCAGACCTGCCGCCATTCTTGCGCGTGCAGGCTGATGAAACTCATCGCAATCACCCAACAACCAATCAAACTCTTGAACATATCTTGATCGCCTTCTGAAATATCCGTTTACAAATGTACTTTGCTCAGTGATCGATTGCGTTCCAACCCTAGCTTACCCTCTCATCCGTGTAGTTCTCCGATCGGCTAAGGACCTGACGAAGGGTCTTTGCAAGCCAGTCCAGTTCGTTGGCTGTTGCGTTGACTGCCGGAAGAATGGGTATGACATCCCCAAGAGGCCGTAACCAAAGCCCTTCTTGAGTAGTCGCTTGACAAACTCGGTTACCGACGCGAAGTCTCGCCTCAAAGCGGCTCTTATTCTTTTTATCTGCAACCAGTTCGACCGCAGACATCATCCCAAGCTGCTTGATGTCCCCGACAAATGGCAGTTCCTTGAGCCCCTCCAAGGCAGCTTGGAGTCGTTGAGCGTTCTTTGCAATCGCAGTCAAGCTCGATCGACCTTGGTCGCTTCGTCCCTCCAAGAGATCTAGCACCGCAAGTCCGGCGGCTGCTGCCAAGGGATTCCCACCATAGGTGTGCCCATGGTAGAAGGTTTTATGCTCTGCAAAGTCCCCTAAGAAGGCTTCCCATATCCGATCCGTAGTGAGCGTTGCGCTCATGGCCAAGTAGCCACCAGTGAGCCCCTTACCTAAACAAACCAAATCGGGCGTAATGGCGTGTCCAGCAATTTGTTCTTCGTGCTCAAAGGCGACCATGCGTCCTGTACGCCCCATACCCACGGCAATCTCATCGAGGATCAAAAGCACTCCATACTCTTTGCGTAGTTTATCAAGTCCCGCGATGAACCCAGGTGGCTGCATCACAAAGCCCGCTGCCCCCTGGATGCAACTCTCGGCAATCACAGCCACAAGCCTGTTGCTGTGCTCCTCGAGCAACGACCGATAGGCATCCAAGTAACACTCGCACGCCTGTGCTTGAGTCATACCCTCGGGACAACGGTAACTGTCCGGACATGGACCGCGAACGACTTCAAATAGCAGCGGCTCAAAGACCCTCTGGAACATGGATACACCACTGACACTTACGGTCCCTATCGTGTCGCCATGATACGCTTGGCCAAGAGCCAGGAATTTAGTCCGTTGGGTTTCTGGCTCTGGCTTTTGATGCCAGTACTGAAAAGCCAGCTTCATGGCGACTTCGACCGCACTGGCTCCATCCCCCGCAAAGAAAACATGATCCAAACCATGACCCACAGCTTGCGTGAGCCGCTGCGCAAGGCGGATCGTGACCGGATGACTCATCCCCAGATTCGTCACATGCGCAACTTCATGAAGCTGCTGGATGATCGCTTGATCGATCTGCTCGACCCGATGACCGAACAAATTGCACCACAGCGAACTTGCACCATCGAAATACTTCTTGCCATGGATGTCGGTCATCCAACATCCTTTGGCTTGTTGGATAATCAACCCGTTGTAGTGCGCCATTTGGGAGAACGCATGCCATACGACCGTTCGGTCCAGGCTATGAAGATTTTCTGATTCCGCAGCGTCCATCGAGACCTCGTGGCATTCAGGGACCGGCCCGTCACTGGCGGCAGGCTTGCACGATGCTTGCCGCAGCTCGGTGGATCGATTCCCAATCTCCTTGCTCGACGAGCACCGGAGAACAAAGCGTTCCTCCAACGCCTACAGCGACGGCACCGGCGGCCAAGTAGTCCCCCGCGTTCTTAGAGTCGATCCCTCCGGTTGGCATGAGTTTCAAGTAGGGCATGGGTGCCAGAATGTCTTTGATGTAGCTGGGCCCCAACCCCCGGACGGGGAAGACTTTGACGAAGTCCGATCCCATTTCCCAAGCCGTCGCGATTTCCGTAGGTGTGTACGCTCCACAAGAGATTGGCACCTTGGCCTCGACACACCGTCGGATCACTTCGGGTTGCATGATCGGGGTCACGACAAACTGCGCCCCGGAATCCAAAACCAGTTTGGCTTCGTCCACGTTCCGCACCGAACCCATCCCTAAAAAAGCATGTCCGGTTCGGAAACTTGGCACCTCTTGGACCAGCCGAGAAACCCAAGCGGGAGCTTTGCGATTGGTCAGCGTAAATTCGATGCAGCGAACTCCGGCATCCAGCAAAGTCTCGACAATTCGAGGAGCTTGGTCCAAGCAATCGAGTCTGAGGATTGCCACAAGTCGGGACTCGGTAAGCACTTCACTGAACATTTGCTAGCGATCGGGTCTTTGGGATAGGTTTGAGATAGTTGCGAGGATTTTCTGATTGTAGCGGTTATACGTTCCGATAACACCCGGCGGTGGCTGAATCCTAGGCTATCGGTTTTTTGGATCCACGACTTCCGGGGGGAATGATGGAATCGACACGAGGAATTCTGCGCAGTGGTGCGATTTTGGTGGGTTTGATTTTGATGCAACTGGGTTGTTGCACGATTGATTTGACGTGTGGTGATGGTCGATGCGGGAGTTCCTGCGGTCCAGTCGTTGCTCGCGATCCACTCTTTGACGGCACCCTTAGGCATCGAGTCAAAGGGAGTGTTCATGCGGCTGCTAACAAGGTTGCTTGTGCAGGCGGATGTGGTGAAGTCTACTGGGACGAATCGGTCAATGATCCCGCTGTTTGCGATCGATGCGAACACATAGGAACCTCCGTGGGGGGTTGTGGATCTTGCAGTCCGTGGTTTGTTCGAATCGCCAATTTGTGGGGTACGCCTTACCATGCAAGTGGGTGTAGCGATGGTGGTTGCCTCGGGCATGGCTCGCTGATCAATCATGTTCGCGGACATCGCGGTTGCTCCTCTTGCTTGGCATCGCACACTTCGAGTATAGGCGGATGTCCAAGCTGTGGGCATAGCCTTGAGCAGAGCAGTGATGAGGGCGAGTTCTACCAAGGGCATGTCCACGAAGGCACGATCCATCAAGGGGTCAGGGCGACTCCGACACCGGCCCAACCACCGGTCCTAGAGGGCCAATCCACAACTCCATCCAATGCCCAGCACAGGATGCGATTGCATCAGGGGCCAAGCAAAACCGATCCGAACGGCCGGCTCTCGGTTCAGACCGTCAACGGTCACAAACGGTTGGTTTCGCAGCCTTAGTCCAACGGCAATCAAGCTCAGCTAGCTCCGAGGACTTGAGCACGAATTTTCGCAAAATTAAACTGCGACAATTCCTGAATGGTCGTTCGGTAGTAGTCACAAGACTCCATCAATTGTTTAGAGTCGGGCAATTGAAGGACAAAAGCGAGTTTCGACTGTTCGAGTGGATCGCGAGGTAGATCGTGCCTGAGTTTGGTGTTCATCAAACGCAGGCCGCTTTCGACTCCGCGTAGGAAATAGTAGGCGTCTCGAAGTTGCAAAGCGACATGGGGAGCCAGAACACCGTACTTTCGCAGTGCCTCTAAGCGTTCGACCGTCCCGCGAAGCCATGGGTGTTTTGACGTGTGAAGATGTTTCGCATAAAAAATGTGAGCTAGTACTTCTACATCCAGCGTTCCACCCCAACCTCGTTTGATGTTCTCTTCGCTGGCAGAGGATTCCAATTCCCTACGCCATTGGACCAACGCATAGGAGTCTTGGTCTTTCCACTCTTGCGTGTGAAGGAATTGTTCCAGCCGTGACTCTGTTTGTCTTGCCAGTGGTGAATCGCCTAGAACCCTGGCGGTGTAGAGATTCAATTTTTGCTCGGGATCAACAACAGAATTGGAGATCGAGCCTATCAACGAATCGATCGTCCAGGCGACTCCTGAGCTGGCCAACCCTTGGAATTGCCATGCCTTGATTTCAAAGAGGCGTCCGAATCGGGTAACTCGATTGGCCATTTGAATGAGTTTCTGTCCAACCTGTTGGAAGAATACACCATGATTGGCTTGGGGAGAATCATGGAGAACCAGCATGGAAATATCGCTGTGGTAGTTCGGTTCCCGGCTAGCTACCTTGCCCACCAGCAAGATTGCAAATCCGACTTCCGAGCCATCGGGCTTGAGTGGTTTCGGGCTTTTCTCAGAAACACTCCGATAGGCTTGCCGAGCAAGTTCCTCGATGCAGACTTCATGGACATCGGCCAAGGCGCGATGGATTTCGGTAATGCTCTCTCGGCCCAGGATGTCTCGCACGCCGATGGCCAGGTGCATCGAGTTCTTGTACGTTGTAACCACATGCTCGATTTCATGCTGTCCTTTGCACAGCGAATCCAGCGCGGATTGGAACCCAGCATAGTCGGGGATCCTCTGGAGCATCAATGAATCCAGAAGATCGTCGATCATCCCTGGATTGCTTAGAAGGATTTGGACCAAATACTGGCTTGTTCCGCAAAGCCTCGTGTACAACTCCATCAAGAGTCGATGGCTTGCCAGTAACTCCCAAAGTACCCCTTTGCCTCCGAGCGAATTGGTTGTGGAAACGATGTTTCGCAAAGTCAAATCAGGGCTTGGAGTTTTCAAAACGCACGCCAAGAGCGGCTGTGCAATTTTCGAAAAATGATAACGGCAATTCCTCGATGAGAGGACGCGAATCTGCTCGGTCGCCAACTCTTGTAACATCCTCCAGGCATTCTCGGGCGAATCGAATTGGACCAAGCCTGAGCGTAAATGGCTTGGGATTTGGGAATCGTTACCAAGGAGAATGGAGTCGGCCAAAGCCGATCCGCCTGGAGCGACGACCAGCATGCTCTGCATCCAAGTGCTTACCTCGTGGTGTAGATCTCGTAAACTGGACCTTCGATCCTCGTTACTAAATGCTTGTTCCGAGAGCCATTGCTTTTTGGCTCGATCTACAAAAGGCTTTAGAGTGTCCATCGAAGCAACTGTCTGAGTCAGCCTCTGTGCTTCTTCGATAGCAAGCAGAGCATCGATGGCAAGTTCGCTGCGGCCTGAGTCATCCCCTGAGGGATCCTCGCTAAGTCTTTGCAGGGTATCGATTGCAGCGCCTAGGTAGCCAGCAACATACTCGTCATCCATTTGTGTGCGAAACGGCAAGAGGATCGATGCGCGTGCCTCTTGCACAAATCGATCGCTAAGAGGCTTGCTACCGGCAACGTGGCGAGCACCCAAGAGAATTGGCGCGTGCAAAGCGGTGGCATTCAAAGGGAGTGCATCGAGCCAAGCACGAGCCCCGGAGGTTCGTTTTGCAAATATAGCAATGGATGGGATTTCCAGTGGGAAACTCAGAGCGCATTGGCCTTGGGTGATTCTCTGCACCCAGTCCGAAAGCCTATCGATCATGCGCTCTGCGGATTGCTGGTGGGTACCTTTGTTCGAGGAAGAGCCTGTGTGATTTTGCTCTTCGTAGATGGCTAAGATCGGCCAAGGGCAATCGGGGCTCAGGAGGCGATCGGCCAGTTTTCTGAGTCCAAGGATCGACAGACAGATATCCGAAAAAGCAACATCGCGGGCCAGACGCTCGCAAGCCAACCTCAGTACCGTTTCGACGGCTTGGGTCACCGCATCCCGAAACTCGGTGGCAGTCAGTTCGCCTTTTGAAAAACCACTCGATTGGGCTTGGATCACCTCTTGGTAGTATTGTCCGAGGATATCGATGGCCAAGGCGTCCTCAGGAGCCTCAAGGACACGTTGGTCGATCGATCGGGACTCGGTTGAATCGGACAAGATTTGCAGCGGAT